>Ga0075420_100002022_pt1 | contig 17487 bp, 13 predicted proteins | sample SoiMetdeltSBSDD4_FD_75296 | JGI IMG/M metagenome (GOLD analysis project Ga0075420, IMG submission 75296) | Bulk soil microbial communities from a Populus tree surrounding site in Tennessee, USA - Soil MetaG P. deltoides SBSDD4 | ecosystem: Environmental > Terrestrial > Soil > Tree plantation... | reverse complement strand
GCGGCGAAGATCCTCCAGGAGCGGGTGCGCCAGGTCGAGATCGTCGATCCGCTCGTCGTGCGCTTCCACCTCAAGGAGCCGTGGCCCGACTTCATGACATTCTTCGGGACCACCGCGAGCGCGGCCGGCCTCGTCGTGCCCCGCAAGTACCTGACCCAGGTCGGTGACGAGGGGTTCAAGAAGCACCCGATCGGCGCCGGCCCCTACAAGTTCGTGAGCCACAAGCCCGGCGTCGAGGTCGTGCTCGAGGCGTACCCCGGGTACTGGCGGCGCGTCCCCAACGTCAAGACGGTCATCATGAAGAGCGTCCCCGAGTCCACCACCCGCGCCGTGCAGCTGCGCAGCGGCGAGATCGACATCGCGGTCGCGCTCGACGGTCCCGACGCCGAGGGCGTCAAACGGGACCCGCGGTTCCAGATCGTGGCGTCGAAGCACGCCTCGATCTTCTGGCTCGAGTTCACCGAGCAGTGGGACCCGAAGTCGCCGTGGCACGACAAGCGGGTGCGGCTGGCGGTGAACCACGCGCTGAATCGCCACCAGATGAACCAGGCCGCGTGCCTGGGCTTCTGCCCGCCGGCCGGCGTCATCGTGCCGCGCGTCATGGACTTCGCCCTCCAAGTGGAGCCCCCGGTGTACGACGTGCGCAAGGCCAAGCAGCTCCTGACCGAGGCGGGCTATCCCAACGGCCTCGAGGCCGGCGACTTCGTCGCGATCCCCGGGTTCCCGACCGTCGCCGAGTCCGTCCTGAACGATCTGACCGCGGCGGGGGTCCGCGTGAAGATGCGGGGGATCGAGCGCGCGGCCTTCTACGCCGATTGGCAGGCCAAGAAGCTGCGCGGCGTGTTCATGACGGCGGTGGGAAACTCCGGCAACGCCGCCAGCCGCGTGGAGTCGTTCATCCAGTCCAAGGGTTCGTACGCCTACGGCGGCTACCCCGACATCGATGACCTCTTCGTGCAGCAGGCGAACGAGCGCGACGTGAAGAAGCGCGAGATGCTGCTGCACCGCATCCAGCAGCTCTCCATCGACCGGGTGATGTTCGCCCCCGTCATGGACCTGCGCGTGCTCATGGGCGTCGCCCCCCGCGTCACGCGCCACACGATCACCGACATCTGGATGAGCCCGTGGCCGGCCTACGAGGACATGGAGATCAAGGACTAGGATGAAATTCGGACTCTACAGCTCGATCGCGAACCCGCCGCGCGGGGAGGACCTCGATCGCTGCATCGACGAGACGATCGCCGAGGCGCAGCTCGCCGAGTCGTGCGGCTTCGACTCGTGCTTCTTCGGCGAGCACCACCAGGACGCCGACGGCTTCCTGCCGTCGCCGCTCATCGTCGCCACCGCGGTGGCCGCCCGCACCACCCGCCTGCGGGTGGGCACCTCGGTCATCCTGCTGCCGCTCCACCATCCGGTCCGGGTGGCCGAGGACGTGATCACGCTGGATCTCGTCTCCAAGGGCCGCGTCACGCTCGGCGTCGGCATCGGCTATCAGCCCGCTGACTTCCGGGCCTTCAACGTGAAGATGGAGCACCGGATGACGATCTTCGAGGAGAGCCTCGAGATCCTGCGCCGGTGCTGGACGGGGGAGCCGTTCTCGTACCACGGCGCCCACTACACGCTCGACGACGTGCGCGTGCTCCCGCGGCCGTATCAGCGCCCGGGGCCGCCGCTGTGGATCGGCGCCAGCGTGCCGGCCGCCGCCCGCCGGGCCGGGCGCGTCGCGGACGGCTTCGTGGGCACGCCGAGCACCAGTTTGGAGAACGCGACGCGCCTGGCCGAGATCTACGCGCACGCGGCCCGCGAGGCCGGCCGTCCGCCCGAGGTCGTCCAGATGCGCGACGCGTGGGTGGCGCCCACCCGGGCCGAGGCCGAGGCCGTGTACGGGCCGCACGTCATGACCGCGTACCGCTACTACTGGGAGAACCGGCTGGCCGAGTTCCGCAGCATGCCCGCCGGCACGCCGTTCACGCTCGAGGCGCTCGCCCCCGACCGTCTCGTGCTCGGCGACCCCGAGACCTGCATCCGCGAGTTCCAGCGCTGGCAGAAGGCCCTCGGCGCCACCACCTTCCTCCTCCGCCTCCGCCACGCCCACTCCGGCGGCCCCCCTCACGCCCAGATCATGTCCACCATCCGCCTCCTCGGCGACCGCGTCCTCCCCTACGTGTAAGAACAGGGAGCGCTCCGACGCCCTACGCCAAACGAGGTCCGTCAGCGGACGCCTGCCGCGTGGACACTGTCGGCGGTGCGGCTGAGTTCGACGTACCGACGAACCGAGTCTGTCGGAGGCTTGGCCGAGCGTAGCGTGGTGTGACGCGGGCGGGGGGCGATGCGGCTCCGCCGTTCGCGCCTCTGGCGAGCCGTACCGCCCACCGTTCTCTCGGGGCGGGGGGAGCGAGCCACCAACGCCGGACTGGCCACGCCCCAGCCCCCTCCGGGGGATGGGGGGCCGAGCGAGCCCCGCCCGCGCTCTTTAGGCGAGCCAGCGGCGCGAGCGGCGGAGCCGCATCGCCCCCCGCCCGCGCCGGAGGACGCTATTTCTCGGTCGCGCGAATCGCCGCCGGCCCGCCGGAGACCTTCACCCGCTGCCCAGTGTCCTTGAGCGCCGCGCCGTCCCACTGAAAGACCCAGTAATCCTTTTCGACCATGTTCCCGACCAGCAGTGTCTTGCCGTCCGGCGCCCACGCCACGCCCTGCGACCAGTGGCCGATCGGCGCCTCGGCGACGCGCGTGAGCGTCGTGCCCGTCACGCGCACGATGAGGAGCTTGCCGCCGGGGTTGAAGAAGGGCGACTCCTTGGGCCGGTTGCTGCCGTTGTGGACGACCACGGCGACGACGGAGCCGTCGGGCGAGATCTTCAGGCCCTCGGCCGTCGCTCCCCGCGCGCCCACGGTGTCGACGACGCGCGGCGGCTTGGCCGTGAGGTCCATGAGCGTCACCGCGTCGGTGTCGCCGGTGGCGCCGCCGGCGAGGTGCCCCACGACGGCGAAGGCGCCGGTCGAGGCGACGTCCATCACGATCGGGCGCAGGCCGGGGACCATATCGCGCTTCGTGTACTCGACCTTGGTGCCGTCGATCGAGAGCACTGACACCTTGTTGTCGTTGCTCCGCGAGACGAGGGCGGTCTTGCCGTCGGGCGTGATCGCCACCATGCCGCCGCCGGCCTTCTCGCCGCCGACCTCCAGGGTGCCGGCCGGCGTCACCGTCTTACCCTGGATCGTGAAGATCGACACCGTGCCGTCGACGAGGTTCGAGACGAGCGCCAGCGTGCCCTGGCGGTTGATGGAGACGCCGGCCGCGCCGCGGCCCGCCTCGAGCGTGGCCAGCACCTTCGGCGGGCTCGCCTTGAGGTCGATGACGCTCACCTGGTTGTTCGGCGTCTGCTTGGTGCGGTCGTTCGGGTCGACCTTGTTCGAGGCCGTGACCAGCGCCAGGCTCTCGTCGGGCGTCAGGGCGACGCTGAGCGGCGGTCCGGCGACGCTCACCGGCGCCGGGACCTCGGCGACGACCCGCGGCGGCGAGGCCTTGAGATCGAGGATCGTCACGGTGTCGGGCGGCGGGTTCGGCACTACGGTGACCACGCCGTTCACGAGGACCACCTTGTTGTCGTTGGCGGACACCGCGATCTGGGCGCGGGCGGCCGGCGCGACGGCCGCGAGCGCGAGCAGGGCGAGGCCCACGGTGAGGGGCGCGTGGCGGGGCGGCGTCATTGGCGACCTCCTGGGGATCGAGTGGGGCCAATCATACCCACAGTGCCCCGACGAGCGTCGGGACTAGCGGCGGCGGAAGCGCTGGAGGCCGAAGTTGAGGGCGACGATCCAGGCGGCGGTGCCGATCACCAGCCACACGATCGGGATCACCAGTTCGCCGGTGATGGGCCCCTGGAGGAGCGGCCAGACTCCCCGGAGACCGAGGAGTAGGCCGCCCAGCCAGGCGAGCATCATCAACGCCCAGAGCAGTGCTAGCAGAGCAGCTTCCAGTTCTTGCAGAGCTCCTTCGGCAGCACGGTGATCATCCAGTAGCCGACGCCGCCGAAGCCCGTAACGACGGTGATCCACAGCAAGGTCGTGTTCAACCGGCTCACCTTGAAGCCCTCGGGCAGCCGGCGGTTGTTGATGAGCATGATCTGCCACGCGCCGATCGAGCGGTAGACGAGCGCGGAGATCGCCACGCCGATCCACAGGATGAACGGCTGGGCGACCGTGATGAGGTAGAAGCCCGCCAGCACCGCCGCGGTCACCACCACGAAGTAGTAGAAGCGGTACGAGTGTCGGGCCTTGCCGGTGACCGCGATGGCGTCGCAGGTCGTCCGGCCGATGAAGGTGTCGTAGAGCGGGAACTGGGCGTCGTAGAGCGTCACCATGATGAAGAGCAGCATGAGCCAGCCGGCCATCGGACCCATGACGCCCTGGGCGATGGTGGCCATCTGGATGGGCACCTGCACGCCGGTGGGAATGTTCCCGGTCTTGAGGTAGTCCTCGTGCAGGTACGCGAGGCCCGCCACCGAGTAGAGATAGGTCATGATCAGGCCGCCGATGATGGCCCACCACAGGATGAGGCTGTAGCCGCCGAGCTTGACCCACTGCTGCATCTTGGCCCGCTCGCCGGCGTCCTGATGATTCCACGGGATCTCCTGGGCGGTGATCGTCTCCGGCGGCCGCAGCACGCCCGTGACCTGGCCGGCGTAACGTCCCATGCCGAAGCCGGCCGCGATGACCCAGAACGAGACCCACATGAGGCTGCCGCCAGGCTGGTTGAAGAGGGCCAGCGCGTCGGTCGGCGGCAGCGCCTTGGGGTAGCCCTCCGCCAGGAACGTGATGCCGAGGTAGCCGAGGAGGACCTGCCAGTAGTGCTGCGGCTTGGCCGCGATCACCGTGATCGCGAGCACCAGCACGATGTTGGCGAACATGATCACGGTGAAGAAGCTGGAGAGGAACGCGTAGGTCCGGTTGGAGAAGTAGAAGACGACGAGGACGGCGACCAGCGCGATGACGGCCCACAGGTAGTGCGGTGGCCCGAACGGCAGTGGGTTGCCGATGCCCGTGAAGCGGTGTGCGGCGATGACGGCGCCGCCCATCCACGCCGGCCACGCGAAGGTCAGGATCGTCACCACCGCCCAGAACCACGGCCAGAAGCCACGCGGGCCGAGGTCATTGGTCGCCGCGAAGAAGGAGCGACCCGTGCAGACGCTGTACTTGATGCACTCGTAGACGAGCGCGGTCTCGAGGATGACGGAGATCGTCATCAGCCAGTGCATGTGCAGGGTGCCGCGGGCGGAGACGTTCGGCAGCAGGTAGGCCTCGCCACCGCCGATCGAGATGCCGAAGTTGATGGCCTGCGGCCCGAGGGCCGCCAGCATCCCCGCCAGCGTCAGCGGGAAGGGGTTGGGAACGCGCTGGGCGGTGCGTGTATCGACCGCCGGGTCTGCCACCACGGTAGCGGCCATGGGACCCTCCTCCGTGAGAGGTCCGAGCCAGAGTGGACGCGTGGAAGCACGACGGGCGGCGGGGGCCCGCGCGACGAGTACCGCGGGAGCGACAGTCCTCGAACCCGAGCCAGGGGCATGGATCGCTCCCCCGAAGGGACCGGACGGTCACGAGCGTGGCGCGATGATGCGCGGCCCCCCGCGGCGTTGTCAAGAATACCGACAGGGGTGGAGGAGCACCCCGGCGGAGCCGGGGTCTGGCCTCCCAACTACTTCAAGATTCGCTCGCCAGTGGTGGTGTCGAAGAACACGATCCGGTCGCGGCGGAAGGTGAACCCCCGCCGGTCGCCCACGGCCAGCGGGTCCTCGGCGTCGACCTTGGCCACCAGCGAGCCGGCCCCCCCGTAATCCAGGAACACCAGCGTCTCGTCGCCCAGCGGCTCGAGCAGGTTGACGGTGGCCCGGCCGCCGGTCGACTCGCGCGTCAGGCGCACGTGCTCGGGCCGCACGCCGAGGGTGACCGCGCGCGGCGACGTCGCCTCGCCGCCCTTCAGCTCCAGCCGCACCGCCGGCGACTCGAAGACCATCCCGTCGCCGTCACCGCGGAGCTCGCCCTCGATGAAATTCATCGCCGGCACGCCGAAGAAGCCGGCCACGAACCGGTTGGCGGGGTCGCCGTAGATCACGAGCGGCGGACCGACTTGCTGCACGCGGCCCTGGTGCATCACGACGATGCGGTCGGCCATCGTCATCGCCTCGGCCTGGTCGTGGGTGACGTAGATGAAGGTGGCGCCGAGTGAGGCGTGCAGCCGCTTGAGCTCGGTGCGCATGTCCACCCGCAGCTTGGCGTCGAGGCTCGAGAGCGGCTCGTCCATGAGGAAGACGGCGGGCTGGACCACGATGGTCCGGGCCAGCGCGACGCGCTGGGCCTCGCCGCCGGAGAGTGTGCCCGGCTTCTTGTCGAGCAGGTGGGTGACCTTCACGGTGGCGGCGACGGCCCGCACGCGCTCCGCGATCGACGCCGCCGGCGCCTGCTTGATGCGGAGCGGGAAGGCGATGTTGTCGAAGACGGTGAGGTGGGGGAAGAGGGCCAGGCTCTGGAACACCATCCCGAGGTTCCGGTCGCGCGGCTCCCAGTCCGTCACCCGGTCGGGGCCGATGTAGACGTCGCCCGAGGTCGGCGACTCGAGGCCGGCGATGATGTTCAGCGTCGTCGTCTTGCCGCAGCCCGACGGCCCGACGAAGACCACGAACTCGCCGTCGGCGATGTCGAGGCTGACGCCGCGCACCGCCTCGGTCGCGCCGAAGCGCTTGACGATCCCGTCGAGGCGGACGGCGCTCACCGGCGGATCATCCCGAAGCTGAAGCCCTTCACCAGGTGCTTCTGGATAAGGAAGCCGAGGACGACCACCGGGATGGTCACCACGGTGCCGATGGCGGCCTGGGGCCCGTAGAGGCGGCCCTCGACGGCGGACTGGAACTTGTTCAGCAGGACCGGCAGGGTCAGGACCTTCGGCTGGCTGAGCGTCAGGGCCAGCAGGAACTCGCTCCAGTTCAGGATGAAGACGAAGAGCAGCGTCACCGCCATGCCGGAGGCGACGAGCGGGAAGACGACCTTGCGGATGGTGGCCAGGCGGCTGGCGCCCATCAGCCGGGCGGCGTGCTCGAGCTCCCGGGGGACCTCGTCGATGAAGGCCAGCATCATCCAGATCACGTAGGGCAGCGTGGTCACGATGTAGAGCAGGGTGAGGCCATAGTAGGTGTCGAAGAACTCCACGCGCCGTCCCAGCAGCCACGTGAAGGCCTCGGGCAGGCTGGCGTAATAGATGAGGAGCGGGATCGCCACGACGATCGGCGGCAGCATGCGGATGGTGAGCACGGTGTACGGGTAGTTGGGGCCGCCGGTGCGGAAGCGGGAGATCGCGTAGGCCAGCGTGGAGCCGAGCAGGAGCGACACCACCGAGGCCACCGTGACGATGACGACGCTGTCGAAGGTGGCCTTCCAGATGTTGTAGGCCTGCTCGGTCTGCTCCCGCCGGAGCGCGCCGGTGTCGCCGAAGTGGAAGATCTGGCGGTAGTTCATCAGCGTCGGCTCGAAGTCGACGAACGGCACCCAGCGGGCCGGCCAGCTCACCCAGTCGCCGGCGTCCTTGAACGACGTCATCACCATCCAGCCGATCGGGAACAGCACCACCAGCGTCCACGCGAGCAGCAGCGCGTGGCGGACGATCGCAAAGACGTGGCGGCGACGGATCACCGCGCCGTCTCCGCCTCGAGCTGGCGGCGCTCGCGCCGCAGGAGCCAGATGCTCAGGTAGATCAGCACGGTGAAGACGACGAGCAGGATCAGCGAGGACGCCGCCGCGTAGGAGATCTTGTTGAAGATCCAGGCGTTGCGCCAGAGGTAGATCGAGATCGTCTCGGTGGCGTTACCGGGGCCGCCCTGGGTCAGCAGCATCGGCATGTCGAAGATCTTCAGCGCCTCCATGGTGCGGATGACGACCGCGATCACGATGACCGGCTTGAGCAGCGGCAGCTCGACGTGCCGAAAGACCTGCCAGCGCGTGGCGCCCATCACCCGCGCGGCCTTGATCGGGTCGCGGGGCAGGGCGGCCAGGCCGGAGACGAAGATGAGGAAGGTGAGCGAGGTCCACTGCCAGACGTCGGCGAGGATGACGGCCACCTGGGCCGCGCGGTACTCGGACAGCCAGCGCACGCGCACGTCGAGCCCGGTGAGCGCGCTCAGCACCGCGTTGAGCGGGCCGGTGTCGATGAGGAGCATCGAGAAGTCGTAGCCGACGACGACGGGGATGATCATCATCGGGATGAGGAACACGGTGAAGTAGAAGCGCCGGCCACGGAAGCTCTGGTAGGTCAGCAGCGCCAGGCCGAAGCCGAGGGCGAGCTCGAGCACCACCGCGCCGCCGGCGAACAGGAAGGTCCGGCCGACGGCGTCGAAGAACCCTTCGTCGGTGAGCGCGTCGAGGAAGTTCGACACCCCGCCCCACGGCGCCTCCGTCCAGAATCCCCGCGTGATCCGCCAGCGCAGGAGGCTGATGTAGACGGTGAGGACCATTGGGACGAACAGCAGGGCGAGGACCAGCGCCTGCACCGGGATCAGCGGCAGGATGCGGAAGACGCGCTCACGCTCCAGCCACCGTCCCAGCCGGCTCCGGGAAGGGGGCCCCGCCGGAGCGGGGCCCCGCGACTCAGCCATCGAGGCCCGCGATCAGTAGCCGGCGGCGTCGAAGTAGGCGCCGCTCTCGACGACGTACTTCCAGGCCTCGACCTGCTTCTTGCGACCGATGTCGTCGGTGATCTTCTCCCACTGCCGGGCCGTCCGTTTCATCGCCTCCTCGGCGCTGATCCGGCCGTGGTAGGCCTCCTGCAGGGCCACGTCGAGGGCGTCGAGGTACTCGCGGTTGCCCTGGAGCGGGATCATCGGCACCGCGATCTTGGCGTTCTCGAGGGTGACCTTCACGAACTGCTCACCGAAGCGGGCGACGATGTTCTTGTCTTTGTCCTGGCCGACGCGGAACGGCTCCCAGAACCCGTCGCGGTCGGCGACCGTGCGGTTGCCCACCTCAGGGCCGGTGAACCACTGCAGGAACCAGTAGGCGGCCTCGGGGTGCTTGCTGAACTTCGAGACCATGTAGTTCGTGCCGGCCGGCTGGATCGAGCGCCGGACGAGCTTGCCGCCCACCATGCTGCCGGGCACGATGCAGCTCAGCACCTTGCCCTTGAGGACCGTGCCCTGGGCGTTCTGCGAGTAGCCGACCAGCGACGGGAAGGTGGCGATCGAGAACGAGTTGCCCTGGGCGAAGAACGGGTAGTTCTGCGGCGTGCCCCAGCCGAAGATGTCCTTCGGCATGTACTTCGTGAGCGAGACCTGCTCCTTGGTGGTCTCCACGCCCTCGGGCCCGTCGATGAGCGGCTTCATGTTGCGGTCGAAGAACAGCTTGCCCTTGGAGATGTAGCGGCCCTGCCACCAGCGGTAGCCGAACTCCCGTGCCCGGTACTCCTGGGCGCCGTAGAGGTCCTTGTCGAGGACCATGCCGTAGAACTTGTCGCCCTTCTTGCCCTGGTAGAACGACGCGAGCTCCTCCCACTGCTTCCAGGTGTCGGGGCAGCCCGGCTCCCAGCCGAACTTGGCCTTGAAGGCCTTGCGCGCCTCGGGGAGGTCGAGGAGGTCCTGGCGCAGGGCCAGGACGGTCTGGTCGCCGTCGGTGAAGAAGGTGTAGAGCTTGCCCTTGTAGTACATCTCCGAACGCAGCGTCTTGGCGATGTCGTCGAAGTACGGCTTGCCCCGCGCCGCGTAGTCGTCGAGCGCGACGACCGCGCCCGCCTCGACCGCGTCGGGGAGCATGTACATCTGGTGGTTGTAGATGTCGTACTGCCCGGTCTTGGCGACGGCGTCGGCCATGATCTTGGCGGGGATCTCGGTGTAGCCGTACTCGATCGTCTTGATCCGGATGCCGGTGAGCTTCTCCCACTCGTCGAGGTACTTCGGCTGGGCCTTGGCGAAGAGCGAGACCATCATCATGGTCTGCTCGAGCCGGTCGACGCCGATCTTCTTCAGATAGGCCTTGGCGCCGTTGACCGCGCGCTCCTCGACCGTGTTGCCCGGGACCTGCTGGGCGGACGCGACGCCGGTGGCGAGTACTGCGAGGACGAGAGCCCAGACGATCCCGAGGTTCCGCATGACACCCTCCTTTGGGTGGACAGGGTCCTACTTAGCGGCGCCGGGGGGTCCTGTCAAGGCCCGCGGCGTGCTCAACCCCTGAATCTCGCGGGCTCGCCGACGCATCCCACCGTTCAGGTGGAGGAGTGGTTACAATCGTGAGCATGCGGGAGCAGGGACACGCGCTGGTCAAGCCGTCCGGCATCGACGTGGGGATGCTGCACGAGGACGCCTTTCCGTTCCCGACCGAGTTCAGCCTCGGTCCGCTGATCGACTTCTGGACCCGGACCGACCACGACGCCTCCCCGGCCTGTGCCGCCATCGCGCGGCTGGTTCGCGACCAGGTCCGGGACGCGCCCGCCCTGGCCGGCGCCATCGCCGACCCCGCCGTGCTCGAGCAACACATCGACCTGGTCGACCTGCTCATGAGCGCCGAGATCCCCGCGGCGCTGTGGGAGCAGGCGCACGGGGCGGCCATGGTCCCGTTCAACCTGACCGCGCTCTACGCGACGCCCTCGATGCGCCGGGACCTGATGGACGAGGCCGGCCGCCTCCGGGGCCGCGTGAACGTCGACGCAGGGCTGCTGGGGGCGCTGCGGCTCGGCCACGCCTACGCCCTCGTGCTCTCCCGTCTCTACGGCATCGACCTCGACGTCGAGTACCCGCTCATCCTCACCGTCGTCGACCCGGTCTTGGGCCTCGAGCGCCACTTCCGCCTGCTCTTCGACGGCCAGTTCGTCGACGTGGTGGCGCGCGGCCCGCTGCCGCCGCTGCCCGACGACGTCCGCCCGCAGCTGCAGGCCCGGTTGCTCGACCCCGGGTTTCTCCAGGCCCTCCTGCCGCCCGACCGGTTCCTGCTGCGCGGCGCGACCTTCCTGAAGGCGATCGAGGTCACCGACCAGGAGGTCCTCTCCGCGCTCAAGCGCGACCTGATCGACCGCGAGTCGATCGTGTCCGAGGCGCGGTTCGTTGAGCTGCAGCAGCGGCTGCGGACGTTGTTCCGGCGACCCGACCTGCGCCTGGCGCTGGCGGCGATCGACGGCGAGCGGGTGCTGATCCTCAACTACGGGGCGAGGATCGAGCACGCGTGCATCTTCGCGGACTCCGTCCACCACCGGATGGACGAGTTCGTCGGGACGGTCTACGAGCGCGCCGTCAGGTCGGGCCAGCCGGTCATCCTCGGGGACCTCGCGGTCGAGGGGCGCACGTTGATCGAGGCCCAGATGGTCGACAGCGGGCTGCGGGGGTTCGTCTGCGCGCCGCTGGTCTACCAGGGCAAGGTCATCGGCACGCTCGACCTCGGCTCACCGCACCCGGGCGACCTCGACGCCTCCCACCTGCCGAAGCTGCGCGAGGTGCTGCCGCTGTTCGCCATGGCCGTGCAGCGGAGCATGGAGGAGCTGAACGGCCGCATCCAGACGGAGATCAAGGAGCGCTTCACGGCGATCCACCCCGTGGTCGAGTGGCGCTTCCGCAAGGCCGTCCTCGACGGGCTGGAGCGCTCCGGCGACGCCGCCGCGGCGGAGCTCGAGCCGATCGTGTTCGAGGGCGTGTACCCGCTCTATGCGCTGTCGGACATCCGCGGCTCGTCCACCCAGCGGGCGCGGGCCATCCAGGCCGATCTCCTGGCGCAGCTTGCTCTCGCCCACGAGGTCGTCACCGCCGCCTACCAGGCCCGACGGCTGCCCGCGCTCGATCAGCTCCGCTACCGGATCGATCAGCACGCCGAGCAGATCCGCGAGCACCTTGCGGCCGGCGACGAGGTCGGCATCGTCACCTTCCTGCGCGTCGAGGTCGAGAGCCTGCTCGATCGCCTGGCCGACTTCGGCGCGACGGTGGCCGACCGCGTGGCCACGTACCGCGCCGCGCTCGACCCGAAGCTGGGGACGGTCTACCAGCAGCGGAAGATCTTCGAGACGAGCGTGACGCGGCTGAACGAGGCGATCTCCAGCTATCTCGAGCTCGAGGAGCAGGCGGCCCAGTCGATCTTCCCGCACTACTTCGAGAAGCAGAAGACCGACGGCGTCGACCACCAGATCTACGTCGGCAACGCCCTGGTGGCGGACGGCGGGTTCGACCCGCTCTACCTCAAGAGTCTCAGGCTGTGGCAGCTCATGGTGGTGTGCGGCATCGCCGCGCGCACCGACCGGCTGGCCGGCGAGCTCCCGCTTCCGCTGCACGCCACGCACCTGGTGCTCGTGCAGCACGCGCCGTTGTCGATCCGCTTCCGCTTCGACGAGAAGCGCTTCGACGTGGACGGCGCCTACGACATCCGCTACGAGATCGTCAAGAAGCGGATCGACAAGGCGGTCATCAAGGGCACCAGTGAGCGCGTGACGCAGCCGGGTCGCATCGCGATCATCTACGGGCAGCCGGCCGAGGCGCAGGAGTACCGCGGCTACCTCGAGTACCTGCGCCACCTCGGGTATATCGCCGACGAGGTCGAGGATGTGGAGCTCGACGAGATGCAGGGCGTGCACGGCCTGCGCGCGCTCCGCGTGACCGTTGCGCTTCGTGACTCTCTCGACGGTCGTCCGCTCGCCGCCCTCTCCGTCGCACGCGCGGCCGTCTAGTCCCGCCCGCCGGGCTACCGTACTGCCACACCCGCGACATTCGCGAACCGGTATGTGCCGTCACGTCGGCGAGGACCCGGGCGCGCCGGCTCGCCGTGCGCTCACACCGCTCGCCCCTTTCTTCGGCGGAGCTACCGTGTGGAGTTGAAGCGGGCGATCGAGAATGCGGTGAGGTCGGTCTCGGGTTGCTTGCCGAGCATTTGGGAGGCGATGAGTTTGGCGGTGTAGGGGCCTAGGGTGAGGCCGGAGGGGCCGTGGCCGGTGATGAGGAAGATGTTGGCGATGCCGGGGACGGGGCCGACGACGGGGAGCGTGTCGGCGGCGAAGGGGCGGAGGCCGACGCGGATCTCGCGGATCTCGGCGCTGGCCAGGCCCGGGGCGACGCGGAGCGCCTCGCTCAGCACCTCGCGGACGCCGGCGGCAGTCGTGTGCGGCGCGAAGCCGGAACCGGTCTCGCGCGTCGCGCCGGCGACCACCCGGCTGTCGGGCCACGCGACCATGTAGTGATGGTGGAAGGCGCTGACGACGGGCCAGCGGCCCGTGTCGGCGCCGCGCAGGCCGAGGTGGATGATCTGCCCGCGCTGGGGCGCGACGGGGATCGTGACCCCGAGCTGCCCGGCGAACGCGTCCGACCAAGCGCCGCCGGCAATCGCCACCGCACCGGCGGGCACCGTCTCGCCGTCGACCACGACGCCCCGTACCGCGTCGCCCTCGCGCACCAGCCGGTCCACCGCGCCGGACCGGACGACCAACCCGCGGGCCTCGGCCGCCGCGCGCAACGCCCGGTTCAGAAGCCGGCCGTCGACGCGGGCGCCGCGCTTGGAGTAGATCGCCCCGTGCACGCGCGCGAGCGGGGGGAACAGCTCCCGCGCCTCGTCGGCCGTCACCTCGTGGAGCTCGGCCGCCGTCGGCACGCCGCGGCTCCGCTGTCGTTCGAACACGAGGCGCCGGGCGCGCTCGAACGACTCGACCTCGTCGTCCGAGACCGCGACGACCAGCTGTCCGCACCGGGTGTACCCGGTGTCGCCCGCCTGCTCGGCCGCCAGCCGCTCGACGAGGGTCGGATAGTAGGCCGACGCCTCCACCGCGAACCGGAACCACGCCTCGGGATCGCGGCTGTTCGTCTCCGGCGAGATGATGCCGGCCCCGGCGTCGGTGGCGCGGCCGACGTCGGCGCGGTCGACCAGGAGCGTGCGGGCCCCGGCGCCGACGAGATGGTAGGCCGTGGCGGAGCCGAGGAGGCCGCCACCGACGACGACCGCGTCGAAGGCCGAGCGTGTGGTCATGGCTATGAGCGAGTCCCCCGGGATTCTACGCTAGGACCTGCTCCTTCCTGAGGGCCTTCACGACGATGTCGGCGTAGCGCTGGATCTCCTTGACCACGTCGGCGGGCGCCCGGGTCTGGACGGTGCCGGTCCACACGAGCTGGTTGCGGCGCACATCGTAGAGACTCGTCTCCGACGTGGCGACGTCGTACTGATAGACTCGCGGCGGCTCGTAGAAGGCGACCCAGCCGGCCGTGTACCACGGGTAGAACCCCCAGCCGACGGGCGGCGGGCCGTAGTAGCCGGGGGCAATCTCGGTCTTTCGCTCCACGCCGAGCAGCCGGGTCATGAGCAGGCCGTCGGCCTGGGCGCGCGTGACGGCCTCCTGCAGGCGGGCCTCGTCCACCTGGCCGTCCTCCGGGATCAGCTGATAGCTCGGCACCGCCTCCACCCCCTCGGTCATGAGCTTGGCCACGAAGGCGTCCTCGAACAGCCGGCGCGTCGCCGCCTGCTGGGTGACCCCGATCACGAGGATCCGGCTGAAGCGCGCGGGGACCGCCTGCGGGTTCTCCCACTGGGTGACGAGCTTCGTGGAGCTGCAGCCGCTGACGACGGAGACGAGGGCGAGCGCGACGAGGATCGAGCGCCGGTGCATGGAGAGGGCCTCCTGCACGTCAGCATCGGCCCCGCCACGTCTCCGTCCGTCCGGGAAGGGTGTCCGGGCGTCCGGCGTCAGGCGCGCAGGTGGAAGCGGCGCAGCTCGGGGAAGCGGTACATCCAGAGCCCGGCGACGAGCAGCGTGCCGATCCCGCCGACGAGCACCGCCGCGACCGCGCCGATCAGGGCCGCCAGCAGCCCCGACTCGAACTCGCCGAGCTGGTTCGAGGTGCCGGTGAAGAGCGAGTGCACGGCGCTCACGCGGCCCCGCATGTCGTCGGGCGTCCGGATCTGCACCATCGACTGACGGATGATCATGCTGAGGAGGTCGGAGGCGCCGAGGACGCCGAGCGCGACCAGGGACAGCGGGAGGCTGGTGGAGACGCCGAACACGAGGGTCGCGACGCCGAACACGACGATGCTGCCGAAGAGCAGTGGCCCTGCGTTGCGCTCGATCGGCCACCGCGCCAGGACCAGCGAGAGCGCGAGCGCCCCCACCGCGGGCGCGGCGCGCAGGAGGCCGAGCCCCCACGGACCGGTGTCGAGGATGTCGCGCGCGTAGATGGGCAGCAGGGCGGTGGCGCCGCCGAGGAGCACGGCGAAGAGATCGAGCGACATGAGGCCGAGCAGTAGCCGCTGCCGCACGATGAAGGCGACGCCGGAGAGCAGCGACGCCGCGGTGACCTCGATGCGCGGACGCGCGACCGGGGCGTCGCGCACGAGCGCGATCAGCACGGCGCCCAGGAGGTAGAGGCCGGCGACGAGGCCGTAGACCGTCGTGGCGCCCAGCGCGTAGAAGGCGCCACCCAGCGCCGGGCCCACGATGCGGGCCGTCTGGCCCGCGGCGGTCACGCTGGCGATCGCCCGCGAGAGCTGCGCGAACGACACGAGCCGCGGGAGCAGCGCGGCCCGGGCGGGGTTCTCGAACGCGCGGGCCACGCCGAGGACGGCCACGATGCCGAGGATGCTCCCGCGCCCGAGCCAGCCGTGGAGGCTGCCGAGCGCCAGCGCCGCCGTCGCCGCCGCTTCGGCGACCTGGCAGACCACGACGACGACGCGACGGTCGTAGCGGTCGGCGACCGGGCCGGCGACGAGCGTGAGCGGCACGATCGGAAGGAACTGCACGAGCCCGACGAGGCCGAGGTCGAGCGCGCTGCCGGTGAGGGTGTAGAGCTGCCAGCCGATCGCGACCGACTGCATGTGCTGCGCGAGCGTGGACGACACCCGCGAGCACCAGTAGAGCGCGAACGGTCGGTTCAGGGCGTGCGCGTCACGCGCGCTGGGGCGCCGACGTGGCCGGCGTCGGCCGCGGCCGTCGCCACAGGCTCGAGCGCCACCGGATGCCGATGAGCACCGTGAAGAGCAGGCCGATCGCGGACGACGCGGTGATCGTGATCGGATACCCGATGTGCTCGATGAGGACGCCGGACGCCAGCAGGCCCAGCGGCAACCCGTAGACGGCCAGCATGCGGACGCCCATCACCCGGCCTCGGAGCCCCTCGCCGGCCGCCGCGAGCAGTACGGCCGTCATCGCGATCATCGCCACGTTCTGCACGAAGCCCGCGGCGAAGAGCGTCAGCAGTCCCAGCCCCAGGTGCGTCACGTGGCCGAAGCCGAGCAGCAGCGCGTACCAGATGGCGGTGCAGACCACGGTCGAGCGCTCGGGGTGGCGCGCGCCGCCCAGCACCACCATGGTCATGGACGCCAGCAGGCCGCCGAACGCGAAGCTGGCGACGAGCCAGCCGAGCCCCGTGGCGTCGACCTGGTAGACGTGCCGGGCGGCGTACGGCATGAGGCCGCCCGAGACCGTGTAGGCGGTGAGGTTGATGAGGAACGCCAGCAGCATCATGGCCAGCAGGGCCGGCGTCGTCCACACGTGGAGGAGCCCCTCCTTGAGCTCGCGCCACTGCGAGGGCACCGGCATCGCGACGCCGCGCGGCGCGACCGGATCGGGCACGGGCAGCCGGCGCGAGACCCCGAAGGTGAGGATCAGGCTCGCCACGTAGAGCGTCGTGACGATCACGTAGGCCGCGCCGATGCCGAGCAGCGTCGAGAGCCCGGCGCCGGCGAGCGCGCCACCGACGCGTGCCGAGTCGCCGGTGGCGCGCGACATGCCGAGGGCGCCCATGAGGTACGCCGGCGGGATCGTCTCGCCGATGAGCGTGTTGCGCATCACGAGGTCGTTGGGCCGCACGAGGCCGGCGAGCGTGGCGACGACGAGCACCCAGGCCGGCGAGAGAAACCCGGCCAGGGCCAGCCCCATGAGGACGGCGGCGAGGCCGGCGTAGATCGCGCGCATCCCGCACAGCATCGTGCGGCCGCCGAGACGATCGCCGAGGACGCCGAACATCGGCGCGGCCAGCGTGCCGAGGAACTGCAGCGAGCCGAAGGCCGTGAGCCACAGCACCGACTCGGTGTTGACCATCACGTACCAGCCCAGAATGATCGTCTCCATCTCGAACGCCCACGAGGTGAGGATGTCGGCGGACCACTGGAAGCGGAAGCTGCGGATACTGAAGGCGCCGAGGATCACGGGGCGTCGTTGCTCCTCACGGTGGACACGGGCCTCGGTTACGGTACATCATCTGGCCCCATGCGAATCGTCTTTCCCGACGGCGCCGGCTGCGTGCAGTCCCCCGCCGACCTCGACCCGCTCCGTGCCCTGGGCCCGGTGGACTTCTACGACGGTCCACCCCCCGACCGGGCGACGCTCATCGAGCGCCTCCGTCCGGCCGAGGCGGTGGTGCTGGACTACTCGGAGATGGATGCCGAGGTGCTGCGCGCCTGCGAGCGGCTGCGCTTCATCAGCTTCCTCGGCATCGGCTACAACAGCTGCATCGACGTCGCCGAGGCGACGCGGCGGGGCGTCGCCGTCGCCTACACGCCG
>Ga0075420_100002018_pt1 | contig 17493 bp, 11 predicted proteins | sample SoiMetdeltSBSDD4_FD_75296 | JGI IMG/M metagenome (GOLD analysis project Ga0075420, IMG submission 75296) | Bulk soil microbial communities from a Populus tree surrounding site in Tennessee, USA - Soil MetaG P. deltoides SBSDD4 | ecosystem: Environmental > Terrestrial > Soil > Tree plantation... | reverse complement strand
CCTGATGGGCCCACGGTACGCCGGACTCCTCACGGACATCTTCGACCGGAAGCACCTCGCACTTGACTTCTCGCTGTACCTTCACCGGCCCACGGCGACCGATCCGTCCCTCGCTCCGTCGGGGTGCGATTGCTGGTACGTGCTGTCGCCCGTGCCTCACCTGGGCGGGGCGACCGACTGGGAGCAGGCATCCGGTCCCTACCGGGACACGATCATCCAGTACCTCGAGAGCCGGTACCTGCCCGGACTGAGCCGCCACATCGTCAGCGAATACCGGGTCGACCCGCGCTACTTCCGCGACTCGCTGAACAGCCATCTGGGGAGCGCGTTCTCGGTGGAACCGATTCTGACCCAGTCGGCGTGGTTCCGCCCGCACAACCGAAGCGAGGATGTCCCCAACCTGTATCTCGTCGGCGCGGGAACACACCCCGGGGCGGGCGTGCCGGGAGTGCTGAGCTCCGGGAAGATCGTGGCCGAGATGATCGGCGGGAGCGAACGGCACGGTTGGTGAACTGGGGAAGGCGACGCCATGTCGCCGACCTCGACCGCGAGCACCCAGATACCGGATCGCAGCCCCCGCCCACGCTGGCGGTGGCTCCGCGTGCTCGTGCACGCATGCGTGGGTGCGCTCGTGTTCGGCGTTGCGGGTGACGTGCGAGCACAGGCGCAGGGCAGCGGCCGGGATCCACTCATCAGCCGCGTGGACCTGCGCGGTGTCGAGTCGGTCCCGGAAGAGCAACTGGAGCTGACGCTCAGCACGAAGTCGACGTACTGCCGGCTCGCGTTCCTCCGCCCTCTCTGCTACGTGGTTCGCAGCCCCTTCCTGGTGCGCCACCACTATCTGGAACCGGGGGAGCTCCAGCGCGACATCGCGAGCCTTCGCAGCCTGTATTGGCAGCGCGGTTTTCGTGAGACGACGATCGACACGGTCATCACGCGCGGGCGGCATGGGCTTCGGATCGCGTTCGTGATTCACGAGGGGGCTCCGACCGTCGTGGACACGCTGAGAATCGAGCGAGCCGGCGATCTCCTCACTGAGGACCAGATCACGCGGGCGGTTCGGATAGAGCGCGGTCAGCCACTGGATCTCGCGACCCTCGACACGGCGCTCATCGCGCTGCGAAACGCCCTCTGGGACGCGGGTCATTCCGATGCGACGCTCGAGCCGCGAATCGAGGTGGACGAGCGGGCGCGGCGTGCAGACGTTCGCATCCTCGTCGAACCAGGCAGGCGCACGCGTGTCGGCTCGATCGAGATCACGGGAACCGACCGGCTGTCCGCAGGCGCATTGAAGGGAGCGATCACCCTCCGATCGGGCGCCGCTTTCCGGCGGCAGGACGTTCTCGAAACGCAGAAGTATCTGTATCAGTCGCTCGGCGTCGCGACCGTGTCGATCGTCTCGCCTCCGTCGGGCGACAGCCTCAAACACGTGCGCGTGGTCGTGCGCGAGAACCCGCCACGCCGCGTGTCGCTCACGGCTGGACTCAACACGATCGAGTTCGTGCAGCTCGGAGCGACGGCAGGCTTCTACACGCTGCAGGGCGGCCGCTGGCAACTCGATTTCCGCGGCGCGACGGGGAATCTGCTCGCCCGCCAGCTCGAGGGCGCGGGTCCGTTCGCCGATCTCCCCACGTTGGCCGATGACGGCGAGAGCCGCGAGTTCACACGACCCAACTGGCAGGGCGGCGTGGAGCTCACACGACTCTGGGCAGGCTCACCGCGAAACCGCCTGAGCCTCGGCGCATTCGGCCATAGACGCTCCGAGCCGGCCGTGTTTATCGACCGCGGCGTTGGCATGGTCGCGACGTTCACTCGCGAGCTGGCACAGCGAGCGCCGCTCAGCGTCGGCTACCGCATCGAACGCGCGTCGGTGGACGCGGGAGACGTCTACTTCTGCCAGAGCTTCGGGCAGTGTGCGGCCACGGATCTGTCCGCGTTCCGCGAACCGCGCCGGCTCGCGAGCGTCACGGCGAACTGGTGGGTCGATCGGAGCGACGACGCGGTGTCGCCGTCACGCGGCTACACGCTGCGCGCCGACGCGGACCACGCGTCGAACGCCACGGGGTCGGAGTTCACGCACGACCGCCTCGCCCTCGAAGGGACCGCCTATGTCCCGTTAGGCAGGATGGTGCTCGCGACGCGCGCGCGTGGCGGGTGGGTTCGCTCCGGTCACGGCGCCGATGACGCGACGACGTCGAACGTTCTGCATCCGCGCGCCCTCTTCTACGCGGGCGGCGTCGAATCGGTTCGCGGGTACGGGGAGAATCAACTCGGCCCGCGCGTCCTTCGCGTTCGCTCCGCGGATCTCCTCGCGAACGGGTGCACCGACGCCACGATCGCGGACGGGACGTGCGACGCGGCACCCACGCCCGCGAGCGCGTTCGCCCCGCGCCCGATCGGCGCCGAACGGCTGATCGAAGGAACGGTCGAGCTTCGGATGCCAATCGGCGGACGCGTGGGCGGCGTCGTGTTCGCCGACGGCGCGGTCGTCGGCGCCAGTTCGGGGATCGACCGCGTCACCGCCGTCACGCCCGGGGTCGGGCTCCGCTACGAATCCAATGTCGGGACGCTTCGGCTCGACCTCGGGTGGCGACCGCGCGCCCGTGAGAGGCTCCCGGTCGTGGTGGCGACGCGCGACGCGGCCGGGAACGAACGCGTGACTCGCCTCGCGACCGAACGGCTCTGGACCGAGGGCGATGGCGAGCGCGGGGCGCTGCGGCGCGTGCGCGTGCACTTCGTGCTCGGCCACGCGTTCTGACGCTGCGACGACGCCCATGAAACCAGCCCGAGCGCTGAAGCTCGTCGCCGCCGGGATCGCGACGGTGGCGATCGCCGGAATCGCGGTGCTGGCGTTTCTGTTCTACACGAGCGCCGGCCGTGAGAGCCTGCGGGGGATGCTGGTGACCCGCCTGAACAGTCAGGTGACGGGGCGCCTCACCATCGGCGCGCTCGAGGGCGCCCTGCCTAACGCAGTCGTGTTGCGCGATCTCGCCCTCACTGACAGCGCCGGCTCGCTCGTCTTCGGCGCGAAACGGCTCGCGGCGAACATCAATGTGCTCCAGCTGTTCTCGAAGCGAATCGATGTCTCGCGCATGGAGCTCGATACGGCGACGCTGATGCTTCGCCACCACCGCGGCGGCGCCTGGAACGTCGCCCGCGTGTTCGCGCGCCCCGATCGAGATCCGACGAGCTCCGACCGCGGCGGAGGCTTCGGCCACTGGCTGCGCATCCGTGATGCTCGCGTAACGGGCGCGCACGTGGTGGTGCGGGTGCCCTGGGTCCCTGACGGTGATGCGCCGCTCTCGGCCGACTCATCGGCGAAGCTGCTCGACCGGGAACGAGCGCGGGTCGAGCACACGCCGGACGGCTTCGAGCAGGTCATGGAGTTTCGGAACATCGACGCCGAGTTCGCGCGCGTCCTCGTCGTGCACCCGGACACCGCGCGCATCGTAGCGGAGGTGAGGCGAGCGAGTATGATCGCCGAGCCGTTCCGCCCACCGGCCGCGGAGATTCGAGATCTCGGCGGCACGCTCGTGGTGACGAGTGACTCGCTTCGCTTCCTCGGGTGGCGGGTCGTCCTCCCCGATTCGCGCATGACCGTCGAGGTTCGGTATGCGCCGACGACGGGCGGGCTTCGCGGTCGGCTTCGCGCTGATCCCGTGCAGTTCAGAGACCTCCAGTGGCTCCACCCTTCCCTGCCCGGCGAAGGGCGCGGCTCGCTGACCATCTCGGCCACACGCGAAAGTGATGGGCCGCTCGAGCTTCGTGCGACCGATATCGTCGCGCAAATCGGCGCCGCGAGCGGAGCCGGATCCGTCGCGATGACTGTTGGTGACACGCTGAGACTCGTCGGCGCGGACGTCCGCGTTACCGCCGTCGACACCGACCTCGCCGCACGTCTCCTGCCGAACGTCGAGATCCCCGTAGACGGGACCGTCGACGCGGAGGCGCGCGTCGACAGCACGGCCGCCGGGTACCGCACCGACGCCGCGGTGACGTTCCGTGACCGGAGTGGCGCCAGGAGCCACGTGACGACGAGGGGCATCATCACCGTCGGCGAAACGTTAGGCACGCACGAGCTCGACGTCCGTCTCGCGCCGCTCCAGACGCGGATCATCCGCGCGTTCGCGCCGACGGCGCGTGTTCGCGGAACACTCGCGGGGCGAGCGCGGATCAGCGGAACGATGCGCCGGGGCTGGCACGTCGACGGCGACCTTTCTCATGTCGATGCCGGTGCACGCTCACGATTCGTCGGGACCGTCCATGCCGTGCCGAGCGCTCGCCACGTCCGCATTGATGGCCGCGTCGCACCGCTCGCACTGATCGCGGTCGAGCGCGCGGCACCCGGCCTCCAGCTGCGCGGCGTCGCAACGGGACCCGTGCGCGCGACGCTCGCTGGAGACTCCGTGGCATTCGTCACCGGACTTCGCATCGGTGAAGGGACGCTCGACGCATCCGGCGGCATAGGCTGGCGGGATGGCGTGTCGTACGACGTGCGCATCGAGCCGCGAGGGCTCGATCCCAAGGCTATCTCCCGACGTGCGCCAGCGGGGTTGGTCACAGGCGTCGTCACCGTGCGCGGCCGCGGAGTCACCGCCCGAACCGCGGATGGCGAAGTGAGCCTCGCCCTCGACGACTCGCGACTCGACCGTGTGACCGTGGACTCGCTCAGGCTCAGCGGGAATACGTCGAACGGGGTCGCCACGATCGATACCCTCACAGCATGGCAAGGCCCGACGCGCGTTGCGGGTGGTGGGACAGTCGCCCTCGTGGCCGATCGCACGGGGGAGCTCCGATACGCAGCAACGACCGATTCGTTAGGTAGCCTCGTTCGTGCCATCGCGCCCGATAGTCAAACGTACGACAACGGGAGCAGCTCCACGGGCACCCTGGCGCCGAACGCCTTTGCGGGGCGGGCCGAGGCTGCCGGGTCGATCACCGGGAACATCGACTCGCTCCGTATCGCCGGGCGCGCGCTGTTCGGCGAACCCCGTGTCTCCAACTTCGCGGCGGCGGGCGCGAGCGCGGAGTATACGCTCGGCCTGCGGGGCGAAGACACAGTGAGCGTCGTCGCGACGGTGGACACCGCGCGCGCATCAGGACTCGCCTATGAACGAGTGGAGCTCCGCGTGGCGGGAACGCGGCGCCAGCTCGCCGCCGACCTGCGCATTCGTCAGGACGCTCACGTTCAGCTGACCGCGACGGCCGATGTTGCGCTCGACAGTTCGGCGAGCGGCGCGCCGGCGCCTAACGGCGTGCTCGAGCTCAGGGACCTCACGCTGGGCCTGCCGTCGGGCAAGTGGCGCAGCGCACGTCCGGCGCGGGTCACGTGGCGTGGCGAAGCGCTCGAGGTCGACTCGCTCGCTATTCAGGGGCCGAACGGGTCGGCGATCGAGCTGACGGGCGGGCTTCCCGCGTCAGGCGACGGCGCGCTCCAACTGCGAGTCACGGGGCTGTTCCTCACGGATGTGTCGGCGCTCCGCCAGGCCGACCTTCGTGCCGACGGTCGCCTCGGCCTGGAGCTCGGCATCGCCGGCAACACGCGAGCGCCACGAGCGACCGGCTCATCCGTGCTCGACGGCCTCGTCATTCGTGGTGACAGCATTCCGCCAATCCGCTCGACACTCGCGTATGCCGACGCACGACTCAGGTTCGACGCCACGCTCGGCGCCGGCGCCGAAGCCTCGATCGTGACCGGGCACGGCGAGCTTCCCATCGATCTCGCCCTGATCGGTGTGTCCGGTTCCCGACTCGACCGGAACGGCGCGATGCTCGTGGAACTGAGGGCGGATAGCGTCCCGCTCACTGCCCTGCCGCGGCGGCGCGCCGTCGCGGTCGAGGGCGGTTGGGCGCGTGGCGCCGTCGACGTGCGCGGCACGGTGGCGGATCCCGTCGTGCGAGGCACGATGGACGTTCGCGACGGCGCGGCGTACGTCCCGCAAGCGGGCATCACCGTTCGCGACGTCGTTGCGGCGGCGCGCCTCACGAACGATTCGCTCGTCATCGACTCGCTCGTCGCGCGCAGCAATGGCCGCATTCACGCGTCGGGATTCGTGGCTCGCAGCGGCCGTGGCGAGCGGCGCGTCGTGGCCACTATCACCGGCCGCGACGCCGCCGTTCTCGGCGGATCGTTAGGCGACCTGCACACCGACGCCGACCTCGCGATCTCGGGCACTACCGATTCGATCGTCGTCACCGGGCGCGCGGAGGTGCTGCACGGATTCATCGAGCGGAAAGGACCGGGCGAGCAGGCGCTACGCGTGGCGGCGGCGGGCGATCCAGAACTTTTCGCGATCCTCGATACGTCAGCGATCGTGAGACGGAGCAGCGAACCGGTCGAGACGGAGTCGAAGCGATCGATTCATGCTGACGTCGCGGTGCGCATCAATCCCGGGGTGTGGTACCGCTCGGCACCCAACGCGAAAGTCGAGGTGTACACGCCGCGGGATCTGCGCGTCCGCGGGGACGTGCTCGCCGCTGACCTGGCGCTTGGCGGCGCCGTCGTCACTCGGGGGGGCGTATATGTCTTCCGCCTCCGGCCGTTCACGATCATTCGAGGCGGTGCGACGCTCGCGGGTGCGAGTGGGGTGGCGCCGCTCATCCAGGCAACGGGCGAGCACGACGCGTGGATCGTCGGCCGTGGGATCGTCCCGGTGCGGTTCATCGCCAGTGGCTTCCCGGCGAGTGTCCAGTTCTCGCTCGGCGACGCGTCCACGCTTCCAGCCGCACCCGCGGACGTCGCGAACTATCTGTCGCTCGGGCGCCCGCCGGTATCGCTGCTGCAAACCGAAGGTTCGTCCCTCTCCGGGCTGTCGACATCGAGCGGTCGCTTCACCGGCGACCTCGGCGCGCTGGTTCGTCGGCAGCAGGTGAGCCCGGCGCTCGGCGCCATCCTCTATCAGCTCGCGAAGGGCGCGCGCGATGCCGCTGACGTGCGTCTGTTCAGCGTTGCGCCAACGGACCTGCCTCCGGAGCTTGCCGAGAGTCGCTACGCCCGCGTGCGCGGGACGACCCTCGAGGGCGGTTATCTGTTCGGCTCGCGCACGTATGTCGCCGCGCGAATCCGTCTCTCGGCCGTTTCGCCGGGTGTGGTCGTCGTGCACAGCCTGGCGTCGGACTTCTACCTGCGAGCGGCGTACGAGCCGCTATTCCGCCTCGGGGCGCCGCCGACGTTAGGCCCGCCGCAGCACGGAGTCCTGCGGCGAGCCTTCGGCGCGTTCCTGACGAAGGAGTGGTGGTTCTAGAACGCCACGCCGATGAGGAACCGGGCGGTCCCATAGACGAACGGCGCCTCGTCGAACTCGTCGGCGTCACCGAGAATGCGTTTCGCCCCGACTCCGGAGCCGACGAAGAAACGATCGCTGCGTCCGAGGAGCCAGTTGTAGTCGACATAGACGGCGATCGACGGGGACGTCTTGTCGCGGAGCGTGGTGCCTGTCTCGAGCTCGATGTTCTCGCGGGTGTTCACGCCACCGAGCCCGAGCGCAACGGCAAAACCTCGCGGCCCTAACTCGTTGGGGTACAGGCGACCTTTCACCTCGAAGCTCGTGCGGGTGAAATCGTCCGGCGAGAAGTAGCTGAAGTTGCCAGCGATCGAGAACGCGCCCGTGAACACGTTCTCGAACTCGACGGATACGACTTCGAACGGAATGCCGAGCGGATTGATGGCGAAGACCCTGCTCCGCGACGCCGCGACCGGCTGACTCGTGGCTGGCAACTGTCCGGCGGCTTGACCGATGGCCGCGTGGAGCGGAGCGGCGGCCAGGACGCCGGCGACAGCCAGGCGAACGAGCGGATGTTGCATGTCCAGGGAGTTGAATCGTGGATGTGATCATCGCGTCGAGACGCCGGAATCGGGCGCCCCGTGAAACTAGCACGACACGGTACCGCCGCGGGCGCCCCGAGTTCCTCCGGGTTGGTCCCCCTCTCGCCGGGGGTTTAGCTTTCCGCTCGGAACGTCACACTCACCACTCCGAGCGCATCGAGCGCATGAACATCGAGATCACCCCGAAAAAAACCGACGGCGTCGAACGGCTGCTCCAGATCTCGGTACCGATCGAGACGGTCCGCGACGCCGAGGACCGAGCGGCGCGCCGGTACGCGACGCGCGTGCGTTTGCCCGGGTTCCGTCCGGGGAAAGCGCCTGCGGCGATGATCAAGAAGAAGTTCGCCGACGCGATCCGTCAGGAGACGCTCGAGAGTCTGGTGCAGGAGGCGTACAAGGAGGTCCTCGAGCGCGAGAAGTTCAAGCTCGCATCGCAGCCTCACGTTCACGACGTGAAGTTCGACGACAACGAGCCGTTGACGTTCGAGCTTCATTTCGAGGTGCGACCGGACATCGAGCTCGCGCGGTTGCAGGGCTTCCGCGTGCATCGCACGGAACGACACGTCACCGACGAGCAGGTTCGCGAGCAGGTGGACCAGTTGCGCGAGCAGAAGGCCACGTGGAATCCCGTCGAGGACCGCCCGGTCGAGGGTGACATGGTCACCGTCCTCCTCGCGACGGCCGACGAAACCGGTGCGATGCCGGAAGGCAAGCAATACCCGCTGGTCCTCGGCGCTGGCCAGGCCATTCCCGGGATGGAAGAGCTGATCATGGAAGCGCGCCCCGGCGAGACCGTCGAGCGCCCCGTGAAATGGCCCGACGATTTCCCAGACGAGGCGCAGCGGTCGAAGACGAAGACGGTCCGTGTGACCGTGCAGGACGTGAAGCGGAAGACCCTGCCCGAGCTCGACGACGCGTTCGCGCGTGAGGTTGGCGACTTCGACTCGGTCGACGCCCTCACGAAGGCGGTACGCGAGGACCTCGAGAACAACGTGAAGCGGGAGACCGACTCCGAAGTTCGGCAGCGTCTGCTCGACGACATCATCGGCGCAAACCAGTTCGACGTGCCGCCGAGCTGGGTCAACCAGCTCGTGGACGCTTACGCGAACGCCTACCAGGTGCCAGAAGGTGAGCGTGAGCGGTTCGCGACGGAATTCCGACCTGTGGCCGAGCGTCAGGTGCGGCGCGACCTCGTGGTCGACACGGTCGCGGAGCGCGAGAACCTAACGGCGACGGAGTCCGACCTCGACGATCGTATCGCCGAAACCGCGTCGAAGCGTGGTGCGGACCCGGGGCAGCTCTACGCGTCGTTACAGAAATCCGGACGCCTCAAGGAGCTCGAACGGTCCATTACCGAGGACAAGGTCTTCACTTGGCTTTTTGAGAGAAACACAGTGGAATGAGGTCGAAACGGGTCAGACTCGAATTCCGCCCGCATCGCGAAACTCCAACGTTCACGTCCGGAAGTCGAATCCGCCCCCGGCCCAATCAGCGTCACCGCGCCACAAGCCCGAGCTATCAGCTATCAGCACGCAGTTGTACGGCCTTTCACTAACGGGAAGCATATGCCGACGATTTATCCTCCGTACGTCATCGAGCGATCGAGCCGTGGCGAGCGCACGTACGACATCTTCTCGCGGCTCCTCATGGACCGCATCATCTTCCTCGGCACGCCGATCAACGATGACGTCGCGAACATCGTGATCGCGCAGCTCCTGTTCCTCGAGGCGGACAACGCGGAGCGCGACATTCACCTGTACATCAACTCACCGGGTGGCAGCGTGTCGGCTGGACTGGCGATCTACGACACCATGCAGTGGATGAAGAGCCCGGTGAACACGATCTGTATGGGCCTCGCGGCGAGCATGGGCGCCTTCCTCCTTGCGGCGGGACGTGGTGGCAAGCGCTCGGCGCTACCGCACTCGCGTATCATGATCCACCAGCCGTCGGGTGGTGCGCAGGGTACGGCAGCCGACATCGAGATTCAGGCGCGCGAGATCATTTATTTGCGCGGCAAGATGAACGATCTGATGGCGAAGCACACGGGTCGTCCCGTGGAACAGATCGAGCGCGACATCGATCGCGATCGGTTCATGTCGGCGGACGAAGCGAAATCGTACGGCATCGTCGATCACGTCATCTCGCATCGCGGCGAGCTCGTCGAGCCGACCAAGCAACCGTCGATGACTTTGTGACTTACGGGGGCGTCTCCTCGTGAACGATTTCACAAGGGACGCCCCGGATTTTGCTTGACCCCGTACGGGGACGTCTATTAGCTATCCGCAGCCCCCTCGCCTCAGGGCGGGGACCGGCCTCCCGCATCACGGACCGCCATGTCCCACGATAAACACCTGCGCTGCTCGTTCTGCGGCAAATCGAAAGACTCGGTCCGGAAGTTCATCTCCGGTCCGTCCGTCTACATTTGCAACGAGTGCATCGCCCTCTGCAACGAGATTCTTGCGGAGGACGAAGAGCGCGAGGTAGCCGAGGCGATCACGCAGGTTCCGTCGCCTCACGAAATCAAGGACGTGCTCGACCAGTACGTGATCGGCCAGGAACACGCGAAGAAGGCGTTGTCCGTAGCGGTGTACAACCACTACAAGCGCATCAACTCCGCGTCGACCCGGGACGACGAGGTCGAGCTCGACAAGTCGAACATCCTCCTCATCGGCCCCACCGGCGTCGGCAAGACGCTGCTGGCGCAGACGCTCGCGCGCATCCTCGACGTTCCGTTCACGATCGCGGACGCGACGACGCTCACCGAAGCGGGCTACGTCGGCGAGGACGTCGAAAACATCCTCGTGAGGCTCCTGCAGGCCGGTGACTTCAACGTCGCCGAGTGCGAGCGCGGCATCGTCTACATCGACGAGATCGACAAGATCGCGCGGAAGTCGGAGAACCCGAGCATCACCCGCGACGTGTCGGGCGAAGGCGTGCAGCAGGCGCTCCTCAAGATCCTCGAGGGCACGGTCGCCTCGGTGCCGCCGCAGGGCGGCCGCAAGCACCCGCAACAGGAATACATCCAGATCAACACCAAGGACATCCTGTTCATCTGCGGCGGCGCGTTCGATGGCCTCGAGAAGATCATCGAGTCGCGTGTCGGCAGAAAACAGATCGGCTTCACGCAGGAAGAGGTGAAGAGCGGGAAGGCGAAGCAGATCGCCAAGAACCCGTTCGCCGAAGTGGAGCCGGACGACCTGCTCCGCTACGGCCTCATTCCCGAGCTCGTTGGCCGACTGCCCGTGTGCGTGCCGCTGGAAGCGCTCGACGAGGACGCCCTCGTTCGCATCCTCAAGGAGCCGAAGAACGCGCTCACGAAGCAGTACACGAAGCTGTTCGAGCTCGAGGAAGTGAAGATCGGCTTCGAGGAGAGTTCGCTCCGCGCCGTCGCGCAGAAGGCCCTGAAGCGCGGCACCGGTGCCCGCGGCCTCCGCGCGATCCTCGAAGAGATCCTCATGGACGTCATGTTCGAGCTGCCGAGCCGCGAAGACGTCGTCGAGGTCAAGGTGACGGAGTCGTGCGTCACGCACGGCACCCCGCCTCTCCTCGAGATTTCGCCGAAGAGGCAGAAAAAAGAAGCGTAGAACAGCACTGGCAGCTGTTCGCTGGAACTGGTTGCTGCAGGGTAACGGCCTCGGGACGCATAAGCCTCCCGAGGCCGTTTCATGTTCGGTGCGCAGCTCGAACTCGCAGCAAGCAGCGCTGTTCCCTTGTTCACCTGCAGCAACCAGTGACAGTCAACAGCAACCAGCGCTTCTCTCGCAGTCCCTTATGGCCCGTCCGAACGTAGATTTGGGCATGCCTTTGATCCTAACCCGGGACGCCGAGCGCTTTCAGGTGCCTGAGCGGCTCCCGGTGCTCCCACTGCGCGACGTCGTCGTGTTCCCGTACGTCGTCATGCCGCTCATCATCGGCCGCGCGCAGTCACTCGCGGCCGTCGACGCCGCGGCGAACGACGGCAACGTCGTGTTTCTCGTCGCGCAACGGAACGCGGACCAGCAGGACCCGGGCGCCGGCGACCTGTATCGCGTCGGCTCCGTCGCTCGGCTGCTGCAGGTCGTGCGGCTGCCGAATGGCACGACCAAGATCCTCGTCGAAGGAATCGCGCGCGCCCGCGTGACACGGTACGCCTCGACATCCGGCGCGCTCCGCGCGACGATCGCCGCCGAGCCGTTCACGGACGCCGACACGCCGCCTGACGAGTCCGCGCTCGGTCGCCGCGTCCTCTCGCTCTTCGAAGAGTACGTCTCGCTCCACCGTCGCATCCCGGCCGAAGTCGTGACGCTCGTGCAGGCCACGGCCTCGGAGGAGCGTCAGGCCTGCGCGGTCGCGGCGCATCTCGCCGTCCGACACGACATCCGACAGACGCTGCTCGAGGCGCCGACGCTTGGTGCGCTGCTCGCACAGCTCGCTCAGCTCCTGGCGGCGGAGATCGAGATTCTCGGGCTCGAGCGGAAGATCGAGGAAGACGTGCGCGGCTCGCTGTTCCAGAACCAGCGCGAGTTCTACCTCCAGGAACAGCTCAAGGCGATTCACCGCGAGCTCGGTCAGGAGGACGACGACTTCGGCGACCTCGAGGCGAGCATCGAGAAGAAGGGGCTTCCCGACCCCGTGAAGGCTCGCGCGCTTCGCGAGCTCCGAAAGCTGCGTCGCATGTCCCCGCTGTCACCGGAGGCGTCCGTCGGGCGCAACTTCATCGACTGGGTGCTGGCGCTTCCCTGGACGGAGCGGACCAACGACGCACTGGACGTCGCCCGCGCGCGCGTGGTGCTCGACGAGGATCACTACGGACTCGCGGAGGTCAAGGAGCGCATCCTCGACTACATCGCGGTGCTGTCGCTCGTCGGGAAGCTCGAGGGACCGATCCTCTGTCTCGTCGGCCCGCCCGGCGTCGGCAAGACGTCGCTCGGGCGCTCGGTCGCGAGGGCGCTGGGACGCCGGTTCGCGCGCATGTCGTTAGGCGGCGTGCGTGACGAGGCCGAGATTCGCGGGCACCGGCGCACGTACATCGGCGCGCTCCCCGGCCGCGTGATTCAAGCCATGCGCCGCGCCGAGGTGGTGAATCCGGTCCTCCTGCTCGACGAGATCGACAAGCTCGGGCAGGACTATCGCGGCGACCCGGCATCGGCCCTGCTCGAGGTGCTCGACCCGGAGCAGAACCGCACGTTCAGCGATCACTACCTCGAGGTCGACTACGACCTGTCGCACGTGCTGTTCATCACGACCGCGAACTCGCTCGCGACGATCCCCGAACCGCTGCGCGACCGGATGGAGATCATCCGGCTGCCCGGGTATCTCGATCAGGAGAAGCAGGCGATCGCCCGGCAGTTCCTGATTCCGAAGCAGCTGCGGCAGAACGGACTCGACACATCGCTCGTCGATGTCGAGCCCGAGACGGTGTCCGCGATCATCCATGAATACACGCGCGAGGCGGGCGTACGCGATCTCGAGCGCCGGCTGGCGCGCGTGGCTCGAAAGCTCGCTCGACGACAGGCGGAGCTGGCTCCCGTCAGCAGCGACGTGTCTGACGCTGCCGTCGCGACCGTGGTCGACGCCGAGGCGCCGACAAAGCCGAAGCGCAAGCGCGGAAAGAAGGCCGAGGTCACCGCCGAGAATGACGCGACGCCGGACGAGAGCGCAGAGCCTCCGCGCGTTCAGGCGAGGCCGGCGGTGCATCAGGTCGTTCGCGCGAACGATCTCCGTGAGCTCCTCGGCGTGGCCCCGTACGACCCGGACGACATGTCGCTCGACGACAAGGTCGGCGTCGCGACCGGGCTCGCCTACACGTCTGTCGGTGGCGAGACGCTCGAGGTCGAGGTGGCGGTCGTGCGCGGACGTGGCAAGGTGCAGCTGACGGGAACGTTAGGCGACGTGATGAAGGAGTCCGCGAGCGCCGCGCTGAGCTACGCCCGATCGCGGGCGGCCGCGCTCGGGATCGACCGCGACTTCCACCGCAGCCGAGACCTGCACGTCCACATTCCGGCCGGCGCGACGCCGAAGGACGGACCGTCGGCGGGCATCGCGATCGCGACCGCGGTCATCAGCGCGCTCACCGGACGCCCGGTGCGCGGCGACACGGCGATGACCGGCGAGATCACCCTGCGTGGACGAGTCCTCCCCATCGGCGGACTCAAGGAGAAAGCGGTCGCCGCGCATCGAAACGGCATCGCCCACGTGATCATTCCGCACGGCAATGGTCGCGAAGTGGAGGAACTCCCCGACGAAGTGAAGGCGGGCGTCAGCTTCCATCCGGTCCGCACGATGGACGAGGTGATGACGCTCGTGCTTCGCGGCGTCGCGGCGCCGCTCCCGGCAGCAACCGCGGAGGACGCCGTCGTTCCGGCACCAACGGTGACCGCGCCGGCGACCGTGACGCACTGATGTCCGCGGACGCCGCCGGCACCGATCCACTCGTCATTCGCGACCTCAAGTTTCTCGGGCCGATGGCGACCGTGGACGGGTGGCGACCGACGACGACGTTGCCCGAGATCGCGTTCGCCGGGCGGTCGAACGTCGGGAAGTCATCGCTCCTGAACTCGCTCGTCAGGCGCAAGGCGTTTGCCCGGGTGAGCCGCACGCCGGGCCGGACGCGCGAGATCAACTTCTTCGAGGTCAACGGTCGGTTCGTGCTCGTCGACCTGCCGGGCTACGGCTACGCGCAGGTCTCGAAGTCGAGGCGCGCGGAGTGGCGACCGCTCATCGAAGGGTATCTGCGCGGCTCGGAGCGGCTGCGTGGCGTGGTCCAGCTGCTGGATGTGCGTCGCGATCCGTCGCCCGACGACCTGCAAATGCTCGACTTCCTGGGCGAGCTCGGGGCGCCGACGATCATCGCGATCACCAAGGTCGACAAGCTCGGGAGCCGCGCGGCTGCGGAGCGCATTCAGGCGATGACGGAATCGCTCGGGCTCGACGCTGATCAGGTCATCCCGTTCAGCGCCCAGACCGGGCAAGGCCGGGACGATCTGGCCGCGGCGATCGCGCAGCTGATGGAGCCGGCGCCGGAGGCTCCGTGAGCGGTCGTGCGTTGCGTCCCCGCCCGTGGCGCCGAGCTGCCGGGATGCGCTTCGGGGCGCTGGTGGGAACGGCGGCCGCGACCGTAGCGTGCGCGGCCCCCGCACCAGCTCCGCCCGGGGGGCTACCGGCGGCCGTTTCATCGGATTCCGGCCGGCAGATAGCCTCTCAGCCCCAGGGAGACGCACTGGCGGGGCTGCCAGCCGGGTTCGGAACGCTCCGGCAGGAGACCGTGTCTCTCCGCCTGGGACAGTCCGATGCCCTGCAGGTGCGAGCCACGCCGCTCGACGAATCGGTCATTCGCCTGCTTTCCCCGGATTCATATCGCGCGCTGGCCGAGCTCAAGCGAAGCAAGGCCGAGGCAATCGCGCAGGTCGCGCGACGATACGGCATCCGGGACCCGAGCCTCTGGTACGCGTCGTTCTTCACGATTCAGCGGGGTGAAACTCGATTCAGCCCCCGTGAGTTCATCATCACGAACGTCGGCCGCGAGTTCCGGCCGCTGGACGTGATTCCACTGACGCCGGGGTTCGGCGAGCAGCGGCTCCGACAGAACGGGCGCCAGGACGCCCTCTACGTGTTCGATGGTCAGATGGACGTGCAGCAGCCGCTCACCGTGGCTTATGCCACTCAACGGAACGATGACTGGGCGGCGCTCCTCCCGGTCCTCGAGCGCGAGCGCTCGCTCGTGAAGAGCCGAGCGGCGGCGCGCCGGTCGCCCTGACCCCGAGCCTAACGTCGCCTCACCTTCACGCCCGTACGACCATGGTTCTCCGTCCCCTTCGCCAGGTGCCTTCCCCCTCGAACGCGTCGCTCGCCGACGCATGGCTGGAGCAGCTGGGTGCCGCCCTCGCCGACCCGAATCGCGACCGCGCCCTGCTCTGCCGGGATACGCTCCTCGAGCTGACCTACCCGCAGTTCAGGGGGAACTGGGAGACGGCGGTCGAAGACACGTCGCTTCCCATCGGGACGCGTCTCGCGGTGAGCGCGCTCGACCCGCGCAACATCACGCTGGAGCCCGAGTACTACGCCGAGTGCGATGACGCGCTGTTCCAGCGCGTGAAGCCGCTGCTCTGGCTGTGGTACTCGTTCGATCGCCTGCCGGTTGGCGGTCAGAACGTCGAGCTGGGCGTGAAGCTCCGGCGCCTCCTCGCGCCGTACATCTTCCGGCGCTGCGGGGAGAACTTCAAAGCGTTCCAGCACGTGGAGTTCTCGTTCGGCTACAACATCGAGGTCGGGAACAACGTCGTCATCCACCGCCACGTCCTGCTCGACGACCGCGGCGGGATCGTGATGGGGAACAACGTGTCGGTGAGCGACTACGCGAACATCTACAGTCACACGCACAGCATCGTCGACCAGAAGGATGTGACCGATGCGGTGACGGTGCTCGATGACGGTGTGCGGATCACGTACCACGCGACGGTGCTGGCCGGCGTGCATGTGGCGGAACAGGGAATGGTCGGCGCGATGGCGGTCGCGACGAAGGACGTGCGCGGCTACCACGTGTACGTCGGGATCCCGGCGAAGAGCGTGCGCGTCAAGCCTAACGCTCCGCCCGAGGCCACTCGGCTCACCAGTGTTCGGGTGGCGGAGACGAAGGACGGAATCTCACGGTAGTGCGATCGGGCGGATGGCGGATCACCATCGATCTCCAGCTTCGATCTCCGTCGCGCCCGCGTACCATCTGCGACCGCACCGGCGTCACACGGGCGGACACGGATGGAACGGATTCTCACGGGCAGATTCGAACGCGGCAATCTGCAGGATCAGATGACCCGGAGGACGTCCTCCGCCACACCCGCGTCGCCACCGCCTAACAGGATCTCGATGTGCGTCAACGCTTCACGCTCACGCGGCCACGTGAACCGTCGAGCGGCGGCCGCCATCGTCAACCACTCGTGGCGCACATGCTCGTCGCCCAGGGTGACGTCGCCCGGTTCGCGGACGAAGGCCGCGAACACCACGGCCATCTGCACCGCACCCATCGTGGGCAGGTAGAACGGCTGGCACGTGATGCTGTACAGCCGATCGATCTCCAGCCCCGTCTCCTCACGAACCTCGCGCACGGCGGCGTGCTCGGGCTTCTCATCGGGCTCGATGCGGCCGTGCACCGTCTCCCACGACAGCGGGCAGCGCGTTCCCGATGAGCGCTGAAGGGTGAGCACGAGCCATTCGTCGCGGTACGGGCGGATGGCGTAGACGTCGATCACGCCGACACGGAGTTCAGTCATTCGGAATTGTAAGCCGCCATCGGCGTGAGCCATCCAGGCATCAGCCATCGCTCAGCGGCCACAACTGAGTAACAGCGCTAGCTGGGCGCTGGGGGCTGCTAGCGTGAGCTGGGGGCTGAGGGCTGCTGCCAGCAGCTAGGAGCTGGGGGCTGAGGGCTGCTGCCAGCAGCTAGGAACTGGGGGCTGGCAGCCAAGCTGCGCGCACGCCGCGTCGAGGCATACTCGCGGGGAGAGTCGTGACTCAACTTTCCCCGCGAGTATGTGCCGACTCGCGCTAGGCGGCGTGGCTGCCAGCGCCTAGCCCCCAGCCGCCTGAAGCAGCCCGCAGCCCCCAGCTCATGCTAGCAGCCCCCAGCGCCCAGCCACCGCGCTGTCAACCAAAGACGAACCCTCGGGAATCTTCAGTGAGAGGAGTCCCGAGGG
>Ga0075420_100002016_pt1 | contig 17502 bp, 11 predicted proteins | sample SoiMetdeltSBSDD4_FD_75296 | JGI IMG/M metagenome (GOLD analysis project Ga0075420, IMG submission 75296) | Bulk soil microbial communities from a Populus tree surrounding site in Tennessee, USA - Soil MetaG P. deltoides SBSDD4 | ecosystem: Environmental > Terrestrial > Soil > Tree plantation... | reverse complement strand
GTGTTATCTGTAGGAGTCAAAGCAGGAAATCCACGCTTGACTAGCTGACCTTGAGGATCTGTTATTTCTATAACTACATTTGAGCTAGTTCCCCTTTGAGCAACTGACCCACTAATAATAATAGTCTCACCAGTTGTAAAGCTGGCTGAATTTATCGTAGCTGTTAGTGGTCCTACTCTGCTATCACTACTGGATTGCAATTGCTGCGGGGGTTGCTGCGGCTGTGCATTGATTATCGTGAAATTGGCAGCTACAAGGATGACAGCGACTATTGTTGCTGTAAGTGTTCGAGAAATAGCTGGCGAAATTGATGATCGCGAGGGCGTTCTCATGATGCTTGGAGAGAGGGATGAGTTTAAAGAGTAATATAAGGCTTCAATTAGGATCTCTGAAACGTTGTCTTGAGAATAAATCCCAAGAATAGATCTGTCGTTCCGACATTCCTGAATAAAATATTTCAATAACGTTCTTGAACTATACAGTTCTAAATGTCTGAGAAATCAGAAGAGACTTTCGGATGCGATAAATGTGGGAAGACCTTTGGCTCAGAGAGTTGAATGAACGCCCATAAGCTCAGCGTCCATTCTCTCGGCAGCAGAGAGCTAACTACGGGATAGTGAGCTTTGCACTCGCACGATGCCTCTAGTTCTAGCACTTCTTTCCTCTACTTGAGAACTGGCCCATATGCTCGTCTCAAACAAGAATCATGTAAGCAAATTTTTCTCAAAATGATTAAGATTCCAAATGCACCAGAGATCACCAAAAATGGCGCCTTCGGTTGGATAAATACCTAAGACTGACAAAGAATTGGAAATAAAAAGAGGGAAACTTCTGAAATCAATTACTGCATGATCAATTATATTCAAATCATATTATACAATTTCGAAAAGGATTCCACAAATGTTAAAATAATTCCTCTGATGCACGCGTCCCGATGCGATTAAGTAGATACGGCCTAGACTTCTCTAAGAAGGTGTTTCTGGCAGCAATCTTAGCGATTTCATCTGTGCTGTCGCTAGGCATGCTGCAAAATGAAGCGCTAGCAGCTCCTGACAAATTCGGAATAGAGCAACTTTATCCCAATGAAGATGGTGAACCTGCCTGGTTCCTAAACAATGAAGATCCAGAAGAGGATGACAATTTCTTAATGACATCAGCTAATGATATAGAGTTAGAAGAAGAAGAAGAGGAAGAAGAGGAAGAAGATTCCGACGTTTTTGAACTAGATGCAGATACAGGCACCCAAAAACACGGAGTAAGGATTCATGCAGATTCTCCAGATGATGAGTGGAGAAATATGGAAATGACAGGTTACTTTAGACTAGAGGAAGGAGAGGACCAATTTACTCTTGTAGCAAGACAAGGTCCAACATACAATGACGATGGAGGATGCGGCGCTTATGGTTACTATGGAATGCTCAGTGCGGATGGGGACGCTTTCTTTAAGAAGAAGTTATTCCATCATGGAGGTTACTCGGACAGGACTGCGGTAGAAGAAAACGTGGTAGACGATTTACATGATAGATGGGTAGGCATCAAGCACGTTGTATACGATTTAGATGACGACGCTGTCAAATTAGAGTTATGGGTAGATGATGGTAATGAGGAGAATAATTGGAGAAAGGTTACAGAGTACGTAGATGATGGGGATTGGGAGACCGACGATAGCGACTGTGATAGAGACGGTGATGAGACAATTGATGAAGGCACCCGGGGCGGATTTAGAGTAGACGATTCACAATTTGAATTCAAAAAGTTATCGATAAGAGAGATTGATGCGGGTAAAGAAGGATCAGTAGTGGAAGATAACAACAACCAAGAAGCACTAAATGAAGAACAAGAGGAAGGCATAGACACTATAAGCAATATAGACACGATAGAAGACTCAGAGGAAGAAGAGGAAGAAGAGGAAGAAGAGGAAGAAGAGGAATGATGAGCCCTCTTAGTCCTTTTATTAAGGACATTCATTATGTTAACACTATGTCTATGATTCCAAGCCGGCTATACACAGTTTACGTTGCTGGTGTTGTCTGTTTCAGTGTAGTCTATTACCCATAACTCCCTTCAGCAGTAAAGGGAAGTTCAAAAAGTCAAATCTGTTTAATCTACGATGAAAAGACTAGCCCATTCATCGATGAGGGCTAATTATTTCTATTAGATGAAACTGATGAAAACAATGGCACGTCATAGGCTTCATCCGTACTTTTATTTCACATTTCATCCTTCGTCTTATGTTAATGGTCTGGTCTCCCTTCGCAGAATTTAGTGATAGACAAGCTCCAGTTATGTTACTGGATCCTGGCCAGGAGTCGCATTTGAAAGTGAATTAATAACTTCAACGCCACCTTTAGCTAAATAAACATCCAATGTAACAGGATCTTTTTCTTGGTCTTTTTATTTCTCCTTCACTATCCTTCACTAATTTATTTAGTGTTGAGTTGCGTCTCTGTCTGTTGAACCTGTTTGTATTGAACCTATTTGATAGAACTGGTTAGTTGTTTGTAATTAAATATGAATATAGACATTGATAGTGAATGCAGCCTTAGATACTGCACACGAGATTATTGCAGGCTCAGATGTAGAATTTAAACAGATCAAATGTCTCATCGACTTCTTTCTGCCTAATCTATCTAAAGAATTATGGAGAGACTTCCAATTCTTCTTTTTGTAACCTTAATCCCAAATCAGTGAGTTTCTTCTGCCCCATTACGCAATTACGCCACCCATCCCAAACCGATGTTGATAAAGCACTAGACGGAATCAGGCATATCTCGTTATTCAAGCCATTGGCTAGGAATGCTGGGTTCGGAAAACTATTCATGTTCGATTAAATACACCCATCTCATGTAACTTGACATGATTTCTAATTTTCAAATTTACTTTCGCCTGTTTTCTTTGTTCTCAATGTCTTCTTTTATCAGCTTATTGCGTACATCTTCTGATCCATCGTTGTACTGAGGCTTGCAATAAGACTTTAGGGGTCGTCACAACATTGTCTATTGTGACTTCAATGTTGGTCGAGTTCCCTAATCTCAATCGTCATCATCTTCACCTTAGTCTTCTGAGTCTTCTGAGTCTTCTGAGTCTTCTGAGTCTTCTGAGTCTTCTGAGTCTTCTGAGTCTTCTGAGTCTTCTGAGTCTTCTGAGTCTTCTGAGTCTTCTGAGTCTTCATCATTCTCTTCATCTGCCACACCTTCAAGTGGTTCGGCTGCGTCTGCTGATTGTTGAGCTATTGCTTGTTCCACTTCAGGCGCTGCTACCAACTCAAATGAATCAAATATCTGTTTGACTGCAGTCGGTAGTGATGATAAACTACCAAATCCTATTGTTTGCTCTGCAACAGAAACAGAAGCCCCTTCATAAAAAAGTGTATATCCCGTTGGCATCCCTACATTAGGCGCTGTTGAATTTGTAGCAGTTGAAATGATATATCCAGTTCTTATTTCATCCGGAACAGAAGCGGTAGTGTATGTTATCTCCACGAAGTTGGCGGGCATAGCAGCTATTGTTTGGTTTGCCTGTGCAATTGTAAGGTTGACTGTCATATCTGCACTGCTAATGATATCGATGTCTCTGTAACCAACTTCTTGAAGCTTCTGTAAATGATGTAATAAAATAGCGTTATTCGTCATGTTATTGTTGGTGATAGCAGCTGCATTATTATCCAATTGAAGTGCACTGCCCAAGTCATGATAGCGAACAATGTGTATTACATGATTTTCAGACTTTTGACAATTGAACGTATCGCCAATGCCACCAACATTGGGAAGTGGTGGTACTTGCTGTTCTTCTTCCTCTGGACATAATTGTGCCAAAAGCATATACCCTTCCGTTGCGTCTTCGGATAAAACAGAACCTGCATTGTCTACATCCTGAATCATCCAACCACGAGGCACGTGTAACCTGAAGCCGTCATCGATGCTTTGAAATAGTGTTGTAGTCTCGATGGCTGCAGGCTGGATGTGGGTTGTTAATCCTCCTGCTTCTTCAAGATCACCTGAATCAGTCATATGATCATATTCGAAAGTTATCTCTACTTGTTCCATGCCAAGCGGGTCACCAGGGGGAAAGTACGTGACTACCATCCTGTAGTCGCCACTTGTTACCATTGGCTCGTCCATATCAACTTCTTTTTGTTGGCCAGCTATGAAGCTGTAATTGAATGTGTTATCTTCGGTTAGTGCAGAAACTCCCCGCTCGACTACCGCGCTCTGAGGATCTATTACCTCTATCCCTACAAAAGAACTTGGTTCTCCTCCTTGCATAGAACCGCTAACAGTAATAATATCTCCGGTCCTAAAGCTATCACCATTTAGTGTGGCTGTAAGTTCTCCATTCGACTCTACTTGTTGCCGAGTTGGAAGCTGCGCATTAATTACCACAAAATTGGAAACCAAAATAGTTATAGCGACTGCTGCTGTCAGAGATATCGTCACACCTGATGGGACCAAAAAGGGTGAAGACATTTTCATAATACTTAGGCAAAAATAAAATCTCGCAAAATAAGGGCAGCTGTCGTACATCACTAACTCCAAAATCATGAAGTGTTGTCATCCTTCTCACATACCTATCTGGTCTACGAATAAGTAAGAGAAGGTCGAAGAATAAATGGGGGAGATGGATTGCAGGGATGTGGAGGTTTTAAGATACCTCATCAATAGCCACGCGGTCATAACACTCCCCTGTTTGTCAGAGTCAAAATTATCTGTATCGAGCTAGACTCTGCTCTATTATGTTATTGTCATCATCAAAGATGTCTCAAAGCCGTCAGAAAATCCTTGCGCGCTTAGATTATGTGGTAAGCTCATTGTTATCACTGAGACCATACTTACTGAAAAGCAGCATAAGTGCCAAGGCTCCAGGTACGATCCTGATATTGTTTCTTGATACCATGAGAAATATGGAAAAGATCAGGACTTTTAACCTTTTTTGTAGCCACTATTAATCGCATTCACGCCCTATTTTTTTCTCTCTTAGTTAGTTTTTCATTCTCATGTTTTGCTTTCCTTTATGTATTATTTCTACAGCGGCGTTTCCTCATTCCTTTCACTCACTTTCCCTTCAAAATCAGATTCTGCTTGATTGTGATATTGTGACTCATCTTGAAGCCCCTTTATCTGCATTCGAACTGCTGACGTCTGTGGGTGGGGTTGCTATGTTAATAGATGAATATTTTTTAGATTCACTTCAACTATCTTCTTCTAACTTCATCAGATAAACGAGCCTCAATAGGAAGGGATACTAAGACACCAACCAGTCTTTCATTTCTGGTCCCGAATTAGTACTTAGTTCTTGTTAGAAATACATCGGACGTCCTACCTTTTTCGTTACTAACTCTTCTATTGAAAGATATCAACAAATAAAGGATCAGCCATTAATTAATTGCCTCTCTCACATCCTTTTTACCCTGGTATTTCCATCTAAAAATATCGAGGATTACTACTCAAGGAAATAAAAATCAGTGTCTAGAGATTCTGCTTTAGATATAGGAATTTAGATAAAATCAACCGATGGAAATATGCATAAAAACAGGGCCTCTGTAAAGGTGGGACCACTTCAAATTTTCAATTACGTGTGCAATCCTAAATGATAAAGGCAACAGCAAGGGCATCTTAAAGGTGTCACCTCGTAAAGCATTCTTGGCTCAAAAAATTCCATTTCTACGTCAGTACATAACCCTGCTATTTCCCAGTCTAACTTGTGGTTATGCTCTTGCTGTTTTTCTACTTCTCCATCATCTCCTTCTCCCTCATCTGTCGCCTCAAGTTCTGCGAAAAATTTCTCTCGTTCAACTTCACTTTCCGGAATGTTGATAAGAGATGCAGCTATCCCCATAGCATGTTTAGTCAAGTTCTGTGCTCCCTCGTGGTCTATATGTTGCTCCACTAGCCATTCTTCACCATATCCAGCCCAACCGTCTCTTATTTCGATACACTCAATGATAATATTCTTCGATGTAAGATGGACCGCAAATCGCTTAGAAAGGCATCTATTAGCTTCAGGGTCTTTATGCCTCGGTATATAGATAATCTCACAATCAAAGCCCTGGCCCGTATGAATGACGTTTCTTAGGCAGTATTTACGTGGTGCAATAATGTTGGTTGAAAACTCTAGCCTTATCTGGTGTTTTTCAGCTTCCTCTACTTCCATTTCCTCTTCTTGTAATTGCTTTTTTATAGCGTCCTTATCAGATGTATTATTATTAGACATTGTTTTTCTTTCCCCATGGTTGTAGCACCTTGGTCTAATTTGCATTGTAAAATCTACCATTTTGACATATGGCTACGTAGAAACTTGCTAAATGTCAAACCAAATAAAGTAGCAGCAAAGGTTTACAATGGTTTACAATTGCTTACAACATAATATATCAAGGAGGTATTTGTAACTTTCAGTGCTTATAAAGAATGGAACAGCAACTCTATGAAGTGGTACTTCAGTTGTCACATAATCCCAAAATTAAAAGAACAGTACATCATCATATTTTTCAATAAATATCGACGGTTTATTGCCTCTTATACCTTTACATTCCATAGTTGCAATCGAACGAGATATGCGGAGTGAGAGGGGACAGGAGGAAAAACAACCATTGTGGCGTACTCGAAGCAACAGCAATAGAAAAGCTTCTTTTTCCTCTTCTTCAGCTAAGAACAAGAAATCCAATATAACGTTAGCCATAGACGCTGAAATTCTAGATATACTAAAGAATATGGCAGAAAGTGAAGGTTTAAGTATAAACTCAAAAATAAACAGTGTTCTTTGGAAGTACATAACATTTAACAAATACGTAGAACAAGATTGTTCTCTCATCATTCCCTCAAGATCAGTTAATTTCTTTATAGAGAATATTGACGAAGAGAAATGGATTCAGGAATACATTGATACATTGGAGGAAATTGTTCCCTTCTTCTTTCTAGAGCTGAAAACGATACAGACACTTGAGAATACTCTCAAAGTTGTGTTTGATCGACTGTTGTTGTACGGGGGCTCATATAAGGGATATTCTTCCCATGCAGACAATAATGGCAACTTAAATCTTGTCTTTCGTCACGAATACAACATCACATGGTCAAGGATTTTGAGTGCTGTTTACTCACGATTTATCGAAAAGACACTCGGTCATACTGCCTACCCGATAAACGTATCCGAGAAATGGTTCGCGATCAAAATATCATCGTCGGAAGAAACCAAGCATTAGATTCGCAATCAGAAAAGAGAAGCCGCGTAGTGATCTCATTGCATGCTATGCTTCGGTTTTTTGAACCTGGTCTAAACCTAGGTTTGATGCTACCGCAGACATGTCTAATGGTTGTAAAATACCCCTTCTATGAGTCAAATAGTGAAATTTAGTGTACTCAATGGGCTCAGACCTGCAGAGAAAGTACAATCTATCAGGCGAATCAACGCCAAGATATATCCTTTTAGAAATTTATGGGCCTGACCAAATACTGTTATAGCAGTACAAAATGCTTGCTTTCACTAAGAATGTGTTTGTGTTCTTTCTAGGCCCTGAAATGCTTGAATGGGTACAGAATTTAGCAAACAACACCCCCCTTGAACTGTTCTCAAGATAGCCTGTAAAAAAGAGTAATAACCTGCGATATGCGTTTTGGTAAGATACACATGTAGTTACGCTTGGCGTCAACAACAGCCAAACAGTAATAGCTACATAATTTGTCTTTTCTCTCATTGCTGATGAATAGGATCACGATAACGGCCTTGGAAGATATAAGATATCAAGAGAGGTTCCTATAAAAAATAAAGGAACAATACAGCTTTTGCTTCCAGAGTACAGCACCATTTTGCAGAAAAGAGAGTGGGGTGATAGAAAAGTTAGGAAGAAGGGCGCGAGGAGAGAGAAGGGAGGATTTGTCTCTCATGTCGCCACGACATGTCTCCTCTCTACATCCCCTCCCGCTCTCTTCCCGAACTCATGATGTCTTTGGTATAGGGGTCACTAGTAACTACTGCTATTACTATCATTACAGTATAGCAAATGCAATACAACCGTTATCATTTCAATCTCTGTTACCAATCGTTCTATGTCTAGTCTTTCTATTGCTTTTTAAATTGCTTGTTCCTCCTGTCCCCTCTTCACCTTCAAATCGTGTTTCTATCTATCAGTGTCTCTAGGAGCATTTTGAAGTGTTTTATCTGCAACTCTAAGTGTCTCTTTATAGAAGGATCCATTCCCCCAAGCTCCGCCTATTCCCGGTTGCTTTCGCTTATTGTAATCATTTTTTAACTTGCCCTAATCATTCTTTTTTGAATCGCAGATTAAGATCAAACCATCAAGGACCACAGTAGCGAAATATATGGATGGTAAAAAGGAGTATAGCGCCGAAAGAGAAGAGCGTGTGCAGAAGCAGGAATGTCATTGAGCGTAAAGAACTTGACTGACCGTTTTTTACATGTCATGAAAGTTGGAACCATCAAGCTTCTAAGTGCACGCTGTTTTGTAATCTTGATAATAAGCCTCCTTGATGATTTCTATCAATGCTTCAGGCTGAGCTTTCTCATTAAGCTCATTTCGTGGTTTTGGCTCTATGCTCAATGACTTCAGCTCATTTTCTCAAAAATCCTTCTTGAGGGCATGCTCTTTCTTAAATGCTTCATTTATGGATTTCATGACCATTATCAACGTTGTTGTCCGCATGAAATTAAGAAAATCAGAAACTATAGCTGGGCGCAATATTTAGGGAAGAATTATCTAATTCACCTTTCAGAGGAATAATATGAAAGCGGCAATATGATTCTTAAATTTGAAGTCACTCACTTTAACAAAACTTGTGAAAATGGTTGTTTACTTTATAAATACAATAACTTAACTATCCATCTCTGATGCGACTAGAAAATGCACCCAGATGACCTAAAAGCAATATGGATCTGTCATGAATGCAAAATGAAATTTGTTTTTTTTAGTGATATTGAAGACCATAATTATTCAACAGGACATAAGCTGACTGAAAAAGTGATGCTCACAATTGTTTTCCCCGCAGAGAAATTCAGATAAGTTGATGTTAGCCTCTGCTGGCTAGCAAAGGCAGTAGTTTTCTTTTCTTGTTTTTCGCTTTAGCATTTAAGCATCAAATGTGTTCCCATTTACTCATTGTATAGTTATGTAGCGCATATTGACATTTCGTGCAGCATCGTTCCGCATACCCTTATATCGAACCGATGCTCATAAGTAGTAGTGCCACAAGGACCTATCTCGTCATTGGTGACGATACCAGAGAAGGATAAGAAAATCATAAGACTTCACCCAGATGTGCACAAGGAACTTGGCGAATTAGTAGAGCGTAAGGGAGAAACATACAACGATATCGTCAAGCGTTTGATTAGGTACTACAAAGAAACAGCGAAAAAGAGGCATGACTAAACCAGAAGAAGAGAATGACGGAGCAATAGAGAAAGAGGTATCGGTAATTCTTGACGAAGTGGACGCTATAATTAATGACCCGACAGAAACAATAGAAAGGAAAAAAGAAGCACAGACAATGATTCAACGGGCTATAGAAAAAAGCAGTAGCACCATTAGCGGCGGCGGTAAGGGTAAGATTGGGGAGGACCTTAGGAAACGGTACCAGTACATTACAAGGATGTATTACAACGAGCAGATACAGGTATTAGAGGTTATCAAAGAGACTCTAAAGAGACAGATAGAACAAGAAAAAGGATCATCATATTCATCATCTAAGCGTCTAGCAGAGCTCAAAAAGGATTTGAAAGAATGTGAGAGGACTATTGATTCACAGAAGAAGCTTTTGGAAAAGCTGCAGCAGGAATAATGTATATGATGTATATACACAAGCTTGATGAGATCTAGTGTGTTAATGTACGATAGTGACAGCTATTAACATCTGCAAATTCTCTCATCGCGGAAGTTGAAGGTCCCAGGATTGTGAACAATACGTTAAGGAGATTCTATGACTGTCTATAAGTAGCGACAGCAACAACGATAACCCTAGCTGGGCCAGTAACACCAGCAGGAAGATATCACCATCTCAATGTTAAAGCTGTTCCAATAAGCATATATCATATTGTGATTGAAAATAAAATATTTAATTCCAAAATACCTCTATGAGTAATAATACAAGACAGATATGGCTTTCCTTCTATTTGTCATGATAGAAGGGAGTTAAAGAAGAATATCTCCTGATTTATAACTCCTGATTTATAACTCCTAATTAACTTATAGCGACAAACACTATGGCATAATCTGTCATTCTTATTCAGTGTCTAAATGTTGTTTCTCGACAACTCTAGTTCATCTCACTGTAGAGAGACTGGAGGTATCACATGGAGATGCTCATACCTTGAGATTCATCTTCATCTAACATGAGTAGTCAATAGAAGAATCAGATGATAATCAAAGTTGACGAAGAAGAATATTTTTGTTAAAGGAGAAAAAACAGTGGAACGGGCCAATATTATCACAGCTGCATAGTCAATACCACGCCCTTTTTTGACTTGTCCTACATTCCCACGTGGTTAAAACCTCCCATGATAAGATTTGAACCTTTGGTGACTAAACCATCAAATTCCTTTAAAAGTCGACCAATATTTTCGTCTTGCATCATCTTTGAATAGACTTCATTTGCATGAGCTTCATCTCTATAAAACTGAAGCAGGACCCATAGTTGCTCGTATTCTCCTGTGGAAAGCTTATTTGCGATACTTTCCAAGCCCTCAGGAGCGGTACCCCCATTTTGCTCACTTGTTGTTATGCCGCTCAGATAGTAAATCTCAAGTCTCACTCCATGCTTTTTGAACCATTCCACAAATGGCTGGCCAGTCTGTGTCATGACATCATGGTTCCTTTTTGGTGCTCGGATGAAATTAAGCCCCAAGTATTTTCCAATTCCCTGTTCTATTTCCCTATTGGATTCAGTTTTGTTTTCCATTGCGCCATATACCTTTATACTAAGTACGATAAATACAGAGAGGGGAGTAGAAGTATAGTAAGAGTTGCAAATTAGTTGGAACTTGGAATCTGGCAGAACATAATCGATTTAATGATTAACGTATAACATAGCCGATAAAAATAAGCGTATTCTTCTTATTCTAAGAGGATGTTCCTAAGCACAGCATAATTAGACTATCTAACTGCTAATCGACAGTTTAGTGAAGATTGTCGCTACACCATAAAGTCCAGGCTTCAAAGGAAGATAGACCAGTTCGCTAAGGACGAGCTTCCATTATTGATTGGACAAGGTTATCTAGACTTACAGAATTCTGTAAGGTCGAGCTTACAGAAAATTGTAAGGTTTCTAATGCCTTGGTAGCTCAGCCTGTTAGAGGGTTACCTCTTATCAAAAAGGAAGAATATAGAAGAATGAGAAGCCTTGGGCGGGAATTGAACCCGCGACCTCTACCTTTCAGGGATATCGAATAAAGAACGATACCTTACCAAGGTAACGCTCTACCAGGCTGAGCTACCAAGGCAGCTAAACGGAGAATCGAATCAACATACCCTATAATAATTATTGGGAGAGATTCTTAAGATCAAGATTTAATTATGCATTACTGTTAATGCAAGCAAGCCTGCGGGGGTTGTAGAGCCCGGCCAAATAGGCTAACAAAATTGGAGACGCGGGACTTAAGATCTCATTAATGGGTTATCCCGTCCCTTAGGGGTCCGTGGGTTCAAATCCCACCCCCCGCACTGTTGCTACCTACCTGTCCTCAAGTGTCAGAGAGTAAATTTCAAAAGAGACAGCTTATAAGGACCGAAATCTTTTTTCTATTTCATGTCAACACTACAGTATCAAGAATCTGCTGATCTCTTGTTATCTGAATTTTTGCAAGTTAGGAAAAAAACTATGCAGCTTTTCAAACCGCTGAGAATAGAAGATGCCGTCACGCAATCTGACCCTTTCGGTAGTCCTCCCAATTGGCATATTGCACATGTTACATGGTTCTTTCAAAAGGTATTAGAAAAGCACGGAGCTAAGCTGGAATCAGATAACAATGGTAATAATAATCGTAGTGGTTTCAATCTAGAATATCTTAATTCTTATTACCAGCAATTTGGCAAGATTTTGCCCAAGCAAGAGAGAGGTAAGTTCCCACGACCTACGGTAAAACAGGCTCTAGATTACAGGTCGTTTATAGACAAGAAAGTAACTAACTTTCTGAAAGAGAAAAGGTCGTCAACAGCAACTACCACAACAACAACACCGTCTTCTGACCATGCCAACGCAATAAGTAATGAGTTACAGTACGACGTCATGCTTGGAATACAGCACGAGATGCAACATCAAGAGCTAATGATATATGATTTTCAGCATTTATTTGAGCGCTTCCCCGATCCATCTGATAATTACCAACCACTAATCATCAGTGAGCCTCCAAAAACATCAGAAATAACAACAAGATCATCTTCAAAGATGGTTGATATTCCTGGAGGAATCTTTGAGCTTGGATACAATGGGAGAGGTTTTTGCTATGATAATGAGCTTCCAGAGCACAAAGTGTACTTGCAACCCTTCAAAATGGACGTGGCTCCTGTGACCAACGGCGAATATATGGAGTTCATAGAGGAGAGAGGATATGAAGATTACAGATATTGGTTGGCCGATGGGTGGGAATTGGTAAAAGAAGAGCAATGGAATGCACCGCTCTACTGGGTGCAAGAAGAAGGGAGAGGAGGAAACGTTGCTTGGAAAAAGAAAGATTTTCGTGGTCTGAACGAGATTGACCCAGACGAGCCAGTAGTAAATGTAAGTTACTATGAAGCAGATGCATATGCACGTTGGGCGGGTAAAAGGCTTCCAACCGAATCAGAATGGGAAAAAGCGGCTGCCTGGAATGAAGAATTGCAGAGAAAAACAGTATACCCTTGGGGTGATCATAGACCAACGCCAAAACATGCTAACCTCCTAGAGTCGTATTTATGGGGTCCATCCAAGGTCGGTTCTTATTCTAATGGCAAGAGCTATTATGGCTGCCATCAGATGATGGGCGATGTTTGGGAGTGGACGTCGTCGGAATATGTATTATACCCGGGGTTTAAGTCAAAATTCTCTGAATACACTGACAAGTGGACAATAAACCAAAAAGTGCTGCGGGGAGGCTGCTTTGCAACACCTACTGCACAAATTCACAACAGCTATAGAAACTATTTCAAGCCACATGAAAGGATACTGTTTGCTGGTTTCCGTTGTGCCAAAGACAGTGTTTAAGACGGCGAAAGGAGGGCCACATTGAACCATCTTTTCTCGTCTGTAAACTCCTTCTCTATCCTAAAACCTGAATCCTTAGCAAGCGCAGATATTTGACTCAAACTGTACTTGTATGAATTTTCTGTATGAATGCTATCACCTTTTCTAAAAGAAAAATTTTTGCCCAATGTCTCTATGTACACCTGTTGGTCGGTATTTGAAACAATATGCATTTCTATTCTATGTTGATCACGGTTGTAGAATGCATAATGTTTGAATTTTCCAAGCTCAAAGTTTCCACCAAGCTCCCTATTTATCCGTGCAAGCAAGTTTAAATTGAATTTGGCAGTAATGCCAGCCTTGTCATTATAGGCTGCATTTAACACAAACTCATCTTTTTGTAGGTCAGAGCCAACCAGCAAGAAATCATTTGTATGGAGCCTTTGTCTTATTGACCGAAGGAAGCTTCTTGCTGCCAGAGGTTCAAAGTTGCCAATGCTTGATCCTAAAAAGAGTATTAGCTTTGCATACGGACTGCCATTGTTGTTTTTCTCCTCTTCCTCGCCATCAGTAGACATACATTTAGCAGCGGCCCTATCTATACCAGTGTTGTAATCCGATCTAATAGCAGTGATAGTAGCATTTGGAAATTGTGATTTCAACGTCCTAGTGCTCTCCATTAAAATACTAGCAGATATATCGATTGGAAAGTAGTATATTCTCTTTTTCTGTGAGGATAAGTACCTGAGCAAAATAGCTGTTTTGGAACTGCTTCCACTTCCAAGCTCTATTATCCTGATGTTACTTCCTACCCAATTTGTGATGGCTGGTGCATGTCTCTTAAGTAATGATGCCTCCGTCCTAGTAAGATAATACTCTGGCTGAAGGCATATCTGCTCAAATAGTTTTGAGCCCATATGGTCGTACAAATACTTGGGATTAAGGCGTTTGTTTTCACTTGTTAGGCATGTCGTTACATCATTAGCAAATTCTTCAACCTCTTTATTTTGTTGAAGCGTCATTTTTTGAGCACTCTTCCTTATCGATACGTTTTGTGAATGTAGCACCATCTCCATGCCTTGTTAGGTAATGCTACCATTACAGGATGATGATCTCTTTCAATAAAATGCTGTGTAGCATGTCTGCCAGGGGATGAATCACAGCAACCAATGTGACCGCATGATAAACACATGCGTGGGGCAACCCAGTGGGTTCCCTCTTTTATGCACTCTTCAAATTCCTTTGTTGAGGTCCTCGAATTCTCAGTGACTTGCTCGAAATGGTTGCAAGCGTTCTGCTTCTGATGTTGATTAGGTTTACTCACTTCGGTTAGCTCGAGAGATATCTTCCTACTTATCTCTTACTCAAGGCTTCTAGATAAAACACAATAGCCATCAGAATTTCTTCCTTAGCGGGCAGGCATTACGAGTTGACTTCTGCTCTTTCTCTTAAGATCTACCACCAATTTTCTGTCTAGCCGTTATGAGCCTCTCCCTAGATCACTTCGCAGGCAGGGTAATGCATTTTGACTATGTGTCTTCCGGCTAACTATTTTTCACTGAACAGTTCTTTGGCGGTAAGACACAATCTTATCTCTCACTCTTTTCGGAGGACTGCGATAGATTTAGCTTTATTAGTCTCCGCCTGCAAATAGTGATCAGGTCTGTGACATAGTCCAACATGGAGCGTATTTTTCTAGGAACGTGCACGATTCTATAATTCTTTCTTCATTATCTCAAAACCTCGAATAGCCGAGCGCTATGTAACACACATTCCTTCATTTGTGACCTTGTCTTATTGCACGCCACCTCAATAATATTTGACAAGTGAGGTTTGTGTCATCGTGTACTACATAACTTCTTCTCTTTATGATCTTCAAAATGTATCTGGCAAAAGTCGTTGTCGCAGTCATAGCAATGCCAACTTGATATGGTGTAACAAACTATGCACTTCCCTATTGGTTTGTTATAATCATAGTTTTTTCTTTGTTTTGTAGATGGTGTTTTTTGTTGCTTTGGCTGTGCCTTCATATACGCCATATGCCTCAGAGGGTTAGAGAAATATCATAGAAGAACAACATTATTACTTCCTCAAAGATTATAGCCATTATTGACGTTGTAATCCAACGATTTCAATTCTCAATCCTAATATTTAAGCATTGGCGGGGTTGCAGCTAACGTTTTTATTTATGTGTTAGAAATGCTATGAATTCTCATGCCTTCCTCTAAGGGCAAAACTCTGATTGAAGTCACAGTAGTAGGACCGGATCGGAAAGGCGTCGTAGCTGACATTACCAACTTTATCTTCAAAAGCGGTGGCAATATAGAAAAGATAAATCAAAACGTACTCCGCGGTCTCTTTGGTATGCAGTTTGAAGCAACATTTGCAGAAGAGATCAGCAGAAAGAAGATCGACCTCGGTCTAAAGCAACTTGCTAAAAAGCTATCAATGGAAATAAAGGTTCATTACCAAGAGCCTAATCGACTTCAAAATGTTGCGATCTTTGTAAGCAATGAACCTAATTGCCTTGTCCGGCTACTGCAAGCTAAGAAAAGTGGTCGAATAAGAGCTAATATACCAGTAATCATTGGAAGCGATGCGACGCTCAAGTCAATCGCAGATGATGCAGGAATACCGTTTTATGCGGTAGTTCATCGAGAACAACCAAAGGCCGAAAATAAGATCCTGCAACTAATCGAGCAGTACAATATAGATCTGATAGTCCTTGCAAGGTATATGCGAATACTGACTCCAAACTTTGTTTGGCGTTATCCAAACAGGATAATTAATATTCATCCATCTCTTCTCCCCGCATTTCCAGGGGCATATGCATATGTTCAAGCATATGAGCGTGGGGCCAAGATAATAGGCTGCACAGCGCACTTTGTAACTGAAGATCTTGACCAAGGTCCAATAATTTACCAAGAATCATTCAAGGTATCCACCTCAGACACACTTGACACAATTAAGAAAAAAGGTCAAGAACTTGAAGCGGCTACCCTCCTTGACGGAGTTAGACTGCACTTAGAAAACAAAATCGAAGTGTACTGGGGGAAGGTCTATGTCAAAGAAGATAAAATATTTGATCAGCCTCAAAAAAAAACCAAAGGTAGTTAATGGGCAGAAGGCCGCTTATTGCATAATGTCAGCGCAGGTATTCGATATGACTGATTATGATTTTAGAATCACTCTAAAAAAAATCAAACGAGCTATAATACCTGTTGGCTCTCTAGAACAACATGGTGCACATCTACCGGTATCGACTGATTCACTAATTGCAGAATACATTGCGAGGATTTTGGCAGCAAAGATTGGTGCATTTGTCTTGCCTGTGATTTCATATGGTGTTTCATTTGAGCATAAACCAATGTTCAATGTATCGCTTCACAATTCGACATTATCTTCTATGTTATGTGATGCGTGCGTTTCACTTGCTGAGAACAACATAAGGGAAATAATCATCCTCAATGGTCATCACGGTAATACGGGGGCACTCCAGTATATTCCGCAGGAGGTACAGAGCAAGGTACCTGCTAGACTTATTAAAATTCATACCATGAACTATTGGCAATTGATGACACAAGACTTTGACCATGCAGGCGAGGTTGAAACGTCGCTTGTATTGGCAATTGCACCTGAACTTGTGCGTATGGACCGAGCCATGCCAAATACTAAAAATCTATCCAAATCACGGGCGGCTTATAGAAGCCTCACTAATGTACCAGGGTCTTTTCCCAAGATCACTGGAAATGGAGTTTGGGGAGACCCAACTAAGGCGAGCGCTTCAAAAGGAGAAAGGTTGGTGAAGGAAATCACAGCAAACCTAACCAAAGCGGTGGTTGAGCTTTCTTGAGAGCTGTGTTTTTATAACCGGTAAATGACAGGAACTAGCTTCGACTAGTCTATGTCCGGTTTGTCCTTATTTCCTCCACAATGGTTAAACAAAGGGCGAATTTGGCATTCGACTATCGACTTATTCGGGACACTAAATCTAGATAATAGATAGGTAACGAGATACAGAGACAGCCACCGCCCCCATCTCATGATGATTGCAGTAGAATATCTTAAATTACGCTTAAAAGATCATCTTTGGGTACCAACTTAAGGTGAGATATGATCTATGTCAATACAACAGCAACAACCTATGCCTATCGTTCTTTTGAGAGAGGGCAGTACGGAAACAAAGGGCAACCAAGCACAGAGAAATAACATAACAGCAGCAAAGACAATTGCAGAAATGGTACGCTCAAGCCTTGGTCCAAGAGGGATGGACAAGATGCTTGTAAATAACCTTGGCGATGTAACAATAACAAATGATGGTGCTACAATCCTCAAAGAAATA
>Ga0075420_100002015_pt1 | contig 17504 bp, 12 predicted proteins | sample SoiMetdeltSBSDD4_FD_75296 | JGI IMG/M metagenome (GOLD analysis project Ga0075420, IMG submission 75296) | Bulk soil microbial communities from a Populus tree surrounding site in Tennessee, USA - Soil MetaG P. deltoides SBSDD4 | ecosystem: Environmental > Terrestrial > Soil > Tree plantation... | reverse complement strand
CTCGACCTTGTCGAAGTGGATGGTACGCGCGGTGCTCGTGAACGCGAACGCCATGTTGATCTTGTTCGTACCCTGCACAATCTGAAACGGATAGGGCATGTACATCGCCCGTGGAACGCCGGGGAGGTAGCATTTCAGTTCCGGGTCGCGGTCGATCCAGTTCTCGCCGTTCTCCTTCCTCATCGCGGCAGCCGCCGGTGTGTACGGAATCTGGCCGTCTCCTTCTACGACGCCGAGCGAAGCCGGCACGCCGCCCGCGGCGCCGAGTGCGAGCACCGGCGCGGCCGGCACACGGGCGTACTCATACGAGGGATACACGCCAGGCTGTGTCACCGCCCCCGGACGCGCTTCGTGCGCCTGCAGATCCCAGTTGGCTTCGTTGTTCGCCTGCCAGATTCCGCTGAAGTCCGGTCTGCCATCCGCCGTGCGAGCCGTCTGCGCAACAGCTGTTTGAGCAGGGGCGCGCGTCATCGACGCCGACACGAGAGCGCCGACTGCAGCCGCTGCGACGGCCGCGACAATCACTGAGCGTGTGGACCAGCGCCGCATGATGTCTCCTTCTGCCCGCCTATCTGGTCAGCGGATTGCTCTCTTCACCCGTATCGCCGAATCCGGCGTTGAATCCGCCGCAACCGGCCGTGCACATCGTGGCGGGGTTCGGGCCTCGCCCCTGCGCAAACGCGCGCTCTTCGGCGCGTGCTCCCACCAGCAGTGCGGCCATCCCGTAGTTACCTTCATGGCACCGGGGTTCCTTGTAGTGCCGGTTCGCGAAGTCATTCTGCTTGTTGTATTCCTGCTTCACGGTCCACGGTCTCGTCCACGTCGTGGGATCGTCGATCGTGACGGCGTACTCGATGGTATTCGCGTCGAGGCGCGTCCATCGTTCGACCAGATGGAGGTTTTCGTACGATCCCTGGAAGTATGTCTTCGGACTGAAGTTCGTCACGTCGACGACCAGCGTCTTGCCCTCCCACCGGCCGCGCGAATTGCCCCACCACTGGCGTACGTTCGACGGGAGATGAGGGTTATCGGTGACGGGAATGACGCGCTGCCATCCTTGACCTTGCGCGGTGTCGTAGAAAATCGACACCGCTCCGGGCGACTGGATGATTTGAAGATAGAAACCGGTGTTGCCGCCGAAATCTGGCAGCACGGCGGCCATGCAGCGCTCACCCAGGCTGCGGTCTTCCGGATTGTCGGAGCGGTTGATGACGCCGCCTCCGCCCCCCGGACCGCCGGCCCCTGCCGCGGTCAGGTAGTGCGGTGGCGTTTCTGCGCGTCGTGGCGAAACGGGTCCGAACTTGCCTCCTGCGCAACCCTGCAGGTTGTTCTTGCACACGTCGGTGGGCTGGAGGAGCGCGAGCTGGAACTCGCGTATTTCTGCGCGCTTTTTCTGCGCCTCGGGTGTCAGGGGAGGAATCTTTCCGTCTGGCGGATCCACGATGAGCGAGGTCCGCCTACCAGTCGGTTTGTGCGTCGTGAAGATGGCTGCGTTGTAGGCGCCGCCAACGTCCTGTTCGCTGCCGCGCTCATAACGTCGATCGTCCTGGTTGAGGATGCGCTCCCGCTCCTTGTCGAGCGTCGCCTGCTCCTCCTCGGTAAAGAATTCACGGTTGCCGAAGCGGGCCGGCCGCTGCAACGGGACCTCGAAGTCGTAGCTCCAGATGCCCTGCAGGTCGGGTTCGCCCCAGGAAGTCTCAGGGGCCGGGCCGGTCTGCCCGCTCGCGGCGCCGGTCGCACCGGGCCGTCCGAGTGTGACGAACAAGGCAACGGCCGCGATGACGACCGCCACCCCGATGACGATAACCAGTCGCGTGCGCATCGGCTATACCTCACGCGCACGCTAAAGCGTGCGCTCTACGGTTTACGTTCACTCCAATCACGCGCACGCTAAAGCGTGCGTTCTACTTGCGGAACCATTCATAGAACTTGTCGCCTGGAGGGACCTTGCGGGTGATATCCACGATCATGGTTTCACCCTCCCAGCGTTTCACCAGTGGCTCGTTGCGGATGTGACCGTAAAGAAACTCTTCGGCAAATTCCGTGCAGCGGTATTCCAGCAGCTGCATGTTGGGTTCCATGCGGCGATAAATCGGCATGGAAATTCGCCACGGACGCGTGAAGACCTTCGGATCCTCGATCGTGACCTCGTACTGGATCACGTCTGGCGTCGCCAGCGTAAATCGCTCGACTAGATGCAGCGCATCACTATGGAAGTTGCCCGCCCGGTCGAACCATGTCTTGTCGTTGAAATTGGCGACGTCCACGACGAGAGTGTTGCCCTCCCATCGGCCAACCGAGTGGCCCATCCACGTGTCGGCAGGCGGCGGGTCGACCTCGTCCAGATGGATCGTTCGCGCCGTCGTCGCAAACGCATAGGCCATGTGGATCTTGTTCGTGCTCTGTGTGATCTCGAACGGGTAGGGCATGTACATCGCGCGCGGGATGCCGGGCAGATAGCATTTGAGCTCCGGGTCGCGATCGATCCAGTGCTCGGCGTTCTGCTTCTTGATCGCCAGCGCTTCGGGTGTGTACGGGATCTCCCCGTCCCCCTCCACGATGCCGAGTGAAGCAGGTACACCCGCCGCCGCCCCGAGCGCGACAACCGGCGCTGCGGCAACCTGCGCGTATTCGAATGGATAAACGCCGGGCTGCATGACCGCGCCCGGTCGCGCGGCGTGCGCCTGCACGTCCCAGTGCGCTTCGTTGTTGGCCTGCCATATGCCACTGAAGTTCGGCCGGCCAGCGATGTCGCCCGCTCGCGGCGCCGGCGCGCCCGCGCTCTGTGTGACGGACGCCGAGATGGCAGCGCCCACGACGGCAGCCGCCGCGGCGACGGCGATCATCGAGGCGTTCAGCCGGATTCGCATGTGTTTGATCTCCTTCGTAGCGGGTCACGGCTCGATGCGAACTATCTCGCCGTGGAACCCGCCTCACTAGCGCGCGAGCGGGTTCTCTTCGACTCCGACGAAATCCGTGGCGTTGTCGTGCGTCGCGGGATGCGGCCCGCGCCCGTCAGCGTACGCCTTGTCGGCCAGCCTCGCCGCAAGCAACAACGAAGGGAAGCCGTAATTGCCTTCGTGGCACCGCGGTTCGTAGTAGATCCGGTTTTCCTTGTCGTTCTGGCGCGTGAACTCCTCAATCACGGTCCACGGGCGGGTCCATACCGTCGGGTCCTCGAGGGTCACGGCGTATTCGAGGCTATCGGGTCCGGTTCGCGTCCAGCGTTCGACCAGGTGCAAGTTTTCGCGCGATCCCATGAAGTCGGTCTTTGCGCTGAAATTCGTGACGTCCACGACCAGCGTGTCTCCTTCCCACCGCCCACGCGAATCGCCGTGCCACTGTCGGACGCGGGCGGGCAAGTGCGGGCTGCCGTTCATCACGATGTTGCGCTGGAACCCCTGACCCTGGCCGACGTCGTAGAAGATCGAGACGCCGCGCTGTGTCTGGACGATTCGGCGGAAGCTGCCGCCGTATGCCGTACCGAACTCAGGGATGCCTCCCGACAGGCATCTGTCCGCGAGACTTCCGTCCTCGGGGCCGTTGTGCCGGTTCATGCGCCCGGTGTTGTACCGATCGACGACTTCAGCCCTGCGCGCCGAGGGTGTCGGATCGTACTTTCCTCCGGCGCACGCCGTTGAATTGTTCTTGCACGTCTCGGTCGCCTGCAGCAGGGCGAGGCGGAACGCCCGGTCGGCGGCCGCTCGCTGTGTCGCTTCAGATGTCATTGATGGAACGCGCCCGTCGGGTGGATCGACGATGAGCGATGTGCGCCGCCCGGTGCGCTTCATCGACATGAAGACCGAGTTATATGCGCCGGCGACATCGAGCTCTGTACCGCGCTCCACTCGACGGTCGCGACCAAGAAGCGCGATGCGCTCCTTGTCCAGCTCGGCGCGTTCCTCTTCGGTGAAGAACTCGCGTGTGCCGTAACGCGCCGCCCGCTGCAGCGGCGTGTCGAACTCGTTGGTCCAGATGCCCTGCAGGTCGGGCTCACCCCACGCCGTCCGTGGAGCGCCGCTTGTCTCGGCCGACCTGAGATTGACGGTTACCGCGACGGCGGTGATGACGACCGCCACAGCGATGACTGTGAAAAAGCGGGTGCGCATCGGAGACCTCCGGCTGGACGGACCGTGCATGTGTTAGGGGCCATTCAGCTCGCGACAGGATACTCCTGGACGCGCCTGGGGGGAATGCGTTAGTCGCCGGAGTTCACATGGCTCGTAAACTTTCAACTCCCAATACCCAATTCCCAAACTCATGTCGGGCGCGATTCCGGGGCGTCTTGGGAGTTGGGTGTTGGGTGTTGGCGGTTGGGAGTTGAGCGTCCGCATTTTCCGCCCCCCGGCTTAAGGGCGGGTCTACAGAGCAAGACCCGCCCTACGTTGTTCCGAACGCGCTTTTGGCCTAGAACGCCAGCCGGAATCCCAACTGCAGCATCCGCGGCTGGTACGCCATGTTCCCATTGAACGCCGGCTTGCCGTACTCGGTGCTGCTCTCGTTGATCACATACGAGCCGAAGTTCGCGTGGTTGAACAGGTTGAACACTTCGAACATTCCGTCGATGGTCAAGCGGCCGGCGATCGGCAGCCGCTTCTGCACCCGCATATCGAAGCGGTGGATGGGTTCGCCGACAATCGCGTTGCGCTCCATGATTGAGCCGTCGGCGCGCAGCCGCAGATTGGGCGCCATTCCGCCGCCGCCCTCACCGCGACGATCGACGCCGGTAATGGTGACGAACCGCTCGCCGGAGCCGAAGAAGTAGATTCCGCTCAGTTGCACGCCGCCGCCGACCTCCCAGAGACCGTTGAGGACCGCCCGGTGACGCTGGTCACCCGACTGACCGAAGCCGCCGGCCAGCCACGATCCGGCCGCGCCGTATTCGCCGCCAAGGTCGGGCACCAGCGGGAAGCCGATCGGCCGTCGCGCGACGATGCCGTCCGACCCCAGGAACCACTGATCGCGACGGGGCCAGAGGTCCTTGAACGACGCGAGGGTGTAGGTGGCGGTCGCCTGCCACCGGTTGCTGTAGCGTTTGGTGAACGTGAAATCGCCCGCGTGATAGTTCGAATACCCTTCCAGTATCTCGAAGTTCACCAGGCCCCAGTCGGGGAACGGCCGACGGCTGATGTCGTTGAAGTTGTAATTCGCGCCCGTAACCGGGTCGTACGACAGATTGGCGTTGTACGCGTTCTCCTCGAGCCGTCCGCCGGTGAACACGTAGTTCGCCTCGAACGACATCGTGTCGCCGATCTGGTGCTGGATACCTGCCGACGCCTGATGGCTGTACGACGTGCGGCGGCCGGGATAGTTGATCTCCTGGTTCAGTGTCCGCCGCACGCACCCTGGCACGAAGTTCACGTCGCAGGCCCGCTGCAGCGCCTGGGCCTTTGTCGGCTTCGGTCCGCCGAATTCGCTTTCGCCGCTCGGACCGTTCCCGAACCAGTTGGGCACGAAATTCGACCGGCCATCCGGGAGGATCTCCATCTCGAATGTGTGCTGGTACAGCTCCGTCTGCTGCACGCCGTCGTTCGGCGCAAATGCGAAGAACAGGCCGTACCCGCCACGCAGGATGGTGCGATCGCTGAGGCGCAGGTTCATGCCGAGTCGCGGCGCCACGTTGTTTGTGTCGTGGGGCAGATTGCCTGGCAGCCAGGGCCTGAACTCCAGCTTCTCGGAATGGGCGTTGGTGTCGATGTCGTACCGCAGACCGAGGTTGAGCGTGAGCCTGTCGCCCAATCTCCAGTCGTCCTGCATCCACGCGGCAAAGACGTTGCGGGTGATGAAGTGCTTGAAGTTCTCATCCGACAGTCCGACGAACACCCGCGAGGTGATCGGCGACAGCGGCGCCAGATTCCAGGTGGAGTAGTCGTTCCAGACCGGGAACAGCGCCTCCACGTTGGCGGGCACGGGGAAGTTGCGCGCGTCGATCTCGCCCATGCAGCGCAGGCACCAGCGGAACTCGTTGTGGAATCGCATGTATTCGCCGCCGAGCTTCACGTCGTGCCGACCACCCCAGTCGTACGAGGTGGTGAAGTCGTCGCGGATCGTCTGCGTGTCCTGGAAGATGTTCAGCGCGTTCGCGCCGATCGTCAGGCCCCGTAGCAGGACGATTGGCGCCGCGCCATCCAGAACCGGGGCGAAGGGTGGGCGTTCGCCCCTCCAGTTCACGTTCGGCTTGTCCTGCCGCTCATAGTTGGTGGCGCCGGCGCGGATCTCGTTGACGGCGCGGCTGCTGAGCACCTGCGTGAACGACCCGTTGTACTGCGGCGAAATTCGGGCGCGCGTGCCGCCCGCCGACGGGTGCGTCGTCGCGCTACCGCTGCCGCCAAGCGCATAGAAGAGGTTGTTGTAGCCGGAGACCCTCGTTGAGAGGCGCGTCTGCGAGGTGAACTGGTAGTCGAGCCGCCCCATCACCTTGTGCACGCGGCTTGGGAAGTTGATGTTCTCATTGAACGACGGCCACGGAGTCGTGTAGTAGTAGGTCTTCGGTTCGCGCTCGTACTCGTAGGCGCCGAAGAAGTGGATCCGATCGCGGCGGATCGGTCCGCCAAACGTCATGCTCACCTGCTGATTGGAATACGGCAGGACGCGCTTTTCGATGAAGTCCTCCGCGTTGAACTTGTCGTCGCGGAAATAGCCGCCGAAGGTGCCCGCGAAGCTGTTGGTTCCCGATTTCGTAATCGCATTCACGATCATTCCGGACGACCGTCCCATCGTCGCGTCGAAGCGGTTGGCCACGACCTCGAATTCCGCGATGGCGTCGCGGCTGAAGCCGATCTGCTCGGTGTCGGTCTGCGAGTGGTAGTTGATCGTCAGCTGCTGGCCGTCGACGTTGGTCTGCGAGTAGCCCTGCCGGAACTGCACCATCCCGCCCCCTTCGTTGCGCCGGGCGCCTGGCGCGAGCAGTGTCAGGTCCATCCAGTTCCGCCCGTTGATCGGCAGATCCTGCATCTGCCGCGGATCGATGTTCGCGCCGATGGTCGAGCCCGTTGTGTCGACCAGCGGCGCCTCACCCGTGACGGTGACCGTTTCCTGCACCGCCGACGGCGACATCTGAACGTCGACCTCGGCCGTCTGGCCGATCAGAATCTGGACCGACCGGTTCACCGCGGTGAACCCGCTCAGCTCGAACGCGAGCCGGTAATTTCCGACGCGCACCGGCAGCCGGAATTCGCCGCGATCGTCCGTCACGGCCACAAAGGTATTTCCGCTTGCTTCGTGGACCGCCGTGATTGTGACCCCGGGCAGGACGGCGCCAGTCGCATCGGTGATGGCGCCGGCGAAGGTGGCTTCCTGCGCGTAGACGAGCGCCGGCAGGAGCAGGAACGCGTAGACAGCAAGTACCCGTTTCAGCGAGCCGAGAATCATAAACCCTCCTGGAGTTTGAACTGCGACGACGAGAAACGAGGGCCGCCTGAGACGCCGAAATAGGACCAAGGATGCCGTGCCGGGAGAACGTGCCGGGTGGCCGCCTCACCGTGCCGCGCGTAAGAAGACCGGGGTGGAAACTAGGCTATTTTGTGTGTCGCGTCAACACCGTAAAGCATAAGGACACGACCGCGCGGGCCGGTCCACCCGGCATGCGGGTGTTCAAAAAAAGAGGGGCCGGATCCTCGATGAACCCGGCCCACATGAGACGAGACCTGCCTCGGCACTAGAAAGCGACGCGGAAACCGAGCTGCAGCATCCGCGGCTGGTAGGCGACGTTGGCGTTGAACGAGGGTTTACCGTACTGCGCGTTGCTTTCGTTAGTGGTGTACGACCCGTAGTTCGCATGGTTGAACAAGTTGTACACCTCGAACAGCCCATCGACCGTGACGCGGCCGAAGATCGGCAGTCGCTGTTGGAGCCGCGCGTCCACGCGGTGAATCGGCTCGCCCATGATGGCCGCGCGCGGAGCGATGCTGCCATCGGCGCGCAGTCGCAGCTCGGAGGCGGCGTTGTTTCCTGTATTTCGCCGGTCCACACCGGTGTTGGTCGCAAACCGCTCCCCCGAACCGAAGAAATAAATACCACTGACCTGCAACCCCCGACCCACGTCCCAAACACCATTCAACACAGCTCGGTGACGCTGGTCGCCAGCCTGTCCGAAGCCGCCCCCGACGGACGAGCCGGCGTATCCGTAGTCTCCGCCCATGTCGGCTGCCAGGGGGAACCCGACGTCTCGACGCGCCATGACCCCGTCCGGTCCGAGGTACCACTGCGGCCGCACCGGCAGCCCGTCCTTGAAGAATCCGAGTGTGTAGGTTGCGGTCGCCTGCCAGCGGTTGCTGAACCGCCTGGTGAACGTCAGATCGGTGCCGTGGTAGTTGGACCACCCTTCCAGGTATTCGAGCAGCACGACACCCCACTCGGGAAACGGCCGGCGGCTGACATCATTGAACGGGTAGTTCGCGCCCGTGGCCGGGTTGTAGCTGACGTTGGCGTTGTGGACGGTTTCCTCGAGGCGCCCCGCCGTGTACACGTAGTTCGCTTCGATTGACATGGTGTCGCCGAACTGGTGCTGGACGCCGACTGATGCCTGGTGGCTGTATGGCGTCCGGCGGCCGGGGTAGTTGATTTCCTGCGCGATCGCACGCTGGATGCAGCCCGGCGCGTTGTTGATGTCGCACGCCCGAGCCAGCGAGGCCTCCCAGCTCGGCCTTGGTCCACCGAATTCACCCTCGCCGCTTGCCCCGGGACCGAACCAGTTCGGGATGAAATCGGGACGCGCGTCCTTCAGGATCTGATACTCGAATCGATGCACCATCGAATAACTCTGCTGAACGCCGTCGTTCGGTGAGAACGCGAAAAACAGCCCGTACCCACCGCGCAACACCGTCCGATCGTCGAGGCGGAAATTCGCACCTATCCGCGGCGCGACGTTGTTGCTGTCGTGGGGAAGATTGCCGGGCAGAAACGGTCTCAGTTCGAGCTTCTCGGAGTGCGCGTTGTTGTCCCAGTCGTACCGCACGCCGAGGTTGAGTGTGAGATTGTTGCCCATCCTCCAGTCATCCTGCACCCAACCCGCAAAAAGGTGGCGAACGACGTTGTAATGGTGCTCCGTATCCGAGACGGCATGGAACACCTGCGAGGTGTACGGCAACAACGGCGCCAGATTCCATGTCGACGCATCGTTCCAGACCGGGAACAGCGACTGCAGCAACGCGGGTGGCACGGCAGCCAGCCGCGCATCGATCTCGCCCATGCACCGGTTGCACCACCCGAAGTCGTTCTCGAAGCGGAAATATTCGCCGCCCATCTTCACGTCGTGACGTCCTCCCCAGTCGTACGACGTGGTGAAGTCATCACGAACGGTCTGGGTGTACTGAAAGATGTTGAGCGTGTTGGCGCCGATGCTGTAGCCCTGCAACTGGATGACAGGGGAGTTCCCGACTCCCACAGGATGATACGGAAAGGGCCCACCCTTCCATCGGACCGAGGGTTGGTCCAGGCGTTCGTAGTGGGTGGCACCCGCTTTGATTTCATTGATCGCCCTGCTGCTCAGGATTTGCGTCAACGTCGCGTTGTACTGAGGACTCGCACGTCTCCTCAAGCCGGCGTTCGCGGGATGGGCTGTGGCACCGCCGCCCGCGAAGAACTCGCTGTGGAAGTATGAAACGCGCCCCGCCAGACGTGTCTGCGGAGTGAACTGGTAGTCGAGCCGCCCCAAGGCCGTGTGGCCCTGTGATGTGAACTGCTGGTCGATATTGAAGGCCGGGTAAGGGCTGTTGAAGGTGTAGGTCTGGGGTTCACGGGCATATCCGTACGATCCGAAAAAGTGAACCCTGTCTCTTCGAATCGGCCCGCCGAACGTCGTGCTGACCTGCTGATTGGAATAGGGAAGCACGCGCTTCTCGATGAAATCTTCAGCGTTGAATTTGTCGTGTCGGAAGTACCCGCCGAGAGTGCTTGCAAACGTGTTCGTCCCCGACTTTGTGACGGCGTTGACGATCATGCCTTGGGAACGTCCCTGGGTGGCATCGAACCGGTTTGCGATGACTTCGAACTCGGCAATCGCATCGCGGTTGAACGCCGGCTGCTCGTTGTCGGTCTGCGAGTGGTAGTTGATGGTCAGCTGCTGGCCATCGACGTTCGTCTGGGAGTAACCCTGGCGGAACTGCGCCATTCCGCCTCCCTCGTTCCGGCGTGCTCCCGGCGCCAGCAGGGTCAGGTCCATCCAGTTCCGCCCGTTGATGGGCAGCTCCTGCATCTGCCGCGGGTCGATATTGGCGCCAACGGTCGAGGTCGTTGTGTCAACCAGGGGCGCCTCGCCGGTGACGGTCACGGTCTCCTGCACGGATGAGGGCATCATCTGGACGTCCACCTCCGCCGACTGGCCGACGAGAATCTGGAGGCTCCTGTTCACGGTGCTGAATCCGCTTAGTTCGACCGTGAGCGCATAGCTACCCACACGCACCGGGAGCCGGAATTCGCCGCGCTCGTCGGTGACGGTGGTGAAGGTGTTCCCGCTCGCGGCGTGGACCGCCGTGATCGTCACGCCCGGCAGCACTCCGCCGGTCGCGTCGGTGACGGTGCCCGTGAACGTCGCCTCCTGAGCGGAGACGGCCACGGACACGAAAAGCATCACCACGAAGGTCAGGACCCCCTGAATCGACGCCGATCTCATTTACGACCTCCCTTGTTAAGAGTCCGGAGAGGGCCGACGATATGAACGTATTTCGCTGGGCGGATGAAAGGTGGGGGATTCTAACGCCATCAGCGACTGGCAGCAAGGCGCACGCGTGCGGGTGTAGAATGCGGCCCGCTGACGCTCGCTCGCCACTCTGGCAGCCATGGAGGTGGACATGACGCCCAGGCGGATGGTTGTTGTTCTCGTAATTCTTGTCGCGTTTGCTGCAGTCATTCGGGTCGCCGCGCAGGGCGGTCCGGCTACGGTCCCATTCAAGCTTGGTACGCTCGAGCAGAACGGTCGAACGTTCCTTGGTCTCGTACTTCGCGACACGCAGGTCGTCGATATCGCGCGCGCGAACGCAGCGTTCGAGATGGCGAACGGCTCGGCGCCGCGGCTCACCATGCCGTCTGACATGAAGCAGCTGATTGCCCGGTACGACACCGAATGGAAGCCACGCCTCGCGGCGATCGCCAAGACGGTCTCGAGCGCGGCAACGGCGCCCGCGTACGTCGTGCCGGTCAGCGCCGTAAAGGTGCTGCCGCCAGTGCGCCCATCGGTCCAGCTGAATGCGGGCGGCAATTACGTCGAGCATGAACAGGGCATCGCAGCGAATCAGGCGCGCGGCGGCGGCGCGCGCGGAGCGGCGCCAGCGGCCGCACCGGCGGCTGCACCCGGTCGAGGCGCCCCGGCACCGGCGCAAACCGCGCCAGGAATCTGGGAGCGTGCCGCGAACGATACGCGCGAGAATCCGTACCTCTTCCAGAAACTGCCGACCGTCATCATCGGCGCCAACGATCCGATCGTCATGCCTCGCGGGCGTACCAACATCGACTTCGAATGCGAGTTCGCAGTCGTGATCGGCCGGCCGGCGAAGTACGTTCCCACGGCTCGCGCTGCCGATTACATCTTCGGCTACACCGCGCATCACGACGTGTCCGATCGCGGTGGACGCGGCGACAGGAAGATGGGCGGGTCGGATTGGCTCATTGGAAAGAACCACGACACGTTCGGGCCGCTGGGGCCGTTCATCGTGCCGAAGGAGTTCCTGAGCAATCCGACGAAGACCCGCCACACGATGTCGCTCAACGGGATGGTGATGCAGGACTCGAACACCGATCGGATGAGCCACAACATCTACGAGCTGCTGTCGTTCGCGTCGAACATCGTCACGCTGAACCCCGGCGACGTCATCGCCGGCGGCAGTCCGGCCGGGACGAACATCGAGCGCGCCGAGCCTCGCTGGATGCGAGCCGGCGACATGGCGAAGTGCGAGATCGAAGGTATCGGCGCGCTGAATAACCCAGTGGTTGCGGAAGCGACCGTTTCGAGCCGGTAGGACGGTCCAGGAAAGCTAAACAGTGTCTCGTAAGGCAAAGGTCAAAAGTCAAAAGTCAAATGCTGTCACGACTCGATTTGACCTTTGACCTTTGACTCTTGACTTACGCGTTTCTGTTTAAGGGGTGCACGGCGAGGAGGAAAGGAACATGAGACTCCGATGGAGCGTGGCGTTGTTGACGGTGCTGACGATGTCGATCGTGCAGGCCCAGATGCCCACGATGACGAGTGTTCAGGCGGGCGGCGGCCCGATCGTGGTTACCGCGCTCGGGCACGGGAGCGTGCAGGTCGAGCAGGGTAACAAGGTCGTTATCGTCGATCCTGTGGCTGGGATGGCCGATCTGTCACGCGCGAAGCGGGCGGATCTTATTCTCGTCACCGATATCCATCAGGATCATCTCGACGCGGGCGCTGTGGCGAAGCTGCGGAAGCCTGGCGCACCGGTCGTGGTGCCTCCCTCAGTCGCCGAGACGAAGCAGATCCCGGACGTCACGGTGATGCCGAACCGCACGATGCGGACCAACGAGCAGGCGCTCGCAGGCATCACCGTGATCTCCGTACCTGCTTACAACCTCACACGCGGTCCCAAGCCCGGTGAGCTGTATCACACGAGAGACCGCGGGCAGGGTTACTATCTGGCGTTCACGGACAAGCTGGCTGTCGTTCGCGAAAAGAAGGCGGGCTCGGTGTATGTGGCTGGCGATACCGAGTGCGTTCCGGCCATTGCGCAGTGGGTGAAGGACGTCGACGTGGCGCTTCTTCCGATGAATCTGCCGTACACGATGACGCCCGCCGAGGCAGCAGAGTGCGCGAAGGGATTCAGGCCCAGGGTCGTGATCCCGTATCACTACATGGGCCAGAAGCCGGAGGAGTTCGCGGCAGCGCTGAAGGGGTCGATGATCGAGGTTCGCCTGCTGAACTTCTACGCGAAGGCGGCGGGCACGCAATAGAGAGTAGCCGGAGGCCTTCAGGCCTCCGGTAGTAGTCGTAGGCGGGTCCGGCTCGAAGTCGGAGCCGCCGGGAGCGTTAGATGCGAAACCGCTCGAACGCAGTAATCGTGGCGACGGTGGTCGCGGTTGCCATAGTCGGCATCTGGCTCGCGATGCGACTCCAGGCCCCTGCGGCTGCTCAGGTAGCCGCGCCGGGACAGTTTGCCTCCTACACCCCGTCACGCACGGCCGACGGAAAGCCGGATCTAAACGGGATCTGGCAAAGCCTCACAACCGCGAACTGGGATCTCGAGGCGCATGGCGCCGGTGCAGGCGCGTATCCGCATCTGCTCGGCGCGTGGGGTGCTGAGCCCGGAGGGCAAAGCATCGTTGAGGGCGGCGTAATCCCGTACCGGCCCGAGGCTCTCGCTCGCAAGAAAGCGAATTTCGCGAGCCGTGCGACACCGTCGGTCCCCGGAGACGGCGTCGAACCTCCGCTTGGCGATCCCGAGATGAAATGCTGGATGACGGGCGTACCTCGGATGATGTACATGCCGTACCCGCTGCAGATCGTCCAGACACCGACTGCCGTGCTCATCACCCAGGAGTTCAACGGCAACACGCGCATCGTCCGGATGGACTGGCAAGAGGAAACGCCGGTCGACAACACATTCTTCATGGGCTGGAATCGGGGGCGATGGGAGGGCGACTCGCTCGTTATCGACGTGACCGGCTTGAGCGACAAGAACTGGCTCGACCGTGTGGGCAACTTTCTCAGTGACACCGCTCACGTCGTCGAGCGGCTGACGGCCGCCAGCCCGTATCACATTGCGTACGAAGCGACGATCGAGGATTCAAAGGTGTTCTCGCGTCCGTGGAAGATCAGCTTCCCGCTGTATCGCCGGATGGAGCGCGACGTCCAGCTGATGGAATTCAAGTGTCAGCCGTTCGTCGAAGAGCTCGTGTACGGGCGATTTACGAAGAAGCCCACCACCTAACCGCTGACGGAGGTTTTGATGAGTGGCCGACTGCGAATCTCGCTGGGCGTTCTGGCAATCGTGCTCGTGGGCGCTTCCATTCTGGCCGCACGTGGCCAGCTTGGCTGGCTGACCACTGCCTTCACCGGCAGTCCCGCGGGTGCCGAGGCGTGGACCGCGCCGAAAACGCCGTGGGGTGATCCCGACCTCCAGGGCATCTACAACTACGGAACGAGCACCCCGCTTCAACGACCGAGGCAGGTGAGCGACAAACAAGTGATGTCAGACGATGAAGCCAAGCAGCTTCAGTCGGACCTCGCGTACAGACTCGATCGCGATCGGCGCGATGGAGGTGCGCAGGCGGACGTCTCGCGGTCGTACAACGACGCGTGGATGGACCCCAATAGAATGCGCCTGACGGCCGACAAGCGAACGTCTCTGATCGTCGATCCAGCCGATGGCCGAATTCCGGCGCGAGTAGAGCGTAAGCTCACGCCGCAGGAAGAAAAGGAACGAATCGCAGCGGACCTGTCTACGCGCCGCTTCAACACCGGCTTCCAGGAGAGCTATCGAGACATGGACGTCGGCAATCGATGCATCATCCGACGTCGCAACGAGGGTGGTGGACACCCGTATCTGCCGGCGATCTACAACAACATGGCTCAGATCTTCCAGGCGCCGGGCTATGTCGTCATCTATTCCGAAATGATCCATTTCGCGCGCGTCATTCCGGTCGATGGGCGGCCTGCGCTGCCGGACAACGTCGGAACCTGGCTCGGCGATCCGCGCGGCCGCTGGGAAGGCAATACCCTGGTCGTCGAGACGAAGAACTTCATTTCGCGAGGCGATGTCGGTCGCACCGGTGTGGTCTATGGGAACGCCAACCCCGAGACGTTCCGCATCGTCGAGCGGTTCACACGCGTCGGCCCCGAGACGATCAACTACGAGGTCACGCTGTCGGACCCGGAAACGTGGACGCGGCCGTTCACCATCATGGTTCCGTGGAACAAGACGAATGAGCAGATCTACGAGTACCAGTGCCAGGAGCTCAACTACGACATGTATCACTGGCTCCACGGCGCCCGCGAACGTGAAAAGAGGGGCGAGAAGTTCGATCCAAATGCGCCCGACGCCCGTGGCGGTGACGGCGCCGAGGGGTAACAGCAGTACGTAGTGTCCGGCTTCAGCCGGACCGGCGGAGGGAAAAATCCGATGCGACTCACATCAACCATCGTCCTCGTCACCCTCGCGCTCGTGGCGGCCGCGGCGCCAGTACGGGCCCATCACGCGTTCGCGTCGGAATTCGACGCGCGCAAGCCCGTCAAGTTCACGGCGACCGTCACGAAGATGGAATGGATCAACCCGCACTCGTGGATGCACGTCGAGGTGAAGAAGCCGGACGGGACCGTGGAGACCTGGATGATCGAGGCGGGATCTCCGAACAGCCTGTTCAGGCGCGGCATCAACAAGAACACGGTCAAGCCCGGCATGGTGGTTGTCGTCGACGGGTATCAAGCGCGCGACGGTTCGCGTCGCGCGAACGGACGCGATGTCACGCTCCCCGAAGGACGGAGGCTGTTTCTCGGCTCCGGAGGAACTGGTGCGCCTGACGATGCCTCTGCAGGGTCAGGGTCGCAGCAGAAGTAACGGGCGAAGCGCAGGACGCAAGCAGCTCAAGGAGGAGTCACGATGCGTGCACGAAAGTGGTCGTTCATATTTGTCTTGACGGCGATAGTTGCGGTGGCTGTCGGCTTCGCGGGCTGCAGCACGCCATCGAGCGCTCCTGAGGCGGCATCGGCACCGGCTGCGCCGGCCGCGTCGCAGGAAAAGGGCGGACAGGACGAGTTCGGCCCGTACGAGCCGGTGGCGAACTGGCCGCAGCCGCTGCCCGACGGTCCTGACGGCGTCAAGCACGATGGCTGGACCTGGGGATCCGTTGGAGCGATCTACGCAGAGACGCCCGACCGGATCTGGATTGCGCAGCGCGGCGAGCTGCCCTTGCCGCAGGGCGCCAAGCCATGGACACCCTACGCGTTGCTGCAGCCGACGCGCGGCAATGCGACGGGCAACGCTGATGGGCTGAGTGCGACGTGCGAGCCTGTCGCAAAGCGCGGATGGGAGCGGCGGTGGCATCACTCCGTGTTCATCGTCGATCGCGACGGCAAACTCGTCGACGAATGGCCGTTCATGGAGAAGATGTTTGCGCAAGACAAGTGCGGACGCGGTCCGCACAAGATCAAGATGAATCCGTACGACGCCGAGAAGCACGTGTGGATCATCGACGATCAGCAGCACATCATCTGGAAGTTCACGCACGACGGCAAGCTGGTGATGACCCTCGGAACGGTGGGCAAGCGTGGGCGCGATGCGGGTCTTCTCTTCGATCGTCCCACCGACATCGACTGGCTGCCCGACGGGACGTTCTTCATCAGCGACGGCTACGGCGGCACCCGTGTCGCCAAGTTCGATCGCGACGGCAAGTTCATCAAGGATTGGGGCGGGCCGCCCAAGGACCCGAACAATCCCGGGCCGAACGAGTTCGATACCGTACACAGCATCGCGATCAGCAAGGATCAGCGGCTGTTCGTCGTGGACCGGACACATCGAAGGTTCCAGATCTTCGACACGGACGGGAACTTCCTCGATATGTTCACGACGGGCGTCAATTCGTCGCCGTACTACCACTACATCTCGACGGATCAGAACCTGTGGGTCGGCGACGGGGGAACGAACCGGATTCTCAAGTACGACCTTAACGGCAACTTCCTCTATGGTTGGGGCGGACGCGGCGCCCAGCCAGGTATGTTCAACGGGCCGCATCAGTTGACAACCGACCAGGACGGGAACTTGTACGTCGCCGAAGTTTTCAACGGACGCGTGCAGAAATTCCGGCCGAAGCAGAATGCGGACCCGGCCAAGGTTGCAGGGCAGGAGTTGCGTTACACGGTAGGGACGAACTAAGAACTAAATCGGGGATCGGGGATCGGGGATCGGGGATCGGGTTTTTTGGAATCCGGACTCCCGATTCCCCATCTCCGATCCGGATCCCCGATCCCGGATCCCGGATCCCGTCGTTAGTCATTTCGGAGGAACCTTTTAATAATCGCGGTGTTGATGGCTTCCTAACCCATCTCCGTACGTGGGCGTGAGACGCGGTTTCGCAAGCGCCGAAGGAGGACAAGTGATGACTTTCCGGTCCCTCGCGCGTCTCGTCGTCGTGTTCCTCGTGGTGTTCCTGCCCGCTGTCGCATGGGCGCAATCTGAAAGCGGCAGCGTTACCGGGGTTGTAAGAGATACCTCTGGCGCCGTGCTGCCCGGCGTCACCGTTGAAGCCGCCAGCCCGGTCCTTATCGAGAAGGTCCGTGCCGTTGTGACGGACAGTCAGGGACTCTACCGCATTGTCGATTTGCGGCCAGGGGCGTATACCGTCACTTTCACTCTGACGGGCTTCAGGAGCTTCAGGCGGGAAGGGGTCGAGTTGACCGCGGGATTCAACGCGACCGTGAACGCCGATATGCAAGTGGGAACGGTCGAGGAGACCATCACGGTGACCGGAGAGGCTCCTTTGGTGGATGTGCAGAACGTGACTCAGCAGACCACCATCTCGCGCGAAGCGCTGGACTCACTCCCGACCAGCAGACGGGT
>Ga0075420_100002014_pt1 | contig 17504 bp, 11 predicted proteins | sample SoiMetdeltSBSDD4_FD_75296 | JGI IMG/M metagenome (GOLD analysis project Ga0075420, IMG submission 75296) | Bulk soil microbial communities from a Populus tree surrounding site in Tennessee, USA - Soil MetaG P. deltoides SBSDD4 | ecosystem: Environmental > Terrestrial > Soil > Tree plantation... | reverse complement strand
ATGGGGGTACCCGTCGAGCAGCGTGCCCCGCTCGTCAGGGCGCTCGGACAGGAGCTGGCAGCGCGTGCACCGTACTGCCGCGTGATCGCCGACGAGTCGAGTCGCACGGGCGAGCATTTCCTGCGCGAGGCCCGACAGTGGCTCGCGGTAGACGATGCGTCAGACTATGTCGCCGCCCTGGCCCATCACCGCTACGACTTTCCGAACGACGTCACGCTGGAGTTGGCCCGCGAGCTTGGCGAGAGGGCCACCAAGCCGCTCTGGTCTACCGAAGTCTCGTGCTTCGATTCCCGCACCGGTGTCTGGGGGCAGCAGTACGATCCGACGATCGCGAACGGCCTGATCCTGGCTAGCCTGATCTGGCAGGGTCTGACGGTGGCGAACGACGCCGCGTTCCACTGGTGGGTGGCCTGCTCGCCGGTGATGGGATGTGATCCGTTGGCCGACCCGGATGCCGCGTCGAAGGTGAACGACGACGGCTGGAATGATGGCCTGCTCTACTATGATCCGAGGTTCGCGGAGAACGGTAATCAGCGCATCTACCTGACGAAGCGATACTCCGTGATGGGGCAGTTCAGCCGCTATATCCGACCCGGCGATCGCCGCCATGACGTCATGGGCACCCCACGAGGCCTTCGGGTGTTGGCCTTCGCGAGGTCGCACTCGACGATGACGGAACACCCAGGCACAGGCACGCGACCGGCGACGGACCCGTCGGCGAGTCCGCCGCCGGCCGCGGCGCCCATCCAGGTACCGGGAGGATCGCGCCCCACTCCCACTGTAAGGCCTGCAGCCGTGAACACCGGTCCAGCCACCGACAGTTGGACAGTGGTGATCGTCAACATCGCACGGGCCGGTACCAGCGCGGCGACGCTCAGGCTCCAGCTCCCACTGGCCGAGCGTACGCGAATCGTGCCTGATGTCGCCGTCGAGACGAGTGCGACCCACGACCTGGACTCGGTCGCGCTGCCAGAGGTGAGCGTGGCTGGCCTCCTGACAGCCCGGCTGCCAGCCGAGAGCATCACGACCTGTGTGCTGAAGGTCATAGGCGGGGGCTAAGAGCGACGAAGGAGCCTGATTATGGCGGGGTCGGCTCATCCGTCAGGGAGGCGCGGAGCCGTGCTGAGAACTCTGGGTCGGCGTGGATCTGCCGCACAATGCCCGAGATGTAGTACCGACTCCGAACTTCCTCCAGCGGTCGGTCGTGGGGGATGTACCCTAGCTCATACAGCTGGTCGACGGAGTACCCGGGGAGCCACCAGGCGATACTGACGGGGATTGCTCCTGGCCGGACGCTGTTCGCGGCCATTGCAAGCTCGCTGGTGCAGTTGCTCGTGAATGAATTGTAGAAGCGGGGCTTCCGCTCCAGCTCGGCGGTCGTCGCGGCCAGCCGTTCCACGAGGCGGACCACCGACTCCTTGGGGATGAGGAGCGGGAACATATACACGTCGTTGTCTTGATCGAGGACGCGCTTGATGGTCGTGTCCTCCTCGGTTGCCCAGATGTACATCAGCTCGAACTGGTTCAGCAGGCCGTTCCCGACGTTGAACGCCTCGCCTCGCTCCCGCCGCGCTTCGATCGAGACGGTGATGGGCGGCTGGTCTCGGACATCGAACACGAAGTACGTGTGCGCGACGCTCTTGAAGCCCTGGATCGGGAGCGCAGGGAACGGCTCGACCAGGAACCAGGCACGCTCGATGTCGCTCAAGCGCAGCGTCCGATTGACGAAGCCCGGCCGGACCACGCCGTCGTCCCCGAGGCGGTAGTCGCGGAGGCCTCGGATGGAGAGCACGTCGTCGACGACGGTCACGGATGGCAGGCGCTCAAATCCAAACTCCCAGTCTCGGTCGTGACTGGGCTGCTGGAATAAGAAGACAGCGGCCAGCCACCACACGACGACCGCGACGACCGCTGCCGCAACGTATCGCCCGTGTCGGCGCCCGCGCCCGTGCGCTGGCCCTGCACGCCTCTCACTCCGCCCGACCGTCACGGTCCCGGGGAGGAAGACCGCCCGCTTGACTAATGACCTCATCGCACCCACCACCCAGGTGGCCGCACCAGGGAGACGCTCCGGTCGATCTCGCCAGGTATGTTGCGCGACCACCCGTTTCAAGTCTGGCCGATCGCGCGCCGATCTTTAGGGGACAAATGTCCCGGTAGTTCCGGGCAAGACGCACCATGTCGTCACGCGGTTCTGGAGGTATCTAAGAAGGGGGATGCTCACGTCGCTTCACCGAGTGCGTGTCGTGACGAATGTTGAGGAGGCCAGCGGTGAGCGCCCAGTCAGCCACACTTGGAAGGGCATCCGGCCGGCCTGGCGGCCTCGAGTCATGGTTCGTGTCAGTCCGGGACGAGGCGGCGCCGATCACCGTTGGGGATGTCCTGACTTCCCTGCGTGGGGCGCCGGGTGCCTACGTCCACGTCCCATTCTGTGAGCGGCTCTGCCCATTCTGCCCGTACAACAAAGAACTCCACCGACCGTCGAGGGCAGCACGCTACTTCGCGGCCCTCCGCGAGGAAGCCAGGCGATATGCGGAGGCGCTCGGTCGTCCGTTCACGTCGCTCTACATCGGTGGTGGGACGCCGACGCTTTGCCTTGACGAGCTGTCGAGCGTCGTCGATTTACTGCCGGTCGCGGGCGAACGCGCAATCGAAGTCCATCCCATGCACGCAACGCCCGACAGGCTAGAGCACCTGCGGTCGATGGGGATCACCTTCGTCAGCGTGGGCATTCAGTCGTTCGACGCGGCGATGCTCCGCCACCTGGCCCGGCCGACGTCGCCCGAGACGAACATGCAGGCCATCGAACAGACGCTGGGTCGATTCTCGTGCGTCGATGCTGATCTGATCTTCGACGTCGCGTTCGAGGCGCCGGAGGTGTTTCTCAGCGATCTCGAGCGGTGCTTCCGTTACGGCGTCGACCAGGTGTCAACCTACCCGCTGATGCGCTTCGGCTTCACCCCGTTCGGCAAGGCCCGACACGATGCTCGACCCAGCACGACGTGCTGCGTCGAGCATCTGAGCTCGCGGAGCACTGGGGGTACGAGCGCCGCTCGGTCTGGACCTTCAACAGACCCGGCTCACCCTCCTACTCCTCAATCACCCGGCCGTTCTATCTTGGACTCGGAGCCGGTAGCGCGTCGTTCACCGGGCACCTGTTCGTGGTGAACGAGTTCTCGGTCGGCAAGTACGCCGCTTCCATTGCAGCCGGTGCCCTGCCGATCGCGCGGACTCTTCGCCTCCGCCCACCGGCCGACTCGGCGTACTACCTCTTCTGGCAGGCGTACGCTGGAGGCTTCAGTGTCGCTGACGTGGAGCAGCACTTCGGTCGGCTGCCGTCCCTTCTCTGGCGCACGGTCGCCAGCCTTGGTGCGAGGTGTGGCTATCTGCGGCGAGACCGAGAGATGTACCGCCTGACCGCCGCCGGATTCGACCAGTACCACGACCTCGAACGATGGGTGACGTATCGCTTCATCGAGCCGCTGTGGGCCGAGATGACGCCCGCACGGGGCCACAATGCCGAGCCACCTCGAAGGGAGATGTCCGATGTCCACGCACCTCTATGAGCTGCTCAGGCAGCGCACCGAACGACATCCCGACGCGGTGGCGATCGGCGGACAGCATGGACTCATCTGGAAGACGCTGACCAGCAGGGAGCTGCTGGAGCGTGTCGACCGCCTGGCCGAGGAGCTCGCCGCGCTCGGCGTGAGGGAAGGCGATCGGGTGGTGTACTGGCTGCCGAACCACTGGCGCACGCCGGTCTACCTGTTCGCGACGTGGAAGCTCGGGGCGATCGCCGTGCCGTTCGACCGGGAGATGAACCCGGAGGCCGGCGCCCGCATCCTGAACGACGTCGAGCCGAGGCTCATCATCGCCGGCTACGGCGAGCGGCCAGCCTGGGCACGAAACGCCGAGATCACGGAGTGGTGGGAGCCCGGCTCCCAGGACGGCGCCCTGACGGCCACGCCCTGGGCCGCGCAGCCCGAGCCGATTGCCGTGATCGTCTTCACCTCCGGCACGACCGGCACGCCGAAAGGGGTCATGCTGACGCACGCCAACCTGACCTTCCAGGCCGGGGCGGTGGCCGACCGTGTCCCGCTCGACGCATCGTGCCGGGTGGCCGGCCTGCTGCCGCTGTCGCACGCACTCGAGCTCGGTACGATGATCCACGCCATCGCGGCCGGCGCGGCGACCCACTACGTCCCGAGCCGGCGCGGCCCGGATATCCTTCGGGTGCTCCAGGAGCAGCAGATCACCCACATGGTCGTCGTACCCCAGGTCCTGACGATGATGGGCCAGGCACTCCAGGAGCAGCTCCAGGCGAGCGTGCCGGCGCCGGTCTTCCGGTCGATGATGGCCGCCGCCGACCGCCTGCCGTTCGCGGCCAGGAGACACCTCTTCTGGCCGGTCCATCGCCGGCTGGGCGGCCACCTCCGGCTCATGATCGCCGGCGGGGCAGCGCTGCCGACCGAGACGCAGATGCTCTGGGAACGGCTCGGCGTGCGGGTCGTCCAGGGGTACGGCGTGACCGAATGCTCGCCGGCGGTCGCGATCTCGAAGCCGGACGGCAGCACGCCGATCGGGAGCCCCGGCCCACCACTGCAAGGCGTGGAGGTCCGCCTCAATCCGGACGGCGAGCTGCTGGTGCGCGGCCCGAACGTCATGACCGGGTACTGGCGCGATCCCGAGCGGACGGCCGAGGTGCTGCACGACGGCTGGTACGCCACCGGCGACCTCGGCACGGTCGACGCGCAGGGGAACATCCGGATCGTCGGTCGCGCCAGGGACCTGATCGTGCTGCCGTCGGGCATGAACGTCTGGCCGCAGGACATTGAGGACGTGCTGCGCAGCCATCCGGCCGTGAAGGACGCGGTGGTGCTTGCCGTGCCGACCGCCGCCGGCGGCGCGACCCTGCACGCCTACCTGCTCCCGTCGAGCCCCTCGGACCGGGCCACCGACGTCGGCCGCATCGTCGCGGAGGGGAATGCCAGGCTGGCGCAGCATCAGCGCATCGCGACGGCATCCTGGTGGGAGGAGTCCGACTTCCCGCGGACCGCGTTGCTCAAGGTCAGGCGTCACCTCCTGCCCATCCCGGAGATCGGGCGGGCGACCGTCGTCGACAGCGTGCTGGAATCGGACGATCCGGTCGGGCAGGCCATCGGCGGCATCGCCAAAGTCAGCACCGTCCAGCCGACCGAGACGCTGGCGGCGCTCGGCCTCGACAGCCTGAGCCTGGTGGAGCTGGCGATCACGCTCGAAGAGAAGACCGGCAAGGTGGTCCACGAAGACACCTTGCGGACCGAGATGACCGTGGACGAGGTCCGAGCGACACTCCAGGCTGCACCCGCGCGCGTCGATGGTGCCGAAGGTGAGGGATCCGACCGCCGCGCCATGAGCATCGTGCCGCCGACCTGGCTGTACACCTGGGGCCGCCCATTCCGGGCGCTAGCTGTGCCGTTCGACTGGCTGCTGCGCTACGCCGGCACGCCGACTGTCGTCCTCGGGGCGGAGCACCTCGACACCTTGCCCGATCGCGTCATCCTGGCTGGCACCCACCGCAGCTTCGCCGACACGCCGCTGGTGCGCTACGCGCTGGCCCGCTCGCGCAGTCGTCGACTCGTCGCGAAACTCATCACGGCGAACGTCGCGGAGCGGAGCGTCGCCGGATCGTTCGTCTGGGTCGGCGTCCTGGTGCTCGGGCTGCACCCGGTCGACCAGCGCCTGGGGAGGGAGGTGAGCCTGCGCGCGCTCGCACGCACGGCGAAGGCGACCGGCGGCAGCATCCTGATCTTCCCACAGGGCACGCATTCCACGACCGCGGCGGAGCTGGCCGGCGATCCGTCGGTGCGATTCCGCGGCGGGGTCGCCCACCTGGCGGAGGCGCTGGACCTGCCCGTCGTGCCGTTCGGCCTGGCGGGCCCGGAGCACGTCATTGCGCCGGTGCCGGAGACGTTCCACGGACCGAAGATCGCGGGGTTCCCGGTGGCAATTCATCGCGCACCACTCGCCATCGCGTTCGGCGCCCCGCTCCGGCTCGAGCCCGGCGAGACGGCCCAGGCGTTCGCGGCGCGGCTTCAGGCCGTCTGCGCCGCGCTTACCCGCGAGGCTGAGGATGCCATTGGAACAAAACCCACAGAGCATACCGAGCCGAGCGGTTCGCTCAGCGCGGCACCCGGATCGGCAGCCGTTGCGTAACGGCCAACTCCAGCCTATGTCGTCGCACGTGCGAGGTCGGAGAGCGGCTACGGGTCGTCGGACACGCCCCTGCCGGCCTCGGCGTCGGCGGCACCGTCCGGCGCTTCCACCGTGTCGACCCCACGCTGGTCGAGCGATCCATCCGCCGAGAGCTGGCCCAACTCGGGCCAGCTCTCGACGTGCGCGAGGAGCTGCTCGTACTGGAGAAGATGGCGAACGCCCAGGTACTCCACGCGAGCACGCTGGCGCGCATTGCACCCGAGCTGCTCGGCGAAGGGCCGGTCTTCCAGCAGCCGTCGGACCGCGGCACCGAATGCTCGGAGATCGTACGGGTCGACGACGAGTAGTCCGTGGATGCCGTCCGCGATCTGGTCCTGGATGCCACCGGTCGCACTGGCGACGACCGGACGGCCCTTCCACATCGCCTCCGTCACGGTCAGGCCAAAGCCCTCGTGCAGACTCTTCTGCACGACGACCGCGGCGTGTCGCTGCAGCGCGTTGACGATGGCGGCGTTCTCCTCGGCGTCGGTCATTGGCAGGTTCACGAGATGAATTCGTCGACGGTCGGCGTGCGAGAGCTGGCGCCAGGCGCCCAGGATCTCGTTGAAGACCGCTGCTCCCTCCGGATCGTCGGCCACCGCGTTCACGTTTGGGCCAGCCAGGACCAGCTCGGCACCGGCCGGCGCCGTCCCGTCCACGAGCTCCGCAAAGCCCTGCATGACGCCCAGGTGGTCCTTCAACGGGTCCCAGCGCGAGATCTGCACGACCAATGGGACGTCCCAGCTGGGGGCCCGGCCGAGGCGGATGATGTCGGCCTGTCGGTCGACTCGCCCCGGGGTCCCGTCCGCTCGGAAGAATGTCGGCAGTCCGTCGTCGGATGGCCCCTCGACGAGCCCGGCGTGTACGAGAATGGCCCTGACTGTGCCTTCGTCCAGCTCCTGATTCTTAGCTGAGAACGGGTCAATCGACGGCTGGATGATGGCTGTTCGTTCTCGCTCACACCAGGGCGGTATGTACGCCGCACGCGAGAACACCAGCGCTGGGATATCGGTCAGGTAGGGGCGCAGGAAGCTCCAGCCCAGCTCAGTCTGCTCGTTGGGCTGATCACTTCCGATGTGGCAGCGCCAGATGACCACTGCCCCGTGGCGGATCAGGTGCGGGGCCAGGCCGGCGGTCTGAGGATCGTGCAGCACGACCACGTCATGTGGCCGAATGATCCCTTCGAGCTCCTTGGCGTTCGCTCGCAACACATCATCGTAGAGATTGCGCTCCGCGTCGCCGAGTGGCGTACCGCCGCCGCCCGATCCGTGCAGCGCGTGGTGTAGCCGCTTGGTAACCCGGAAGAAATCGGGTGTCCCTTCGATAACCAGCCAGCGGGCATCGATGCCGGCGCCCCGCGCGTACGCGATCAACGTCGGCAGCATCTCCGCGACGCCGCCGCCGCGTGCTGTCGAGCTCACGCTCCAAAAGACCCGTCCAGCCAGTCGCGCGCGAGCGATCTGGGCCGCCTCTTCGGCTGCTCGCATCTGGTCGCTGTCGACCAGCGACGAGATGCGCGCGAGCGCCAGCGACGTTACGGGAATCGCCTGCACGTGTGTCATGACCATCTCCCGTTCGGAGGCTGCTGGCAGTGTCCAGGTAGGAGACGCGCGCCGTTATGGCCAGCAACTCGATCTGTCGCCTGTTCACGACATTATCATGCGTGGCGATCGTTGCCGAGCGCATGTCTGGACGTGAACCGAGGGTGACCACCTGGAGGCGGCAGTGACAGAAGTCCCTCGGCTCTTGGGACAGGTGCCCCTGAGTGTTCGGGAGGCCTGACGTCACACTGGGACCAGAGCAAGGTCCGCGTGTAAGCGGTCAGAGCGAGGCGCGATCGTGGCGACATCGACGACCATCCGACGTAGCGAGCCACAAAGGGTAGCTCCAACGATCACCTGGCCACGGACCGTGGCCCTCCTCGATTCGGATGGCGCATTTCTGACCGACGTGGACGTGCCCGGTCCTGCATGGGGCGGGCAGCTCTTGCTCGGCGACGTGAACGAACCGTCTGCCTTGCTCGACTACCACTTCGGGTACGGCGGCAGGCAGGTCATGCTGGGCCTCGACGACGCTCCCATAGCAGGATGGCTGGAGACATGCTGGGGCGGCAGCGGTCGAAGCTGGTGGCTCGATCTGACTGAGTGAGTACCAGCCTACACGTCGGGATTGACGAGCTCGGTCACTGGAGCAAGCCGTGAAGCTGAGCGTCGTGGCTCTCGACTACGACGGGACGATCGCCGATCATGGTTCGCTGCATCCTGCCGTTCGGACGGCCGGATCGCAGCGCTTGCGGACCTGGTCAGCCGTCAATGTAGGGTGCATCTGGTTCCTCTTGGTCGGCACCTCATGCTCCTTCGCACCCCGCCGCGACGTGGGCTCTTTGCCGACTGGTTCTGAAGTCAGTAGTACAGCGAGGCAGGTGAGGCCCCACGGTTCGCCGACCGATTACGCCGTTGTCATCGGCAGGCCACCGAGGGGCCATCTCCACTCTACGCCCTGGGCTATGGACAATCAGGTGGCAGACGTCCTCGACTCGAAGGGACTGATGTCCTGCCTAGCCGTCAGCGCATACGGGCCGTTCAGCCTCGATTCGCGTGCCAACAGTGGTCGCCGCACCGCAGGCCGCTGAGTCAGTTCGCCAGGCGCGTGATACGGCCGATCGACGAGGGGACGTGCGCCCTGCTCGATCCGTGACATCCGCCCCATAACGGGGCGGCCCGGCCGTCGTAGGCTCAGAGTGCGACCAATAGTGTGCGGCCAGTCGCATGCGGGAAGTCGCGAACGGAAGGACTGAGGGACGAGCGATGCGACAGGCATCTATCTGGTACGACACCTGCCCGGTCTGTGAGGGCCGCGGCTCCATCCCGTGCAGCGCGTGCAGCGGGACCGGCCACACGAGAGACGCCGAGCACAGCCGGACCGCCTTATGCCTTGTGAAGGGTGGACCTGTCGGGCTACTGCGGCGGCGAACCACTGGCGCGATTCACTGTGCCTGTCCCACGTGCTCCGGCAAGGGTGCGGCGCGCTGCACAGCTTGCCGCGGGCATGGGATTCGGAACCTCCCGGTGTACGCGGGTATGCAGTACTAACCCGAGTTTCACACGCGATCCGGTCGGGCGGGAGTGGAGATCCCCGCTCCCGCCCGGATGAGCTGCTTGTCACGAGTGGATGCGCCCGCCAGAGCTCGGCGACACCGCCTGATGATCAAATGGGAGAGTCAGTCAGACCGCGGCAGGGAGAAGCGGCGAGTCTTGACGTTTTCCCGGTCTTCAGATAACACGAGGAGATTATGAGGGTTACGCGAACCTGAGACTCAGAGGTTGGTGCCTGGGCTCGGGGGCACAAGTCATGAAGGGGCGCCCTGGCGGTGCCATAGCTGAGATGGCCCGGGGGGATTCCCCGGGCCATCACTCCTCGAGCCGTTTTGTCAGCGATCAGTCGTAGCCGGGCATGCCGCCGGCGGCAATTACCGGGGTGGCCTGCGGCCTCTCCGTCACCAGGGCTTCGGTCGTCAGGATGATGGCGGCGACCGACGCCGCGTTCTCGATCGCCGAGCGGGTTACCTTGGCCGGGTCAATGATCCCCATCTCGATCAGGTCGCCGTACGTCTCGCTCATCACATTGAACCCGACGTTCGGGTTCTGCTGCTGTCGCGCACGCAGGTTCTGGGTGATGACCGAGCCTTCGAGGCCGGCGTTGTTCACGAGCTGACGGGTCGGCTCCTCCAGCGCCCGCTTGAAGATCTCGACGCCGACCTGCAGGTCCGGATCGAGGTGCAGATCGTTCAGCGCCCGGGCCGCCGCCAGGAGCGCCACGCCACCGCCCGGCACCACACCTTCCTCGACCGCCGCGCGGGTCGCCTGGAGCGCATCCTCGACGCGAGCCTTCTTCTCCTTCAGCTCGACCTCGGTGGCAGCACCAACCTTCACCACAGCCACGCCGCCGGACAGCTTCGCCAGCCGCTCCTGAAGCTTCTCGCGATCGTAGTCCGAGGTGGTCTCGTCGATCTGGGCCTTGATCTGGCTGATCCGTGCCTTGATCGCGTCCTCGGTGCCATGTCCCTCGACGATCGTCGTCTCGTCCTTGTTCGACGAGACCCGGCGCGCCCGTCCAAGATCCACAATGGTCGTGTTCTCGAGCTTCTTGCCAAGCTCGTCGGAGATGACCTCGCCGCCCGTCAGGGTGGCAAGATCGCGCAGCATCTCCTTGCGGCGGTCGCCGAAGCCCGGCGCCTTGACGGCCAGGACGTTCAGGACGCCGCGCAGCTTGTTGACGACCAGCGTCCCGAGCGCTTCGCCATCAATGTCCTCGGCGATGATGACGAGCTCCTTGTGGCCGCCCTGAATGAGCTGCTCCAGAACGGGCAGCATATCCTGGATCGAGCTGATCTTCTTCTCAGTGATCAGGATGTACGGCTCCTCGACATCGGCCAGCATCCGCTCCGGGTTGGTGATGAAGTAGGGGGAAATGTAGCCACGGTCGAACAGCATGCCCTCGGTGTACTCGATCTCGAGCTTGAGGGTCTTGCTCTCCTCGACGGTGATGACGCCATCCTTGCCGACCTTCTCCATCGCCTCCGCGAACAGCTTGCCGATCTCGGCGTCATTGGCCGAAATGGCGGCGATCCGCTCCAGGTCTTCACGACCGTTGACTGGAACGGCGATGCGCTTGATCTCAGCGACGGCTGCCTCGGTCGCCCGCTCGATGCCGCGCTTGATCAGCATAGGGTTGGCGCCGGCGGTGACGTTGCGGAGGCCCTCGGTCACCATCGCCTGGGCCAGGATGGTCGCGGTGGTGGTGCCGTCGCCGGCGACGTCGTTCGTCTTGGTCGCCGCCTGCTTCAACATCTGGGCGCCCATGTTCTGGAACGGGTCCTCGAGCTCGATCTCCTTGGCGACCGTCACGCCGTCATGGGTGACCGTCGGCGGACCCCACTTCTTGTCGATGGCGACGTTGCGGCCTCGAGGGCCAAGGGTGACCCTGACGGCGTTCGCCAGAGCGTCGATTCCACTCTTGAGCTGTCGGCGAGCCGACTCGTCGAACAAGACATCTTTGGCGGTCATGGTGCATATCTCCTTGGGTGTTCGGCCGTTTGTTACCGATCTCAACATAGGTTTCCAAACTCGCCCTTGCTGGAGAGCCCAGGTGCAGGCGGCTTGGCGATCTACAGGGAGATCAATAAGAGCATGGGTACACAGCTGTCGCTGCTCGGTTTTTCGCCCGGGCGAGACCTTGATGCTGGCGATCGAACGCTGATGAGCCCACGCCTACGCGCTGTTCTCAATGACGGCCAGGATGTCACGCTCGCTGAAGATCAGCAGGTCGGCGTCCTCGTGCTTGAATTCAGTGCCGCTGTACTTGGCGAACAACACGGTGTCGCCAACCTTGAGGTCAAGCTCGGCCCGCTTGCCGCTGTCGAGCACCCGTCCCGGACCGACGGCCCGCACCTCACCCTGCTGCGGCCTCTCGCTCGCGGTGTCCGGCAGGACGATGCCGCTCTTGGTCGTCTCATCGCGGTTCTTTGGTGTGACGACCACGCGGTCGCCCAACGGCTTCAGTGACCAGGTCATTGCGTGACCCTCCCATGCGTCTTGCTGCCCCACGCCCAGCCCCCGCCCCAGAATGGGACGAGGTTGAGAACGGGATGAGGCTACACCTCGCGGTACTCACCTTCGACCGAGCCCGAGTGCGCGCCGCTGCCATGCTTGCCGCGCTCCGGCGACTGGCCGTTCGTATCCACGTCGGTTTCGGTCTGCTGAGCCTGGGGCGCGTAGACTGCCTGCCCGGCCCGATTCAAGGCCTCCTGAAGGGCGGTCTGAGACTCCCTCACCCTGGGCATGTCGTTCGACTTGAGAGCGTCCCGGAGCACTGCGGTCTTCTCCTCAGCCTTGGTCTTCAGTTCGGCCGGCAGCGCGTCGCCGCTCTCGCGGACGATCTTCTCGGCCTGGTAGACCAGACTGTCGGCACGGTTCCGCTCCTCGATCTCCTCGCGCCGCTTCGCGTCATCAGCGGCGTTCATCTCGGCCTCGCGGACCATCCGGTCAATCTCGTCCTTGGTCAGCCCGGAGCTCGCCTGGATGACGATCTTCTGCTCTTTGCCGGTTGCCTTGTCCTTCGCTGAGACGTTCAGAATGCCGTTCGCGTCGATGTCAAAGGCAACTTCGATCTGGGGCATGCCACGCGGTGCCGGCAGGAGGCCGTCAAGGACGAAGCGTGCCAGCGACTTGTTCTCGGCGGCCATCGGGCGCTCCCCCTGGAGCACGTGCACCTCGACGGACGTCTGGCTGTCGGAGGCGGTCGTGAAGGACTCGCTCTTGCTGGTCGGGATGGTGGTGTTTCGCTGGATCAGCGGCGTCATTACGCCGCCCAACGTCTCGAGTCCGAGCGTCAGCGGAGTGACGTCAAGAAGGAGGATGTCCTTCACGTCGCCGGCGAGTACACCAGCCTGGATCGCCGCGCCCGCCGCCACGACCTCGTCCGGGTTGACGCCCTTGTGGGGCTCCCGCTTGAACACCTTCTTGACGTGCTCGACGACGACGGGCATCCGGGTCTGGCCGCCAACCAGGACGACCTCATCGATCTGACCCGGCTCGAGCCCGGCATCACGCAGCGCTGCCGTGCAGGGGCCGACCGTCCGCTCCACCAGGTCGGCGGTAAGCTGCTCCAGGCGCGCCCGGCTCAAGGTGAGCGCCAGATGCTTCGGGCCGGAGGCGTCGGCGGTGATGAACGGGAGGTTCAGGTCGGATTGGAGGGTCGTCGAGAGCTCGATCTTGGCCTTCTCGGCCGCTTCCTTGAGACGCTGAAGTGCCATCTTGTCCTGCTGGAGGTCGATGCCCTGGTCCTTGCGGTACTCGTCCACGGCCCACTCGATGATCCGCATGTCGAAGTCGTCGCCGCCAAGGTAGGAGTCGCCGTTGGTGGAGATCACCTCGAAGACGCCCTCGCCGACTCTCAGGATCGAGATGTCGAAGGTGCCGCCGCCAAGGTCATAGACGGCGATCGTCTGATCGGCGCCCTTCTTGTCCAGCCCATATGCCAGCGACGCGGCGGTCGGCTCGTTGATGATCCGCAGCACCTCGAGCCCGGCGATCTGTCCAGCGTCCTTGGTCGCCTGGCGCTGGCTATCGTTGAAATAGGCCGGGACCGTGATGACGGCCTGGGTGATCTTCTCGCCCAGCTTCGCCTCGGCGTCCTGCTTCATCTTGCGCAGGATCATCGCGCTGACCTCGGGTGGCGAGAGCTCTTTCCCGCCCATCGTCACGCGGATGTCGCCGTTCGACGCGGCCTTCACCGTGTAGGGGACGTGCTTGAGCGCTTCCTGGACCTGAGGATCGCTGAACTTGCGGCCCATGAAGCGCTTGACCGAGAAGACGGTGTTCTCAGGGTTGGTGATCGCCTGGCGGCGCGCCACCTGACCAACAATCTGCTCGCCACTCTTTGGATTCACGGCGACGACCGAGGGGGTCAGGCGGTTGCCTTCAGCGCTCTCGAGGATCGTCGGATCGCCGGCCTCGATGACTGCCATGACCGAGTTGGTCGTACCAAGGTCGATGCCCAGAACTTTTCCCATGGTGTGATAGCCTCCGTGGTGCCGTGACGGCCCGAGAGCTCGATCACGGCGAGACGTGTGTGCGATCAGTGCTGAGCCTGGTCCTCAGGATGGCTCATCGGCCTCTCCGCTCACTGACGAGGACAGCACGTGTCGTCGGATGGAACGCGATGCCACTCGCGGAGAAGATTGCCTGCGTGACGCGGGGTCATCCCTCGACGTGAGACGCCACCCTGTTCGCCTAAGATCGACGTCCAGTTGAGTTGTATCCGCTTCCTCGTAAGAGTGACGTATGTATCGTGTTAGTTCTACGTTAGAAGAAAGTTATCGGTATGTATAGACTCTGCTATCGACATGCGAGATGCACATGGAGTCACCTACGGGCGATGTAGGCCACCTGTGAAGGGCGCTGGCACCCGTGTTCGTGAGGGTCGCCGCGCTCGGCGCCTACTCGTCATCTCCGTGACCCTCACCAGACTGCCCGATGCTCTGGGCGGCCTCCGGATCAGTGTCGGTCGTCATGCATCTCATCCACAGAGCTGCCAGGCGCACCGCTCGCACCAGGCGCCTCGGACACGGGCTGTCGAATCTTGGACACCGGGCAGACGCTCGCCATTGAGGCTCCGTCCCACGACACCACGGCGAGCTTGACACGGCTGCGAGAGTTGGGCATGACCAGCAACTGATTCGTTGATGGTGAGCGGGTCTGAAGGCTCCCCGGCGGGCTGACTGCCCGCGCCGGCTACAATCTGGAACGGCATGACCGGCTGAGGTGCGATCCGTGATGACCGCCCGTGAAGGTCCCGGCTCACCTCATGGGCTGACGTCAGCCGAGGCTGACTCACGCCGACGACGTGACGGCCCGAACGTCCTGCCGAGTACGCCCCCGCCGCCGGCCTGGCGGGTCCTGGCCGCCCAGCTCTTCCACTTCTTCGCCATCATGCTGTGGGGCGCGGCCGGACTGGCCTTCCTGGCCGGGATGCCGCAGCTCGCGGTCGCGATCGTCGTCATCGTCGTCGTCAATGGGCTCTTCGCGTTTGCCCAGGAGCATCGCGCCGAGCGCGCCGCCGAGCGTCTGCGCGATCTGCTGCCGCGCGTGGCGACCGTCATCCGCGATGGTCGCCCCCGCGAGATCGACGCCCGTGACCTCGTCGTCGGCGACCTTGTGCTGCTCGAAGCCGGCGATCGGGTCTCGGCGGATCTCACGGCAACTGAAGCGTACATGCTCTCGCTCGACACGTCGATGCTGACCGGCGAGAGCGTACCGCTCGCCATTGACGTCGGCGACGCGCTCCAGGCCGGCACCTTCGTCGTGGAAGGCGAAGCCAGGTCGATCGTGACCGCCATCGGCAACCAGACGCGCCTGGCGAGCATTTCCCGCCTCACCCAGTCCAGTCATCGCCCGACGAGCCCGCTTGCCCGTGAGCTTCATGGCGTCGTTCGGATCGTCGCGGGCATCGCCATCGGCGTCGGCCTGGCATTCTTCGCCATCGCCCTCGCGATCGGCCTGCCACCCACCGACGGCTTCCTCTTTGCCATCGGCGTGACCGTTGCGCTCGTCCCCGAGGGGCTTCTGCCGACGGTCACCTTGTCCCTGGCGGTCGGTGCCCAGCGGATGGCCGGGCGCAACGCCCTGGTCCGTCGCCTCGAGTCCGTCGAAACGCTCGGCTCGACGACCTTCATCTGTACCGACAAGACAGGGACACTGACGCGCAACCAGATGACGGTCGTCGACGTTTGGACGCCGACCGGAACGGCCACCATCGAAGGGCAGGGCTATGAGCCGACCGGGACCGTCCACGCCGATCCGGAGATGCGGGCGGCACTCGTTGAGGTCGCGCTGACGTCCGTGCGCTGCTCCAACGGGCGCATCTTCAATGAGGATGAGCAGAAAGGCGGGCGCTGGATCGCGCACGGCGACCCGATGGAGGCGGCCCTCGACGCGTTCGCTCACCGCGTCGGCGTCGACGTCGACGCCGACGCGGTGGCCCGTCCCGAGCGGCGTCGGTTCCCGTTCGATCCGCGCCGCCGACGGATGTCGATCCTGCTCGATGATCGCCTGCTCGTGAAGGGCGCGCCGGACGCGGTCCTGCCGCGCTGCCGAGCCGTCGACGGCACCACGGCGGAGCTAGACGCGCTCGCCTACCGAGGGCTGCGCGTGATCGCCGTCGCCAGGCGGACGATCAGCCCGGCCGAGCGAGCGCGAATCCTGACCGTGCCAGTTTCCCCCGACGAGGTCGAGCGCGACCTGGATCTGCTCGCTCTCGTCGGTCTGGAAGACCCGCCACGGCCGAGCGCCGCCGACGCCATCGCCGCCTGCCGCAAGGCCGGCATCCAGGTGGCGATGATCACGGGTGACCACCCCGGCACCGCACGCGCCATCGCCGCCGAGGTCGGCCTGCTCGGAGCCGACGCCATCGTCCTGGAGGGTCGGGACCTGCCGGCCGACGAGGCGGCGCTCGGCGCGCTGCTGGACCATGATGGCATCGTCGTGAGCCGGGTGACCCCGGAGGACAAGCTACGGATCGCCCGGGCGCTGCGAGCGCGGGGGCACGTCGTCGCGATGACCGGCGACGGCGTGAACGACGGCCCGGCCCTCCAGGCGGCCGACATCGGCGTAGCGATGGGGCGCAGCGGCACCGACGTGGCACGCGAAGCCTCCGACCTGGTGCTGTTGGACGACGACTTCGCAACCATCGTCGCAGCCATTGCCCAGGGGCGCTCGACCTACGGCAACATCCGCCGGTTCCTGACCTACCACCTGACCGACAACGTCGCCGAGCTGACGCCGTTCGCCGTCTGGGCGCTCTCCGGCGGCGCATTCCCGCTCGCCCTGGGCGTCCTTCAGGTGCTGGTGCTCGACGTCTGCACCGATCAACTGCCGGCCCTGGCGCTCGGCATCGAACCGCCCGAAGCCGAGGTGCCTCCACGGCCATCCAGCGGCACCCGCCTCCTGGATCGCGCGATGCTCATCCGGGTCTTCGGCGTGCTCGGGCCAACCGAGGCGGCCATCGAGATGCTGGGCTTCACGGCCGTGCTCTGGGCCGCCGGCTGGCGTCCGGGCGGAGCGCTGCCGGGTGCAGACGTCTTGCTGGCTGCCTCGGGGACCGCGTTCGCGGCAGTCGTGCTTGGCCAGGCCGCGAACGCCTTTGCCTGTCGGAGCACGACGGACTGGCCGGGCGCGCTCGGCTGGTTCACCAACCGACTGCTGCTGGTCGGCGTCGCGGTGGAGCTCCTGCTGCTGCTCCTCTTCCTGTACCTACCGCCGCTCGCGGCGTTCCTCAACCAGGCGCCGCCAACAGCGCTGGGCTGGCTCGTCGCCGCGTTGGCCGTGCCGGCGGTCCTGCTCGCCGACATCGCTCACAAACGGCTGATCATCCGCGCGGACCGCCGGCTGTGATCGTGCTGGCGTCGGTCTGACCGCGGGTGGATCAGCACAGCCGTGTGGGAAGGCCGTCGGCGGCCCGGCCGTGCAGCCCTCCAGATCGGTCGCCGAATCGATCATCAAGACTGCGGATGAAGTCGACGACGATTTGATCGTCATGAGCACCCATGCGCTGACCGGCCCGGCCCGGGCGTTGCTCGGTAGCGTCGCGGACGCCGTCGTGGAGGTATACCCGTAAGTTGTGGACCGGGAGCATGAAGAAGGCAGCGTATCCTTCAGGTTGAAGAGACCTGGACCGGCCCCGAGGGGCCAGGAAGGACACGCTACCCATGC
>Ga0075420_100002013_pt1 | contig 17509 bp, 23 predicted proteins | sample SoiMetdeltSBSDD4_FD_75296 | JGI IMG/M metagenome (GOLD analysis project Ga0075420, IMG submission 75296) | Bulk soil microbial communities from a Populus tree surrounding site in Tennessee, USA - Soil MetaG P. deltoides SBSDD4 | ecosystem: Environmental > Terrestrial > Soil > Tree plantation... | reverse complement strand
AGATCACGCAGTTCAAGGAGAGGGATTATGTGCACGAGGGGGAAACGTGGAAGGTCATGAAGCAACATGTCTATGTGATCGCGGATGCTCTGACAGTGGCGCTGGCGACACAGTTCCCAAACAAGTTTTCATAACTGAGTGAGGAATCTACGAAGTGGGCGATGAAGAATTCTTCATGATTCGTTCATCGCCTCATCATCTGAGTGGACTACGGTGATGAGTGAAGGAGGGTGAATTTGAAAGTAGGGCTTTTAGGGGAGATCGAAAGGAATGGAATCTCTAAGAATTTCTTAAGTCGAAAGGAAGGTAACATGAGACGTAATAAGCCCTTACATCTGGCCATAGTGACGGTCAGCTGGTTGCTGCCGATCTCTCTCGGTTATGGGGCAGCCGGTTTCGAGCACGCTGACCATCACTCTTTTCCCGGCAATCGGGTTCTCCTCGGCACGGTAGAGGAGGTCCGGAGCGAGCAAGCAAGAATCGATACCGGTGAAGTGTCGCCCCGCTTCGTTCCCATGGGGGTACGAATGGCCAAGGATCTGCCGGCGATCAAAAAAGGCGACCGCGTTGAGATCACCGTCAATGATCAAAATTTGCTGGTCGATGTACATTTGGTCGGAGAATCAAGCTACCACCGTGTCGTCGAGGGCCAGCTTGTCCAAGCGCTGGTGACGGGCCATGATCGTGCCGTTCTTCGCACGAGCCGAGGCCAAGAAGAGTCGCATGCCATTCGCCCGGTCGCGAGAAGCAAGATGGCGTCTATTCCGGTCGGTGTTGATGCGGTGTTCCTGATCGACGAGATGGAGCGAATCGTGGACGTGACCTTCGGGAATAAGGAATCCGTTCATCGCGCAGCGGAACTGTGGCAAAAGAAAACTCCCCTGAAGGGCAACTTTGACCGGGTGACCGGCATGTTTGTAACACCATTGGACAATAATCGGGTCACCATTCGAACCGAAGACGGTGGCGAGCAGTTATTTGAGGTGCGCATGCTCGCTCAGCCGAAGCTCGCAAAATTGATGGAAGGTGATGCGGTAGTACTTTTCGTCGACGATGAAGGCAAAGTGACCGACGTGGCGATTCCACCTCGGTCCAGTGCGAGCGATCAAAGATAAAGAATAATGGCCGCGGATTCTTTCGCGGCCTTGACATCACGAAGGTGGGATTCACCTGAAGGAGGATTCATGAACACGACGGGTGTACCGGTTGGGGGACTAAAAACAGTAGGTCAAATAGTGGCCACGAACACGTTGACGTTTCAGGCGGGGCAGAATGGGTTGGCGATTGCGGTGGAGTTGTTGTCTACACATACTGCGGGGGCTCCGGTGGTAGATTCAGAGGGCAAGTATCTCGGGTTCATCAATGAGTTTGACGTGATGAAAGCGCTTTCGTTGGGCAGGGAACTAAGCAGCCTCGTAGCCGAAGACCTCATGCGGATCGGGCCTATTGCGGTACATTCATCCACGACCATCGCAGACGCTGCGCAAAGAATGGATGAGCAGTGCGTGCTGAATCTTCCTGTCGAAAAAGATGGAAGAGTGGCCTATTCGGTAAGTCGCCACGATCTGCTGCGAGCCTGGATTGGACTCGGGTTGGGAATGGGGCTTGACCCGTAACAAAGCCCCCGAATGCCACCGGCAATGCGGACTTCAAATTGTGGCTCTTTCTAACCATGTTACAAGTCCTTCGGTCTCGCGATGGGTCATGCCTCTTGGCAAAACACCGCCATATCTTGATCCGCAGAGCCAGGAAGCTGTGTATGAAGTCGACGTGAGTGGAATGCCGCTCAGTTTCTCTTTCGATCGGCATCAGAGTGAACAGGAGGAATCCGGGCCGGTCGTTAGGAATGAAGACATGCCATGATCCGCATCAAACGAGCATATAGCCAACCCAGTTCACGCGACGGGATGAGAATCCTTGTGGACCGTATCTGGCCACGGGGAATCACTAAAAAACGTGCTCGCATTGTTGAATGGCGAAAGGACTTGGCTCCGACCACGTCGCTCCGAAAATGGTTCGGCCATGATCCCGCCAGATGGAATAGCTTTCGCAGGCGTTATCGAACGGAGTTGAAACGGTCGATGGAGGAACTGGAAAAGCTAGCGTGCCGCTCAGGTAAGCGGACGATCACGCTCGTGTACAGTGCCGCCGATGAGGAGCACAATCAAGCCGTGGTCTTGAAAGAACTGATTGAGGAATTCGTGAAATAGTGTTTACGCAGATACAAGGAGAGCGATCATGAGTCCCATCGCGAATCAGACGTCGTATCTACTGAAATTGCAAAACCGGTGTTACGTCGCAGAGCGCACTATAGCGTTTGAGTTTGAGAAGCCGGACGGGTTTGTCTTCAAAGCGGGCCAGTTTGTCGATATGACACTCATCAACCCGTCTCAAACGGACGCTGAAGGCAATGGTCGTGCGTTTTCCATTGCGAGTGCCCCGGACGAAGATAGGCTCTTGGTTGCGACCCGGATGCGAGATACGGCCTTCAAACGGGTGCTCGCAAGCATGCCGATTGGTACACAAGTGAAAGTGGAGGGACCATTCGGTAATCTGGTTCTTCATAACAATCGGGCAAGGGCTGCAGTGTTTCTGGCCGGAGGGATCGGTATTACCCCCTTTCGCAGTATCCTGCGACAGATCATCAAAGAGCGCTTGCAGTACTCCGTGTTTTGCTTCTTTGCGAATCGTCGGCCCGAGGACGCGCCGTTTTTAGAGGAATTAGAGGCCTTGCAACGGCGCTATTTGCAACGACCCTACTGGATCACCATTGTCCCAACTATGACGCACATGAGCCAATCAGATCAGTCATGGGATGGAGAAACCGGCCGCATCGATCATTCCATGCTTGCAAGGCATCTCAAAAGTGCCGCGTCGCCGATTTACTATGTAGCCGGACCTCCAATGATGGTCAAAGGCCTGCATGAGATGCTTAATGAGGCGGGGGTTGACGATGACGATATCCGTACGGAAGATTTTACGGGCTACTGAAGTGCGGTCCCTCATCCACGGGTAAATCTCCGTCGGGTGAGAACACCAGTATGGAAATTCGTTGGAGCGGTAAGACTATTTAACGCCACTAGGCCTTGAGAACCTTCGCGTGTGCCATCAGTATGAATGATGGCTGCAGTGAGAAGGTGAAAGTCGACCCAGTTCAAGCGGCACTCGACCGTGCCCCGACTTTAAGTGGTTTCATGCGCCTACGCTGCAAGCTTCGGCGTACAGCACGCTCGGTTCCAGCCAGGGCGCTGCCGATCACGACATCGAGGGATGCGTCCTGGGCTTCGAACACCACACTCGAAAGGTTGCTCAGGACCACTTTGATCCGGCAGACTTGGTCGATGCCGCCGCGCGGACCATTGATGTCCTTCACGCGAACGCTTACCCGCTCGATAGCATGTGCAAACTTTCCAAGCTTCCTGTTCAGTTGTTTTCGGATCTCAGTCCGTTTGTCCTTGCTGATGGTAGCTCCTAACACGCGGATGTGAGCTGGAACCATTCGCACACCCTGAAGGCTGGATTTCTGCTTGAATGCTCTCGGGATCCAGCCTGGGAATGAAGAACGTTTTCCGTCCATGACATGTCTCCTCGCAACTAACGGCAGGGCGTGCGATGTGCCATGCAGGGCGCGTCCCTGAATCGGCTCTTTTGAGCTAGAGGCAAGCCCACCTGGCCCAGGCACGCATAACTGACCTTCCAGCTACAAGTTATAGTGACCTGCGGCCTCAGGTTGATACAAAACCTCTTCGATCCGGAACTTCCTGTTCCCGCCAGGCACGCGCCATTGCACCTCGTCACCAACGCCATATCCAAGCATAGCAGTGCCCATGGGAGCCAAAATCGAGATCTTTCCTTGTTCGAGATCGGCCTCGGCTGGAAATACAAGCGTGTACAGCATCTCCTCATTTGTCTCCAAATCTTTGAGGCGGACGCGGGAGTGCATCGTCACTACATCATGAGGCACTGTAGCTGGCTCCACGATATGGGCACGGTCTAACTCACTTCGCAGGCTGTCCAGTAACTCACGATCCCGTTCAGCGGAGCCTATCCCTACTTGAAGGAGTTGCTTCAACCTCGTCAGATCATGCTCTGTGATATAGATGTCACGCGCTTCCATTCTCTCCCTCCCGATTTGTCAGATCTCACTGAGCGTCCCGGCATCACGGCGGCGGTGAATAGCTTGTATTCTCGCGCGGTCTATCCCGCTAGCAGTTCCTCTTCCGACTCCTGTCACCCTAAGCTTGTCTTAGAACCCGATAGAACTGTGATTTGCCCTAGTGGTTGCAAGAGACCAAAGAAATACGGAATTACAAAAGGACAGCCGAGCTAAAGTAGCTCAGCCAAGCGATATTCGTAGTCAAATTTTGACCTAGGTACCACCGTCTAACACCTGTCAGTTTTTACAGTATCGCTGACGCTCTGCAGGACTTACTATGACGACCGGACATTCCGAGGCCGGGACGCGAAAATGCCTCACTGACCGTTGAGAAATGCGGTTGGCGATGAAAGATCGCTCTGGATCAACGAAGAGGGCATGGTCATCGATGTTCAAGGAAAGGAAAGGCAAGCAGACTCCGGAAGGCGAGAAAGTGCCTCCGGTGGAGCGGATGGAAGTGAAAACCAAGCCAATTGAGGAAGGCTCAAACATTGTGGTCGAGCTGAATGAAGAAGGGAAAGTCATTGACCTCAGGCAGGCTCAATGAATCATCTCATACGGGCGTTGCCTGAATACAACATCTCAGCTATGGGGGAACGCCTAGTTACCTAAGACTTCTTCTGCATACAATCCTGTCCTTATGTTTTACGAGAGATAGAAGGGGACCTGAGCATCTACCGAGCGAAGGTTTAGATGCTCACGCAGGACCGCTGCCATTCACGTGTGATGATGATCATAAAGATGTGACATGGCAGAAACGACCCTCAACTCTGAGCTGGTCGATAAACCACTCGTCAAAGCCTGGGCATGGTGGTCCCTCGTCTGGCTCACGGTGTTCCCTTTCGTCGGCATTCTCGTTTCGATTCAATTCCATAATCCTGAATTCCTGGGCGGTCTACCATGGTTCACGTTTGGCCGCCTGCGGTCGGTCCATCTTGGGGGCGTGCTGTTCGGGTCTTTCACTACCGCGTTCATCGGGCTGCTCTATTATTTTGTTCCGCGGCTGTGCGGGACGCCGCTCTTCAAGGTCGAGTGGGGCTGGTGGCTCCTGTGGATATGGAACGCCTTTCTTGTGCTGGGCTCCCTGACGCTCTTCATGGGGTACATGGTCGGCGTGGAGTACGCCGAATATGAGTGGCCGCTGAACCTCATGCGGTTTGTTGTCGTGGCGACGGTCGCGATGCAGGTCGTCGGCACGATTCTCCGGCGCCGCGCTTCTCGATTCTACGTGTCCCTCTGGTACACGCTCGCCGCAGGCATTTGGACCATCCTCAATCTGCCGCTAGGGGCTGTCCTGCTCCCGTACGGCCCCGTCAGCGGCATCAACAGCGCAGCGATCCACGGACTATACATGCACAATCTGGTGGGCCTCTGGATCACGCCGGCCGGGCTGGCCACGATTTATTATTTTCTACCCTTAAGCGCGAAGAATGCCCTGTATAGTCACAAGCTGTCGCTCTTGGGCTTCTGGACTCTCGCCTTGTTTTATCCTCTCACCGGAACTCATCACTACCTCTATAGTCCGATTCCCCATTGGACGCAGACGGTCGCCGTCGTCCACAGCTTGTGGATGATCATCCCGGTCATCACAGTCATCGTCAATTTCTTCGGCACCATGCTGGGACGCTGGGGCGCCATCCTGGGCGGTGGAGGAGGCGACAACTATGCGGCGAAGTTTCTCATGATTGGGGTGGTCTATTACTTCATCGGCAGTGTGCAAGGCTCCATCGAAACGCTGCACCGCTTTCAGCAATTGACTCATTTCAACGATTTTGTGGTCGGCCATGCCCACCTGACGGTGTTTGGCGCCATGATCATGTGGGTGGTGGGAGGGCTGTATTACGTCTGGCCTCGGCTGACCGGGAGACAACTCTGGAGCGATCGACTTGCGAGCTGGCATCTGTGGCTCACCATCACCGGGTTCACGGCGATGGTCCTCGGGCTCACGGCACAGGGCTTTATCCAGGGGGCGATGTTGGACAACGGCGCCGACTTCGTGGATTCGATCAGAGAAATGCAACCGTGGTGGGTAGCCCGAACGATTGTCGGCACTATCATGGATGTCGCGCTCGGCTTCATGGCCTACAACTTCTATAAGACGGGGCGCGAGGGTGTGCCGGTGGAAAGCGAAGATCGTGATCCTCTGCAGAGGGCGGCGCAACCGATGTCCCTGACGACGACCAAGAATTGGCTGGAATATCCGTCGACGGTTGGCATCCTGGCCGGCGTCGTTTTCTTTGTCGGCTCCTTCTTCATCCTTGGCGGCCTTCCCTGGCTTCAGGCCGCAACACGCACCACCATGGTCAGCGATGCCGTCACCGGCCTGTCCGTCAGGGTGAACCAGTATTCTCTTCTCGAGGAGCGCGGACGGCAGGTGTACATCAAAGACGGCTGTTGGCAATGTCATTCGCAATACGTCCGTCCGGTCACGGGAGAATCGCTGCGATGGGGGCCGGTCTCGCAAGTGGGTGAGTCAGCTTTTGACCGGCCGCATATGTTCAGTACCCGCCGCATCGGCCCGGATCTGACTCGTGTGGGAAGGAAGTACGGCGACGACTGGCACATTGCGCATCTCTGGAATCCGCAGGAGGTCGTGGCGGATTCCATCATGCCGCGGTTCACGTGGTTGTTTGAGGAGCGGCAAGGCGATGCTGCGCCGCAACTGACGGAAGATGGAAAGGCTCTTGTGGCCTATTTGCAGCGGCTCGGGACGGCAATCGGCGATTGGCGAGCCGGCTCGGTATCCTGGCAGCAGAACTCCGGAGCAGTCATGCTGCGGGGGAGTCCTGAAGGCAGAGACGCGGTGCTGTCTCTTGGCCAAGCGGTCTACGAACGGCGTTGCGCCGGCTGTCATGGTGTCAAGGGCGACGGCAACGGTCCCTCGGCGAAATTTCTTGATCCCAAGCCTCGAGACTTCACAAAAGGCCTGTTCAAATTCCGATCCACCAAGGGAAAAGACAGCTTACCGAGCGATGCCGATCTCTATGTCACCATCACTCATGGTCTTTGGGGCACATCAATGCCCTCTATGCACGAACTTCCCGACCGGCAGCGAGGGGCGGTGATTCAGTTTCTGAAGTCGTTCTCCGATCGATGGATAAAGGAGCCAGCGGGCCAGCCAATCGCCATCCCTCCAGAGCCGCCGGTCACACCCGCATCCATTACCAAAGGCAATGCGCTGTTTCAAAGCAACTGCGCGCTCTGTCACGGAGAACAGGGCAAAGCTGATGGTGCGCTGAGCGAACCAGGCATGCTGATCGACGATTGGGAGCATCCCGTCAAGCCGGCGCATTTGTCCCTGCCGGCCGGTGCGCCAGGTGGCGTGAAACTTGGCCACGGCAGCCCGCGTCTATATCAGACAATCATGGCAGGCATCGGCGGAACACCGATGCCGCCGTTCGACAGTCTGACTACGGAAGAGGTCTGGGACCTGGTGCATTTTGTTCAGTCTCTCCGAGTGACGGCTCACGAAGCTGAACTTGTTGCGGTCGGCCTTCAGGAGCAAAACCGGAAGACCGCACGAGACAGAATTTGGGCGGCGATGTCCGGCGGCGCACTCGGCGAGAGAACCGTCTCAGCGGAGACAGAGCGCGAGGTGCCAGTCGGCCTGACGCACCAAAAACCTTGAGGTGTCAATGGTGAAGGACCCCGTTCCAGTCCACTCAACGACGAACGCGCCGCCCAGAGAGGCACTGGATGAGACGGCCATCTATCGGTATGAGCCGTCTGGAATTTTGGAGCGAAGCGGCTCCATTCCAGTCTGGCTGAAGCTTGTCGTGTTCGGCTTGATGGTGTGGGGCATGTATTACGCGTGGCGCTATGCGTATTGAGCGAAGAACAACATTCTAAGAAGGAGGACATGATGCGTCATATTTCTCGGTCGATCGTGCTTGGTTGTGTGCTTGCGGCATCAGGCTGGTGCGTCACATCGCAATGGGTTTCCGCTGCCGCCGGTGATGCCGCCAAAGGCAAAACGATATTTCAGTCCAAATGCGTGACCTGTCACGGACCGGAAGGGAAAGGTGACGGACCGCTTGGCAAAAAGTTGAAGCCTCCAGCGGGCGATTTCACCAGCGCTGAATCGAAGAAGAAGTCGGAGGCGGATCTGCTCGACGTCATTCAAAACGGGAAACCAAAGACCTCCATGGTGGCATGGAGCAAACAGCTCAACGAGGATGAAATCCAGGACGTGTTGGCCTATGTGTTGACACTGAGAAAATAGTCAGGACGCGTCGTCGTGATAGGGAGAACGGGACATGACTGATGAAGTAAGGGTGCTGGGTTTTGCGGGAAGTCTCAGAAGACAGTCCTACAACCGAGCCGCACTCCGGGCTGCAGTCAAACTCGTTCCTTCCGGGATCACGCTCAGCACGTTCGATCTCGACGGCATTCCACCATTCAACCAGGACCACGAACACGAGCCGCCTCATGCGGTGCAAGAGTTTAAAGCCTCCATTTTGCGGGCTGATGCCATCCTGATCGTGACGCCGGAATACAATTATTCCGTTTCAGGCGTGCTCAAGAATGCCATTGACTGGGGTTCCCGTCCTTATGGCGAAAGCGCCTGGGACGGGAAACCCGTGGGTGTCATGGGCGCCTCCGTCGGGACGCTCGGGACCTCCCGGGCGCAATATCACCTGCGGCAGATGTTTGTCTTCTTGAACATGTTTCCGCTGAACCAGCCGGAAGTGATGATCGCCAATGCTGACGACAAGTTCGATGAGAAAGGCAATCTGAAGGACGAAAAGACTGCTCAAAAAATTCGAGAACTGCTTGACGCCCTTGCCGACTGGACGAGAACACTCAAGAAGGCGAAGGCTTAAGCGATGAAGAGAGACGACGGGCGCATCGTCAAGAGGCATCGGTGAGGCGTCAGGGCCTGGGCCTCTCGATGCTGGGTCTCGCCCTGGTCGCGCCCATGCTTCCCATACTGACGGTGCTGGTCGCCGTCGCGGCACCGTCAGGCAAAGGCGTGAGTGTGGCGGACGGGCGTGAGGAGGTTACGTGATGGAAGAGAAGAGTCTACTCGCCGGGGGGTGGGTGAATTCACACTTGGTGGATCAAGTGTGTGTGGGTGGTCAACTATTTATTAAAGGAGGGTCCATATGATTTGCAGAAGAGAGGTCTGGACATGGTCGGTGCTCGTGCTCTGCGCCGCAGTTTTTGGGTGCACGAGTTTGCCCGACGCCAGCCGTACGGCGGTGGTGCAAGACGTGAAGATAGAGGAAAAGCTTTCCTCCGACACCCTGAGCGTGCGACCCGGGGACGAGGTTCGTTGGGTCAATCACCGGAAGCTTCCTGTCCGGGTCGAAGTACCCAGCGTGACGACGGACGATCTCTCCTGCCAACGCGGATTCACCAACTGGATGGGGTCGTACCGGGATGTCGCGATACTGAAGCCGAATGAAACCGCCGCCCTTTGCTTCAAGAAGCCGGTGGTCATCAATTATATCGTGCGGGCGGAAACGTCGCTCGGCGGCGGCATGCAGGTCCTGCCCGGCAAGGTGAGTGTGGAGGGGAACACAACGGGACGCTGAACGAACCGAAAGCCGGATGGATCGCGGGTCCATCCGGTTCAGCGCGCAGTCGTATCAAGAGGAGACGCGGTCATCCGCGTGCGATGGGACGGGACGTCCCTAAGAATCCACTACGAATACAAGATGACGGACACGACGGGCAGGAGGCCATATGACGGAGACCATCAGGGAGCACGTGACGGCAACGTTCATTCTTATGTCGCTGCTCGCTATCGGAGGGGTATCAGGCGGGGCATGGGCGGCGCCTCAACAGGCACCGGAGCAGGGCTTCGCGTGGAAGGACGGGGCGGAAGTCTATAACAAGGTCTGCGCCTTGTGCCACGAAACCTCGGTAGGACCGACTATTCGGGGACGCTCTCTCGATCCCACGTACATCCAACTGATCGTGCGACATGGAAGTCGTGCCATGCCTGCCTTCCGCGCATCCGAAATCGATGACCAATCATTGGAACAACTCGCCGAGTATGTGTCGAAATCAGCAGCCGGCAAGTAGGGAGGCGGACCATGGACGTTGATCGGCGTACGTTGATGAAGGGGATGTTGGCCAGTGGGGCGCTTCTGGCTCTGGGGGTTCCGTCGTGGGCGTTCGCGGACCAGTCTGCGCGGAGACCCAAACAGTGCATGTTGGTATTGGGCGGCACCAGTGCGGATGAGGCATTCGCATACGGCACACAGGCGGCCTGCGCCGCCTTGAAGTACAAGGATTTCCAGACCGTGCACCTGAAAGGTGGATTGTTAGCCGACATGGATCAGATGGTCAATCTGCTGGATCACTCTGAAGGAGCCAGGATGATTGCCATCCTCGATGATGCCAGTGCGGTGATTTTTCTGGAACTGGCGAGATCGGGAGTTCGGATGCGATCCATGGGTGCGCATGCTTGCTCGACCGACAGGGCCTGTCATATCCGACACGAAATCGCCACGAGCTCGCAAGGTCAGGGCGCGGGTGGCCTCCTGGCCTCGCAATTGATTCGCCAACAGGGTAGTTTTGCGATCACCGAAGGTTTTCTCCACGACGCATCGCCAGGACTTGCTCTCACCGCTTGGTCTGCGCCGGGATTCTGCTCCTATCGATCGGTCGAGCCGGAGAGTATCCACCTTCATTGTTCAGGCCTCTCCCTTCCGGACGGCTGTCGGCTCCTTGCTCTCGGTACCACTGAACAATGGGTTCCCGTCTCGCCGAAGGTGTACGACCGCGATTCCTCCACGACATCGCCTACTAAGAACTGGGTGGAATCTGTCGGCTATGCCGTAACTGCGTCGGCGCTCGGCGTGGATTCAGTCAGGGAGAGCTGCTCCAGCCGCGCATTCGTGCATCAGGCAACCGGGAGCGAGCGCATCGGCCCGCAGGAACGATTCATGTCATTTGTGATGGATCTTTAGGACTAACTCGATAAAGCCCGATAGGCTTGAACCAGGGGGAGACATGGCCAGTAAATATGTCGCGCTGCCGAAGGGAGTGTCCGAACAGACGTTTGCTGCCGCCGTCAAAGAGTTCCGCCGGGTCTTGGGTGAGGGCAACGTGCTTACCGACGCCGATCATCTTGCACCCTATACAAAAGTCATGATGCCGGTGCCGGAGGCGAATCACACCCCCTCTGCCGCAATCTTGGCCACGACCGTCGAGCAGATCCAGAAGATCGTGGGGATTTGCAACAAGTACAAGGTCCCGATCTGGACGATCTCGACGGGCAAGAATCTAGGCTATGGGTCAGCAGCTCCGGCGGAGCGTGGCCAGGTCGTCCTCGATCTGCATCGCATGAACCGCATACTCGAGGTCGACGGCGACCTCTGCTATGCCTTGGTCGAACCGGGCGTGACCTATCGACAGCTCTACGATTACTTTCAGGAGCACAAACTCCCTTTGTGGCTCTCTGTGCCGGCGCCCTCCGCCATTGCCGGACCGACCGGCAACACCTTGGACCGCGGGGTTGGCTATACGCCCTACGGTGAACATTTCATGAATGCCTGCGGCATGGAAGTCGTGCTGGCGAACGGCGAGATTCTGCGCACTGCCATGGGTGGCTTGCCAAAATCCAATACCTGGCAGGTTTTCAAGTGGGGTTACGGGCCCTATCTCGACGGGATCTTTACACAGTCCAACTACGGGATCGTGACCAAATTTGGTTTTTGGCTTCAGCCAGCGCCGCCGGTGTACAAGCCGTTCATGATTCAATATCAGAATGAAGAGGACATCGTGGAGATCGTAGAGATCATGAGGCCGATGCGTCTCAATGGCGTCATTCCCAATTCGGGGGTGATTGCACATGCGCTGTATGAAGCGCCGTTGAAAGCCAAGAGGAGCGACTATGTCTCGGGTCCCGGCTCCATCTCGGATGAAGCAGTGCGTCAATTGGTCAAGGATCACAACATGGGGATCTGGAACGTCACGGCCGCGCTCTACGGCACGAAGGAACAGGTGGACGTCAACTGGAAAATTGTAACCGACGCCTTCGGCAAGTCCGGAAAGGCGAAATTTTTGACGGAAGAGGATGTCGGCGACGACCCTCAGTTCGGCTACCGGGCGGTCATCATGCGCGGAGGGATGGATATGAGAGAATTCAATCTCTACAACTGGCGCGGGGGTGGCGGGTCTCTATGGTTCGCGCCCGTGTGTCCGGCGCGGGGCAGCGAGACCCTGAACCAGATGGCGATGGCCAAGCGCATTCTCACCAAGTACGGATTGGATTACACCGGCGAGTTTATCGTCGGGATGCGGGACATGCACCACATTCTGGACATGTTATTTGATCGCACAGATCCGGAGATGACCAAAGCGGCCTATCAGTGTTTTGATGAGCTGATCACAACATTCTCGGCAGAGGGATACGGATCGTACCGCACGAATACGGCATTTATGGACAAGGTTGCGGCAACTTACGACCCTATTCAGCGGTCCGTCAACCGGACATTGAAACAGGCGCTCGATCCCAACGGCATTCTGGCGCCAGGAAAATCAGGTATTCGCATTGGAAAACGTAAGTCGGTTTTCCAGTTTGGAAAGTCTTTCAAAAAATGAGGTTGAGATCGTATGGGTATCCGATCATTCGGTGGTAGGGCCGGCCTCGTGGGATCCGTGGCAGACCGTACGGACGCACGGCGTCAGAAAATACTCCCGTAGCTCATCGGGGAATCGGGCAGCACCCAGGAAATGTAAATGCCGGAATCGGTCTTCTATCGCGACCTGGCTTATGTATTTGTCGCCGCCTTGCTCGGTGGGATTGTAGCGCGCAAGCTCCGCCAGCCGCTCATCCTCGGCTACGTCTTTGGCGGAATTCTGATTGGTCCATTTACACCAGGTCCAACCGTTTCAGAGGTCCATGCCCTCGAAGTCATCGCTGAAATCGGTGTGATTCTGTTGATGTATTCCATCGGGATGGAATTCTCGGTGAAAGACCTGCTCCAGGTGAAATGGGTTTCTCTGGTCGGGGGGCCACTGGGAATCCTTGCGGTGATTGGACTGAGCTTGGCGATGGGGCAGTTCCTGGACTGGAGTACGTTGCAAAGCATAAGCATAGGAGCCGTGGTGTCCCTCGCGAGTACGATGGTGTTATCCCACTTGCTGCTCGATCGGGGCGAACTGCATACCCAACACGGCCGAGCCATGATCGGCATCACATTGGTGGACGATCTGGTTTTCGTCATCTTAGTGGTGCTGCTGCCGACACTGGCGACAGTCAGTACGGGCGGGGTGTCCGATATTGCCCTCGCCTTCGGCAAAGCTGTGCTGATACTCGTCCCCATCGCTTTCATCGCAGTAAAACTGGTCCCGTCATTATTGTCACGTGTCGATAAGATGAAGAGTCAAGAGCTCTATGTGCTGGTGGTTCTCGCGTTAGGGTTCGCGACATCCGGCGTCACACAGGCCCTCGGATTGTCGCTCGCCCTTGGGGCATTCCTGGCAGGACTGATTGTCAGCGACTCCGAGCATCGCCAGCAAACTTTGACTCTGGTACTTCCGTTCAGAGACGCTTCCGCCGCATTGTTCTTTGTGACGATCGGCGCACTGATGAATCCTCGCGCGCTCATTTCCCATCCGGTCCTTCTCGGCGCAATTGTGGCGCTGATCGTAGTTGGCAAGTTCGTCATCTGGACTGCGGTGGTTCGTCTCTTTCAGTATCCGCTCCACACCGCCGTGCTGGTTGGAGTGGGTCTGACCCAGATTGGTGAATTTTCCTATGTCCTTGTGAGAGTGGCTCGGGATGCCGGTTTAGTGGGAGCCGATGTGTATGGTGCAACGCTGGCGGCGTCTCTTTTGACGATTCTGCTGAACGCCTTTCTCATGCACGCCGTGCCGAGCTTGATCGCCCGTCGACGGCCTGTCCTCAGTCCAATGTCATGAAGGAGTACGGAGATGAAGACCTCAACCACGATGCAGGCCAGAGAGATCAAGGCGGCAGTCATCCGCAAGAAAGGCGGGCCCTTTGAGATAGAAAACCTGGCTTTGGGAGAGCCGCACCCCGACGAAGTGCTGGTGCGGATTGTCGCGACCGGAATGTGTCATACCGATATGGTCGCACGGGACCAACTGTACACAGTCCCCATGCCTGTCGTGCTCGGCCACGAAGGAGCCGGTGTTGTGGAACAGGTGGGCGCTCGCGTCAAAAAGATCGCGCCGGGCGACCACGTCGTACTGACGTACATGTGGTGCGGCCATTGCAAACCGTGTTTGAGCGGCGCCTTGACCTATTGCGAGAATTTCTACCCATTGAACTTCGGCGGCGCGCGGGAGGATGGAAGCACTGCAACCTCTGACCAGCAGGGAGCGGTCCACGACCATTTCTTCGGCCAGTCATCCTTCGGCACTTTTGCGCTGGCCCACGAGCGCAACGTCGTTAAAGTTCCGACGGCCGCGTCGCTGGAACTGCTTGGTCCGCTGGGTTGCGGCATCCAGACCGGTGCCGGCGCCGTGATGAACGCCTTGAAGGTTCGCCCTGGCAGCAGCTTCGCCGCGTTCGGGGGCGGCGCCGTCGGCTTGAGCGCCGTGATGGCCGCGCGCGTGGCAGGCGCGACCACGGTCATTGCTGCCGATGTCGTTCCTTCGCGTCTCGCCCTGGCCAAGGAACTGGGCGCAAGCCATACCGTCAATAGCCGCGAGACGGATCCGATCGAGGCCGTGCGCAAGATCACCGGCGGCGGCGCCGATTTCACACTCGAATCGAGCGGCAGGCCAGCCGTGCTGCGTCAGGCCATCGACGCGTTGGCGATTAAAGGCGTGTGCGGCATCGTGGGGGCTCCGGCGCTGGGAACCGAAGCCAGTTTCGATGTGAACGGGGTCATGACGACCGGCAAGCGGATAATCGGTATCATCGAAGGCGACAGCATGCCGGATCTGTTTATCCCCAGTCTGGTGGAACTCTACCTGCAGGGACGATTCCCATTCGACAAGCTGATCAAGTTTTATACCCTCGATCAGATCAACCAAGCGGCTGAAGACAGTGAGAAGGGCGTGACGATCAAGCCGATTGTCAGGTTCGGGTCATGAAACAGGCTTGACCCAGGTCTTACAATCATTCGACTAAGGACAGAAGATGATCATTCGGCCCGGCGTGTCGGTTGGAGACAGGTGCGTGATCGGGGCAGGCAGCATCGTGGTCGATGATGTCCCGTCGGCCAGCGTCGTGGTGGGCAACCCGGCCCGCATCGTTCGTCCTCTTGAGGGCCGCATGGACCGTTGGATGTAGATGCATCGAGATTGGGGTACCAAATGCGAGGAGATTCGAAATGAAGAAGCGATTTACTGTGGGGTATTAGGCTAGATCGGCTCCACTTCCTCTTACCAACCGCAGGAGGAGAACCATCATGAAGCTAGCAGTCATCGGCTCGGGAAACATTGGAAAGGCCATCGGCAGTTGGGCCGCTAAGGTAGGCTACGAGGTGATCTTTTCCGCAAGGAATGAGGATGGCGCCAAGGCGGCTGCGCAGGCATCAGGACACTCCGCAAAGGCGGCGAACGTAAAGGGTGCCGTAGAGACGGCGGATCTTGTGCTCCTGGCGGTTCCGTACGGAGCCGTGAAGGAGGTTCTAACGGAAATCAGACCATTCCTCGCGGGAAAGACCGTCATTGATGCCACTAATGCGCTGTCTGCGGATTTCAGCGCGTTGACGCTCGGATTCACGACCTCCGCCGCCGAGGAAATCGCGAAACTTGTGCCTGACGCGCACGTCGTGAAGGCATTCAACACGATCTTTGCCCAGATCTATGCGTCTCAGAACCCCAAGATCCAAGGCAAAGCCATCTCGGTATTTGTGGCAGGCGACAATGAAGAGGCCAAGGCAAAGGTGCAGGCACTCATCACCAAAATGGGATTTGATGCGGTCAATGCCGGGCCGCTCAAAAGCGCCAGAAACATTGAGCCTCTCGCCATGCTGAATATCTCACTCGGATATGGACAGGGCCTGGGAACGAGCATGGGGTTTACGCTTCTGAGATAACGACCGTACGAAATACGTGTTGCTGTTCCAGCGCACGCACCCTTGCAGAAGGGCTCCCGAAGGAGCCACGATGAACGATGGTTTCGAGAACCAAGGTGTCTCAAGCACGGTGGAAGGAATACATCCTATGACTACTACCTCAAAACGTCGCGAGCGGATAGATACTATACGGAAAGATCAGCGGTTTCACACAAACATCAGTTGGCTCAATTCCTATCATAGCTTCAGCTTTGCCGATCATTACGATCCACGGAATACTCATCATGGTCTCCTACTGGTGAGCAATGATGACGTCGTGAAACCCAACATGGGATTCCGCACGCATCCCCATCAAGATATGGAGATTGTGACGTGGGTTCTCGACGGTGAACTCGAGCACAAGGATTCCGAGGGCAACAGCGGGATTATTTATCCGGGGCTGGCTCAACGTATGAGCGCTGGCACTGGCATCTGGCATTCAGAAATGAATCCGCAGAGAGAGAAGAACGTGCATTTTATTCAGATGTGGGTCCCCCCGGATACAGAAGGCCTCAGCCCGAGTTACGAGCAATTGGATATCAATCGTGAATTGGAGAAAGGGAGCTTAGTTCCGATTGCGTCAGGGCGCGGCCATGAGGCCGCAATTTCAATCAGGCAAAAGGATGCTGTCCTCTGGGGTGGTCGACTCAAAGCCGGGCATTCGATGCAAATTCCGGATGCGCCGTACGTGCATCTCTTCATCGCTAAAGGAAGGGCGGAGCTCCAAGGCGCTGGTTCACTAGATGCAGGTGATGCCGTCCGTCTTACTGCCGCTGGCCCGCGACGTCTGCGAGCTGACTCCACCGGTGCGGAGGTCCTCGTGTGGGAAACTTCGAAAGAGCTTGTGGCGTGAATAGAATAGAGCGGTTCCCGACGTATTACGGGTCAAGTCCCTGGAACATTGATCCAGCCCCTCTTCATGGTGGATGAACCGAATAAGATGAGTGCTCGGAACCGCAATGACACCATTGCAGGAGAATCACATCACCACTCAAACCCGCGACGGCCAAAAGCAGGCGTTCGTGGCCGATGTGGTGTTCTCCCTGAGCAGAGACGGGGAAAGTAAGCAGTCGATCAGCTTTGGACGAGGGGTTTCCGACCAAGGAGGGTCTCTATGACGGAAGGCTCCCAGCACATCACCCGACGAAAACTCTTACAGCACAGCGCGTCTATAGTGGCTCTCGGAACGGCCGCCGTGATCCTGCCCCGCGTGGAGGCAGAAGAACCTGGCAAGTCGGTGGACCCGATGCGGGTTCCGGGCACGTTGCCCCGTCCCTACGGCGAGCGATCACCGTTTAGAAAAGAGAGCCGATTGGGCGGAGGCGGCCCGGGAGCGGCGCATGGCTGGGGGGCGAATGCTCCG
>Ga0075420_100002010_pt1 | contig 17526 bp, 11 predicted proteins | sample SoiMetdeltSBSDD4_FD_75296 | JGI IMG/M metagenome (GOLD analysis project Ga0075420, IMG submission 75296) | Bulk soil microbial communities from a Populus tree surrounding site in Tennessee, USA - Soil MetaG P. deltoides SBSDD4 | ecosystem: Environmental > Terrestrial > Soil > Tree plantation... | reverse complement strand
GGGCGAGGACCTCGGCCGCTTCGGGCGCGCTGCTCCAGTGCGCCGCGAGTCCCGCGATCGACGAGATGAGCTGCGGCGATTTTTCACGCAGTACCGGTGTTCGCAGGAGCCAGTGTTTCTTGATCGATCGGTGCGCGATCCAGCGCATGGCCTCCGGCGACCCCGACGCCGCGAGGGCGCGGATGGCTCGCGCGCGAAGCTCCGAGCTGAGGGACGCGCTCTCGGCGCGGCGCATGAGAATGGGAACGGCGCCGACCGGACACCGCTTGAGCGCAGCCGCAACGGCGATCCCCATCGTTCGCTCATCGGCGTCGTCGAGCCCGAAGAGGATCGCGTGATCGCGAAGCTCCTCGCGGCGAAGCATCAACTTCATCGCCTCGCGTCGAACGCTCGCGTCCGGGCTGGTGACGTACGGCTCGGGCGCAAATCCGGCGGGCCACTCGCCAATCCGGTCGATGACGTGGAGGAGCTGGCGCTGCGCATGCACCGTCGCTTCGGGCAGTCGCTCGGCGATTCGGGGACCGGACACGTCGGCCAGCCGCACGAGCATATCGCCCGCCCAGCCGTGCAAGCGCTCTTCCTCGTCCTGCAGCACGTCGATGATCAGGTCGACGGCATCGCTCCGAAGGCGCAACGCGAGCCGGTCGGCGAGTCGCACGTTAGGCGGCTCGGTATGGAGCACGCCGTGGAGCCGCTCGCGCGTGACGATGCGGCCGAGGAGCGCATCGCGAACGTCCCCCGCCGGCGCCGCCTCGAGCAGGTCGAGCAGCGGCATGATGTCCGGCCGCGCGATGAGCTGCGCGAACACGCGCTCCGTGTGTGGTCCGATGGTCGAGACCTCCAACGCCAGTTGCAGCATGCGCTCCGGATCGACGTCGCCCGATCCTTCGACGTCGAGCGTCGTCGCGTGGCGCGAGATCGAGTCCAGCGCGGCCGTGTAGTCATCCGGATTCGGATCGGCGAGCTCCCAGCTCGAGATCAGCCGGCGCACCTGGTCACGCAGCTCGCCATCGGACCGCGTCTGAATCGCGCCGCCGGCGGGACGCTCGGCGTGCGCGGCGAGCTTGGAAAGCATGCGAACGAGCGAGGTGGAGATCGTCTGCCCCGAAACGTCGGCGGCAGCGCGAACCACGTCGATCACGGCATCGACGGTCAGCCCGTGCGTCGCGTTCTCGGCAAAGCGCAGGCGCTGTGCCAAGTCGCCGCCCATCTCGAGCAGCCGCTGGAGCGTGCGCGGCTCCATCTGCCTGACGAGCTTCGATACGCGATCGCGCAGCGGCGCGGACACGCGCTTCTCGTCGCGGTTCAGCTCATCGGCGATCTGGAGCATGTAGCCGACGACAACCTGATCGTACGCGGAGTCGCCCTGATGCGCGTCGATCGCGCGGGCGACCGCTCCGGGATCGGTGGTCGGCAGTTCGGCGGTTGCCTCGCGCGCGAGCGCGGCGCGCGCGAGACCGATCCAGAGCTGAGCGGCGCGTGTTCGTGCCTCGCGGGCATCCTCGCCTTCGCCCGCAAGATCATCGAGCCCGTCGTCGATGAGCTCCAGCTGATCGAACGAGAGCGGGAAGAGGCGTGCGTTTCGCCACCGCTGCAGTACCTCGGCCCCCATGAGCCCGAGCGGTTTCTCGACGCGACCGACGTCGAGAGAAATCGTCGCGAGCACTTCGGCGAGCTCTTCCTTCTCGAGGCCGCGCGTGAAGCGCAGCGCGCCGATCTGGTGGCGGTGCAAGCGCGCCGCCAGCTCGCGAAGGATTGGATGCTGTTCGTCGGTCGCGACGCCCTCGATCACGAGTTGACGCCGTGCAACGCCGACCGAGAGGGTCGGCGTCTGCTCGAGCGCAATCGTGAGTCGGCGCGCCAGACTATCCACGGCCGCGACCAGAAGCGGATGCGTCCCGGGGTAAATCGCGTTCTTGTGAACCGCAACCGCCAGCTCGACCAGCAGATCTGCGTGGTCCTGTGGCAGTGTGGCGTCAGCCGAACCGGTGACGATCGAGCTCATTTCCGTGAACGGTGCTCCGGCGCTGCAAACGGCGGGTACTGGCGCGAGAAGTGCTTCCCCTCGAAGGGGATCGCTGTCATAAGACGACCGGCGGTGATCGAGGATACAGCCGACGTCGGTTCGCTTTCGGGCGCGGCTTGCTTGGGGTCGCAACAATCGGGGAGGAGCCATGGCTCGGGACACGAATGACAGCCGACGCGCCGACGAGGGATCGAAGCGCGGCAAGCACGACCCGGAACCCGGGTTCGGCGATGAACAGGGTACGCGCGTTGGCCGACCCGATGCGGGCGGACCATCGGCCGCGCCGAGCACCGGGACGGGAGTGCCGGTCGGTGAGGAAGGATCGATTCTCGAAGGAGAAACCAGCCGTCGCGGCACGACGGCGTCGGATAGCACGAGCACCGGTGCGGGGGCTGAAGCGGCGGAAGGTCTCCATTCCGCGAAGGGGCGTTCGCCGCACGAGAAATCAGGCGTCGAAAGCGCTCACGGTGAACCGGGTCGCGGCGAAGGCGCTGGGCTCTCGGGATCTGAGCCACTGCGCCATCGTGAGACAGAGCACAAAAGTGGCTATGGCGGCGAGAAGGCGGAACCGAAGACAAGCTCCGAAGACAGGTAGCTGACGACCCTTTGTGGGGTCAGAGTCGGATGTCATCGTTCCGTTGCCTTGGCAACGGAACGATGACATCCGACTCTGACCCCACGCTCTCGCCCGCCCATCGCGCCGTGCTCGAGGCTCTCGCCCGGCGGGTCGTTCCACACGCGTTCGAAGCCGGCAGCGGTCGGATCGACCTCGTCGCGCGGGTCGAGGAGCGGATGCGCGACGCGCCACCGCACAGACAGCGGGAGTTCGAGGTCGCGCTCCGCGTGCTCGGGAGCCGGGCGGCGGCGTTGGTCTTCTCGAGGCTGACATCGCCGTTTCCGCGACTGACGACCGATCGACAAGACGCCCTGCTCGCACGGTGGTCCACATCACCGGTCGTCGCCGCGCGCAGCGTGTACCAGGGGCTGCGCCGAGTCATCCTCGGTGTCTACTACTCGCAGCCAGAGTCGTGGGACGAGATAGGTTACCTCGGCCCATTTCACCTCCGCGGCGTCGCGTTCCCGTGGGAAGGGCCGCTCCCGACTCGCGCGCCTAACGATCCTGCACGCGACGAGCCCGTCGCTCGCATTGCCGACCCATCGTCCGCGACCATTGCTCCGGGGACCGCCGCACCGGCTGTCGCGCATCCGGTCGGGGCCAATGGCGGCGCGGCGGCGTGGAGCCACCGTCCGACCGCGGACGTGATCGTCATCGGAAGCGGCGCTGGTGGTGCAGTCGTCGCGGCGCGCCTCGCCGAAGCAGGTCGCGACGTGCTCCTCATCGAAGCGGGCAGCCTCGTGACGCCCGACGAGCTGAACGAACGAGAGGCCGACATGACCGCGCGTCTCTACGCCGACGGCGGCCTGCTCACGACGGATGATCTGTCGTTCGTGCTCTTGCAGGGAGCCGCGGTCGGAGGCGGAACGCTCGTCAACTGGATGATCACGTTCCGCGCACCTGATTTCGTGCTCGACGAGTGGCAGCAACGGTTCGGGCTCGACGGGTTTGCTCCCTCGGTCATGGCGCCGGTCTTCGAGCGCGTGGAGCGGGAGATTCACGCGTCGGTCGTTCCGGAGGACGCGCATTCGCCAGCAAACCGCATCCTGCTCGATGGCGCGCGACGGCTCGGATGGCGCGTCGGCGCCGGCCGGATCAACGCGCGCGGCTGTATCCGCACAGGGTTCTGCGGGCAAGGATGCCGGTACGGCGCGAAGCAGAGCGTCGATCGGGTTTACATCCCGCGAGCGATCGCGGCCGGCGCGCGGCTACTCACGGATGCGCGGGTCGATCGCATCGAAGTCGTCGAGCGCGATGCGACAGCGACGAGCGCCGCGCGCGGCAGTCGGAGAGCGACCCCACCCCTCAAACGGGTGCACGCGACCTTCACCGACCCGCGAACACGCCGGCCCACTGGCGGGTTCGTCGCCGAAGCGCCGGTCGTGGTGCTCGCCGCCGGCGCAGTTTCGACGCCCGCAGTCCTTCAGCGGTCGGGACTCGGTGGCGGCGGCGTGGGCCAGTACCTCCGACTTCACCCAACGACCGCTGTCGTCGGTGACCATCATGCGGACGTGTACACCGCAGCCGGGATCCCGCAGTCGATAGTGTGCGACGAGTTCATTCGCCGAGACGACCGCGGCTATGGCTTCTGGATCGAGTGCGCGCCGATTCATCCGGCCCTGTGCGCCGTCGCCGCTCCGGGCATCGGCGAATCGCACCGCGAGCTGATGCGGCGCTTTCGACGAACCACCAACGTGATCACGCTCGTTCGCGACGGATCGGACGCGAACGCGTCGAACGGGTCGGTCACGCTGACGCGTCGAGGTCGAGCGAGCATCAACTACGAGCTCGGGCCGCGCGACCGCGCGAATCTCATCGCCGGCGTCCAGGCCGCCGCGCGAGTTCTGCTGGCGGCGGGGGTCACGGGCGTCCGCACGCTGCACACCCGAGGCGAATCGATCCGCGATGACGGCGACATCGACGCGCTTGCCACGCGCGGCTGGGGGCGCCACGACCTGGCGCTCTTCTCCGCCCATGTCAACGGCACCTGCCGGCTCGGTACGGAGCCGCAGATATCGGGGGTCGACCCGGCAGGCGAGCGCTTTGGCACCCGCGGACTGTACGTCGCCGACGGCTCGCTGTTCCCGACCGGACTCGGCGTGAACCCGCAGCTCAGTATCATGGCGTTCGCGACGGTAATCGCCGACCGCATGGCGGAGGCCGGCGTCATCTAGGGGTCAGAGTCGGATCCCACCTTTCGTTGCCAAGCGTGCGGTTTTCGGCCGGGCGGCGCTAATTTTCGCGCAACCCCTTCCCCACCGTCCCGGAGCCCGCCCGTGCCCGAAACCGCCGTCTCTGCCGCGACCTCGCTCGACGAGCTGTGCATCAACACCATCCGCACGCTCTCCATGGACGCGGTGCAGAAAGCCGAGTCGGGACATCCCGGTACGCCGATGGCGCTGGCACCGCTCGCGTACGTGCTGTTCACGCGGCACATGCGACACAACCCGGCCGATCCTTCGTGGCCGAACCGCGACCGGTTCGTGTTGTCGGCGGGCCACGCGTCGATGCTCCTCTACAGCGCGCTCTATCTGAGCGGCTACGACCTGACGCTCGAAGATCTGAAGCAGTTCCGGCAGTGGGACAGTCGTACGCCCGGGCATCCGGAATACGGCCACACACCAGGCGTCGAGACGACGACGGGCCCGTTAGGCCAGGGGGTCGCGAACTCCGTCGGGATGGCGATGGCCGAATCGCACCTGTCGGCGGTGTTCAACCGCGAGGGGCACAACATCGTCGACCACTACACGTACTTCATCTGCAGCGACGGCGACCTCATGGAGGGCATCTCGCACGAGGTCTGCTCGTTCGCCGGCCACTTCAAGTTCGGGAAGCTGATCGGCTTCTACGACGACAACCGCATCACGATCGACGGCTCGACCGAGCTCACGTACTCGGACGACGCCGGCGGGCGGTTCGAGGCGTACGGGTGGCATGTGCTCCACATCGCGGACATCAACGATCTCGACGCCATCGATGCCGCGATCGAGACCGCGAAGGGCGTGACCGACCGTCCATCGATGATCGTGTGCCGGACGCACATCGGGTACGGAAGCCCGAACAAGCAGGACACGGCGAAAGCGCACGGCGAGCCGTTAGGCGGCGACGAGATCAAGCTCACGAAGCGCAACCTCGGCTGGCCGACGGAAGACGCGTTCTTCGTCCCCGACGAAGCGCTGGCACACTGGCGGAAGACGAAGGAGCGCGGCGCGGCGCTTCACGAAGGGTGGCGCCGCCAGCTCATCGCCTACGCGAAGGCCCACCCGGAGCTGGCGAAGGAATTCGGTCGCCGCGTGCAGGGTGATCTTCCCGCTGGCTGGGAGTCGGCGATCCCGACGTTCACGAAGGAGAATGGCAGCATCGCGTCGCGCGCCGCATCAGGCGCGGTGCTCGGCGCGCTCGTCGAGAAGGTGCCGGAGCTCATTGGCGGGTCGGCCGACCTGACGCCTTCGAACAACACGCAGCCGAAGGCGTTCGCGCCGTTCACGCCTGACGATCATGCCGGCCGGTACGTGCACTACGGCATTCGCGAGCACGGCATGGCGGGGATCATGAACGGCCTGGCGCTCCACGGCGGCGTCATCCCGTACGGGGGAACGTTCCTGATCTTCTCGGACTACATGCGGCCATCGCAGCGGCTCGCGTCGATCGTGCATCAGCGCGTGATCTACGTCTTCACGCACGACTCGATCGGGCTCGGCGAAGACGGACCGACGCACCAGCCGATCGAGCAGTTGACCGCACTGCGCGCGATCCCCGGGTTCACGATGATTCGCCCGGCTGATGCGAACGAGACCGCCGAAGCGTGGCGGTTCGCGCTCAAGCACAAGACCGGGCCTGTCGCCATTGCGCTCACCCGCCAGAAACTCGGCTTCATCGACCGGGAGAAGTACGGTCCCGCTTCAGGGTTGGCGAAAGGCGCGTACGTGCTCGCTGACGCGCCCGACGGCTCGCCCGAGGTCGTCCTGATCTCGAGCGGGTCCGAAGTGGCGCTCGTCCTCGACGCGCAGACGAAGCTCGTCGCGCAGGGGATTCGCGCGCGCGCCGTCAGCATGCCGAGCCACGAGCTGTTCGCCGCGCAACCGGCCGCGTACCAGGAATCGGTGCTCCCGCGCGGATCCAAACGCGTCGCGATCGAAGCCGCGCACCCGATGTCGTGGTATCGCTGGGTCGGCGGCGACGGCGCGATCCTCGGCATCGACCGGTTCGGCGCGTCCGCGCCGTACGCCGATATCTACAAAGGGCTCGGGCTCACGGTCGAGAAGCTCGTCGAGACCGCGAAGGGACTGGTCGGTCGTTAGGCCCGGCGCGGAGCGGCGACTGCCGCTCGATGGCTGAATGAGCACGCCCGTCGATCACGTTGCCGAGTCGTACGTCAAGCTGGCGCTCGCGGTCGGGGTGCACGACCCCGACTACGTGGACGCGTACTACGGTCCGGCGACGTGGAAGACCGAAGCGGAGGCATCGCCGCTCGCGCTGACGGACATCGAGCGCCACGCCACCGAGCTCGTGATCGAGCTCGAGCGGGACGTGACCGCCGAGGCGTCGGACCTGGTTCGGATGCGGCGTACCTACCTGCGGAAGCAGCTCGAGGCGATGGTCGTCCGAGTCCGGCTGCTCCAGGGAATGAAGCTTCCGTTCGATGACGAGGCACGCGCGCTGTACGACGCGACGCCTCCGGTGCACACGGAACAGCACTTCAAGGATGTCCTCGAGCGACTCGCGGCGATGCTGCCCGGCGACGATCCCGTTGCGGCTCGCTATATCCGTTATCGAAGCGAGTTCGTCATCCCGCCCGAGAAGCTGGCCGCCGTCTTCGCCGGCGCGATCGCCGCCGGCAAGCAACGGACCGCCGAGCACATCCCGCTGCCCGCGGGCGAGAGCTTTGTCGTCGAGTTCGTGACCGACAAGCCGTGGAGCGGTTACAACTGGTACAAGGGCAACTTCCACAGCGTCATTCAGGTCAACACCAGTCTGCCCATCTACATCGACCGCGCCGTCGATCTCGCGTGTCACGAAGGCTATCCGGGCCATCACGTCTACAACGCGCTCCTGGAGCAATCGCTCGTGCGCGGGCACGGGTGGCCGGAGTTCTCGATGTACGCGCTGTTCAGCCCGCAGTCGCTGATTGCCGAAGGGAGCGCGAATTACGGTATCGAGATGGCGTTCCCCGATGCGGACCGTGCGGAGTTCGAGCGCACCACGCTGTTTCCGCTCGCCGGGTTGCCCGCGGACCGAGCCGGCGAGTACTACGCCGTGCAGGCGCTCGTGCACGAGCTGTCCTACGCCGGAAACGAAGCGGCCCGTCGGTACCTGAATGGCGAGACCGACGCGGATGCCGCGGCCGATTGGCTGCAGCGGTACGCTCTGATGACCCCCGCCGCCGCTCGGCAACGCATCCGGTTCTTCGACAAATACCGGAGCTACGTCATCAACTACAACCTCGGCCAGGACATCGTGAAGGCCTACGTCGAGCGGGCGAGCGGGCCTAACGTGCAGGCGGGCGATCGCTGGAGCGTGTTCGCCGGCCTGCTGTCGACGCCAATGGTGCCGTCCGCCCTCTACGACACGCTAGACGAACGGTGAGTCGGGGAGCACGATCGCCGGCTTCCGGCCGCGCAGCGCGGCGTCCAACCGCAGCATCGCCAGCCCGACGCCAGCCGCACCCTGCATGAGCCCCGTCTGCGCGACCACGACGTTCGGGCTCACGCGGTTCTCCGCCTGTACCCATTTCAACCCGTCACCCTCGGCGGTCGCCCGCTCGAGCGTGTCGTCGGCACAGCGCCGAGCAAACTCGATGTGCGCCGGATCGTTCGTCAGGCGATACAGGTCGACGAAGAAGTCGGACACGCCGCAGTTGCCGCAGCACTGGCTGATGTTGTTCCAGAAGCCGGGACTTCGCTGCGGCACGCCGCTCGCCACCGTCCCGCGCGCGAGCTGTGAGACGTAGCTGGCCCACGCCGCCTCTCGCGTTACCTGACCGAGTCGATGAAAGAGCCGGGCGGTTCCGGCCGGCCCGTGGCACCAGCTCAGGTAGAACAGCTCGCGCCCGTCGGGGTCGTTGTGAAAGATCCGGCGGCCATCATTCGCCGTTGGCGTCGCGATCGATTGGAGGTAGCGCGCGCCCCGCGCCGCCGCCTCGATGAACGACGTGTCCCCCGTCTCCCCACCTAACGATGCGAGGAAGTACGCGACGCCGGCCGTGCCGTGGGAGAAGTTCGGCATGTTGCGAGTGAACGACGGCGACATCATCCAGAGCGAGCCGTCGCCCGGACGATGATCACGTTCCATCAGGCGCCGGCCGACGCGCGCGGCCAGGTCGCGCGCCGCCGTGTTGCGGTGCGTCCGGGCGGCTCGCAGCAGATACAGCCCCGTGCCGGCGTTGCCACTCACGATGTCCGTGGTCTCGCTCCACTCGGCGCCGGCGCCGGCCTCGTGCGCGCCGGCCATGACGACGCCTAACGCCTTCACCGACGCGGTGCGGTACTTTGCCTGGCCGGTCGTGGCCGCGGCCTCGTCGAGCACGAACGCGACGCCGCTGAGCCCCGTGTAGAGTCCCGCCTCGCCCGGGTTCGTCGCCGAGTCGGGGATGGTCGCGGCGAGATGGTCGGCGCCGGCGGAAGCAAGGTCGAGCCACGCGCGATCACCGGTTGCGCGATGCAGCTCGATGAAGAACAGCACGACACCCGGCATGCCGGTGTACAGCGAGCGCCCTGCGGTTTTCGCGTCGGGCGGCACCGCCGGCCACGTCGTGCCGCCGTCACCCGGGATCGCCGTCGCTCTCAGCCACCGCCCGGCTTTGATTGCGGCATCGAGGTAGCGCCCGTCAGGCGCGGCGACATGGCGATGCAGTTCGCGTTTGCGCGGTGCGATCGGCAGCGCGGCGACCACGGCCGCGCTGACACCGGCCTTGATCGCGTCTCTACGCGATAGCGACGAACCACCAGGCCGTTCGCGCTCTCCGTCGTTCATGACCGCTCTCCGGAAGGGTTTCCCGCCTTGACGCTAGCGCACGGTGAACGTCGCGAGAAGAGCCGTGGCGTGGTCGTGCCCCCCGCGGGGAGCCTCTTCCAGAGGACACAGCACCACATGCGTTCCGGCCTGAAACACGAGAGTCGCCTGCGCGATCATTCCCCCTGACATCGGCGTCAGCCCGCCGACGTACACGTACGGCGGATCCGCGCGGTCGCGGCGCCAGCCCTTGATGTCGGCGACGGTTTTCCCGGGCTTGAGACGCGCGATCAGAACCTGGTGTGGTCGGCCGCCGATGTTCTCGACGCGGATGGCACGCTGGCCGGAGCGAATGCTGCCCACGACTTCGGCGCGGGCGTCCTTGACGCGAATGGTCAGGTCAGCGTCGGAGAACCGCGCCGGAATCAGCACCGACGCCGCCACCGCGCTGAACGGCCGCCAGATCATACGGTCGCCGCGCGCCCGACCCGCGGGGTCCACCTCGTATGCGACCAGAACGTACTGGCCAGGGCGAAGGTCCACCGTCGCGCGTGATTCGCGCAGCGTGTCACGCGGAACGGCCGGGCCACCAAAGCTCCAGCGCTCGAACCATTTCGCCGAACGACCGACCGCACCCCGCGCGACATCCGCGGCGAGAGTCCCGCTCGGCACGCGGTGCACGACGAGCTCACGCCGCACCTTGCCGGTCAGGTTCATCACGACCGTCGTGAGCCCGGCCGGGATCGACGGTGACGCCGCGATCGCCGTGTCGCTCACCATGACGTTCAGTGTGCGCTGGGCCTCGACTTGAGACGGGGCCGCACCCGCCAATGCGGCGAGCACCACGAGTAATACGCGGATTCTGGCCCGGACAGTCCTGATGCGAAGCACAAACAGCTGATGCACGACGACACGTATCGGAGAACGAAGCGGAGGACGGCGAGACGAGCACCGTGGGCAGGATCACCGGTGAAAATTAGCAACGGTTCATGACGCACGGGAGCACTCGTGGTTAGGTATCTTGGTGCGTCACGTTCACCATGCTCCACCCTGCTACGGAGATTCGCGATCATGGCCCGCCCGCGTGCTGGAATCGTCTACGTTGGCCTGAAGGCGTCGGTCGTCGCGCTGGACCGCCGCACCGGCGAGGAGGTCTGGCGCACGCCGCTCAAGGGAGGGGTTGGGCGCAGCACCACGTTCGTGACGCTCCACCGCGACGACGACATCCTGTACGCGGGCGTGGGCGGCGAGCTCTTTGCCCTCGACCCGAAAACGGGCACACTCCTCTGGCACAATCCCCTCAAAGGCTTCGGCTACGGGATACCGAGCATTCTCGGCGACACCGAAGGCGCCAGCCAGGGTGCGCTTCCAGCCTCCGCGGCCGAAGTGCAAAGGCAGCGTGCCGCCGCGGCGACACACGCCGCGACCTGACGGCCGCTCGCCGCTCAGTCTTCCCGCAGTGCGGCGAGCGGGTCTACGCGTGCGGCACGCCACGCAGGGATGACGCTCGCGGCACTGGCGACGACAATGAGCGTCACCGCGACTGACACGAGGACGCCCGGGTCGCGCGCCGTCACCCCGAAGAGCAGCGTCTCGACGATGCGGCCAAGCGCGAGCGCGAGCGCGACACCGACGGCGACGCCCAATGCGGTAACACGGAGCCCCTGGCCGAGCACGAGACGAACGACATCCCACGCGCGCGCGCCAAGCGCGGTGCGAATCCCGAGCTCGCGCGTGCGTCGCGCGACGTCGAACGCGATGACCGCGTAGAGCCCGACTCCAGCCAGCAGCAGCGCGATCACCCCGAACACGCCAAACATCATCGCGCCGAGGCGGAACGGGCGAATCTCCGGTTCGAGCAGATCGGCGAACGGACGAACGTTGATCGCCTCGATGTCCGGACGGGCGCCCCGCAACGCGTTGCGGATGGCCGCCGAAACCACACGAAGGTCGGGCGACTCGCCCGTCGCGCGGACCACGATATACCACAACCGCCGGGACGCCGGAATCTGCGCCATCGGGACATAGAACTGCGGCAACGGTCTGTCGCGCAGGTTCATGGACCCGATGTCCCGCACGACACCGACGATCGTCCGACACGGCGCGGTATCGGCGCCGACTCGGAAGCACCTGCCTAACGGCGACTCGTTCGGCCACAGTCGCCCGCCAAGCGTCTCATTCACGATGACGACGCCCGGTGCGCCGGCACGATCCGACGACGTGAATGCACGCCCGGCCGTGAGGCGAATTCCCATGGTCGAGAGGAACGAGGGATCCGCCGGGTTGAACATCGGCGCCCTGACGTCGGATGGCAGCGAGTCACGTCCCGGAACGAAGATCGATTCGAAGCTGAACGTCCAGAACGGCGCCGTGCCGGTGACGCTGACGCCGGACACGCCGGCCACCGGCCGTACACGGTCGGCGAGGGCGCCATACACCGCATCCGCCTCGTCCAGCGGGATCGCTCCACGAGGGAACCCCACCTCCGCCAGAATCGTGCGGTCGAGCGAGAAACCGAGGTCCCTCGTTCGCGCATTGTCGAGACTGCGCACGAAGAGGCCAGCCCCGACGAGCAGCAGGACCGTGAACGCCGCCTGCACGACGATGAGTCCACCGCGGATGAGTGAGCGCCCCCCGGCCACGTCTCGCCACCCGGCCTTGAGCGATCCAATGAGATCCTCGCGAGTCATCTGCAGGGCCGGCACGAGCCCGGCGAGCAGGCCTACCGTGCAGGCGATCGCGAAGGTGAACGCGAGCACACGCGCGTCCACGGGCGGCGTCGACCACGTCACGTTAGGCATCAGCAGCGCACGAAGCACCGATCCACCCCAGACCGCGACCGTGAGCGCAGCCGATCCCGCGAGCAGCGCGAGCAGCACGCTCTCGGTGATCACCTGAGCGGCCAGCCTCGCGCGACCGACGCCGAGCGCGAGCCGCACGGCGAGCTCCCGGCGTCGCGACAAGGCGCGGGCAAGGAGAAGGTTTGCGACGTTCGCGCACGCGATGAGCAGGACCATCGCGGCGGCTCCGAGCAGTCGCGTCGCTACGGTCAGCCCCTGATCCGTCCGGTCGAGCCGGCGCCCCGGAATGACGGAGCCCAGTTGAACGGACGCCGGCAAGTCGGACAGGAAGGTCGCCTGGTGAGCCGGTCTGAGCGCGACAGCCGCCTGTGCCGCGGCACGCTCGGCACTCACGTCGGGCCGCAGCCGCGCAACGAGATGGAGGCCGAACCCTTGCTTGTTGTCTCGCCAGCGGGGCCCGTCGTCCGCGGCGAGCGCGGACGCGAGCGGAATCCAGACGTCCGGCGCGTCGACATCGGCGCCCGAGAACCCCTTTGGTGCAACGCCGACGATGACATACGCCTTGCCGTCGAGCACGAGCGTTTCTCCGATGACACTGCGCTGGCCAGCGAACTGGCGCTGCCAGAATGCGTAGCTCAGGACAGCGGCCGGACGCGCGACCGCATCGTCGTCATCCTCGCCAGCGAAGAATCGTCCGACGTCGGGCTGCACGCCGAGGACGCGGAAGAACTCGGCAGACGCGCCCGACCGCTCAATGCGCGGCGCGTCCACCCCGCGACCCATCGCGACGGACACCGGATAGTTGAACGCGCCGACGCCGCTAAAGGCCTCGAGAGGCCGCAGAGCGGCGAACTCAGCGTACGACATGGGGCCTCGCGTATCGCGGCGCCCGTTCTCGAACACCATCTCGACGTGAACGCGGCGCAGCATCTTCGCGTCGGCGAGGTGCGGCGCAGGCCGCAACAGCAGCCGGTCGATGAGCGCGAAGACGGCAGCGTTCGCGCCAATACCGAGCGCGAGCGTGAGTACCACGCCAAGTGTAAAGCCGAGACTGCGCCCGAGACCTCTCGCGGCGTAGCGCGAGTCCTGAGCAAGCGCGCTCCACCAATCCGCACGACGCTCCTCGCCGAGTCGCTGCTCGTCGAGGCGCGTGAGACGCTCACGCACAATGGCGACGTTGCCGAAGCGGCGCTCGGCTTCACGCTCGGCTTGATCGCGCGTGTACCCGCGGGCGACCAGCTCGTCGATGGCCATGCGAAAGTGAAATGCGAGCTCGTCGTCGATCTCGCGACGCACGCTCTCGGCTTCCCGCCCTACCCGGAGGTATCGGCGAATCCCGTTGATTCTGGCCATCCCGAGCTTCCCTGAAGCGTTGAGGGGAATGTCGGTGGCGACGAGGCTGGCGTCAAGAGCCTGAGCTGCAGGACTTGACGCTGCGTCGTGCGTTAGGCTGCATTCGGCGGAATGCAACGACGTCTACTTCTTCCATGGTTCGTCCTCGCCGCGGGCGCGTGCGACCGCGGCATGAGCGTCGCCACGGCACGTGGCAGCGTGGTGACCGTGCCGCGGGTCGTGATCAACGAGGTGATGGCGAACCCTCGCGCGATACCGGACGAGCGCGGTGAATGGCTCGAGATCCTCAACCTCGAGACGACAGCCGTGGACCTGCGCGGGTGGACGCTCGCATCCGAGCACGATCCCGGAGCGGTGATCGGGCAGAGCATTCGAATCGCGCCGAACGGCATGGTCATCCTCGCGCGCAACGGCGACCCACGCGTGAATGGAGGCGTAACCGCGGCGTTCGCCTGGGGCGACCGCGTCGCTCTCGGCAACGGCGCCGATTGGGTTGCGCTGAGGACTACTGACGGCCTCACGGCCGACTCCGTCTCGTGGACATCGGCACTCGCCGGTGCGAGTCGCGCGCGCGTCGTCGTCCGCCAGGATCTCGCGGACGTTGGTGGTGACGGATGGGCGACGTCGACCGCGCCGTTCGGCGGCGGCGACCTCGGAACTCCGGCCGCTGCGAACAGCGTGGCCGCAACCGGGGCTGCCGAGGCGAGAAGTGCAGATCAACCGGCGCCCGAGCGCGCCGCAGCATCAGAGCCGCTTGCGACGCCACCCGGTCGGGGGCCCCCGCGGCTCGACGGCGGCGACCCCGCGCGCGACTCGACGCTGACGATTCGCTTCCTCGACGTCGGGCAGGGGGACGCGATTCTCGTGGAGAACGGTGGAAGCCGTGTGCTGATCGACGGAGGTCCTGATGCCGGACCGTTCGGGCGCATGCTCGGGCGCCTCGGCCTCGAGGGCAGCGTGATCGACGCCGTGATTCTCACGCATCCGCATTCCGACCACTACGGCGGCCTTCGCGAGATCTTCCGCTCGCGACGACGAATAGGCGTGCGCTATTTCTTCGAGAACCGCGACCCTAACGCGGCCGGACTGCTCGCGAACCTCCGCGATTCGGTCGCGAGCCGAGCGCGGCGCGGAGGTCTCGAGTACCGCGACACCGACGACCCGTGCGGCACCGGCGCCGCCTCGTGCACGATCAGCATGCGTGGCGGTGCGCGGCTGCACGTGCTTCGCCCCGATCCGCGCGGCGATGGGCCGAACAACCGCTCGGCGGCGGTGAAGCTCGTCGCGCCCGATTCGAGCTTCGCGCTATGGCTCGCCGGCGACGCCGAGCAGTCCGAGATCCGGTGGTTCGATCGCGTCGACTACGATCGCGCGCCCGGTATGGGCGCGACGGTGCTCAAGGCGAATCACCACGGAAGCTGCGACGGCATCTCGTCGCGATACCTCGACCTGATTCGCCCCGAGATCGCGGTGATCTCGCTGGCTGGGGTGAACGACTACGGGTACGTGCACTCGCAGACGCTCGATCAGCTGGCGAGCCGGCGGATCCCGTGGTACCGCACCGATCAGAATGGGACGGTGACGATCACCGTGCCGCGGCGGCGCGGGCCCGCGGGAGAGCGCGCCTACACCGTAACCGTGGAACGTGGCGGCCCGAGCATGCGAGGGCCGAGCGATCGACGCGCCCGGAACTGCGGCGAGCGGTAGTCGATCGCCGGCTCACAGCTTCACGTCGCCCTGCCCCGTTACCGGAATCTCGCGCACCTGCTCCGCCGATCGATCGAGCGCCAATCGTTTCCCGCTTCGGTCGACTTCGATCCAGATCGTCGACCGCGATCCGGAGCGCGCGTGCGTCACTCGGAGCACGTCACCGTCGCGCGCGTTCGAGGGCAGCAACCAGCGCGGCAACGGAGTCACCTCTCGACCGTCGACTTCGACGGCAGCCGAATCGTCGTCGATGACGTCGACCACCCACACATGTTTCGACCGAGAGACCGAGGCGCTCGTCTCGTCGGACTGGTCTGTCGGCCGTTCGTCCATCTCCTGGGCGAGTGGCGGCCCGAGGATCGCGTCCTCACGGCGCTCGTCCGCGATCTCGGCGAGGTCGAACTCGCCGACGCGCCGCCCGACAAACTCGTCGCGGACGTGTTTGTGGAACGCGGCGTCAGGCGCCGGCGAGTGCAGGAGCTCCTCGTACACCCGCTCCGGCACGTCGGCGAACTCGTAAACCGCCCCGCTCTCGAATGCGACGAGGAGCGTGTGCGTGGCGCGATCGAAGTCGACCGACCGCACGGCCGAGATCTCGTCCCAGTGTCTGGTCATGATCGATGGTCGTCGCAGGGCGTGTGCCGTTAATGAGGGACTGGGGACTGGGGACTGGGGACTAGGGTTGGGAGCGACCGCCAACGTCGCAGCGGGAGTCCGCCGTTCTCCCTCGTCCCTCGTCCCTCATCCCTCGTCCTTCCTACTTGCGATTCAATTTGAAGCTGAACGGCTGTTCGACAAGCTGTCGCACTTTGCGGCCGCCGGCTTCGGCGGGCACGAAGCGGGCGCGGGCGAGTGCGTCGCGGACGGCGTCGGCAAAGCTCGGGTGCGTCGTGTCGAGGATCCGGACGCTGCCGTTCTCGACGCGACCGAGAGTATCGACGACGAATTGGGCGCGGACGTCGCCCTCGACACCGGCGCTTTGGAGGAACGACGGGTAGCGCGGCGACGCCGAGCCGGGCATGGCGACGACCGGTCGGTCGACGAAGTGCTCGGTGAGCGGCTGGCCGTCGGACACGTTAGGCGACGTACCGTCCTCGCCAGCGGCCAGTCGTGTCGGGCCACGTTGCAGGCCGTCGTCGTCGAGCACTGGCAGCATCGCGCCTGGCTCGGGGATCACATCCGGAATCCTGGAAAGGTCGATCGTCGGCGGCGCTTCGACGGGCAGCGCCGGGCCATTCGCGGGCGCTCCGGTCGGTCGCGGGACAGTCGGCGCAGTGCGCGGGGCCGGACGAGGCGGGTTGATGTAGAGGGGTGCCGTGACCACACGCTCCACCGGTGTGGCTGTTAGCGCCGTCGCCTTGACAGCAAGCGCGATCAGCCCCGCGTGGACCGCCGTGCTCACCACGAAACCGCCACTTCGCTTCTGTCGCTGGGCATTCGATTCAGGCAGCCGGTTGAACATGCATCCTCCTCTCGAGGGCGTGGGTCATGCCGCGGACGCGGCGGGCTCCCACGAGGATGCACTGCGCCTATGAACCGGGCGTGACGGCCCGGTTAGGCAGCCGTGAAGCGACGATGAAGTTTCGCGCAGCGGCGGATTACGACTGCGTCATCGCCAGATTACGAAATCGTGAATGCGGAACAACGAGAATCGGCCGGAGCCCGAAGGCCCCGGCCGATTCCGAACGGCGAGTGCAGCTGGCGTCTTACGGATTACGGTCCGCGCAGCCCTCGTACTCCGTATTGTTCCGCTCCGCCTGGGACGGCACGAGGTTCTGCTCGTTGCCGAACGCCCCGCCCTTGAAGTACGGGCCGGTCGGCCAGACGGTCTCCTGGGCGCGCCCGTACTGCCTAACGAGCCGGCGCAGGTCGCCGACGCGATGCGACGTGCCCCAGAACCAGAACGCGCGCTCGCGGAAGAGAAGGTCCAGACGGCTGGCGGCGCTGCCCGGATCGGGCAACGCAGCCAGCCCGGCGACCCCACCACCCGACCGCGCTTCGTTCACCTTCGTGAGGAAGGTCGCGGCGTTACCGGCCTTCAAGGCCGCCTCGGCCTCGATCAGCCGGGCCTC
>Ga0075420_100002009_pt1 | contig 17534 bp, 9 predicted proteins | sample SoiMetdeltSBSDD4_FD_75296 | JGI IMG/M metagenome (GOLD analysis project Ga0075420, IMG submission 75296) | Bulk soil microbial communities from a Populus tree surrounding site in Tennessee, USA - Soil MetaG P. deltoides SBSDD4 | ecosystem: Environmental > Terrestrial > Soil > Tree plantation... | reverse complement strand
GCATTGTTAGAATTCGTTACCTCAAAACTGAATGAGTTGCCACCGATAGCCTGGCTCAAATCCCAGTTCCAGCTGCCCGCGATCTTACCTTCTAATCCTGCCGTGATGTATTTATCACGAATGACCGAATGAATTTCCGGCAGGAACCCATCTGGATATAATTCTGTTATCACTTGTGTTGTTTGTTTTGGATAACGATAAAAACCGGCAGCTTTTCCATTACGATAATTATATCCTGCAGTTAACAGGAATTGAAGATTCGTCTTGAAAGGATAACCCATATTTACCAATGCCCCATAGTTGTAAACTTCGGAGTTTCCGATATGCATGTTATTCTTCCTGCTGAATCCACGTTGCGCAATCAACTGTTCATCCAAAGCAACGTTGTTGGTATAAACAGTGCCAGTATAATCACCAACCCGGTTTGTCGGATCACGATGACGCATATCCCCTGAGAAATTGAAGAAACCGCCTTTTTTACCAAGCCTTGCGCCTTTGTTTAAACCTATTTGCTGTACTTCACCATCTCCTTCATAAGTTTTACCCCAATGACCATACAAGGTAGTTCCTGTTGGGTTTTTCTTTGTCACGATATTTATCACACCGGCGATAGCATCGGAACCATATTGTGATGAAGCGCCATCACGCAATACTTCTACTCTGTCGATCGCAGCAGCGGGAATGGAGTTGAGATCTGTTCCAACCGAACCGCGACCTATCGTTCCATTCACATTCGTCAACGCTGTATTATATCGTCTTTTACCATTCACCAAAACCAGTGTCTGGTCGGGACCGAGACCACGGATAGTTGCAGGATCGATATGATCGGTACCATCGGCAATGGTCTGGCGACTCGAATTGTATGAAGGAGCAACAAAATTTATCATTTGTGTTGGCTCTACCTGGCCTGTCAGCGTGAGTTCGCGGCTGGAGATCACGTCAACCGGCACCGGAGTTTGTGTGCTTGATCTTGAAGTAGCGGAACGTGAACCAACAACGATCACGCGGTTAAGATCTCCGGAATTTTGCATATCAAAATTATTTTCAGATACGGAGCCTGCGCTTACTGTAACCTGTTTTCGTTGCGTTATTACCCCCACATAGCTAACTATTAAGGTATAATTGCCGGCGGGAATTTTTAATTCATAGTTCCCGCTGGCATCTGTGACGGTACCTCGTTTTGTTCCATCAAGAATAACTGAGGCTCCCGCAAGAGGCAAACCATTTGCATCTTTCACCGAACCCCGTAGTGTTCCTGTTTGAGAAATTGCCTGGCTGCTTAAGAAAATACCAAGTACCAGGATCGCAAGACTTTTGATTTTTTTTGTTATCATACGCAGTGTTGTTTGGTTTAAAGAAGCGGATAAAGGGATAACGATAATGTTTAAAGAATTTGGATGCGAGTGAACTAAAGATAAAGATTTTAAGATAAAAAACGAGGAACTATTTACCTTGTGCACAGAAAGAAGACCATAATGAAAAAAATTATTCTTTTACTTGTATTACCCGCACTATTTCATTTCTCTTGTAAGACCACCAGACCCGGAACTGCATCAATTGATCATTACAAATATGACATTCAGAAAAAAGTAATTGCAGAAAATGGTGCTGTTGTTTCTGCTCATGCGCTGGCAAGTAAAGTTGGTATCGAAATATTAAAAAAAGGTGGGAACGCAATTGATGCAGCCATCGCCACGCAATTAGCACTTGCTGTTGTTTATCCAAACGCGGGCAATCTCGGTGGTGGCGGTTTTATGGTTGCAAGACTGAAGGATGGTAAACTTGTTGCGATTGATTATCGTGAAAAAGCGCCGGGTAAAGCGCATCGCGATATGTATTTGAATGAAGCGGGTGAAGCGCAATTGGAATTAAGTCAGTATGGTCATTTATCAGCCGGCGTTCCGGGAACAGTTTCGGGTTTATTTGAATCGGCGAAGTATGGAAAACTTTCCTTTGATAAATTGATACAGCCTGCAATAGATCTTGCTGAAAAAGGATTTACCATTTCAGAAAGAGAAGCAAGAGCTTTTAATAGCCTAAAAGATGAGTTCTTAAAATACAGCACCCAACCAACCGCATTTGTAAAAAATATTCCGTGGAAAGCTGGTGATACGCTGGTGCAAAAGGATCTTGCTGAAACCTTACAGCGTATTAAACAGGAAGGAACAAAAGGTTTTTATGAAGGTGAGACCGCAAGGCTTATCGTTGAAGAGATGAAAAGAGGCCATGGCATTATTTCATTAGAAGACCTGAAAAACTATAAGGCTGCCTCACGAGAGCCACATGTATTCGATTATAAAGGCTATAAAATCGTCGGTATGCCGATGCCAAGCAGTGGCGGCTTGCTTGTTCATCAAATGATGAAGATGATAGAAGACAAGCCAATTTCCTCGTATGGATTCCATTCACCTGAAGCGGTACAGCTGATGGTAGAAGTGGAACGCAGAGCCTATGCAGACAGGGCGCAATTCATGGGTGATGCTGATTTTTATAAAGTGCCTGTTGCAAAACTCACAAGTGAAAAATATTTGAAAGAACGGATGGCTGATTATATTCCCGGTAAAGCAAGCACAAGTCACCAGGTAAAACCCGGCGATCTTCCTGCAACCGAAAGCGAGGAAACGACCCATTTGAGTGTAATTGATAAAGATGGAAATGCAGTTGCGGTTACTACGACGCTCAATAATTCTTATGGAAGTAAAACAGTTGTTGGCGGCGCAGGTTTTATTTTAAATGATGAAATGGATGATTTTAGTGTAAAACCAGGTGTACCGAATATGTATGGTGCTATCGGTGGCGAAGCAAATGCTATTATGCCTGGTAAACGAATGCTGAGTTCCATGACACCAACCCTGGTATTAAAAGATGGAATGCCTTACCTGGTGGTGGGTACTCCCGGAGGAACAACAATACCTACTTCTGTTTTTCAAAGCCTGGTCAACATCCTTGATTTTAATATGAGCACTGAAGATGCGGTTTGGAAACCAAAATTTCATCACCAATGGCTTCCTGATTCAGTGTACCTGGAAAAAGGATTTCCTTCTTCAACAAAAACGGCATTGACACAAATGGGATATAATACGTCAAACCGCGGTGGTATTGGAAGAACAGAAGTGATAAGGGTATTGCCCAATAAAAAATTTGAAGCGATCGCTGATAACCGCGGTGATGATGCTGCGGAAGGATGGTGAATTGAATTAACAATTAATAATTAATAATTGATGAGTTTAGGTAAAGAGTATTTAACAACAGTCATTAAAAGACTGAAGTACTATAAAGAACTTGGTGAAAAGACTTTTGAGCAATTAGAAGAAAAGGATCTTCATTATTTTCCAACATCTGAATCAAACAGTATTGCAATAATCGTTCAGCATTTGACAGGCAACATGCTTAGCCGCTTTACTAATTTCTTAACTGAAGATGGCGAAAAAGAATGGCGGCAACGTGATGATGAATTTGAAGTACATGATTACTCAAAACAACAGGTGATCGATCTTTGGAACAAAGGTTGGGAATGCTGTTTTCATGCACTTGAATCGATAACTGAGGACGATCTGCTTACAATAATTTATATCCGCAAAGAACCTCTTACCGTTATTGATGCCATCAACCGTCAACTGGCACATTATCCTTATCATATCGGGCAGATCTTATATATCGGCCGAATGATAAGGAACAAGGATTGGACAAGCTTGTCGATTCCCAAAGGTCAATCACAACAATATAATACCGGTAACCAGGTAAAGGACCCTGCCAGGAAATATTAGCTGCTCGAAATGTATAGCTGCTGTTCAACTGTTTAGCATAGTCAATTCTTTTTTATCCATAGTATTTGACCTGCCGGATTTAATTTCTATTTTTACGCCCCTTTAAGTCCAGCCTGCGCATTTCTACAGGCAAAATCCTTTCTGAAAACCCGGTAATCATTTTAATCAGTAAAAAGCTGACCATGAAAATTTTATTCGCGGCTGTAACCCTATTGACTGCACTGAACCTGAATAGCCAGGTGAAATATGGCATTTTTGCCGGGCCCCAGATCACCGGTGTTCGATATATGATTGAAGGAAAAAAACAGGAAAGCTCATTGAAGATCGGTGGCACTCTTGGATTTCAATTGAAAGTGCCATTTGAAAACCGTTTAAGCTTTGCTCCATCAATTGCGTACAATCTTCGGGGTTACAAAGTAGACAAGTTTACCGCCATATCTTTTCCCCCTGACTCTTCGGCTACTGATGTGGATACAAGATTTCACACAGTAGAGGTTGCGTTTTTGCTGCAACATGATTTTAAAATAGAACCCGGGCATTTCTTCATTCGTTTCGGACCATCGTTGGATTTTGCGTTGTTTGGCAATGAAAAGTTCAATACAATAAACGATACCAAAGTTGACAGAAGCATGAAGTTCAGCTTTAGCGATTATGGACATTATCTCGCTTCGGCTATCATCGAATTTGGATATGAGGCTGAAAATGGTTTGTTTGTTTACGGGCATTACAACTACAGTCTTACTACAATGAACAATTGGGATTACGGACCTGAGATCGGCAACAGGGCTGCAGGCATTACGATCGGGAAGTATTTAAAGGCGAAAACAAGACCTTATCAGCAATAACCATCACATTTAACATTTACCTCTCACCATTTAGCTAAGGTCTTTCTGACCTTTGGTACTTAATTTGCCTTACGGGGGACTATTGGTTACTTTTACAGTCTAATGCACTGCTCCTGAAGACCTTCAAGAAAATACTCAAATGGGGGTTAATCTCGCTGCTATTCCTCATAATAGCCGGGGCAATCTTTGTCAATACTGAGTGGGGGCAGAATATTCTTACAAGGGCTGTTACGGCCCGGCTATCGAGGGACCTTAAAAGCAAAATCACTATCAAACACGTTAGTTTCTCGCTATTCGACAAGATGAACCTTGAAGGTGTGCTGATAGAGGATCAAAAAAACGATACGCTGATTTCAGCCGCTACCATGCAGGTTCGGGTAACCGATTGGTTTTTTTTTAAGGACCAGGTCGTGTTGCATTACATAGAAATGAGCGATGCGGTGGTTCATATCAACCGTGCTGATTCCGTATGGAATTTTCAATATCTCATTGACTATTTTTCAGGTGGCGGTTCAAGCGGCTCAAAAAAGAAAGCGGTCGAGCTTGATTTCAAAAAGATCAAACTAAGCAATGTTTCCTTTATAAAAAAAGACGAGTGGCGTGGTGAGGATATGCAATTGCGATTGACATCAATGGATCTTGATGCTGACGAAATAAATTTCAACACAAAGAAAATTGAAATAAACTCCCTCGATTTTTCGGATCCTGTTTTTATTATAAAAAATTATCCAGGCAAACGGCCAAAGAAAATAAAAATAACAACGGATGAAGAAGTGATTGATGAGGAAAAGACAGACACGATGTTGAAATGGAATGCAGCGGGCTGGGCACTGCATATCGATCGACTAAAGATCAACAATGGTGATTTCAAAAATATCAAGATGATCGATGGGACTTATCACGATTATTTTGACGGAAGGAATATTGATTTTGCTGCCATCAACGGAACATTTTCTGATGTGATCTTCAACAAGGATACATTAACTACTAAATTAGAACTAAGCACAAAAGAAAGAAGCGGGTTCGAAGTAAAGTCAATGGTGGCAGAGGCCAGGCTTACACCCAATGAAATGTCATTTGATAAAATGGAAATAAAAACGAATAACAGTGTTATTCGCGATTATTTCAGCATGAAGTATGAAGACTTCAGTGACATGGATGAATTTATAACGAAGATCAGGATGCAGGCACGTTTTGATAACGCACAGATCGATAGTGATGACATTGCATTTTTTGCGCCGGCGTTAAAGACCTGGAAAAAAAGAATAACGGTAAGTGGTCTGGCTAGTGGAACTGTTGATGATATTTATGGACGAGAGATGTCGATACAGGCGGGCACTAATACATACCTGAATGGTGATATCAGTTTAACGGGTCTGCCGGATATAGATAAGACCTTTATTGATTTTAAGGCAAATAATTTCAGAACTACCTACAGCGATGCAACTACTTTTTTACCGGCAATAAGAAAAGTAAGGATGCCGCGGTTGCAAAGCATTACTTACCTGAACTTCCAGGGCAATTTCACCGGTTTTGTCAAAGACTTCGTTACGTATGGTAACATTCAAACCAATCTTGGCACAATTACCAGTGACCTGAATATGAAATTACCGGATGGAAAGCAACCGTTTTATTCGGGGAGTATCGCATCACAAAATTTCAATCTTGGGCAATTTATCAATAATGCCAAGATCGGGACGATCTCTTTTGCAGGACAAGTGAAAGGCCGTGGCTTTAAATTCAATACACTTTCGGCCGATATCGATGGAAAGATCAATCATATCGTATATAATAATTATCACTATGAGAACATAACTGCAAAAGGAACTTTGAGCAACAGGATATTCGACGGTGATTTTTCTATCAGGGATACCAATGCTGTTGGTTCCATGAGCGGTATTGTTGACCTGAGCGGGAAAGTGCCGCGTTTTAATTTTGTGGCCAACGTAGATACGATAAACTTCAGGCCACTTCATTTACTCAACGAGAATTATTCATTCAAAGGAAAACTTGATTTTAATTTTTCAAGTGATAATATCGATAATTTTCTTGGCAATGCAAACGTAAGAAATGCCACCCTTACCAAGGATGGAAGATCAATTGCGCTTGATTCGTTTGTTATTAATTCTGAATACGTTGACGGCGTAAAACATCTTAGCGTGGCCTCGAATGAATTTGAAGGGAATATAACAGGGGATTTTTCCCTTAGAGATCTGCCTGAAACGTTTAAACTTTTCTTAAACAAATATTATCCCGCTTATGTAAAAGCGCCTTCAAGAAATATCCGTGACCAGGCTTTTAGTTTTGATATTAAAACAAACTATGTTTCAGATCTGCTGAATTTGTTTGATACTACGCTGCAGGGATTTGACAACAGTACCATAAGCGGCAAGCTCGATACCCGGCAAAATCAATTGGAACTTATAACCGAAGTACCGTCATTCGCCTATAAGCAATATGAATTCCAAAATGTGAAAATAGACGCCAAGGGAACTTTCCAAAATCTTGCCGTTACTACAACCATTGATCATTTAAAAGTAAGCGATAGCCTTAGTTTTCCATTTACCCAGGTTGATCTTGTAGCGAGAAATGATTCAACCCGCGTGCGATTAATAACAGAAAGTGATAATAAAAATATTTCAGGCGGGTCGATCAATGCATTGGTAAGAACTTTTGACGATGGCCTGGCCATAAAATTTGATACATCGAATTTTGTATTGAATGGTAAACGATGGTCGATTGAAGAGAATGGCGAATTGGAGTTAAGGTCAAACCGTGTATCGCACAGCGAGATCGTATTGAAGGAAAGCAACCAGGAAATAAGGATCAGGACGCAACCTTCTGACACAGGTGACTGGAACGATATCAAAGTGGGGCTTAAGAATTTTAATATCGGCGACGTTACTTCCTTTCTTGTAAAGAACTATAAGATCGATGGAATGATGTCAGGTGATATAACGGTGGAGGATCCTGCAAAAAAATTCAATGTGACCGCCGATGTTCTTACTGATCAGCTTCGGATAGATAATGATAGTATCGGGCAGATCGGCGCTCATGTTTTTTATAATAATAAAACAGGAAATCTTACCGCAAACGGAAAAACAATAAACCCGGACCAGAAGCTTGGTTTTGATCTCAATCTCTTCTTAAAAGACCTTGCTACAAATGAACAGGATGTAATTACTATAACACCCGAAAGATATCCTGTAAAGATCGTCGAACGTTTTATCGGCAATCTTTTCACCAACCTTGATGGTTTTGCTACCGGACCGCTCAAGATCATTGGTAAGGGACCCGATGCGAAATACCTCGGCAAAATGAAATTAGAAGATGCAGGCCTGAAAGTAAAATTTACACAATGCTATTATAAACTAAGCGATGGCGAAATAACTTTTACTGAAGATGGGTTAGATCTGGGGCGATTAATATTAACAGACACCGTAACCAATAATACGGCAACGCTCCGCCAGGGAGTGATCAAACATGATTCCTGGAAAAATATGATGTATAATATAGAAGCCAGAGTTGACGGGCGACCTATGCTATTACTAAATACCACCCGGGCAGATAACAGCAGCTTTTATGGTTATGCTTTAGGTACCGGTTCATTCTCATTAACGGGTCCCCAATCAAACATGCGGATGAAAATTATTGGTGCTGCTTCAAGAACGGATAGCTCCTATATCACCATACCCAACACGACGGGACGAGAAAGTGGTACTGCGAATTTCCTCATTGAAAGAAAATATGGAAGAGAAATAACCGATACCACTTTCACCGGTAATGTGGCAAATCTTACGTATGATGTTGATATTACCGGCACCCCTGCTGTGAACGTCCGTGTTGTGATCGATGAGTTAACAAATGATGAGATACGTGGCAGAGGTGAAGGCAATCTTCGCATTATCGCAGGAACGAATGAACAGATGACCATGCGTGGCCGGTTTGATATTAATGATGGCGTTTACCGTTTCTCTTTCCAGTCATTTTTCAAAAAACCATTTGAACTCAATAAAAATGCAAACAATTATATTGAGTGGACCGGAGATCCCAATCATCCCACGGTGAATATTGAAGCTATTTACAAAACAACCAATAAAGTTGACTTTTCACCTTTGCTCGGCGGGAATGCGGCTACGAACAATGTAACAGCCTTCAGAGATTATGTGTATGTGGTCGCAAAACTTAAAGGCGATCTTTTTAAACCCGACATTAAATTTGACCTGGATTTTCCACCTGATAGTCCCCCCTTGAAAGATTTTTATCTGTCTGAAGTTATCAAATCAACACTTAGCAATGAAAACGAACTGAACAAGCATGTTGCATTCCTGGTGGTGTTCAACAGGTTTGCGCCGGGCGATGTTGGTTCCTCAGCAACGCTCACCTCGGGTGTTGACATTTTTGTCAACAGTATTTCCGATTTTCTTTCGGGCCAGATCAATAAATGGCTTAATAATTTCCTATCGGAAAAATTGAGAATACAGGGGTTGAATATTAATTTCTCAGGCTCACTTTATAATCCAAATCCATTTGGACAAAGTGGTTCCGTCAATGGATACGACCGGATGGGAAGTGATTTTAATCTTGCCATTGCAAAAACGTTTTTAAATAACCGTATCGTATTAACATTTGAAGGTACTGCCGATGTTCCTTTTCAAAACTCTACACAATTAAAAACGGATATTTTTAAAAATATCACCGCAGAATTCTTAGTGAATAAAAGCGGTACTGTAAGGGTGAACCTTTTCTATAAAGAGAATATTGACCTGCTCACCAACACGGCTTCAGGAAGCGGCAGACTGAGAAGATTTGGGACCAGCCTCGCCTATCGCAGGGATTTTAACAAATTAGGGGATCTATTCAGAAAAAGAAAAGCTGCTACGCAACCGGCAAGTACTACTACAGAGAAGAAAGATGGTAACTAAATGAAATTCCAAATTCCATTGGCAAGATGTAGAGGAATTTGGAATTTATTTTTTTGGGATTTGCCCTACTGATCATCATCCATGATTTCATGACCCAACTTATCCCGTTTGGTCATCAAATATTTTTCATTATGCGGATTGGGTGAAACTTCGATCGGGATATTATCAACGATCTCAAGTCCATAACCGATCAGGCCAATTCTTTTCTTTGGATTATTACTTATAAGCTTCAACTTCGAAATTCCAAGATGACGAAGCATTTGCGCACCAATGCCATAATCTCTTTGATCCATCTGAAAACCGAGATGAAGATTTGCTTCTACCGTATCCATCCCTTCTTCCTGCAAGCGATAAGCTTTTAATTTATTCAGCAAGCCAATCCCGCGTCCTTCCTGGTTCATATAAAGGATGGCGCCCTTGCCTTCTTTTTCTACCATTTTCATCGAGGCATGCAGTTGTTCACCACAATCACAACGAAGCGAGCCTAAAATATCGCCGGTAAAGCATGATGAGTGAACTCTTACCATCAACGGTTCATCTTTTTCCCACTCGCCCTTTATCAATGCAAGATGTTCATTGCTGGTATACTTTTCTATAAAAGCGATTAATGTAAAGTCGCCATATTTTGTTGGCATACTTACTCTCACTACCTCGTCTATCAGCGAATCCCTTTTTATCCTGTACTCAATAAGATCTTTTATAGAAATTACTTTGAAATCAAACTTCTTTGCAACTTCTAATAATTGAGGTAAACGAGCCATTGTACCATCATCATTCATAATTTCAACCAACACACCGGCGGGCTCAAGTCCTGCCAAACGGGCAAGGTCAATGGTCGCTTCAGTATGACCAACTCTTCTTAACACCCCACCCTTTTTTGCCCGAAGCGGAAAGATGTGACCCGGTTTTCCAAAGTCAGATGGTTTGGTATTCGGGTCGATGAGAGCAAGAACAGTTTTTGAACGATCATGTGCCGATATCCCGGTTGAACATCCATGGCCTAACAAATCGACCGAAACGGTAAACGCGGTTTCATGAAGAGCGGAGTTATTATTTACCATTAACTCAAGACCCAGCTCATCGCAACGGTCTTCGGCCAATGCAGCACAGATAAGACCGCGGCCATGTTTGCTCATAAAATTGATCACCTCAGGACTTGCAAATCTTGCAGCAATGATAAAATCGCCTTCGTTTTCCCGGTCTTCATCGTCAACAACGATCACAATTTTTCCGGATTTTATGTCTTCAATGGCACTGTCGATAGTGTCTAGCATGCTCAGATAATTTCAGCAAAATTACAATTCAAGGTGGATGGAAAGTGGAAAATATTTTGAAATGAAAAGCAGCGTTTTAGAGTCAGATGGCGTTTCATTAAGAGGTGACACAGGAGCAATAATTTGTTAATATTTGGGTATATTTAACCGGCCGGAATTCCCTTTCTTTGTACCAATAAACTAATACTTATGCTTAAGAGAGTCTTGTTTTTACTCGCAATAATTTTTATTGCAGCTACTTCACAAGCACAGATCACCACCAGCGAAATTACAGGTCACGTTATAGATTCCGCTACAAAAGAACCACTTACAGGCGCCAGTATTGTTGCTACACACACTCCTTCGGGCACAAGATATACCGGCATTACTTCAAGAAGAGGCGAATTCACAATTTCCGATATGCGTGTGGGTGGACCTTATGTTGTTGTCATCACATTCGTGGGTTTTGAAACTGTAACATTTGATGATGTGGTCCTGAAGCTTGCAGAGCCTTTCCTTTTGGAAGTGAACATGAACAAGAAAACCGGCACCCTGGAAAATGTGATCATCAGCACCTCAAGAAGAAACCCGATCATGAATTCTAATAGAACTGGTGCCGTGACAAACCTTGGCGTTCGGGATATTGCTAACCTGCCAAGCATCAGCAGAAGCGTAAATGATTTTACCCGTCTTACGCCACAGGCAAACGGTACTTCGATTGGAGGTGGAAATTACAGGCAAAATAATTTTACAATAGACGGCGCTGATTTCAACAACAGCTTTGGTATTGGTCAAAACCTGCCGGCAAACGGCTCTCCTATTTCTATAGATGCCCTGGATGAAATAACTGTAAATGTTACACCTTATGACATTCGTCAATCAGGTTTTATCGGCAGTGCGATCAATGCAGTAACCCGCTCAGGCACCAACCAGTTCCAGGGATCGCTTTATCATTATTTCAGAGACCAGAGGCAGCAGGGAAATAAAGTAAACAAAACAGAATTTGTAAAGCCCGCTTTCGAATTTAAACAATATGGTGGACGCCTTGGCGGCCCAATCATTAAAAATAAATTATTCTTTTTTGTAAGCTATGAGAGGGACAATCAACCGAGCCCGATTCAGACAACGTTTGCAGCAACAGCATCAGCTCCTTACGGCAGCGCTCCCAACATAGCAAGACCTACGGCCGATGAACTGAATATGATCAGCGACTACTTAAGGACAAATTATGGTTATGAAACCGGTCCTTATGATAATTACTCATCAGAGATCAAACGAGAAAAATTTGTCGGCCGTATAGATTGGAACATTAATACAAAACATAAGTTTAATATTCGTTACAGCCAGGTGGAAGGCGGTAACCCTAGTCCGCCAAGCGGCTCTACTACAGGAACAGGCATTTCATATTCTACTGGTGTAGGACGTACGAATATTAATGCTTTATGGTTTCATAACTCCCAATATCTGCAAGGAGCAAATTTCTACTCTTTGGCAGCGGAATTAAATTCTAAGTTTGGCAAATTCTCCAACACATTACGGGGAACCTATACTTTCCAAGACGACTCCCGCGAAACCCCAAGCCAGCAGTTTCCATTTGTAGATATTTTAAAGGATGGATCACCTTTTACATCTTTTGGGTATGAGCTATTCAGCTATGGTAACCTGAGAAAAGTAAAAATGTATTCATTTGTTGATAACGTGACCTGGAGATCCGGCATCAACAATTTTACAGTCGGTGGGCAGGTTGACTGGAGTGAAACTATCAACGGTTTCCAACGTTTTGGATTGGGTTACTTCCAATTCAATTCATGGGCAGATTTTGCAAGTGCATTAGATCCCAATCCTGCTAATCGTGCAAAACCAAACGCCTATGCACTAACATATTCACTGGAAAAAGATTTTGCACAAGCATTTCCAACATTTGAGTTTATGCAATATTCTTTATACGGACAGGATGAGATCGCTGTCAATAAAAAATTCAAACTGACCTTAGGTTTAAGACTTGATATGCCAACCTATCCCGATGTGGAGGAAGTAAAAACACATCCGCTTGTTGCAGCGCTCACCTTCAGAGATGGAATTAAGCTAAACACCGGCGTGCTCCCCGACAGGCAGTTAATGTGGTCACCGAGAATTGGATTCAATTATGATATCTACGGTAATCGTTCATTACAGATTCGTGGAGGAACAGGTGTATTTACCGGAAAAGTTCCATTTGTATGGATCGTTAGCCAGGTAGGAGATGCCGGTATGTTACAGGTAACCCAATCATGGACCGGCTCCGCCGTACCGGGACCTTTTAATCCTGATCCTGCAGCTTACAGGCCTTCAATTGTACCTACACCAGGCTCTGTAATTCCAACCGCTATCACCGTATTGGATGAAGAATTTAAGTTCCCTCAAACATGGAAGTCAAGCATTGCGATTGATACAAGGCTTCCATGGAATATGATCTTTACTTTAGAAGGTATCATCAATAAAGACCTTAAAACAACATATTTTGACAATGTGAACCTTGTAACGCCCCAGGCGCTCAGTGTTTCAGGTTATCCTGATAACAGGATGCTTTTCCCGGTTGCCAATCAGCAGAAGTTTGTAAACCCTTTGACAAATACGGGGCAAGCAAGCGCCTCCGGAACTAACGCGTTCAATGCAATTTTATTAAAGAATGGCAGTAAAGGTGTGTATGCTTCAATGACTGCAAAAGTTGATAAGCAATGGAGAAATGGTTTTGGCGCTTCAATAGCTTATATCAAAACTTTTGCAAACAACTTGTTCGATGGCGGCGGTGACCAGCCATTATCGGCATGGCAAAGCACCAACACGTTCAATTCGCCGAATCAGCCAACACTAGGTTATGCCAGTTACATTGTTCCCGATCGTCTTGTTGCTTCATTTACATTAAGAAAAGAATATTTCAAACATTTTGCAACTACCATTTCGATGCTTTATAGCGGTGCCATTGATTACAGGTTCTCTTATGTGTATGGTGCAGACTTCAACCGTGATGGTTTTAATGGTAATGATCTTATCTATATTCCAAAAGACCCTTCAGAGATCACATTTACCAACTTTACTTATCCGAATGGAGTGACCTATACAGCAGCTGAGCAGAGTGCATTATTCTTTAAATACATAGAGCAGGATAAATACCTGAGAAATCATAAAGGACAATATGCAGAACGCAATGGTGCACAGGCGCCATGGAGAAACCAGGTAGATGTTAAGATTCTCCAGGATCTCTTTATTAATGTTGGTAAGCATAAAAATACAATCCAACTGAGTCTCGACATTTTCAATTTTGGAAACCTGCTGAACGCAAACTGGGGTAAAGTAAAAACTGTAAATGCGAGCTCTGTACTTGTACCAACAAACCAGAACAATCTTGTAGCCGGTCCGGGCGGCACGGTTAGACCAACATTCCGTCTGGCAACTGACAGAAACAATCCCGTTACAGATACCTTCAGAGATAATGTAAGTGTCACTTCTACTTACTTTATGCAAATGGGTATCAGGTATATTTTTAACCAGTAATGATTTTTAGTTTGTATAAAAAGGCCTTTCATGTTGAGAGGCTTTTTTTATTGGTTCAATTACTAATTACTGATTATTGATTATTTGACAGCAACAGGCTAGGGGCTAATGACCAAAGACTAATGACTCCGGACTGCCGACTATCGACTCTCAATCCTACCCCATCCCCATTTCAAAAAAGCAGGCATGGCTCTTCCCCATGTTTTTACATCGTGTTTACCATCTTCATAATTCACATAATGAATATCATTTTCATTACTATATCCTTTTTTCTCGAGCTCTTCAATTAATCCAAGCGTATCATCAATTGAATCAATAATGCCGTTGTTATTCCTGTCCATTCTTTCATCGTGCGATCCCGTTGTAAAATAGAATTTAAGTCCCGGCTTGTATTCACCTTCCCGAATCAGCTTATGAATTATGCGATCTGTGGCTTCATTGTATCCGTCATGAACATCTTTCAGCCTCCACCAAAATGAACCTGAAAAAACGCCCACCCTGGAAAAAATTTTCGGATAATGCCACACAGTATCAATTGCGGAAAGTCCACCTAATGAAAAACCAGCATAAGCGATCTCCTTAAAACTTTTTTGAAAATTTGTTTCGACGTAGGGTATCAGCTCTTTAAAAACAAATTGCTGATGCAGGCCTGCCTTTGCACCTCTGCCTTTAAAATCCTTTAATGATGCTGTGCCATATTCCATTTTTCTGTCATTACTGCAATGAATGCCTGCACAAATAAGTGGCATTATTTGGTTTTTCGCATACAATTCTCCAAGCATTTCGGCAAAATGGAATTTTGGCAGATCCTGGCCATCATTAATGATCAAAAGGCTTGTTTCAACGGTAGCTGAAGCAAAAGGAGGAAGATAGAGAGCAACCAGGACTTCCCTATTCAGGTTGGTAGAATTGAATGTGATATGCTGTACGGGAACTCCGGTCTGCGAACGCTGCATCCCCGCAAAATTAAGGGAACAGCGTCAAAGACAATTACGTTATACCGCAAACAATCTTGTAGGCTTTTTTGTTTTTTACCCCTTTAAAAAATACATTTGGTTAGTTGCGCAGGAAAATATTTTAATCAAATCAAACTAAACATTATGAAGAAGATCGGCGTGTTACACGGAAAAGAAAGAAGTTTTCCCATGGCTTTTGTTGAAAGAATAAACAGTAAGAATATTTCTGGTATTGTTGCCGAGCCGGTTCGCATTGATAAAGCCATTCAGGGGGAACCTACAGGCTATGCCGTGATTATTGACCGGATTTCGCAGGATGTGCCTTTCTACAGAACATGGTTAAAGAATGAAGCGCTGACAGGTACTGCAGTCATCAATAATCCGTTTTGGTGGAGCGCCGATGATAAGTATTTCAATAACTGCTTAATGACAAAAGTAGGGGTACCTATTCCTAAAACGGCGATCATTCCTTCGAGGGAACATCCCGATGATACATCAGAAGAATCATTCAGCAATCTTGCCTACCCGATGGATTGGGAAGCGATCTTCAACTATGTTGGTTTTCCTGCTTACATGAAACCTTTTGCAGGCGGCGGATGGAAACATGTTTATAAATTAAAAAGCAAAGAAGAATTTTTTGAAAAACATAGTGAGACCGGTCAATTGGTGATGCTGCTCCAGGAAGAAATTGTTTTTACTGAATACTATCGATGCTACTGCATTGGCCGAAAACATGTTCGTATCATGCCTTATGAACCCCGCAATCCGCATCATCTTCGTTATGTGGCAAGTTTTACTCCATCACCAGAGCGGTTAAAACAAATGGAAGAGATCGTGCTTCGCATTTGCAATTATCTTGGTTATGATTTTAATACCGTGGAATTAGCCATAAGGGATGGTGTTCCTTATGCCATTGATTTTTGCAACCCGGCCCCTGATGCAGAACGCAGCAGTGTTGGTGAAGAAAATTTTGCATGGGTTGTCGAAACCGCTGCCAACTACGCGATCGAAAGAGCCATGCAACATAAAGATGAACAGGATAATTTAACATGGGGTGAATATGTGAAACGTGGAGCGGATAAAACATCATTGGTATAGGGATTTGTAATTAGGAATTGGGAATTTGTTTGGCGAATCGTGTTATTTAACTTTATGAACTATAAAGGCTACAAAGAATTAGAATGTTATATCCAGGCAAGATTGCTCAGAATATTTATTTCTGAGTTGGTCAAGAAATTACCGGTCCATGAAAAATTCTTGCTCGCTGCTCAAATTATTGATTCTTCCAGGTCCATAACCCGGAATATTGCCGAAGGTTATGGACGATATACGTATACTGATACAAGAAATTTTTTCATTATAGCAAGAGCTTCTGTCACGGAAACCATGGAACATCTTGCAACTGCATGTGACGAAAAATATATTACTAAAGAAGAATTGACAACAGGAGAAGAAAAGTGCGAGTTGGTGTTTAAATTAATAAATGGATATATTTCATATTTGGATAAATCAAAAAATAAGGCAAGTTCAAATCAACCGAATTCCTAATTACAAATTCCCAACTCCCAAAAATGGCAACACTTAACTATAAAACCTTCACTCTCGGCGTTGAAGAAGAATACATGGTGCTTGATCCCGAAACAAGAGAACTCAAAAGTCATGAGCAAAAAATAGTGCACGAAGGGCAAAAAGTGATCAAGGATAAAGTAAAGGCCGAAATGCACCAGGCAGTAGTGGAAGTAGGCACTGATATTTGTGCTGATGCAGATGAGGCCTGGCAGGATGTCGCAGCGCTAAGGAAAACGATCTCTGAGATCGCAGGCGACCTTGGTTTTGCGATGGGCGCAGCAGGTACACATCCATTCAGTCATTGGGAAAGCCAATTGATAACGGATCATATTCGCTATAATGAACTGGTAAATGAATTGCAGGAAGCAGCACGAAGCAACCTGATCTTTGGTTTGCATGTGCATGTAGGAATGGAAAGTCGTGAAATGGCCAATCATATCGCAAACAGCACAAGGTATTTCTTACCTCATATTTATTCATTAAGCACCAACTCTCCTTTTTGGGAAGGAAGATTGACAGGCTATAAATCTTTCCGGACAAAAGTGTTTGATAAGTTTCCACGCACCGGGATCCCTGAAGCCTTTGACAGCATCGAATCATACGAGAATTATGTGAAGCTGTTGGTAAAGACCAATTGTATTGACAATGCCAAAAAAATATGGTGGGACCTTCGCGTTCATCCATT
>Ga0075420_100002008_pt1 | contig 17534 bp, 14 predicted proteins | sample SoiMetdeltSBSDD4_FD_75296 | JGI IMG/M metagenome (GOLD analysis project Ga0075420, IMG submission 75296) | Bulk soil microbial communities from a Populus tree surrounding site in Tennessee, USA - Soil MetaG P. deltoides SBSDD4 | ecosystem: Environmental > Terrestrial > Soil > Tree plantation... | reverse complement strand
TTTCCGGCTCCGCTCAACCTTCTGTGATCCCGGTCGCACGGCCCGCGATCCGCCAACCTTGCGTTGCTGTGGGCCCGCCCGCCGCGCACGCAGCCGGCGCCCATCTATCTCGGGCCACCCACGGTGGATCGGGACACAGCGCTCCAATACAGAGGCCCAAGAATCGCATAAACTTCCGCTATGGCGAGGACGATCGTGGATCTGTCGATGCCGCTCGAGAACGATGTCGTCTCCGACCCGCCGGGGTACGGCCCGAGGATCGAGTATCTGCGGCACAAGGACACGGCGAAGGACGTGGCGCAGTTCTTTCCCGGATTGCGGGAGGAGCAGCTGCCCGACGGCGAGGGGTGGGCCATCGAGTGGATCCGGCTGATGACGCACAACGGCACACATCTGGATGCGCCCTATCACTTCGCGTCCACGATGAACAAGGGCGAGCGGGCCATCGCCATCGACGAGGTGCCGCTCGAGTGGTGCTTTCAGCCGGGCGTGAAGCTCGATTTCCGGCAGCTGCCGGACGGCTACGTCGTCACTGCCAACGACGTCGAGCGCGAGCTGGAGAGGATCGAGCACACCGTACGTCCGCTGGAGATCGTGGTCGTCAACACACGCGCCGGTGCCGCGTACGGTCAGCCGGACTACGTGGCCGCCGGCGCCGGCATGGGGCGGGAGGCGACGCTCTACCTGCTCGAGCGAGGCGTGCGCGTCACCGGCACCGACGCGTGGTCCTGGGACGCGCCATTCGTGCACACCAAGGCGAAGTTCCAGGCGAGCGGGGATGCGTCGCTGATCTGGGAGGGCCACAAGGCCGGCCGCGAGGTCGGCTACTGCCACCTCGAGAAGCTCCACAACCTCGAAGTGCTGCCACCGCACGGCTTCACCATCGCCTGCTTTCCGGTGAAGATCCGCGGTGCGTCCGCGGGCTGGACGCGCGCGGTGGCCCTCGTGGATCGCTGAGCGGAGCCATCATGCTCTTCATGTGCATCGAGACGTACAAGAACCAGGATGCGAAGACGGTGTACCGGCGCTTTCGCGACAAGGGCCGCCAGATGCCGGAGGGACTGACGTTCGTCGGCTCGTGGGTGACCGCTGACCTGGACCGCTGCTTCCAGCTGATGGAGTGCGACGACGTCACCCTGCTCCAGCAGTGGATCGTGCGCTGGTCGGACATCATTCATTTCGAGATCCTGCCCGTGGTCGCGGGCAAGGACGTGGCGGCGGCGCTCGCGCCGCAACTCTAGCTGCCGGGATCCGCGCGGCGCTGCGGTACGATCGAGCGCAATGCGCTTGATCGTCCGGCTCGTGGAGCTGGGGCGTGCCCGTCCCGACCGGACGGCGGTCATCGTGCTCGCGCTGCTGCCGTTCCTCCTCTGGGCGCCGGCGCTCTGGCCCGGTCGCGTGCTGACGCCCGTCGATCAGCTCTTCCTCGTGGCGCCCTGGAGCGCGGTGGCGCCGGCGCGGCCGCAGGCGAACCCGGCGCTGGCGGACGTCTCGCAGGTCTTTCATCCGTGGACGCTCTACACCGCGCGCGAGATTCGCGGCGGTCGCCTGCCGCTGTGGAACCCGTACGCCTACGCGGGAGCGCCGTTCCTGTCGAATCCCCAGACCGCGCTGTTCTTTCCGCTCACCTGGCTCACGTGGGCGCTGCCCGCGACACTGGCGCTCACGCTGCCGCAGGTTCTCAAGGTCGCGGTGGCGGGCCCGGCGATGTACTGGTTCTTGCGAACGCTCGCCGTCTCCCCGCTGGCCGCCTTCGTCGGCGGCGCCGGGTTCATGCTGTCGACCACGCTGATCGCCTGGCTGCCGTGGACCTACTCGACCACGATGGTCTTCCTGCCGATCCTCTTCGGTCTCGTGGAGCGACTTGCCCAGCGAGTGGACGCGCGACGGGTGGCACTGCTCGGCCTGGCCATGGCCGGCGACGTGCTCGCCGGTTATCCGCCGTCGGCGTTCCACGGCCTGCTCGCCACCGCGGCGTGGGCGGTCGTGCGGACGCCGTGGCGCGCGCGGCCGCTCGGCTACTTCGTCGCCCTCGGCGCCGCCGCCGTGCTCGGCGCCGGCCTCGCCGCCGTGCAGATCCTGCCCGCGCTCGACTACATGCGCGAGAGCGCCGTGTACTTCTACCGGAGTCAGTGGACGCCGCCGCTGGCCGCCGGTGCGCGCTCGGCGCTCACCGCGCTGATGCCCTACTTCTTCGGCGTCGGGACCCAGACGTGGTCGGGCTGGCAGTTCGGAATCATGTCGACGAACGTCGGCGTCGTGGTGCTGCTCGCGCTTCCGCTGACGGCCCTGGCCTGGCGGCGGTCGCCGACGCTGCCGCTGGCCGTCATGGCCGCCGGCGTCGCGGCCATCCACTACGGCGCCCCCGGCGTCGACATGCTGGCCGACGCCCCCGGCATGGCGCTCGTGAACAAGCTACGACTCATGCCGCTCCTCGTGTTCCCCGTGTGCGCGCTCGGCGCTCTCGGCCTCGATGTCGCGGCCGCGCGTGGCGGCCCGCTCGCCGTGAGGGCCGCCATCACGCTCCGCGCCTGGTTCGTCGTGCTCGCGCTCATCGCGCTCACCGCCGTCACCGTGGTCATTGGCCATCCCGTCGTCGCGGAGATGCGGCCCTCGCTCGTGCTCCAGTTCCTCGGCTTCCTGGTGGGACTGACGGCGGCCGCGATCCTGCTGCTCCGCTGGCTCGCCGATGGCCGCGCGCGGTGGGGCGTCGCGCTGGCCGCCGTGCAGATCCTGTCGCTGGCACCGATGGCGGCGACCTACCTGCCGGTGCGCGACGCGCGCTGGCTCTACCCCACGCCGCCGGCGCTCGCGTGGCTGCAGCAGCACGCCGGCGCCGCGCGCGTGGTCATGGCCGATCAGGTCGGATTCCTCTACGGCATCCGGCAGGCGAGCGGCTACGACGGGCTGACGCCACGACGCATCGAGCAGGTCGCGGGACCGATCGGCAGCGGCAATGCCCGGCTCGCGGGCTTCGCGGAGAACGTGGCCGCCCTTCACGGCAGCGAGGCGCTGGCTCCGCTCAGCGTCCTGTTCTCGCCGGTGCGCGATCTCATCGGCCTCCGCTGGATCGTGCTCGGGCGTCACGCGGAGCCGCCCGGCCCGGGGCTGCGGCTGGCGTACGATGGCCCGGACGCGCGCATCTTCGAGAACCCGGCCGCCCTCCCGCGCGCTTTCGTCGCCCGGCGTGCCCGCTGTGTCGCCGACGATCGCCAGGCGCTCGCGCTGCTGAAGTCGCGGACGGTCGACGTGTCGGCCGAGGTGCTCCTGGCCGACTGTCCGAGGCCGCTCGCCGCCGGCGCGCCGGCGACCCGGACACACGCGCGCATCGAGACCGACGACGCCGAGCGGGTGGTGGTGACCGCCTCCGCGGATGCGCCGGCGTGGCTCGTGCTCACGGACACCTGGTTTCCGGGGTGGACGGCGCGGCTCGACGGTACCGAGGTGCCAATCGCGCGCGCGGACCACGCGTTCCGCGCGGTGGCCCTGCCGGCGGGCTCCCACCGCGTCGAGTTCACGTTCCGTCCGCGCGGGCTCGTCACCGGCGCCCTCATCACGCTGCTCGCCCTCGCGGTGGTGCTTGCGCTGCTGGTACGTCGCCCGCGCCCGATCGTGGCCGCGGTGGTGGCGCTGCTCGCGACCGTGTCCGGCGCCGAGGCGGCGCTGCCGGCGCCGCCGTTCGAGCTGTCGGTGGCGCCGGCGTCCATCGCGTCTGGCGACGACGTCGCCGTGACCCTTCGGCCGCGCGCGCACGCGAGCGGCCGGTGGGATCTCTACGTGGTGTGGCTCTACACCGAGCGGGCGGCGTTCCTCGCTCCGGACGGCGCGTGGCGGCCGCAGCCGGTGCCATTCCGGGCACGCGCGGCGGCCGGGGAGACGGCGACGGTGACGTGGAAGAACGCGGGGCCGGGCGGCGAGGCGACGCTGGCGCTGCTGACGGTCGAGCCGGGCGGCGATCCGCTGGAGCGTCTCGACTGGCGATTCCGTCCGAGCCTGGCGACGGTCCGTATCGCTCTGCCGTCGGCGCCGCGAAGCTGGCCATACGGCACGCTGGCGGCGCTGGCGTCGGCGACGCTGGGGGCGGTGGCGCTCGTTTTTCGCTGGGCTAGGTGGCCCACGCCTCCCAGAGTCGTCGAGCGAACGCGACCGACGTCTCGACGTCCTCTTCCAGCAGATAGCCGTCCGTGACGAGGGTGTGGGCGGCCTCGCGAACGCGCGTGAGATAGTCGCTCCGCGAGGCGTAGCGCTCTTCGATCGACGGACGCGGATCGCCCGACGTTGCACGCTCGGCACGCGTCCTGGGAAACGGCAGCGTCGCGCCGGCGAACACGAGCAGTTGCTGGACCCCGCCGATGTCGGCGTGGCGGAGGTTCCAGCCGGTGTGCGTGGCGAGCGGTACCGCGAGCTCTGGCAGGATGACGCCCGCGATCTCGTTGCCGTCTCCGTCCACGGCGGACACGCGGCTGCCATACGGCGCGCCCACGCGCGGCGGCGCGACCGTCACCCGGCGCATCTCGCCATCGGCGCCGAAGTCGACGCGCTGAGGTCGCGCGTGCCGCCTCGGGTAGCGCGCCCCGGGGATGGCGTCGAACGCTTTCGTCAGAGTCTCCGGCCCGACGGCGGTGCCGTCGCCGAGGCGGGGATGTCGGCTCGGCGGCGGCGATGCCCCCTCGGTGACCCAGCGATCGAGGCTCACGAGGCACGCGCGGAGTAGCCGGCCGTAGTTCATGACCCCGCGCAGATGCTGTGCGCGTTCCACCCAGCCGTGGGGATCGGCGGCCGCCGCCTGCGCCTCGCTCGGCGGCCACACGCCGAGCCCGTGCTCGGTGCCCGCGAAGTGATAGACGCGGACGTTCGGGCCGTGCTCCACGTCGCGGCCGCCGTCGGGATCGGTGTGAACGAGCGAGGCGTCGCCACGGTGGTACTCGGCCGACGTGTTCGTGTAGAAGACCTTCACGCGCCCGCGCGGCTCCACCCGGAATGGCTCCAGGTGACACATCGCCCACGGCCGATCCTTCGAGTTCTGGCCGAAGCGCTGGTTGAACTCGCCGCGCATGCCGCCGGCGACGTTGGCCAGGATGCCGTCGAACGCCTCGCGGCCGGCCTCGTCGGCGTTGAGCCCGTAGTGCAGGAGCGTTCGCAGCAAGCGGCCCGTCTGCGAGCGGCCGTACGCGTACGCCCAGCGGAGCGCGGCCGGCGCGGGATGGCCTTCGGCCGCGGTCGCGTGCTTCAGCCAGGCCGCGCAGTCGCGGAGGGCGGCGATCCCCAGGCCCATCACCGGTGCGCCGACGGCGGTGTAGGCGACGTGATAGAGGCGTCCCCTGGTGAAGCCACCCTCGAGCCAGACGTGGCCGGCGTCTGGAACGACGCGCCCGCCGTCGACGCGCGCGAACCTCCAGCGCGCGCGTGAGATCACCTCGGGCTCCGCGTCCGGCATGTCGCGGACGGTCAGCACGGCGTCGCGCTCGTCGAGGTCAGCCGCGCGGTACGGCTGGTGGCCGCGATCGGAGAGCAGGAAGTCCGGGACGTCTTCGGGCGCCTGGCACTGCACGTAGACGCGGCCGGTGAGCGGCGCACCGTTCTCCTGGGCCTCAACGCCGTGCAGGCGAAAGAGGCCGGGCAGATCCGGCAGGTCGCCCTGCCAGCCGCACGAGGCGATGACCCAGCCCCGGCGCATGAGGAAGCCGTCGCCGACGTCGATCGGCGGGTTCGGATCGGCGCCGGCGCCGAACACGGGACGCGTGGCGTGATTGAAGTTCGGCACGGCGACCGTGTTGCCGCGGTTCACGACGTCCACGAGGAGCCGCCCGCTGCACCGCGCGCGGTCGACCGGGAGCAGCAGCGACACGTCCGCGCCGAACTCGACGAGACCGCGCGCGTTCGTCGGGGCGAGCGCGATATCCGTGATACCGCGGTTGGCGTCGTTCCTCGGGTCGAGCGCCAGGCGGAGCCGGCCCTTCAGCTCCTCGTACGGCCCCGCGTCGCCGAATGGCTTGCCGTCGGCGAGCGGCCGGCGTAGCGCGACGTCGAACGCGATGACGGGCACGGTCAGGCCACCGTCTTCAGAAATTCGAGCATGGCGGTGTTGACCTCGGCGACGCGCTCCTGCTGCGTCCAGTGGCCACAGCCGGGAAGCATGATCGTCCGCCGCAGCTCCGGCACGAATTGCTTGAGGGCGGGCAGCAGCTTGTCCATGCCGCGGAAGCTCAGAACGAGATCCCGATCGCCCGTCATGAACAGAGCGGGGACGACGACCTTCGCGCCCGCCCACGGCGCGAGCAGCTCCCAGTTGCGGTCGATGTTGCGGTACCAGTTCAGGCCCCCGCGGAATCCCGCGCGCGTGAACTCGCCGGCGTAGAAGTCGATATCCGCGTCGGTGAGCCAGCCGGGCAGCGCGGCCGGCGCCGGGCGGCGGCCGAGAAAGCCGCCCTCGCGCGGGACCATGCCGACGCCGCCCGCGCCGGGCGTGAGCGCAGCGCTGCGAGCGTCGCCCGATCCCCAGTACAACACGCGGCGGATGCTGTCGTGCGGATCGCGCTCGAGCTCGGCCTCCGCCACGCCGGGGTCCTGGAAGTAGAGCTGGTAGAAGATCGCGTCGTCGGTGCGCGGCATCATGCTGGTCGGCCGCGACGCTCCGCGCGGCCGGAACGGCACGCTCAGCGCGATGACGGCGCGGAAGCGATCGGGTCGAAGCAGCGCGGCGTGCCACGCCACCGGCGCCCCCCAGTCGTGTCCGGCGATCACCGCCGTCGGGGCGCCGAGCGCGTCGAGCAGTCCCACCAGGTCGCCCACGAGGTGAAGGAGCGTGTACTGGTCGATCGCCGCCGGCTTGTCGGTCTGGCCATAGCCGCGCTGATCGGGCGCCACCGCGTGATAGCCGGCCGCGGCCAGCGCCGTCAGCTGATGACGCCACGAGTACCAGGACTCGGGAAATCCGTGGCACAGCACGACGACCGGGCCCGCGCCGGCCTCGGCGAGGTGCATCCGGATGCCGTTCGTCTCGACGGTACGATGCCGGATCGCAGTCGTCGTCATCAGCGTGTCCTCTGTATCGGAGCGCTGTCTCCACTGCTCCCGTGGGTGGTCTGAGAGAGATGGCCGTGGCTTCGTCTCGGCGGGTGCGCCTTCACGGCCGCCTCGTTGACCTCCGTGCCCCAGCCCGGCCCCGTCGGCAGCAAGAGATGACCATCCTTGAAGACCGGCTTCACGGTGACGAGCTCGTCGTACCACGGCACCACGTCGGGGTCGATCTCCATGATCCGGAGATTCGGCACCACCGCGCAGAAGTGGATGTTCATCATCGTGGCCAGGTGGCCGTAGAAGTTGTGCGGGGCCACGTTGACCTCGTACGTCTCGGCGATGTTGGCGATCTTCACCGACTCGGCCACGCCGTTCCATGGCGTGTCGATGATGGCCACGTCCACCGATTGCTGCTCGAAGTACGGCCGGTAGTCGCGGCGGCCGAAGAGACACTCGCACGATGCCACCGGGATAGACGTGCGCGAGCGAATGTAGTGGAGGGCCTTCGGATCGCGGGTGTCGATCTCCACCCAGAAGACGTCGAACGGCTCCATGGCCTTCGCCATCCGGAGGAATCCCTCGGTCTTGAAGTTGAAGTTCAGGTCGACGAGGATGTCCATGTCCTTGCCGGCGCCCTCGCGGAAGGCGGCGAGCTGCTGGCGGACATTGTCGAGCACCTTGCGGTCCGCGTTGAGCTCCGGGAAGCCCGGTCCCCGCCGGGCGAATCCCGGCGCGTGCTGATACGGCTCCGGAACGTCGAACACCATGGGGTTGGTCTTGAGCGCCGTCCAGCCTTTCTCACGCGCCTCCTTGCCGACGTTCACGACATCCTGAAGACTCTTGACCGGCGGCAGCTGCATATCCTTCCACCACGACATCCGGTAGGTGCCGCAGTGCGACCAGTAGGCGCGAATGCGCTCGCGTACCGGGCCCCCGAGCATCGAGTACACCGGCACGCCGAGCGCCTTCGCCTTGAGGTCGAGCAGCGCGTTCTCGATGGCGCCGATGGCCTGCTGTACGACGCCACCGGCGGCCTGCCGGCGAATGGCGTAGAGGTGAGTCACCAGCGCCTCGTAGGCGCGCGCGTCCTTGCCGAGGATGTGCGGCGCCAGCCCGTCGATGACGGCGGAGACGCCGAGACCGCCGAAGGACTCGTTGTACTCGCTCCAGCCGACGAGGCCATCGTCGGTGGAAAGCTTCAGGAAATCGAAGTTGCGCTGGCCGGCGTCCGCGTGCAGGTGCTCGACGCGCGCGATCTTCATCCGATCCTCCTCGGCGGGTGCGCCTTCACGCCGGCCTCGTTCACCTCCGTGCCCCAGCCGGGCGTGGTGGGCAGATACAGGCAGCCGTCCTTGATCACCGGCTTCACCGTGTAGAGCTCGTCGAACCACGGCACGTTGTCGACGTCGATCTCCATGATGCGGAAGTTCGGCGCCACCGCGCACCAGTGCGCGTTCATGAGCGTGCACAGGTGGCCGTAGAAGTTGTGCGGGGCCACGTTGACCTCGTAGGTGTCGGCCATGGCCGCGATCTTGAGCGACTCCGCCACGCCGTTCCAGGGCGCGTCGATGATGGCCACGTCGGCCGCCTGCGCCTCGAAGAACGGACGGTAGCCGCGGCGGCCGTAGAGACTCTCGTACGACGCCAGTGGCATGGGAATGCGCGAACGAATGTAGTGCAGCGCCTCGGGATCGAAGTTGTCGATCTCGACCCAGAAGAGGTCGAACGGCTCCAGCGCGCGCGCCGCCTTCACGAACCCCTCGGTCTTGAAGTTGTAGTTGAGGTCCACGAGGATGTCCATGTCCTTGCCCGCGCCCTCGCGGAAGGCGGCCAGCTGGTCCCGCAGCGCGGCGATCACCCGCCGCTCGGCGTTGAGCGCGGGAAACTCCGGTCCGCTGCGCGCGAACCCCGGCATGTGCAGCTGCAGCGCCCCGCCGTCGAAGACGAAGATGTTGGTCTTGAGGGCGGTGTAGCCCTTCGAGAGGGCCTCCTTGCCCTGGGCGACGACGTCGTCGAGGCTGCGGATCGGCGGGATCTGCATCTCCTTCGCGAGGCTCACGCGGAACGAGCCACAGTGGGACCAGTACAGCCGGAGCCGGTCCCGCTGCGGGCCGCCGAAGAGCTCATAGACGGGTACCCCGAGCGCCTTGGCCTTGAGGTCGAGCAGCGCGTTCTCGATGGCCGCGATGGCCTGCTGCACGATCCCGCCCGGGGCCTGCCGTCGCGCCGCGTACATCGTGGCCACGATCGCTTCGTAGGCGTGCGGATCCTTGCCGATCAGCAGTGGCGCCAGTCCCTCGATGGCCGCGGTGACACCGTGACCGCCGAACGTCTCGTTGTACTCGCTCCAGCCGACGAGACCGTCCTCGGTCGTGAGCTTCAGAAAGTCGAAGTTGCCCTTGCCGGCGTCCGCATGCAGCGTGTCGAGGCGCGCGACCTTCATGGCTGTCTCCCGAGCGTGGTGAGCGTGAAGGCGTAGTCGAAGGCGATCTCCCGCAAGTAGTCGTAGCGCCCGGAGGCGCCGCCGTGGCCGGCGGCCATGTTGATCTTGAAGATCAGCGAGGTCTGCGGCGCCACGTAGCGCAGCTTGGCGACGTACTTGGCCGGCTCCCAGTACATCACCTGGCTGTCGTTGAGCGACGTCTTGACGAGCAGGTGCGGGTAGGGCCGGGGGGCGAGGTTCGTGTACGGGCAGTACGTCTTGATGACGTCGTAGTAATCGCGCTCCTTGGGGTTGCCCCACTCCTCGAACTCCCCGACCGTGAGTGGCAGCGACTCGTCGAGCATGGTGTTGATCACGTCGACGAACGGCACGCGCAGCACGGCGGCCGTGGCCAGATCCGGCCGGCGATTGAGCACGGCGCCGATGAGCAGGCCGCCCGCGCTGCCGCCCTCGATCACCAGGCGCGCGTGGCCCGTGTAATGACTCTCCACCAGGTGATCGCCGACGGCGACGAAGTCGCCGAAGCTGTTCGGCTTGTGCTTCAGGCGGCCGGCGTCGTGCCAGCGCTTGCCGCCCTCGCCGCCGCCGCGGATGTGGGCGATGGCGAAGCTGACGCCGCGGTCGAGCAGGCTCAGGCGATTCGACGAGAACGTCACCGGGTACGGCAGGCCGTAGGCGCCGTACCCCGTGAGCAGCATGGGCCGCGCGGCGTCCGGCGGGAAATCGGCGTGATGCACGAGGGAGATCGGCACCCGCGTGCCGTCGGAGGCCACGGCGTAGCGCCGCTCGGACCGATAGCGGGCAGGGTCGTAGCCGCCGAGCACCGGCGTCTGCTTGAGGAGCGTCAACACCCGCGTGTCCAGCGTGTAGTCGTAGACAGACGCCGGCGTCACCAGCGACTGGTAGCGAAACCGGTAGGTGCGCACGTCGAACTCGGCGTTGGCGTCGCCGCTCACCTCGTAGGTCGGCTCCGGAAAGACGACGTGATGCGACCCGCCGGTGTCGAGGTCCAGCACGCGGAGGCGGATGAGCCCGTCCTCCCGCTCGTGGACGACGGCGTGGTGGGCGAAGACGTCGAGCTCTTCCAGCATGACCTCCTCGCGGTGGGCGATCTCTTCCGTCCACCGCCCGGCCGACGGATCGTCGACGGGTGTGGTGACGAGGCGGAAGTTGCGCTGGCCGCCGCCGTTGGTGCGGATCCAGAAGTGGTCGCCCCGGTGATCGACGTCGTACTCGTGCTCTTTCTCGCGCGGGTGCACGAGCCGCCAGGTGCCGTCGACGGCGCCGGCCGGCAGGCAGCGCCACTCGCTCGACTGGAACGACCGGGTGGCCATGAACAGCCAGGCGAGACTGCGTGACCGGCCGACGCCGACGCGGAACAGCGCGTCGGTCTCCTCGTAGATCAGCTCGCGCGCGTCCGCGCGCAGCCGGTGGCGCCAGAGCCGATAGGGCCGCTTGGCGTCGTCCTCGGTCACGTAGAACAGCACGGTGGAGTCAGCCGGCCACGCCACCGAGGCGACCTTCTCCACGCGGAAATCCAGCACCGCGTCGGTGTCGAGGTCCTTGAGGGCGAGCGTGTACTCGCGAAACCCGGTGACGTCGGTGGAGTACGCGACCCAGCGTCCGTCGTCACTGACCGTGTAGGCGCCGAGCGAGAAGAACGGATGCCCGGCCGCCAGCCCGTTGAGATCCAGCACCACCTGTTCGGGCGCGTCCAGGCGCTCGGCCTTGCGGCAGTAGATCGGATACTGCTTGCCCGTCTCCGTGCGCGAGTAATAGAAGTGGCGGCCGCGGCGGTACGGCACGCTCACGTCGTCTTCCTTGATCCGCGCCAGCATCTCGGCATAGAGCGCCTGCTGGAACGCCTCCGTGTCCTTCATGACGGCGTCGGTGTAGGCGTTCTCCGCGTGCAGATAGGCGGTGACGTCCGGGTGGTCCTTCTCGCGGAGCCAGTGGTAGGGGTCCTCGAGCCGATCGCCGTGGATCTCGACAATGTGCAGGCGCCGCTCGGCCACCGGCGGTGGCGGCGTCATTCGCCGAGCACGCGCCGGCTCAGCAACCGGAGGTCGAGCGGGACGAGCACGGCCAGCAGGGCGAGGCTGAGCGCGGCCGCCGCCAGCAGGTGCAGGGCGGCGCCGCCGCCCACGAGCACGCCGCGAAGCCCCTCGGCGAGGTGATAGACCGGGTTCACGGCGCTGATGGCGCGTGCGATCGGATGCTCGAGCGGGAAGTACGTGCCGGAGAACAGCGCCAGCGGCAGCACGAACAGGAAAATCGGCAGATTCATGTGGTCGATGGTCGGGATGAGCGCGGTGAAGAGCAGCCCCAGCGCGGAGAACCCGCAAGCAGCCACGAAGACCACGGGCAACAGCGCGGGCAGCCACGCCAGCGACACGTCGAGAACGCCGGCGAGCCGGCACACCGCCAGCACCGCGGCCACGATGCTCGCGTAGATCGTCGTCAGCAGCGCGGACCACAGGACTTCGCCCCAGACGACGTGGCGGAGCTCCACCTGCGTGGTGAGCTGTCCCTCCCAGGTCTTCTGGAAGTGCATGCGGATGAAGGCCGCGTAGAGCGACTGGAACATCGCCGTCATGAACGTCGTGTATGCCAGCATGCCGGGCGCGATGAAGGTCAGATAGGGCACCTCGCGTCCCCGCCACGCCAGCGCGCCGACGTAGCTGCCGAGCCCGAGACCGAAGGCCAGCAGGCTGGTGACGGGCTCGAGGGCGGGCGGCAGAAAGGCGGTATGCCAGTTGCGCAGGTGCACGCGCAGGTGACGCGCCACCACGGCGCGGCTCTGCCAGGCGAAGGCGGCCGTGAGCCAGGGCATCAGGCGAGGGCGAGCTTGAGAAAGAGGTCGTCGAGGGTGGGTGCACGCACCTCGTAGCGCAGACTCGGGAATGCGCGCGCGAAATCTGCCAGCGTCTCCGCGCGCAGCGGTACGTGCCAGTCGCCCAGCACGCCCACCGGGGCATCGAGCGCGTGCTCGCTGAGCCACGTGACCACGCCGGCCGCCTCCGCGGCCGCCGCCGAGACCACCACCACGTGCTCGCCGAGGGCGTCACCGAGAACCGTCTTCGGCGTGCCGTGCGCCACCACCCGGCCCTGCGCCAGCACGGTGAGTGCATCGCTCAGGCGCTCGGCCTCGTCCATGTAGTGCGTGGTGAGCACGATGCCGAGCCCCTCGGTGCGCAGGCCATCGACGAGGTCCCAGACCGCCATCCGGGCCTGCGGATCGAGGCCGGTCGTCGGCTCGTCGAGAAAGAGCAAGCGCGGGCGGTGCACCAGCGCGCGGGCGATCATGAGCCGCCGCTTGAAGCCGCCGGACAGCGTCTCGGGGCGCATGGCGGCGTACGGTCGCAGCCCGAAGCGGTCGAGCAGGTCGTCGACGCGCCGCCGGAGCGCGGGCACGCCTGGACGGAAGTAGCGCGCCGCGATGGTGAGGTTTTGCTCGACGCTGAAATCGCCATCGAACGTGTCGTCCTGCGTGCACACGCCGAGATGGCGCTTGACGCGCGTCAGCGCAGCACCGGCGTCGAGGCCATCGAAGCGGATCGTGCCGCCGTCGGGGCGCAGGAAGCCGTACAGCATTCGCAGCGTCGTGGTTTTCCCGGCGCCGTTGGGCCCGAGCAGCCCCAGGATCTGGCCGCCATGGCATTCGAGGTCGACGCCATCGACGACGCGGCGCCCGCCCAGCGACTTGACGAGCTGACGCGCCTCCAGGAGCGGGGTCATAGGCTCGCCATTGTACCCGTGAGAAGATGCCGATGCCGTGCCCGAGCTTCCGGACGTGACGGTCTATGTCGAGGCCCTGCGCGCGCGGATCGCCGGCGCGCGGCTCGAACGCTTGCGCCTGGGGACGCCGTTCGTGCTGCGCTCCGTCGATCCGCCGCTCGCGGAGGTCGTCGGCCGCGCGGTGACCGGCGTGCAGCGTCTCGGCAAGCGCATCGTCATCGCGCTCGCCGAGGAGCGCTTCGTCGTCATCCATCTGATGATCTCCGGCCGGCTGCACTGGAAGACGGCCGGCGCGAGGATGCCGGGCAAGATCGGCGTGGCCGCGCTCGATTTCTCCACCGGCTCCCTCCTGATGACCGAGGCGGGCACGAAGAAGCGAGCGGCCATCCATCTGGTGCGCGGCGCGGCCCCCCTCCGCGAGCACGACCCGGGCGGCCTCGAGGTCTTCGACATCGACCTGGCCGCGTTCCGCGCGGCCCTCACCGCCGAGAGCCACACGCTCAAGCGCGCCCTCACCGACCCGCATCTGCTGAGCGGCATCGGCAACGCGTACGGCGACGAGATCCTGCATCGCGCCCGGCTGTCGCCGGTGAAGCTGACGCGCCAGCTCGGCGACGCCGAGATCGCGCGACTGTTCGAGGCCACGCGCGCCACCCTGGCCGACTGGGTGGAGCGGCTGCGCCGCGACGCCGGTGCGGAGTTTCCCGAGGGTGTCACCGCATTCCGTGACGGCATGGCCGTGCACGGCCGCTATGGCCAGCCGTGTCCGGACTGCGGCTCGCCCGTGCAGCGCATCGTCCACGCCGAGAACGAAACGAACTACTGCCCGACGTGCCAGACGGGCGGCCGGCTCCTCGCCGATCGCGCGCTCTCGCGGCTGCTGAAGGCGGACTGGCCGCGAACGCTCGAGGAGATGGAGCAGCACGTCGCCCGACGTCGAGGAGGACATCCGTGATCCGACCGCTGGTGACCCTGCCGGAGTTCCGCCGCGAAGCACGCGCCCGGCTGCCGCGCGAGGTGTTCAACTTCGGCGATGGTGGCGCCGAGACGGAGGCGACGCTGCGTCGCAACCGGCGGGCCATCCAGCGGCTCGCCATCCGCCAGGACATCCTGGTGGACGCGCGCCAGCTCGACACCACCACCAGCCTCCTCGGCGTCCCGCTGTCGTGGCCGGTCGTGATCGCGCCCATGGGCGGGCTCATCCTGTTCCACGACGCGGGTGACGTCGAGATGGGGCGCGGCGCCGAGCGCGCCGACACGCTGCAGTTTCTCAGCGGTGCCACCGGATTCTCGGTGGAGGCCGTCGCGGCGGCCAGCAAGGGGCCGAAGATGTTCCAGCTCTATCACTTCGGCGACCGCGCGTGGGTCACCGACTACCTCGCTCGCGTCGAGGCGGCGGGCTATCTGTCGGTCTGCCTCACCGTCGACGTGCAGGTCTACAGCCGTCGCGAGCGCGACATCGCCGCGCGCTGGAGCCCGCGCGAGGCCATGGCCAAGGCGCCGAATCCCCGCGGGCCCGACCCGGACTATCCGACACGGCTCACATGGACTGACGTCGAATTCCTGATGAAGACCACGCGGCTGCCGATCGGGCTCAAGGGAGTCATGACCGCGCGCGACGCGCTGCGCGCGGTGGAGACGGGCGTGCGGCTCATCTGGGTCTCGAACCACGGCGGCCGCCAGCTCGACAGCACGCAGGCGTCCATCGATGCGCTGCCGGCGATCGCGGAGGCCGTGAACGGACGCGCCGACATCATCGTCGACGGCGGCTTCAACCGCGGGACCGACGTGCTGAAGGGCGTGGCCCTCGGCGCGCGCGCGGTCGCCGTCGGCCGCACGGCGCTCTGGGGCCTGGCCGTGGACGGCGCCGCCGGCGTGGCGGCGGCGCTGGGTCTACTGCGCCAGGAGCTGCGCATCGCCATGGCGCTGTGCGGCCAGACCTCGATCCAGCGGCTGCCTCGTGATTGCGTCTTTCGTGTGGACTAAGAAGGAGATGGTCATGAAGATGGCGTGGCGACCGGCAGTGTTCGGCGTGATCGGTGTCCTGCTCCTCTCAGGCCTGGCCGTGGCCGACGGCGGCGGCGGGGGCGGCGGCGGTGACGAGAGCCGGCCGGCCAAGGCCGAGGATCCCGCCATGGTTGCCGCCGTCCAGGCCATCGAGGCCAGACAGTACGCGCGGGCGATCCGGATGCTGGAGGAGGTCGTCGCGCATCAGCCGCGAAACGCCGACGCGTACAACTGGCTGGCCTACGCGATCCGCAAGAACGGCGAGCCGGCCCGGTCGATCCCCGTCTATCAGAAAGCGCTGGCGCTCGATCCCAAGCACCGCGGCGCACACGAGTACATCGGCGAGGCGTACCTCGCGCTCGATGACCTGCCGAAGGCGAAGGAGCACCTGGCGCGTCTGAGCCGACTCTGCCTGTTCGGATGCGAGCAATACACGGACCTCAAGAAAGCCGTGGAGGCCTACGAGAAGAGCGCCGGCAAGGTGAAGCCCGCCGCGACCCGGAACTGACGCTCGCGGCCGGCCGTCCTCACGGCATCCGGTATCGTTTCTCGGCGTCGTGCGCCAGCGCGATGCCATGGCCGGGCCGCTCGGAGATCCGGAAGGCTCCGTCCTCGCAGCGCGGCATGCCCTCGAAGAGATCGCTCGGCGTCCAGTCGATGAACTCGACGAGGAACGAGTTCGGCATCGCCGCCGCGAGGTGGAGCGACAGCTCGTGGACCACGTGGGGGGAGACCGCCACCTGGTGGGCGGCCGCGAGCGCCCCGATGCGCAGCATCTCGCTGAAGCCGTTGGCGCGGCAGACGTCGGGCATCAGGTACGTCGCCGCGCGGCGCTCGATCGCTTCCCGGAACTCGAAGCGCGTGTAGTTGTTCTCGCCGGTCGCGACCGGGATCTTGATGGCGCGCGCCACTTCCGCGCAGGCCACGAGGTCGTCGGCGAGCACGGGCTCCTCGTACCAGACGAGGTCCAGATCCTCCAGCATCTGCGCCTGGCGGATGGCGCCGAGGACGTCGAGCTTCTGGTTGACGTCGACCATCATGCGCACGCCGTCGCCGAGCGCTTTCTTCACGGCCTCGACGCGCTTGCGGTTCTCGCGGGGATCCGCGTGATGGATCTTCATCTTGTAGTAGCGACAGCCCATGGCGGCGTATCGCTTCGCCTCGGCGATCAGGTCGTCCACGCTGTAGGTGCCCCAGCCTCCGCTGCCATACGTCGCCACGCGGTCCGTGACGGCGCCCCATAGCCGCGCCAGCGGCACTCCGGCCGCCTTGCCGGCGATGTCCCAGAGCCCGATGTCCAGCGCGGCCACGGCGTAGCCGGCGATGCCCACGCGGCGGAAGCCGCGGTCGGCGCGGAACATCTTGTCCCACAGTTTGCCGACCAGGGTCGGGTCCTCGCCCACGAGCAAGGCGGCCAGCCGGCGGGTATAGGCCTCGACCGCCTCCGAGCCGGCGCCGCCGAAGACGAGCGAATAGCCGAGACCGTCGTGGCCGCCGTCGGTGTGGATGCGCGCGACGACCAGCCGGTGCTCGGGGAAGTCCAGGGCGATGGGCTTCACGGTCGGGATGCGCAGCGTGAACGTGTCGATCGCCGTGATTTTCATGGTGCTATCCTAGCGCGCATGACGACCATCGAACAGGAGTACGCCGACGCCCGACCGAAGTCCCGCGCGCTCCATGCGCGCGCTGTTGCCCGCATGCCGAGCGGCGTGGCCCACGACGGCCGCGCCTTTGCGCCGTTCCCCTTCTATGTGGCCCGTGCCGACGGCGCCTACAAGTGGGATGTCGACGGCCACCGCTACGTGGATTGCTGGAGCGGTCACGGCGCGCTGATGCTCGGCCACAACCATCCGGCCGTGCAGAAGGCGATCATCGACCAGGCGCGCCTCGGAACGCACTACAGCGCCTGCTCGGAGCTCGAGGTGCGGTGGGCGGAATTGATCTGCTCCATCGTGCCGGGCGCCGAGCGCGTGCGCTTCATGATGACCGGGACCGAGACGACGGCCCTGGCCATCCGCGTGGCCCGTGCGGCCACCGGACGGCAGCACATCGTGAAGTTCGAGGCGCACTTTCACGGGCTGCACGATGCGGTCATGGCCGCCGTCAAGGACCCGTTCGAGATTCCCGTGTCGGCGGGCGTGCCGCCCTCCACGCTGGCCACCACGCTGGTCGCACGCAACAACGATCTCGCCCACGTGCGCGAGCTGCTCGACGACCATCCGGTGGCCGCCGTCATCCTGGAGCCGGCCGGCGCGCGGTCGATGGTGGTGCCGACCAACCCCGCGTTTCTGCGCGCGCTGCGGGAGCTCACGCGCGAGCGCGGCGT
>Ga0075420_100002007_pt1 | contig 17534 bp, 17 predicted proteins | sample SoiMetdeltSBSDD4_FD_75296 | JGI IMG/M metagenome (GOLD analysis project Ga0075420, IMG submission 75296) | Bulk soil microbial communities from a Populus tree surrounding site in Tennessee, USA - Soil MetaG P. deltoides SBSDD4 | ecosystem: Environmental > Terrestrial > Soil > Tree plantation... | reverse complement strand
GAGCGCAGGCGGGCTATCGGGTCCTGCGTCGACGAGCGCTTGGGCGCGCAGCGCCCCCGACCGGTGCAGGAACTCGCGCAGCGCCGCTGCGGCGCGATCGAGGGCAGGCTCTGGCATCGCCCGGATCGTAGGTGTCTGGCGCAACGTTCGGTGCGGTGGCGACATCCGTCCAGCGACTGCGGGGTTGCTGCGGGCAGCGGCGCCTCGTGCCGACTACTCCTGCGATGAGATCTCGTACGCAGGGGAGGTGCTAGGCATGGAGTCGCAGGCTCGGCACGGCGCACCCGTGCACGAGAAGCCGAATCGGCATATACTGGAGTCCGTAGTGCGCATCGCGCTTGCAGTCGGCGCGGTCCTCGTCGTGCTGATGCCGGCGTTGCTCCGCTGATTGCCGCACCTTTCCGGCCGCCCGAACGTTACTTCGGGTGGGGAAGGGGGTTAGGAGTGTGTAGCGAAGGGGGCTTGTGCACCCTTTTGCGGCCACGGATGGGCCAGGCAGCGCGGGCCAAACCTGCCTAGATGTTGCACAAGCAACAAAGATGTGCAAGAATACCGACTGCACAAGTACGATTTGAAGGAACCAGCTTTGGAAGTCATCACCTACGCCGATCCCCTCGACGACCTGCTGCGGCGCGCTTCGCGTTACCCGCTGCTGCGTCCGAGCGAGGAGGTCGAGCTCGCCAAGCGCATCGAGAAGGGCGATCTCGCCGCCAAGGAGCGCTTGATCAACTCCAACCTGCGCCTCGTCGTTCACGTGGCGCGCAAGTACCAGGGCCAGGGGCTCTCGATGGGCGACCTCGTCCAGGAGGGCATGCTCGGGCTGATTCGCGCCGCCGAGAAGTTCGACTGGCGCAAGGGCTTTCGCTTCTCGACCTACGCCACGATCTGGATCCGCCAGGCGCTGCAGCGCGGCCTCGACAACACCGGCCGCACGATCCGCCTGCCCGCGAACGTCGCCCAGCGCGCACGCAAGCTGGCGCGGATCGAGCGTGAGCTGACGGTCAAGCTCGAGCAGGAGCCGACGCTCGACCAGCTCGCCGAGGCGACCGAGTTCGATCTCGAAGAGGTCGAGCGGTTGCGCGGCTACGAGCGCGCCCTGGCCAGCCTTGACGCCGGCGTCGGCGAGGACGGCGACACCCCGTTGGGTGCGCTGATCCCCGTCGAGCACGCGGACGTCGAGGAGGAAGTCCAGAAGGCGGACCACGCTCGTCGCGTGCGTCGCTTCCTCGAGCAGCTGCCGACCGAGGAGCTGAAGGTCGTCAACCTTCGCTACGGCACCGGCGGCGAGGGCGAGCACACCGTCGAACAGGCGGCACGCAAGCTCGGCCTGACGGTCTCCGAGACCCGCAAGGCGGAGCACCGGGCGCTCGAGAAGCTCCAGCAGCAGCCTGAACTGGCCTTGCTGCGCGACGCCGCCTAGTCACTCAGTCGAATCGCGCGGTGCGAATGCGCCGCGCGAACGTCGCAGTCCACGGAGCCCCGCCGAAGCGCGTCACGACGCCTTCGGCGGCGGCCTCGTGGTCGTAGCGGACCCGGCGGTGCTCGACGCTGCCGTCGTCGTGGATCAGCGCGTAGCTCGCGCGGACGTCGCCGTCGAGTGGGATGCCGACGCTGCCGGGGTTGACGAGCTCGACGCCGTCGGGGCCGCCGCGCAGGAACGCGATATGCGTGTGGCCGAAGACCACACGATCGGCCTCGGTCGTGCCGAGTAGGCGCCGGTCGGCGCCGTCGTCGCCTGCGGCCGCGAAGGACTCCATGTCGTTGCGCGGCGAGGCGTGGCAGAACAGCTGCTCCCCGTCGCGCCACTGCTCGGGCAGGCCCGCGAGCTCGGCGACGAGCGTTGCTCCAAGCACCTCGCGACACGCGTCGAGCGCGGCAGGGACGGGGCTGTCGGTGGGCACATCGGAGTCGTCGCGAAGCCAGCGGTCCGCGTTGCCGCGGATCCAGACGGCGTCGTCGAGCTCGCGCAGGCGCGCCACGACTTCAGCCGGCCAGCCGCCGAAGGCCGCGTAGTCGCCGCCGAGCAGCCAGCGCTCGGCGCCCTTCGCCTCGGCGTCGCCGAGCACCGCCTCGAGCGCCGGCAGGTTGCCGTGGATGTCGTAGAGCAGGGCTTGCATTGAAGTCAAGGCTAGAGTCGCCGGCGATGTTCGAGATCGTCGGACCGACGCTGACGCTGCGGCTGCCCGAGGAGGCAGACGTCGCGGCGTTGTTCGCGCTGGGGTCCGATCCCGAGACGACGCAGTGGTTCTCGTGGGGCCCGTATCGCGGCGAGGACGAGCCGCGTGCCTGGATCGAGCGCGCCGCGGCCGAGCGTGCTGCCGGTGAGCGGCTGTCGCTCGTCATCGCTCGCGATGGTGAGGCGGTCGGCGTGACCGAGTTGACGGAGCCGAGCCGGCGCGACCAGCGGGCGATGGTCGGCACGTGGCTCGGCGCCGCGCACTGGGGCACAGGCGTCAACGCCGAGAGCAAGGCGCTGCTGCTCTACCTCGCCTTCGCCGTCCTCGGCCTGCGGCGGGTCGGCGCCTACGCGAACGTCGACAACGCTCGCTCCCAGCATGCCCTTGAGAAGCTCGGCTTCGTCCGCGAGGGGCTGCTACGGCGCTGGCATCGCCACGGCGACCGCTATCACGACGTGCTCGTCTACGGCCTGCTGCGCGAGGAGTGGGCCGACGACGTCGCGGTCGAGGTTCGCGGCGAGGTCCCCGCCGCCTTCGCCGGCTTCGGCGAGTGAGCCTGAGCGGCCCGAGCGCGGCGCTCAGGCGCGGCGCGACTCCCAGCTGAAGCCGCGCACCGCGAACAGCGTGCCGAACGCGGTCCAGACACCGATGACGGCCAGCGCTGAGAGGTTGTCGCTGAGCCCGCGACCAGTGACGAGCGCCCCCGAGAGCCCGTCGATGATGTGGATCAGCGGCAGCACCTGCGCGATGTCGCGCAGGAACGACGGCGCCGTGTCGGCGTCGTAGAAGACGCCCGAGACGAAGATCGTCGGCAGGAAGACGATGTTCTGGTAGGCGGCGGCGGCATCGAAGTTCGGGATCACGTGTGACCAAGCGACGCCGAGCGATGCGAGGCAGGCGACGCCGGCGACGACGAAGACGAACAGCTCGATCCAGTCCTTCGGCCAGCCGACGCCGAAGAACAGCTTGCCGGCGAGGATCACGATCCCGACCTGAAGGACAGCGTTGGTCACGGCGTTGGCGCCGATCGCGGCGAGGTACGAGCCGGTCGGCAGCGGCGTTCCGCGGACACGCTTGAGGACGCCCTGTTCGCGCAGGAAGGTGATGTTCATCGCCAGCGCGCTGAACGTCGTCGCCATGATGCTCATTCCGGCGATGCCCGGCACGATGACGTCGAGGTCGTGCTGGCTGCCGGAGAAGATCGCCCCGAACAGGCCCAGGAACAGCAGCGGCAGGACGAAGTTGAAGAACGCCGCCGTCGGGTTGCGCCAGAACATCTTGCGCTCGAGGCGGTACTGGTGCCAGGTCAGGACGGCGGCGTCAGACATGGGTCGTCTCCGGCTCGGCGGTCAGCTCGAGGTAGACGTCCTCGAGCGTCGGCCGCGTCACCGACAGGTCACGCAGCGCCTCACCGCGGGCGAGCGCCGCGCTCGTCAGCTGATGCAGCAGCGCCGTCGGTTCGGTCGCCTCGCGCTCCTGCAGCACGCCGTCCTCGTCGCGCCACGCGACGCGGTAGTGCGATGCGCTGCCGACGCCGAGCTCGCTCGGGGGGCCCTCGGCGAGGATCCGGCCGTCCTTGATGATCGCGACGCGATCGGCGAGTGCCTGCGCCTCGTCGAGGTAGTGCGTCGTCAGCAGCACGGTCTTGCCGAGCTCGGCGAGATGGCGGATGACGTCCCACGCCTGGCGGCGGGCCTGAGGGTCGAACCCGGTCGTCGGCTCGTCGAGGAAGATCAGCTCCGGGTCACCGATCAGCGCCAGCGCGAAGTCGAGCCTGCGCGCCTGCCCGCCCGAGAGCGTGCGCACGAGCCCGTCCTCCTTGCCCTCCAGCTGGGCGAGCGCGAGCACCTCGTCGACGTCACGTGGCGCGGGGTAGAGGCGCGCCCAGTGCTCGACCGCCTCGCGGACGCGCAGGTGGCGGTACATGCCCGAGCTCTGCAGCACGATGCCCGTACGCTCGCGCAGCGCCCGCGGCCGGTCGCCCGGGTCGAGACCGAGCACCGAGACGATCCCGCTCGTCCGCGTGCGGTAGCCCTCGAGGATTTCGACCGTCGTCGTCTTGCCGGCACCGTTGGGACCGAGCAGGCCGAACACCTCGCCGCGCGCGACCTCGAAGTCGATCCCGCGGACGGCTTCGAAGGCGTCGTAGGTCTTTCGCAAGTCGCGGACCAGGATCGCGGGCGCGTCGCTCACATCCGTATTGTCGCAAGGACATGCGGTGCGCCTGCATCGACATCGGTTCGAACACCACCCGGCTGCTCGTCGCCGAGCCCGATGGACGAGCCCTGCGCGAGCTGCTGAGCCGTCGCGCGTTCACCTCCCTGCGCGGCTCCGAGCCCGCGATTCCGGCCGAGAAGGTCGCTGAGGTCGCGAGCGAGGTCGCGTCCCAGGCGACGCTCGCACGGGAGGCAGGCGCCGAGCGGATCGACGCTGTCGCGACGGCGGCGATCCGGCACGCGGAGAACCGCGACGAGCTCTGCGCCGCGATCGAGGAGGCGAGCGGGCTTGTGGTCACGGTCCTGTCCGAGGAGCAGGAGGCGCGGCTCGCGTTCCTCGGCGCCGTAGGAACGCTCGCGGAGGCACCCGACGGCGTCGTCGCGGTCGTCGACGTCGGCGGCGGCTCGACCGAGATCGTCTGCGGCACGGCCGACGGCGGCGTCAGCTGGTCGGTGTCGTTTCGTGTCGGCTCCGGCTCGCTCGCCGACAGCTACCTGCTCGGCGATCCGCCGAGCAGCGAGGAGCTCGAGCGGGTGCGCCTGCACGTCGCCGCGACATTCGACGGGCTCGAGGTCCCGCGCGCTGACGTCGCCTACGCCGTCGGTGGCAGTGCCGCGTCGCTGCGGCGGCTGATCGGCGCCGTGCTCGACCGCGGGACGATCGAGGACGGTGTGCGCGCGTTGTCGGACGCGTGCGCCGGCGATCTGGCGCCGCGGTTCGAGCTGCATCTCGAGCGGATCCGCGTGCTGCCGGCAGGGATGCTGTTGCTCGGTGCCGCCAGCAGCGCACTCGGTCTTCCGCTGACGATCGCCAGCGGCGGCCTGCGCGAGGGCGTCATCCTCGAACAGCAGCGCGGGGTGGCGGTCTGATGGCGAAGTCGGTGCGTATCGCGCTCGAAGCCGACAGGCCCTACGCCGAGGCCGCCGCGCTCGTCGTTCGCGTCCGTGCAGGCGAGCTGTTCTCGCACGCCGGTCGCGTCCTCGACATGAGCGACATCGAGGCCGTCCACGACATGCGCGTGACCACGCGCCGGCTGCGCGCCGCGCTCGAGATCTTCGAGCCGTGCTTTCCGCCCAAGCGCTTCAAACCCGTCCTGCGCGACGTCAAGCGGCTCGCCGACGCGCTCGGCGAGCGCCGCGACCCTGACGTTCGCATCGAGCAGCTGACGGCGCTGGCGAAGGATCTCGGCGTGCGCGATCACGACGGAGTGCGGACGCTGATCGACACGCTGCGGATCGAGCAGGCGGTCGGCAACGCGCGGCTCGCGGCTGCGCTCGACGACGCGCGCGACAGCAACCTCGCCGGGCGCCTGCTGGCGCTGTCGGAGCAGGCGCGATGAAGGCCCGCGTCGTTCATGACCTCGATGGCGCCGAGCCGCTCGCCGACAACGTCGCTCGGATCGTCGCGGTACGCGTCGCCGAGCTGCGGTCGTTCGTCCCGGCGGCGTTTGACCCGGCCGACGTGACCGCGCTGCACGACCTGCGGATCGCGGCCAAGCGCCTGCGCTACGTGCTCGAGCTGACCGGCGAGCCGTGCGTCGGGCCGCATGCGAAGCGTGCCGTGGAGCTGCTGAAGGAGCTTCAGGAGGTGCTCGGCGAGGTACACGACAGCGACGAGATGCTGCCGCTGCTCGCGGCCCGCGGCGGTCCCGGTGTCGAGTTGCTGGTTGCGCGGCTGCGCGTCCACCGCGCCGAGCGGTTCGCGGGCTTCGTCGTTCTCTGGCCACAGGTCGTCGGCGCGGCAACATCGTGTTTACAGCGCGATGATCGGGACGGCGTACCGTTCCTGAGCGCGCCGTGAACCAGCCTGAGCACCTGACCCAAGAGCCGATTCGGCAGGTCCCGCAGGCGCCTGCGCGCCCCGGCGAGGCCGACGCCGCCCAGCAGGGCGCGCCGGAGCTGTTCTTCAACCGCGAGCTGTCGTGGGTCGACTTCAACGACCGCGTCCTGCAGCTCGCCGAGGACGCCGAGGTGCCGCTGCTCGAGCGTGTGAAGTTCGCTGCGATCTACACGTCGAACCTCGACGAGTTCTTCATGATCCGCGTCGCCGGCCTGCTCGACCAGGTCGAGGCCGGAGTCGATGACCCGCTTGCCGACGGGCGCACGCCGACCGACACGATCGACGCGATCCGCCGCAGCGTCGTCGGGCAGCAACAGCGGCTGACGCGATGCGTCGAGAGCGATCTGCTGCCGGCGCTCGCGGAGCACGGGATCAGGATCCTGACCTGCCCCAAGCTTGGCAGCGAACAACACGCGATCGTCGCCGAGCGCTTCCGGCGTCAGATCTTCCCGGTCCTGACGCCGCTCGCGGTTGGTGCCGGCCGGCCGTTCCCGTACATCTCGAACCTCTCGCTGAGCCTCGCCGTGCTGCTGCGCGAGCCAGGCAGCGAGCAACGCCCGGCGTTCGCGCGCGTCAAGGTGCCGAAGGAGCTGCTGCCGCGGTTCATCGAGGTCGGCGACGGCGAGGAGCACGTCTACGTGCCGCTCGAGGAGGTCATCGCCGACAACCTCGACGCGCTGTTCCCCGGCATGGAGGTCGTCGATCACGCGGTCTTCCGCGTCACTCGCGACGCCGACTTCGAGGTCTCCGACGAGGCCGACGACCTGCTGCAGGCGGTCGAGGCCGAGCTGCGCCGCCGGCGCTTTGGTGAGGTCGTCCGCGTCGAGGTCAACGAGGGCATGAGCGCGGCCCTGCGCGACGAGCTGATCGCCGCGCTCGAGGTCGACGCGCGCGACGTCTATGACGTTCGCGGCCCGCTCGACCTGACCGACCTGATGCAGCTGCTGGCGCTGCCGGGTTACGCCGACCTGCGCGACCCGCAGTGGAGCCCGGTCACGCAGCCGCGGCTCCGGCCTGGCGAGGACGGTCGCGTCTCGGTGATGGCGGCGATGCGCGAGGCGGACGTGCTCGTGCATCACCCGTATGACTCGTTCACGACGTCCGTCGAGCGGTTCGTCGAGGAGGCGGTCTCCGATCCGGATGTGCTCGCGATCAAGCAGACGGTCTACCGCACGTCCGATGACACGCCGCTGATCCCGGCGCTGATCCGTGCCTCCGAGCGCGGAAAGCAGGCGGTCTGCCTGGTCGAGCTCAAAGCGCGCTTCGACGAGCGCGCGAACATCGGCTGGGCGCGGACGCTCGAGGAGGCGGGAGTTCACGTCGTATACGGACACCCGTCGCTGAAGACCCACGCCAAGGCGATCCTCGTCATCCGCAGAGAAGGCGACGGCGTGCGCCACTACGTTCACGTCGGCACCGGCAACTACAACCCGAAGACGGCACGTCTCTACACCGACTTCGGGCTCTTCACGTGCGATGAGCAGATCGGCGCCGACGTCGCCGACGTGTTCAACTTCCTCACCGGCTACGCGCGGCCGCGGAGCCAGCGCAAGGTCCTGACCGCTCCCTACGGTCTGCGCGACGGGATCCTCGCGGAGATCGAGCGCACGATCGAGGCGCAGCGCGCCGGCGCCGAGACCCGTATCCGGATGAAGCTCAACGCGCTCGTCGACAAGCGCTGCATCCGCGCGCTCTACCGAGCGTCACAGGAAGGCGTCAGGGTCGAGCTGAACCTGCGCAGCATCAGTTGCCTGCGGCCGGGCGTTCCGGGCGTCTCGGACAACATCAGAGTCGTCTCCGTCGTCGGGCGCTTCCTCGAGCATTCGCGGATCTTCGCCTTCGATCGCGGCGGCGACTGGACCGTCCTGATCGGGTCCGCCGACCTGATGCCGCGCAACCTCGACACGCGCGTCGAGCTGGTCGTGCCGATCGAGGACGCGACGCTGCGCGACGACCTGCTCGACACGCTCGAGCGCTGCTTCGCCGACAACGTCAACGCCTGGGACCTTGGTCCCGACGGCACGTGGACGCGGCGCGTGGCACACGGCGAGCGACGCAGCGTGCACGCCGAGCTGATGGTCGGCCACGCGGGCCGCGCGGCCGAGCCGCCGGCCGCTGTATAGCCAACTCCGACACGGAGTTGACAAAACAGCTATCGAACGGCTAGCGTCGCGCCTGATTGCGTGCCCGGGTCCGCCGCGCGAGCGACCCGGAAGACGGAGGAGAGAGAACGAAGGGCCCGGTGAGAGCCGGGCCCTTCGGCTTCTCGGGCCGGCCCGCTCGCGGCTGGTTACCAGCCGCTGCGCCAGCGCTCGCTGGCGGCACGGGCCTTCGCAGCACGCTTGCGCGCGTCCTTGCGGCGGTCCAGGTGGCCCTGCAACATCGAGATGACGAAGATGATCAGCGGGAACGCGATGATCAGGATGAAGCCCGCGTTCGTCACGACCTTGTCGTTCGTCTCGCCGTACCAGCCCTCACCGTGATCCTGGGCGAACGCCGCCGGTGCCGCGACGAGCAGGATCGCGGCGGTCAGGGCCAAGAGGGTGATGCGGCTGCGCATGCCTGGATCGTATCCACGATCGCGGCGCCGGCGACGGGCCGCTGAGCGTCGCGACCCGGAGCGCCGACCCTAACCTGCTCGGCGATGGCCGTCCTGATCGCCTCCGACCTCGCCAAGGACATGGCGGGACAGACCCTGATGAAGGGAGTCTCGTTCAAGCTCGAGCGGCGTGACCGGCTGACGATCGCCGGCCGCAACGGCGCGGGCAAGACGACGCTGATGCGGATGCTGGCGGGGGAGACGTCGATCGACGGCGGCGAGCTCGTGCTGGCGAAGGGCACGCGGGTCGCGCTCCACGATCAGCGGCCACCCCGCGAGCGCGGCCTGTCGCTACGCGAGTACGTGCTCTCCGGGCGCAGGGAGCCGCTCGAGCTCGAGCAGCGCCTGCGGGCGCTCGAGCAGCGCATGGGCGAGGGCGCCGACGTGATGGACGAGTACGCCGACGTGACGGCGAAATTCGAAGCCGTCGGCGGCTACACGTGGCGCGAGCGGGCGATCGGCGTCGTGCACGGGCTCGGCTTCACCGACCGCGACTTCGACCGCTCGCTCGACACGTTCTCCGGCGGCCAGCTGACGCGCGCCTCGCTGGCGAGGGCGCTGGCCGCCGAGGCCGACCTGCTGATGCTCGACGAGCCGACGAACCACCTCGACATCGAGTCGCTGGAGTGGCTCGAGACGACGCTCCTGGGGCTCGACGCGGCGATCGTGCTGGTCGCCCACGACCGCTGGTTCCTCGAGACGGTCGGCACCGCGGTGCTCGAGCTGGAGGCGGGGCGGGCGCGCTTCTTCCCCGGGACGTGGACGGCGTGGCGCAAGGAGCAGGCGGCGCGCGAGATGGCGCTCGGCCGCGCGATCGAGCGCCAGCAGGCAGAGATCGCGCGGATGGAGCAGTTCGTCGAGCGCTTCCGAGCCAAGGCGACAAAGGCTCGCCAGGCGCAGTCGCGCGTCAAGGCGCTCGACAAGCTGCGCGGCTCGGAGATCACGCGCGACCCGACCGACGGCAAGGGCTTGGGGTTCCAGTTCAAGAAGCCGGAACGCTCCGGCCGCGTCACCTTCGAGCTCGAGGGGGCGGCGCTGCAGGTCGGCTCCGAGCCGCGCGTGCTGCTCCAGGACGCCGAGCTCTGGCTCGAGCGCGGCGAGCACGTCTCGCTCGTCGGCGCGAACGGGACGGGCAAGACGACGCTGATCAACGCGCTGGTCGGCGAACGGCCGCTCGACGCGGGCAAGCTGCGAACGGGGCACAACGTCCAGGTCGGCTATCTCTCCCAGCACGCCGAGGAGCTCGAGGCCGGTGGCGCTCGGACGGTCCTCGAGGCGGCCGCCAAGCGGACGAAGCTGGCGCCGAATCAGGCCCGTGCGCTGCTGGGGCGCTTCCTCTTCAGCGGCGAAGAGGTCGACAAGCCGCTCGACGGGCTCAGCGGCGGCGAGCGCCGCAGGCTGTCGCTGGCGATCCTCGTCTCCTCGGGCGCCAACGTCCTGATCCTCGACGAGCCGACCAACCACCTCGACCTCGAGAGCCGCGAAGCACTCGAGGACGCCCTCCGCAGTTTCTCCGGCTCGCTGTTGCTCGTCACGCACGATCGTGCCCTGCTCGACGCCGTCGGCACGCGAACCGTCGCGATCGAGGACTACCAGCTGCGCTCCTACGTGGGCGGCTGGGCGGAGTACAGCCGCGTCCGAGCCGAGCGAGCTGCCGCCGGCATCACGTCGACCGTCGCGCCGCCCCCGCCGATCGTCGCGGGCGGGACGGTCCGTCCGTCGGCCGAACGCTCCCCGCTGGAGCCGGAGGCGGAGGCGGGTTCGGACGACGGACGCGCCGGCACGCCCGCTGCCACGGCGAACGGGGGAGGTGCCACCGCCGACAAGCCGAAGGGTCCGTCGAAGAACGCGCTGCGGAAGGAAGCGGAGCTGGAGCGGGCGGTCGAGGCGGCGGAGGCGGCGCTGGCGGATCTCGAGCTGGAGCTGGCCGATCCGGCCGCGTGGACGAAGTACGAGACGGCGAAGAACCAGGCGCGCCACACCGCCGCCAAGCGCGCTGTCGAGGCGGCGTACGCGGCGCTGGAGGAACACGTCGCGGCTTTCACATAACGTTCACCCGCGTGAGCCGCCTTTCGCAGGTCTTCGTCCCCAAGGACCGTGAGTTCTTCGACCTGTTCGAGGAGGCGGCCGTCAATCTCGTTCGCGGCGCGGACCTGCTCGATCAGATGCTTCGCAACTATCCGGAGCGCGCCGACCTCGCGCGCGACATCCTGATCTGCGAGCAGGAGGGCGACCGGATCACACACGACCTGATCCAGCGCCTGAACAAGACCTTCGTCACGCCGATCGACCGCGAGGACATCCTGCTGCTCGCGTCGGCCCTCGACGACATCGCGGATCTGACCGAGGAGGTCGGCGACTACCTCGGCCTCTACAAGATCGAGGCGCCGATGGAGCAGGCGCAGCGGCTCGCGCACATCCTGCTCGATGCCACGCGCCAGATCGCCGAGGCGATGCCGCGGATGCGCGACTTCCGTGACATCTCGCACTACACGGTCGAGGTCAACCGGCTCGAGAACGACGGTGACCGGATCGTCCGCGAGGCGATCGCCTCGCTGTTCGAGGGCGGGATCGACCCGATGGTCGTGATCCGCTGGAAGGACCTGTTCGAGCGTCTCGAGGAGGCGATCGACGCCTGCGAGCGGGTGGCGAACGTCCTCGAGGGCATCGTCATCAAGAACCGCTAGATGGCTGATCACACCCTCTGATGAGCGCCGACGTGATCCTCGTCATCGTCGTCGTGACGGCGCTGGCATTCGACTTCACGAACGGATTTCACGACACGGCCAACGTCGTCGCGACCGTGATCTCGACGCGCGCGCTGCCGCCGCGGCTCGCCGTGACGTTCGCCGCGATCCTCAACTTCGCCGGCGCCTTCATCTCGCTGAAGGTGGCCGCGACGATCGCCAACGGCATCGTCAACGCGACCCAGATCACGATGACGATCGTCTTCGCCGGCCTCGTCGGCGCGATCGCGTGGAACCTGGCGACGTGGTACTACGGGCTCCCGTCGAGCTCGTCGCACGCGCTGATCGGCGGGCTCGTCGGCAGCGCCGTCGTCGCCGAGGGCTTCAGCGCGATCGACGGCCACGGGCTGCTCTCGAAGGTCATCGTCCCGGCGCTGATCGCGCCCGTGCTGGCGTTCGTCGTCGCGGGCAGCGCGATCCTCGTCACCTACCGCATCGCGGGGCGCGTCCGGCCGGGGCCCGTGACGCGTGGCTACAAGCTCGGCCAGCTCGCCTCGGGCGGGCTGCTGGCGCTGTCGCACGGGACGAACGACGCGCAGAAGACGATGGGCATCATCACGCTCGCGCTCGTCGCCCACGGCAACATCTCGGCGACCGACTTCCACGTGCCCGACTGGGTCGTCGTCGCGTCCGCAAGCGCGATCGCGCTCGGGACCTACAGCGGCGGCTGGCGGATCATCCGCACGATGGGCAGCCGGATCATCAAGATGGACGCCGCGCAGGGCTTCTCCGCGCAAAGCGCCGGCGCGACCGTGATCCTTGCCGCGTCGCACTTCGGCTACCCGCTGTCGACGACGCACGTGATCAACGGCGGCATCATGGGCGCGGGCGCCGCCAAGCGGCTCTCGGCCGTGCGCTGGGGCGTGGCCGGCAGCATCGTCACCGCCTGGGTGCTGACGCTGCCCGCCGCCGCGATCGGCGGCGGCCTCGTCTACGGCGTCACGCGGATCTTCGGCACCGGCGCGACCGGGCCGGTCGTCGTCTCGGCGCTGATCCTGCTCGCGATCACGGCGCTGTTCACCACCCGCGCGCGCCAGGCGGTGGCGGCGTGATCGCGACGGCACTGATCGATTGGGGCGCGCTCGGCAAGGTCGTGCTCTATTCGCTGATCGGCGGCATCGGCGTGCCGGCGATCTACGCGTTCGTCGTGCTCGGGGCCTCTCGTTCGAGCGAGGCCCGGCGCGAGCACCAGACCGCCGGCGCGTACGGATACATGCTGCTGAGCGTCGTCGGCGGGCTCACCTGCCTCGCGGCGATCGCGTACGGCATCTGGTTGATGACCCAGAAGTAGTCATCGCTGCGCAGCGCTGCGCAACGCGCGTGACCGTTCGGTGAACGCCCCTGTCGATCCGCAGGGCTGCCGTCTACCGTGTCCAAGGACACGAGAAACGACAGGCGGGCACCGAAGATCCGCCAGAAGGGACACAGCATGTCGAACGTCGACTTGCACCTCCACCTCCTCCCGGGAGTGGACGACGGACCGGCCGACGAGGCCGCGAGCCTCGAGCACGCTGCCAAGATGGTGGCCGAGGGCGTCCACGAAGCGACCGTCACGCCGCACGTCGCCCATCCCTGGTTCGCGGACGTCGACCCGGCGACGATCGCCGAGCGCACGCGGCTGCTGCAGGCGGCGCTCGATCGCGAGCGTCTGGCCCTGAAGCTCCACACCGGAGCGGAGCTGCATCCCGGCGCCGCCGGCGACCTCGATCCGGGCACGCTGGAGCTCGTCGCCCAGGGCCCGCCCGGCGCCCGCTGGGTGCTGCTCGAAGTGCCGTTCGCCGGCGTCGACCCGGCGTTCGCCGAAACGGCAGCGAGGATCCGTGCGAAGGGCTTCGGGGTCGTGATCGCCCATCCCGAGCGCGCCGCGGGGCTGCTTTCCGGCGCCGGCATCGGGATCCTGCGACGCGAGCTCGAGTACGGATCGGTGCTCCAGGTCAACGTCTGCTCGCTGCTCGGCATGCATGGCGACGAAGCCCGCCACGCGGCGCAGCGGCTGGTGCGCTCGGGCCTTGCGTACCTGCTGGCCTCCGACGGTCATGGCGGCGAGCGCGGCCACACGCTCGGCGCTGGCGCTGCGGCGGCGCGAGCGGTCGGTGCGTCGGAGCTGCAGAGCTGGCAGCTGACGCAGGCCAACCCGCGCTTCCTGCTTCGCCACGGCCTGCCGGCCGCTGCGGCGCCGGGCAGTCGCGACGACTCGTGGCGGCCGTCGCAGCGGCGTCGCGTCGCGAGCACGATGGCCGCGGCGCGTGGCCGGACCCGCCGCTAGCCGGCTAGCGCTCGAGAAAGACGATCTCGCGTTCGGCGTCGCACTCCCAGCGGCCGCCGGCCCAGCGCACCGTCGTGCCGTCGGCCAGCCGCGCCGCCGCGCGGCCGAGCCGCGGCTCGCCCCAGAGCGTCGCGACCAGCGGGCGCCGCTCGTCGGGCGTGTCGCCGAGCCCGGCCGCGACGTGCGCCGCCGGATGGCTGACGACGATCGATCCGGCGCGCACCCAGACCGGGACCGTGCTGCGCGGCGCCGGCGCGAGCACCTCGCCGCCGCCTTCCACCTCATCGTCCGACCACGTCTCGATCCAGCGGCCGCGTGGCAGTGGCACGATCCGCTCGCGCACCCCGTCGTCGAGCACCGGCGCGACCCACAGCGCCGGGCCGAAGCCGAAGGCGTCGGCGACGGTCCAGGCACGGGGATCGGCGCGATCGATCAGGTGCAACGGCCGCACGATCGGTACGCCGCAGCGGGCCGCGGTCGCGGCGGCCGCACGGATGTAGGGGACGAGCATCTCGTGCAGCAGCACGTAGCCGCGGTAGAGCCCGAGCGTGCGCGAGTCGTAGGTCCACGGCTCCTGCTCGAGCCGGCCGTGCGCCTGCATCAGCGGCGTGAAGCAGCCGAGCTGCGCCCAGCGCACGAGCAGCTCCGCCGAGCAGCGATCGGCGACGCCGCGCCCGAGATAGCCGCCGACGTCGTGCGACCAGTTCGAGAAGCCGCTGGCGGCGGCGGAGATCGTCGCCGCGACGAGTTGCCGCAGCGACCAGAAGTCCGAGATCTGGTCGCCGCCCCAGAGCATCCCGGTCGCCTGCTGGCCGCTCCAGCCGCAGCGCCCGAAGAGCACGCCGGAGCCCGGATGGACCTCGTCGAGCGCCCGCTGCATCGAGCTGCGGTAGGCGCCGCCGAGCGCCCATGCCGCCTCGGCGCCGCTGCGCCCGCCACCGGCCAGACGCGCGTCGTCGGGGATGTAGTAGCCCTCGCCGTCGTCGGCCTTGATCCCCTCGACGCCGAGCGCGAGCACGCGCTTTGCCTGCTCGCGCCACCACGACTCGGCGCCGGGGTCGAGCAGGTCGACGGGCGAGCCGCGTCCCATCCACCAGCGGGCGACGAGCGAGCTGCCGTCGGCGGCGCGCACGTAGTGGCCGGCCTCGTCGCCCTCGGCGTAGTTCGACGCCGGCTCCGCGTGCAGCCGCCGCGAGCCTGGGTCCGGCGGCACCTGCCCGTCGCGCGACTCGACGTTGACCCACGGCGTCACCCAGACGACGGTGCGGATGCCGCCCTCGCGCAGACGCCGCACCATCGGCTCGAACTCGGGGAACTGATGCGGGTTGGGCTCCCAGGTGTTGTATTGCGTCTCCCACGGGGAGTCGAGCACGATCGCGTCGATCGGGATCCCGTGCCAGCGGCAGCCGTGGACGTCCTCGAGCACGTGATCCTGGTGCTCGTAGACGTCGCGGCTCTTCCAGAAGCCGTAGCCCCACGCCGGCAGCAGCGCCGGCATTCCCGTCAGCTGCAGGTAGCGGCGCAGCCGCGCGGCCGGCGTCGGGTTCGTCAGCACGTGCAGGCGCAGCGGGCCGGCGGCGGACCGCGCCGAGGCCGAGACGACGGGCCCGCTGCCGAGGTCGAAGCGGGTGCCGTTGCCGTGGCCGTCGAGCCAGACCGCATAGCCGGCGCTGGACTGGACCCACGGCGCCGGCGCGTAGTCGCCCTGGGGGATGCCGCCGACGGCGAGGATCTCGGGCGAGCAGTCCGGCCCTCTGTAGACGCGCCCGGCGCCGAGCTGGACGACGCTGCCGGCGTGGTCGACCCCCTGCTCGTGGCGTGCGCCGAGGCCGGCGAAGTGCTCGGAGCCGTGGCCGTCCCACGCGAGCGCGATCCGCAGCGGGACCGACCCGTCGGCGATCTCCAGCTCGGTCGCGAGCCGCCCGTCGGCTTCGAGCGCCAAGCGCCAGGTCAGTCGCCGGCCGCTGCCGAGGCGAACCGCCACGGTCGCCGCATGTTCCTCGGAGGCGGTGACGACGGCGTCCGCCGAGCGCTCCTTGGGTGCGAGCGTCTCGTCGGCGACGACGCCTTCGGTGATGCGGATGAAGCGGTCCGCATAGTTGCCGTCGGCGACCCACGGGTGCAGCCCGGCGATCAGCGTCGTGCCGTCGCGCACGAGCGTCGCAGACAGCGGCTGGAGCGAGAGCTCGAGCGAGATCGCGCCACGCGCGAGGCGCAGCGAGGGCGGGGAGGCGACGGCCACCCGCGCAGCTTCTCCGATCGGCGCGCGGTTCCGGCGGCGTTCACCGAGCGGTCACACGATCTTGGCCGGTTGGTCACAGAAGTGAGCCATTTGCAGCGGAATATGCGCTCCAGATACCAACGCGAATGAGCGAACAGGAGACACCGATGACTCCGCAGCACACCAGCAAGGTCGACATGCACTGCCACTCGACCGCGTCGCAGCTCAGCAAGCTCGACGTCCAGCAGGCGCTCGGCCTGCCGGAGTGCGCGACGCCGCCGCAGGAGGTCTACGCGCTGGCCAAGGCGCGCGGGATGGACTTCGTCACGATCACCGATCACGACACGATCGCCGGTGTGCTCGAGATCGCCCACCTGCCCGACGTCTTCATCTCCGAGGAGCTGACGACCTGGTTCCGCGGCGAGCCCCAGGCGGTGCATGTCCTCTGCTACGGCATCAGTGCCGACGACCACGCGTGGCTGCAGGCGAACGCCGGCGATGTCGAGCTCGTCGCCGAGTACCTGCACGACAACGAGATCGCCTGTGCGCTGGCGCATCCCTTCTACGCGGTCGAGGCGCCGCTGCTGCCGCGCCACCGCCGCCGGCTGGCACAGCTGTTCCCCGTCTGGGAGGTGCGCAACGGCTCGCGCGCCGCCGAGCTCAACTTGCCCGCCGCCGTCTACATCGAGACCCACGGCGGCACCGGCATCGCCGGCTCCGACGACCACGCCGGAGTCGACATCGGCCGCACCTGGACCGAGACGCCGGCGGCCGCCGGCCCGGCCGAGTTCCTCGAGCACCTGCGCTCCGGGCGGGCCGACGCCCGCGGCGATCAGGGCAGCGCCGCGAAGTGGGCGCACGCGGCGATGGCGCTGGCGATCCGCGTCCACGGCGACGTCGGCGACGCGGCGCCGCCGAGCCCGCGCACGCTCCTGACGATGGTCGAGCGGATCATGCGCGAGGGCGACCAGCGCGGTGTCGGTGGCGACTCGTCGGGCGGGCTCGGCGCCGAGCTCGCCCCGGAGAACGCGCGCGGCCTGCTGCGCGCCTGGCTCGCGGCGGTCGAGCTCGACGGTGACGAGCACGACCTGCTGGCGCTGATGCAGGACCCGAGCTTCAGCCACGCGGCGCTCGAGCGCCGCGCCCGCCGCTGCCACGAGCGCAAGCTGCGCGTCGCCGTCGGCGACGCGGTCGCGGGCGCCGGCAACGGCGCCAACCCGCTTCCGGCGCTCGCGGCGATCTTCGACGCCTGCGTCGCGGCGATCCCGTACGCGCCGGCGACTGCGTTCCTCGGCCGCGAGAAGGCGAAGCTCGCGCGGCGCGAGGGTGAGCCGGTGCGCGTCGCCTTGATCGCCGACGGCGTCGGCGAGATGCACGGCGTCACCCGCACGCTCGAGGAGATCCGCGAGCGCGGGGTGCCGGGCTATGACGTGGAGGTGATCGGCACGGATGCCAGCGTCGACCGCCG
>Ga0075420_100002005_pt1 | contig 17540 bp, 28 predicted proteins | sample SoiMetdeltSBSDD4_FD_75296 | JGI IMG/M metagenome (GOLD analysis project Ga0075420, IMG submission 75296) | Bulk soil microbial communities from a Populus tree surrounding site in Tennessee, USA - Soil MetaG P. deltoides SBSDD4 | ecosystem: Environmental > Terrestrial > Soil > Tree plantation... | reverse complement strand
TGCGGTTATCGGAAGATCGGCGGGACGTACCTTGTGAGCGGTCCGGGCGGCATCCCGTGCGATCGCCTGCCGTTCCCGCTGACAGTCTGCCCGACGTGCAGTTGCGGGATCAAGCAGACGCGCGGTTGGACGTGGATCAATCCGCGGACGTTGTTCGGCGGCGTTCACATGGATTGCTCGGACGATCGTCACCGTCACCATTGCCCGGTCTGCGCCGGCACGATCGAGAAGGCCGGTCTGGTCTGGATCGGAGAGAAGTTCTACAAGACTCCCGAAGCCTTCATGTACGAAGGGGCAGCGCTCGGCTTCAGCCGCCGCGTCACGGCCATCCCGCGCGGCTTCAAAGTCGGGGCGACGTGGGTATTGATGGCGCACCCCAAGACGATCGAACTGCCCCGCGCCGCTGTAGTTGCTCAGATCGAGCAGGAGATGTCCGCTTCTCTGGGCGAGCAGGTCACGCTCGGCCCGGACCACGACGTGCCGCAACGCTTCCAGGCCGGTATCTTCTTCGTCTGGAAACCGGAGCGCATAGAGAAGATCCTGCCCGAATCGGCGCGCTTCTCCGACGAGGTGAAGGAGCTGGAAGAGAAGGGCATCACGCCGGTCTTTGTGCCGGACGACGATCCCGACCACCGCGGTACCGTGTACGACAAGGATGACGAGACCGAGCTGACCCTGAATGTCTGACGTGCAGGAGTTGCGGAAAGCAATCGCGGCGAGCGGGCTCAGTGCCCGCTCGTTCGCGGCTCTGCTCGAGGTGGACGAGCGCACCGTCCGGTATTGGCTCGCCGAAGAGCGGACCATGCCGGGATCGGTCCGTGTAATCTGCCGGGCCATCATTCGCGACCCTCGGATCGTGGCGTCTCTGGCCCCGCCGACTTAGGCGCGCACTCCGACAGTACGCGTCGAAAGCCGATCACCCATACCCACGGGTTCGCGTCCCAGCCGTAGCCGCGCTTTTCGTTCAGCGAGTTCCAGAGTTCGCGATACTGGCGACGAAGCGACTGCTGCCATGCGAGCAGTTCGGGCACCGTGTGATTCGAGACGACCCCCTCTGCCTCGCAATCATCGGCACCAATCTCCTGCAACCGCTCGACGCGTACGTCGATGATCTCCAGCGTGAGGCGCGACGCCCACCGCGGCATGTGGATCGACGGCGTCCAGGTCGTCGGCGCGTCGGGCTCTGTGGCGCGGTAAGCGATGATGCGCCCCGTCCCGTCCACGTAGCCGGCGCTCTGCACGTAATGCGTCTCGCGCACCCACAGCCGGCCACCAGGGCCACCGTAGGGCGACTTCACAGCCCATTCACCGTCCGGGCTCCATGCGCCGAATACGGGATCGCCCGGCTCTTCCTCGCCGCGCCGGATGACGGTCGGATGGAACACGCCGACCTCTGGCTGCGTGTCGTCGTGACCCCACCAGTTCCGCAGGATGCGGCGCGTCTGTGTCTTCCGTCCCTCGACCATAAACGAAACCCGCTTCTCGCGGCCGGTGCGGGCCGTGATCGTCCTCCAATGCGTTTCAGTCTCGATGCGCACGACGCGACGAAGAGGGGCCGTCATTCCGCGCTCCGCGCCTGCCGAGCGCGCGTCCGCTTCCAGCACGGATAGCAGTAGCGCCGCCACTCGCGGTTGACCTTCGTGATAAACCAGTCCGAATAGCGGACGCCGCACGGCCAGTGGATTCCAAAGTGCCACCAGCGTTCTGCGTAACGATCTTCACCCGTGCCTGTCATCGTCCCTCCGCTTTCGATGCGTGCCGAGCCCGGTCGCGTGCATCCACCAGGAACGCGAGCACGACCATCAGCAGGCCGATAACCAACGTTTGCCAGTCAGCCATTCCGCGCTCCCTGCCGCCGTAGCGTGTGACTCACTTGAGGTTCCTCAGTTCTTCGTAGGAGCGCACGATTGCCACGACGTCGCCGCTCATCGCTGCTTGGTCCGCGCGCTGCAGCGCTTGCTCGATCATCAGCGCGCCGAATCCGCCCGCTGGGCCGATCTCGCGGTATTGCTGCAACAGCTCCCGCGCGCGAGCCTGTTGTTTGGGGAAGTCCTCACCGACGCTAGGCATCGCCGCCTCCGTTCCCACGTCCCGCTGGCGTCATGCGCGCGAAGTCGACGAAGGTGTCGCAGTCGGGGCAGCGCCAAATGCCGCGATAGGGCGCGTCACTGTCGTCGTCGGACTCCATGTCCCCATCGCATTCGGGGCACTGCCAGTAGCCGCAGCCGCACGTCTCGCCGCATTCCTCCGGCGTGTCATGAATCCAGCAGATCCAGTGAAGCGGCGGAGCCACGGGCGGCGGCTCGACAATCACCGCCAAGTCGCCAAGCGAACACTCCGGCGCGTGCGTCACCCCATCAGGACCGAACCCAATCGCTCCGCAGTCGGAGCAGAACAGTTTTGAGTCAGCCATCGGAAGCTCCGCGCCCTGTTGGCTGCGATCCTGCGATCGGCACGCACACGGTGATCTCGTCGCCCGGCTGGACGTTCGCGTAATAGCCGTTCAGGAAGCGCTGGACCTTGGCGAGGTTGCACCAGTGCTCTTCGACGCCCAAGCGCTTGTCTAGGTGAACGATGCGAACGTGATATGCGCCGTCGTCTGGCGTCTCATGCGGCACTGCGGAGCGCGCCAGGTCGAGAAGTTCCGCGATGCGGCGGAAGATTCGCCCCGCGTGCCAATGGGGATTGCTGATGATCGTGTGCGGCCCAGGGTAGTTCTCTGCGAACCACACACGGAATGCCTCGAACGCTTTGGCGGTCGGGCCGTCGGGATACTGCGCCACGTATTGCTTGACGAGTTCGGGATGGTCAGTCATTCGGTGCTCGGCGCCTCCACGTCATGGTGCGAGTTCCGGCAGAACGATCTGCGCGGGATCGGGCTCCTTCTCCGCGCGCTTGTTGGCATCCGCGATCTTTTCCCACTCGGCTTTCGTGACGAGCAGTCGCCGCTTCGAGCGTGGGGGGGGGGCACCGCTTCAGCGGCCTTCGCCTTCTTCGGCATCAGCGCCCTCCAGCCGCGAGGCGCGGACGCAGCGGCGTCTCTTCCGGCAGCGTTATGAAGCCCGTTCCCTCGCTCTTGCCCGTCGCCTGGATGAACGCGACTTCCGCCCTCGCGGAGTCCACAATCACCCGCGCCACGTCGGCAATCGCCTTCGCGCGATCGAGCTCCATCGGCTTCTCGGCATCCGGCGCGAGCGCTTCGAGCGTGGCGAACAGGTGATTACGCAGGTCTTCGATTTTGTTCTTCACGCGTTCTCCGGTTGATCTTGCGGTTGACCGCGCCGATGAGCTGGTACATGTGCGGCAGCGGTGCAGGGAGGTTGTGCATGCTGTTGCGCTTCATCAGCTCGCCGCGCGGAATCAGCTTGAGGTTGTCCAGGCGAATGTCCGTCTTGTCGCCGTTGACGAACGTCACGGCGTGGCCCTTCGGGAGCGGGCCGTTCGCAGCCTCCCACATGATCAGGTGCACGGCGCGCCAGCGCCTTTGGAGCGGCAGATCGTCGTTCACCTTCCGCTCCAGGTAGCCGTCCTTGCTCACGCGCTCCGTGCCGATCGGCTTCCAGAGCTTTACCGCTACACCCTGACGCTCCCCCTTCTTGAACTGCGTCCGTCGGCAATTCGGGTTCGTCGCAGCGACCGGGTACGCCTTACCCTTGTTGTGCGGCGTGTTGCCCTTCCTGAATCGCGTGCCGATGCCCTGACGACCGTTCGTGCGGCCCGATGCAGGGCTCGCGCGGAACGCAGCACTCTTCGCCAGCCCAAGGGCCTGTGCGCGCCCGTAGGTGGCACTGAGCGACCGCCGCAGCCGACGCGCGACCTTCACCGTGGGCGTGTCGGGGTATAACTCGCGCAAGAGCGCGTCGTCCTCAGCGCTCCACGATCGGCGCGGTTCGGCATGCACCCGGCGCTTGGTCATGGCCCGACCCCTTCACTGGAGGCGGCTCCACGCTGCTCTACTAACGCGCTCTCTACGAACTGCCGCTCGAGCGTCGCCCGGAGTTCATAGACCGCGATCGACCCCTCCCCGTCGCAGTCCCCGGGATCGAAGGCGACCCGCAACGTCTCGGTGTCCCCCTCGCCCTTCTCGAGCGTGATGTAGACCTTGGCGGGGAACTCCCTCATCGGGCCAGCACCAAGGCGAGCAGGCCAAACCCGACGCCGCTGACCACGATGGCCCAGCAGTACGCCAGGCCGACGACGGCGATGTCGCGAGCCGGATCACCGACCGCGGCGGCATCGACCTTTCCGAGTGATTCACATTGCCTCACGCGACGGCCCTCGGAGCGCGTAAGTCAAGGAATCGCTGCACGATGCTGAGCAGCCGGGAGCGAGCCAGCACGCCGTGCCGGCGCTTGTGGCACCTTACGCACAACCAGTCAACATCGAGCGGGCGCCCGTAGTCTTCGTGATGCCCCTCGATGCGCGGCCGCTCGTCGCCGCACGCGCTGCAACACTCCGGACGGACCAGCTCACCGGCTCGAACTGCGCGCCAGACGATGGTGTGAGCGCGCGAGGCGAACCGCGCGCTCAGTGACCGCCGGAGCGACCCGCGCCGTAGCGCTGTTGCGGGAAATGTTGCGCTACTCGGGGGAACTTGCGGGAACTGTTGCCCACTTACACGAGCCAGCTCCCCTGCGACTAGATTTTCCCCTTCTATATGGTAGGACTCAAAATCCTCCGCTGGCAACAGCGTGCGAGTTCGAGTCTCGCCCCGGGCATCAACCATTTAGCCGCCTCCGCTCATGTTGTTTCGCATGAGTGATGTGTGATCGTTTGTGACGTTTGCGTCGAAATCCTGACGCTCAGGGCGGAACCGCCCATAGACCTTCAGCACCATCGTCGCGTCCTGGTGCCCGAGCTGGTGCGCGATCGTGTGCAGCGCCAAACCGTCTCTAATCGCCTGCACAGCCCACGTGTGCCGATGGTCGTGCTGGCGATACTCGGTCGGCAGTTGCGTGGCCTTCAGCGCGCTCCTGAGCGCATCCAGCGACGTTTCCGCGTCCAGTCCCGCGAACACCTGCGCCGTGGAGAGGAAGGCGCCGCCGGCCACGTAGCCGGAGACGATCTGCCAAGCCCACGTCCAGCGGTCGTAGACGCTGCACGTGCGCTCGCGGGACATCCGCTTGGTGCCGCGCGCGTACGCGGTCCGCTTTCCTAAGTCGATCTCCTGCCTGCGGATGGCGAGCGCCGCTGAGACCTCCATGCCGGTGGCCAACATCAGGGCGTGCAGCGCCCGGTAGGGCTCATCAATCGCCGACACCAGCCGCTGCGCGTCGGCCTGCGACAGGTGCAGCGTCCGCGGTTCGCGCTCGCGCGCCATCGGAACCTGACGGACTGGGTTGGACGCGATGACGTCCTCGAACACCAGATGCTCGGCGAAACTCGACAGCGCGGCCCGGTGCCGGTTGGGCTGCGTCACGCGCTTGAGGGATGACAGGTGTTCACGGATCCGCTGCTTCGTGAACTGCGAACGGCGGAACGGTTCGCCCGCGGGGATCAACCGCCGCACCTTGGCCAGGTACGCACCACGGGTGCGCGGGTTGGGCCGTTGCCGCCGCTCGAGTTCCTGCTGCCACTTGGCGACGTACGGCTCGAGATCGACATCGCTGACCCCGTCGCGCGTGTCGCGAATGAAGCCGTCGAGCCGGTTGTCGAGATACGCCTGATACGCGACCAGCGGGGCCACGCGCGCCGCGGCCAGTTCGTTGAGCAGCCACGCCTCCGGCGGCCCGCCGCGCGCACGCAGCCAGCGCAGGAACTCGCAGACGTGGCCGGCGAGCTCCCGGTCCTCGGTGCCGAGCGACCGCTGCACGGCCGTCGCGGCAATGCGCGGGATACGCGCCCAATAGATCGCGTTGCGCCTGAATGGTGCGATCCGTCGCGAGGTCGGCGTCATGCGCTGCGCTTCGCGCGCGCGGCGATGAGTGCGTCCAGTTCGGACCGCTGAAAGCGAGGCATCGGCTGCTTGGACTGCGCGTGCCGCATGTCGATCGGCGGCGGCAGCTGCTGCCGCAGATGGTCGTCGAAGTACGATCGCGACACCCCGAGATACCGAGCGGCGTCATTCGCGTCGAGCAACGCGGGCGTGATCCGTTCCTTCGCGTGTCCGCTCATACGGCTCCCCGTTCGGCACAGCGCTGGCGGTCGTTTTCCAAGAGTCGGCGTATCCGCTTGAGCAGGTGCTGCGCGTGGTGGTCGTTCTCGTCCGGCGGCACGACCTCGATGTGCGCGAGCATGGGGTCGGTGGGCCCGAAGAGGATGGCCCACGCCGCGAGCAGGTGGTCGCCGGTGACCGGCATCGGCTCATGCATCCGCCTTCGCCCCGCGCGCGTCCGCTTCCTTGTCCGGATTCCAATCCGGATGCTCGGCAGCCATGTGCGAGCCGAGGTCTTTGAACTTCCGCGAGCAACACGGGCACATGCCTTTCGATATGCGCCGCTTGTTGCGTGCGACGACGCCCTTATAGCCGCGGATGCTGCGCTCTTTGCGCGCCGTCTCGTCGTACAGTTCCTTGATACGCGCGGCCTGCTGGTCGATCCACGCCTGTTTGCGGGCGATGGTGTCGCGTGCTTCCTTGAGCGCGTTGCTGACGCCCCGTGTCATTCCGTGTCCAAGCGGGCAGTGGATCGCGAAGCTCTTTGGAGCTGCGTCGTTCTTGCGCTCGTATTCGTTCCACAGAGGTTGCGGCACGGCGAAGCAGATGCCGCACCAGCACTTCACGACTTCAAGCGTATCTTCGCCCTGCACAAGAATTGTTGAGTTCACGCTGATTGCCTCCGATCGAAAACGCGACTGATTTCCACGACCACGCGATGCCCGTTACGACGTGCATGGTTGGCGGCCGCAGTGTTGGCGTTGTTCACCTTCCTGCGCTCCACCGTGTCGCTGGTGATGCCACGGCCCCATGGGCAGTCTTTGCAGCGCGCCACGTGCGCCGTGGTGTGGTACACGATTAGTCCACGTTGCTGGCTCATGCCGCCGCCTCGAGCCCGCAGGTGCACGCGAGCGTTTCGCCGACACGCTGGCCCTGCTTGGCGCAGCGCCACGTATCGCTGTAGCGCGGGCTGTCGATGACCAGGTGATGCGGCCAGTTGTCCGACCGATACGGCTCAGAGGGTCGGTACGTGTGCGACTCGTCCAGTTCGCAGATCGCGTCCCAGAACGTGGCGACCGGCCGGTCGTGCTCACCGTACGCCAGCCCGCAGTTACTGCAGGTGGGCAGGTTGGCGACCGTCTTCGCCGTCGCCATGTCCGTGACATTCTGGTGCGTGACCAACACGTAGCACGCGCGATGTGCCCAGCGAAACGCGCCATCGAGGAATGACACGACGTACGGCTCGTCAGGGCCGGCGGTCCACGCGATGGACTGGTCGCACAATGGACAGGTGGGCTGTCTCGCAATGGGGCCGTACTCGCCGGTCCATGCCGCGAACTCCGGCGGGCCGAGCACGCGCAGCAGCTGCTCGCCCAACGCGTTGACGGCGGGGAAGACTGCGGGGTCAGCGGCGATCGCGGTCACTACTCGCGGCCTTCGCCGACGTGGTCACCGTGGGTCGGACAGTTCGGATCGACTTCGCCCGTGTCAACGTCGCAGATGCACCGCGTGGCGCCTGCTGCGATCTGCTCAGGCGCTGCGATCGTGGCGACGGGACCGGCCGCATCCAGTTCGTCCGTCTCGTCCTCGTCGAGCTTCGCGAGCACGGCGGCCAGCTTGGCGTTCTTGGGCAGCAGCTTCGCGAGCTGGTGCACCGCGGTCTTCATTGCGTACCACGGCGGGCACGGGCCCTGCTTCCACTGCTTGGAGCACTTCAGGCGGATCGCGTCGACGTCCTCGATCGCCATGTACTTGATATGCGGCTTCCGGTCCGGGCCGTGGTCCGCGATGGCGTAGGCGCCGACTAGGACGCCGCGCTCGGATGCGCGCCTGGCAGGGATGTGCTTGACGAAGGGGTTCGTGCCTTCCTCGTGCTCGAAGAACTCCTTCTCGTACACGACCTGCGCATCGATCGCGCGCGCGCCGCCGGCCGCGAGGATCAGTTCGATTTTGCCCTTGTAGTCCTGAATCGCGATCAGCTTGTTGCCATAGGGCACGAGGTGCGCGGTCTCCCCGACCGTGAGCCCCCACGAGCAGACGCGCGCGACAGCGCGCACGATGGACTCGCCCGAGCACTTGAGAATGTCAGGGTTTTCCCCGACAGCGAGATAGACCTCACCGATCACGCGCTCGTACTCGACTCCGCGCAGCATCGGCGTGATGCGGGCCCTGGCGGTATCGCTCTTGAGCAGCGCGGTAATCTCTCTGCGGTCAATGGTAGCTACAGCGGTCATGCGCTAGTCCTCGCGTGTGTCGCGTGTTCGACGGTGGAATCGGCCATGCGCGCGATGATCATGTCGGCGCGCATATCTCGAATCGCGGCCTGTGCGGTCGGCCAATCGTTGAACCGCACGGCCTTTTTGTAGGTGAACTCGACGAGCCAGGCGTTGCCGCGGTCGGCGTAATGCCAACGCTCGTTGAGGTGGTAGCCGACCGGGACAAACGCCGCGATGTGCGCACGCGCGTCGCTCAGCTCCTGCTGCAATGCGTGCGGCGAGCGCCGGAAACGCAGCAACGCCACGCCGGACGCGAGCGAGCCCGCGACAATGCCCACGGCTAGACAGGTCAGCGCCAGGGCGATCATACCCAGTCCCTGTGCTCGGCACGTGGTGCGGCGGCCATCACGGCATAGAACGCATCGCGCGTTGCCACCATCTGGCGATAGAGCAGGTCGCGACAGCGCGACCACGTCGACGGGTTCGGGTTCGTCTCGTACATCCGCTGTGCAACGTCCGCCGGCCCCGTGCTTGCCGTCTCCACGTCGAACGTCTCGCGGACGGGCGGCTGCTGCTCGAGCGGCGTGGATTCGGCGCGGACCAGTTCCGCGAAGGCGTCGCGCGCCGCGGCGTTCCGTGCACGCCGGGCCAGTGCCGCGATCTTGCGGACCGTCGGCATCGGGTAGCGCGCTTCCTCGCGCGCCAGGTCGTACAGGAACTCTCTCTCACGGGCTGTGAGGTCCGGCACGTCCTCCTGCAGCAGCCGGGCAACGGTCCGCATCCCTGCGTCCCAGTTCGTCATTCTTGTGTCTCCAGGCGATAGCCGGTGATCCGGCCGCAGTACATGGCGGCGGTCAACGCGTCGCCAAGCGCTTCCATCGCGGCGACGCTGTCGCCGTTGGCGTGCACCTCGACGAGAAACACGGTCCCGATCTGTGACTTGAGCATCACCGCGACCGACGCCTTCGGACTGATTGCCAGTGCCGGGGCGGTCTTCCGGTATGCGGGCTTTGGACGGGTCGCCATTTCTCTAACTCGCAAGAGCCGATGCCGGCTCGAGGTGCTTGGCGATGAAGGCGTCCACCTTCTGTAACAGGGTGGCGCTGACGCGATGGCCGTGGAGCGTCTGCGAGAGATGGGCGGGCGTGACCCTCACATCCGGCAGCGCCGCAAAGTCCTTGGCATTCAACCCAGCCAGCGCGAGTGCCGCGCGGAACCGCTTGCGGCGCTCCTTCCGTTCACGCACTGTAGGTGAAGCCGATTTACGTGTAACAGACATGGCCGCAAATCTATTTGCATCAACGCTCCAGTCAAGAGCGAGAATGCCGCGAAAACAAACATCAGAGCAACTCAAGGAGCGCCAACGCGTTGAAACGATTGGCGACCGCGTCGCTCAGGCGCGGCGCATGCTCGGAGTAACCCTCAAGGCGGATATTTCGCCGGCAGATTTAGCCAGCATGGCGGGCGTCCCGGCGTCAACCGTCACCAGGATCGAAAGCGGAAAGAGCGAACACCCTGAAGAGGCAACGCTCAAGAAACTCGCCGCCGTCCTGAAGGTGCCGGCGATGTGGCTGCGCTATGGAGCGCAGGCAGGCCTTCAGCTGCCGGTCAGCGGACCAGACGCAGGGTAGGGGCTTCCTCGTGGACGCCGACCGGGTCAGCCTCGTTCAGTTCTTCCCAGAGCTCCGCGATCGCATCAGAGGGGTCGCGGCCACTCGACACCAGCCGCGAGGCAACCTGCTCTCCGCTCGAAGCTACTGCGTAGTATTCCCGTCGACCGCCCAGCGTGTATGGCTGGCAGTAGACGCCGCGGGCGGCGAGCGGATAATCAGCAGTCAAGAAGATGCGCTTCGTGTTTGCGAATGGAACCCGAAGTTAGGACGCGTCACCGACAGTACAATACCCGTTTCACAGCAGGCAGATTCTCCACAGCGTTTCCACATTAAGGCGGATTAAGAAACAGGCCCCATCATGAAACGATTCGTTCTCCTTGCCTTCACACTCGTCGGGTGTGCGCCATCAACACCACCCGCGCCACCCGCGCCGAGAGAGGCAGTGATAGTGCAGGCGTCATTCACGAAGACTTGGGACGCCGTTATCGACGTCTTCGCGGAACGCAACATTTCCATCAAGACGCTGGACAGAACGTCGGGGCTTATCGTTGCGGAGCCCATGCAGGTCGGTCGGACTGCGGGTGAGGCTTACGCGGACTGCGGCGCAGTCATGGGCATGGCGATACCAGCCAGTGCTGCCACATGGAACATCCTGGTTCGCGGCGACACCGCAGTTACCACGGTGAAGGCTACCGTGCGCTTTCTGAACGTCACGACGGGGCGCTACGGATCGACTACAGAGTGCTCCTCGCGCGGCTCATGGGAACAGGAACTCGAACAACGGGTGAAGACAGCTGCTGAGATCAAGAAGCCATGAACTACGCAAGGCGCGCATGCATTCTCCTCGCGCCTGCGGTGCTCGCCTGTAGCGACGAAGGGCCGTCTGCTGTCGGCTCCTTCTCGCTGGTTCAGGTCGATGGGACCCAGCTCCCGTATCTCTATCCATTCTCTGATGTCAGATACCATGCTGGCACGCTAACAATCAGAGCGGACGGCACCTTCTCAGACGTGATCGCGTGGACGGACGGCGCCGGCGCACACAATAGCAACGAGTTCGGAACGTGGACTCAGGGCGGGGACGCTATCCACTTGCAGTATTCCCCTGGCGGCACGAACTGCCCGTTGCAAACGGGACCCTGCGCGGCCGGAGAATATCACGCCAGCCTCACCACCGGCTTTCTCTCCAAGACTCGCGTGGAATCGGCATTGCTTCGCTACCGCCGACAGTGACGGGGCTTTCCTCGCACGGCTCAGCGCACGATGGTCGAATCCCAGCGAACCTCAACGCAGTGATCGAACCGATGCACAACGAGCTCCGTCATCCCAGAGCCCAATTCGTGACGCACGGTGACCTGACACCCAGGTCCCAGTTCGTAGCGGTGAACGGGCGGCGATGACGGCGAACCGCATGCCGTAGCGAAGAGAAGGGAAGCGAGCGCGAGTCTCACGTGTGAACTATTGGCACTTGGCGCCCGGGCACTCCACTACCATAGGGCTAATGGCGGTAGAAGGCGTCAGGTGAGGAATGTGGCTTGGAAGAACGACGCCCCCGACCCGCCGGTGACGTTGAGGCTGCCGCCCGAGTTCTGGTTGACCTCAACATCGTAGTAGTCGCCATCGGCCGGCACGTCGACGTACATCGCTGGGATAGTGATGCCGTTCGCGTCGCCGGATTCGCCCGTGATTGCGATTGACGAACCGTTCTTGAGGATCTGCACCGTGCGGCTTCCTGTACCGTTCGGCGCCCAGCGGATCGCAGCGATGAGCATGAGCGGGAATCCGCCCCAGCCAGTGGGCACCGTGATGCGACTGTTATTGGTGACCGTGCTGTGCAACCCACCGACGTCGTAAGCCTCGTCGGTCCACGCCATGAGCGTCGGAGTATTGTCGGGGATGCTCTGTGCGCTGGCGCGATAGGCCAGCGTGCGCAAACGCGGCTCGAGCTTGGGCGGTGTCACTGCCTCGTCGGCGATCTTGTCCTCCGTGACAGCACCGTCCTCGAGCGTTAGTTCGCCGACGGCGCCGGGCAGGATTGGGAACGCCGCGATCGCATCGGTCACAGCAGGGTCGACCACAACCTCCGACGTATACGAGCTCGCGGTCGTCCCGTCGCGAACGTGGCGCGCCTTGAGCTTGCGCCGCAGGCCATCGCTTGGCGCGAGCCCGCCCCATATCGTCCAGTCGCCGGCGATACTCGGAATCCGGTATGGCACGGTCGAGAATGAACCATAGGAGCCAGACGCCGGCGCGGTCTCGATCGCCTCTGCGATCTCGATCTCCCCGGGGAACTGGGTTGCCACAACAGCAATGCCGTAGCGCCAGTCGTCGCCGCGCGGCTCCGGGTCGCGCGGTCCGATCGGACGATCCGGCCCGCGTGTCGCGACACGCGCCGGGACGCTGAAGCCGTCGGGGTTCGTCGGCGCCGACAGTGAGAATGTCGAGTTGTCAGTCGTGAATGTGACGTCGACCAAGGCGGATAGGTCGCCGGTCGTCGGGTCGCGATGTTGGACGCTGGCCGTATACGCCGTGTTCGGCGTCATCATGTCCAAGCGGTAGCGGGTCGACCCAGCGGGCAGCGTGCGCTTGATCACGCGGTCGCTGGATGGCGCGCCGCTCGCGCGCAGGTACACGTCGACCACCGCGCTGCCAGCGTCGGCGCCGATCGTCCAGGCCAGGTCCTGCAACGAACCATCGCCCGAGATGTCGGTCGCTGTGAAGCTGCTCGGTGCGTCGAGCGCGTCGAGCGCCACGCCGACCCCGGTCGTCCAGTTAGACGGGCGCTCGGGCTGCTTCTCGGTGCGAGCCCTGGCGTAGACGTCGCGGTCCGCAATTACGGCCGGCAGCCGGATAGCTGCTGTGGGGACGGCCCCGGGCGCGTAGAATGCGAAATCTGTGTAGTCCTCCACGGCCGGTGCCCCGCCCGGAGTGACTGCGATCTGAACGCGCACGGCGTACGAACTGGCGTTGAGCGTTGCCGCATTGGTGATCGTGAGCTCGGCAACGTTGCGAGGCAAGTCTGCTGCTGCCGTAATCGTGTGTGTCGGCAACGTCGAGATCGCGTTCGCGTTCGGCCCTGAGTCCACGCATTCGATTGCGTTCCCGTCAAGGCGCTTCGTGAGGTGCACGATCTGCATCGCGCGCGCGGGGATAGCTCCGTCGTCGATCAGCCGTTTGTTTTTGTTCGGGAGCGATGGGTAATCGACCAGGATCTCGTCGCCGATCTTCTTGGACATCGCCGCGCTGCCACGGATGATGACGGTCTTGAACCGTATCGGCGCGCGCCCATACCGGTCGGTGATCTCATTCGCGCGCCCTGCTACCCACTTCAGCAGGTTCATGTCGATCGTGTCCACGACGTCGATCATGCCAGGGACGACATACGATGCTTCGCCGGTTCCGATGACGCCGGGGTCGGCACTCTCACGCTCGAACCGTTCGGACTGGGTGACGAACCGATCGGTTGAGCTGGAACCAATGTCTGTCCGAATCCGCGTGTGCTCGAGGATCACGCGGCGCACGGCCTCCGTCGTATCCAGGCTGAATGCTTCGGTCTCATCCTGAATGACATCCGCCTCGGTGATGGTTGTAGCCGGCACCGTGTTCGCGAAGATTCGGGAGGCGAAGAACTCTGTCTCGCCGTCGTCGCCAGGGCGCGTCCCGATGCCGGCGTAGCCGTAGACCGCAGCCTCGAGCAACGCGCCCACCGGCTCCGGCTTGGTGAAGCGGCCCGCGAACCGCAGTCCGGATCCGAGCGTGTCGCGCACTGTCTCAACTGACGCGGCGTCATACGGCAGCCCGGCCTCGTCGAGCAACGCGGTAGCGAGATCGATGGGATGGCCCGAGAAGTAGATCGGCGACGACTCGCTTGGCAGAACGGTGAGCACACGCACCTTCACGATCGTATTATTCGTGAGTGCGCTCTGATTGTCGAGCTTGACCACAAGCCCGGTGAAGCCCTGCGCGGTGCTAATAAGGTTCTCGTGCGCCGCGAGCCCGCCGTAGACGATGCCAGCGGTGAACGGCGGCATCAGCCGGAACGGTACGTTGTTCACGAGCGCGATCAGGCCAGGCCACCAGGTGCGACCGCCTTGGGAATCGTCAACCGTGGTCAGCGCCTGCGTTGCAAACTCGGGGATCCCGCGCGGCATCTGGCTTACGATCTCGTTGATCTGCGCCGCGAAATCCAGGATGTTCTGACCCTTCCGCCAGCCTCCCGGCCCGTAGACTGACACAGGCTCGAGCCAATACCTATTGGAGCCGACGCCGGTGTGCACGCGCATCTCCCAACCGCCCATGTCCTGCTCGGTCAGAAAGCCACCGATCACAGGCCCGCCGCAGAGGCAGCCGCGCTTCGGCCAGCGCGCCAGGAAGTCAGCGATCGTCTCGCTGGGCTCAGGATCGAACGCCGTGAACTCGTGCTCGGCCTGCATGAAGTCGCCGACGGTCACGGACCATTCGATGTCGTTCGCGAGCTCATACGCAGTGATCCGCCCGGCATAGAGAGTCGTCCAGCTGCCGCCGTCTTCGCGATACTCCCAGAAGGCACGGCGGTGGCCGAGCTGCTGGCGGAAGTTCCCGTCTTCCATGACCGACGTGAACAGCCGCGACGACCCGCTGGTGATCGGGTCGATGATCTTGCCCGTAAAGCTGCCGGACGTGACGACGCCGGTGATCGGATCGAAGCTGGCGCCGTCGCCTGACGGAATCCCGTCTTCGGAGATGTACGGATTCGTGCCGCCGCGAACGCTCGTGACCTCGAGCGCATCCGCAGAGTTGGCGGCGTTCCGGATCCGCAGCCGAAACTCGACCAGCTTATTCGCCACCGGCTATTGCTCGCCGAAGTGCGCCAGCATCCGCGTCGGGGACACGGCAGTATTGATTAGCTGCAGCGACAGCGTGAATTCCATCGTGCGCCGGTCGCTAAGCTGCAGCCGGGGGACGGTGCCGGGTTTGATGCTGCACGTCGCATAGGACGACAGCGCCGCGTCATTCGGGGCGACATAGCAAGTGCCGCCATTGCGCAGGTGATAAACCAGCCGGTCGGCAACCTCGACCATGGATGCCGTCTTCGCTGCGCCCGCAGTGCGCAAGTGGGGATTGGGGGGCGATCCTATGGCCGCGCCATTGAGGCCGGCACCGAACAGCCAGATACCGCTTCCAGCGACACCCAGAAACGAGCCAACACCGTCGCCCGTGGACGTGGCAATCCGAACGGCAGGCGTCCCCCCGCCCGTCGCCACCGTGGCCGTAATCCAAGGCAGCCACCACAGGGAACCCTGATGCTGCCGCCAGAGCTGCACGCCGGAAAAAGACAAACCAGAGGTCTGGCCGATCGCGCCGGTCGCAAGATTCACGTATGCGTATCGCTCGACGCCATCCTTCCCGACGATAGAGAGCAATGCCCACGTGCGCTGCGAGAGTTGTAGGTGCACCCAGAACGTGTAGATCCCGTTGTCCGAGAGTCCCGCCACGTTCTGTGCGACCAGGTGAACGGCCGTGGTCGCGGTCTCCTCAAGGCGCTGGGCATTGCTGGTCCCGTACGGGTCGCCGCCGCCGGAGTCGACAATGGTCGCGTTGCCCACTGTCCACGGTGACAGGTTGAATTGTTCCGAGCGCTGCAACTCGGTGAACGACCGGCGCGCCGGAATCCCCGACAATTCAAACGCGACGCCGTAATCGGTGCGGAGTCTGAGCATCGTAGTCGCGCCGTTCGCTGCTGCTGCTGCTGAATCGCCAAAGGGCAGGGAGTCGGGCGCCCACGACGAGAAGCGCGACGCAGGCCAGGGCTTTCCGTTGTGAAGGCGCCAATCACCGTCCGCGTCAGTGAAAAAGATGGAGCTCATATCGACCTCCCGCTCTTGGACAGCCCCTTATCTACAAGCCGCACGATCATGCGCTGCGCGACGGGGTCGTTCTCGCCGATCACCGTCCAGTTGTTCACGACGCTCTGCCGCGGCGTGATAAACCCGGGCGCGTTCACAACGCCGTTGAGCGGGTTCACGAGCCCGCGATCGATGATGGTTGTCCCAGACGAGAACCCACCGCCACCACTGCCACCAGATCGGCCGCCCCGTCCGCTGCTCCCGCCCATGGACGCACCGATGCCACGGAGCACGGCACCGCCCGCAATGAGCGCCAGCGCGGGACCGATCGCACCTTCCGGCGCGAAGGACCGCAGCGCGTTCACTACGCCGGCAAAGAGCTGCGCCGCCAGCAGCGACTGCGTGCCGATCTCGATCATCAGGTCGCCCAGCCCCATCAGCATGCCGCCGGTTAGCGCACGCAGCCCTTCGCCGATCGACCCTTCCGCCACCGCCGTCGAGATGCCGTCCGCAATGCTGCCGGCGATGGTCCGCCCAATGGCGTCGCCGAACGCTCGCGCTGGAGCTTCCAGGTCGAACGCCAGGTCCCGCATGTCGTTCTCGAACTGGATTTGTATCGCGTTCTTGATCTGGTCGCGCTGGTCGGCATTGAACCCCTTCTCATTCCGATCAAGCTCGCGTAGCCGCTCGTCGCGGCGGCGCTTGATGTCCCGCTCGCCTTCGGCACGCCGTCGCTGCGCATCGCTGCCGCGCGACGGCAACCCCGGGACGTCCAGCTCGAACAGCGCATCGCCGAACGCGCGCTCGGTTTCCTGCAGAGCGGCCCGGCGTGCCGCCTCTGCCTTCTGCCGGATAGCGTCCTGCAACTGCGGGAACCTGCGGAAGATGCTTTCCAGTTCCTTCGCGGCGTCGAGCTCGCGCTCCATCGACTCGGCGATCTCGAGTTCCCGAGCCAGCCGCACATCGCCCGCGCCCTTGGCGTTGATGATCGCCATCTCACGGCGGATGTGCTGGACTTCCTTCGCAACCTCCTTCGTCCGCTCACGCCAATTGATGATGCCAACACCAACGGTCGCCAGCACTGCGACCACAGCACCGATGCCCGTCGCGCTGGCCGCGATACGGGCGTTCTTCGAGACGCGCGCGATGTTCTCAGCCAAGTTGGCGGCCGCGTTAACCGCGCCTCCGAGCTTGCCGGAGAAGTCGGCCATCGCAAACGACAGGTTGCGGGCCGCGCTGACCGACTGCCGAAGGTTGACGTTCAGCCGCTGCGCGCGCCGATCGAAGTCGCGGGCCATGTCAGGACACCATCGCCTGATTCGCTATGATCTCGCGCAGCATCTGCTCGCCGCGCGATAGCACGACTTCAGGCGGCGCGCCGGCTTCCGCCATCGCGATACGGTGCTCCTGCGGCAAGCTGTTGGGGTCGTGCACGGCTTTGCGCATCAGGTCCGCCGTCTCGAAACGGTGCATACGCGCGATGAATGCGCGCCGCCGGTCGACCTCCTGCAGCTGGCAGTAGGTCCACAGCACATAGGCCGCGGGCTGATCGATCCACCACGCCTGAGACCCGCCCTGGCGCTCGGCGACTTCGACGAGGATGGAGCCGAGCGGGTCATGGGGCATCAGGCCGGAGAGGTCTGGCCCTCCGGCCTCACTGCGTTTGGGAACATCTTCTCCACCGCCTCGATCCCGGCCCCTGATAGTGTCATGATCGCTTGGCCTTCTTCGATCTGCAGCGCGTCGACCTCCTGGTCCGTCAGCGACGGAACGACCTTGCGCACCGCTTCGCGCA
>Ga0075420_100002004_pt1 | contig 17540 bp, 16 predicted proteins | sample SoiMetdeltSBSDD4_FD_75296 | JGI IMG/M metagenome (GOLD analysis project Ga0075420, IMG submission 75296) | Bulk soil microbial communities from a Populus tree surrounding site in Tennessee, USA - Soil MetaG P. deltoides SBSDD4 | ecosystem: Environmental > Terrestrial > Soil > Tree plantation... | reverse complement strand
CGTTCGCGTGAAAATCTTCGGAGACTTCTCTCTGAATCTCGAATATGACCTGCGATTCAACACCGAACCGGCGCCGGGTCGCAAGGAACTGGACCAGGCGTTCATTTTCGGGGTTGCATACGAAATCGAACGCTAGCCCGGTTGAAGCACGCAAAGCACAGACTCAATCACCGCGATGACCATGGTTTGTTAGTTCGCTGGTCGCAGGGGAGCGGTTAGGTCATTATTTACCTCCGAAAACACTGAGGATTTCGTTGCGCCAACCTGCTGGAGCGGCCCACGCCCCTGACCATCCAAGCGCCTCACCGATCACTTAGATCTTTCAGTCACGTCTGAGCCCGTCTTGGTACTTCAGGCTATTGACAGTGACGCGCTGCATTTCAAGAGGCGAGGACGGTGAAGCCTCCAGCCGTGTCGCCCCGCCGTGGCTCGAAGCTCCTGAAGCTGGTTGGTTGGGGTCTGCCCGTCTTACTGACCCTCGCGTGGATAGCGACCCGTCGTTGCTTGTCCATTGCGGGATACCTCCATTCAAGTGGTTTACATTATGCCGGTGGGTTTAACTTCTCGGATACCTGCTCATACACCGCCCATCCAAGCGATTCGAATTCCTGCCTGGCACGAGGGGAGACCCTTCCGGCGATCCAGACTTCGCGCCGGGCAATACGAGGCCGATTGGGCACATGGGCCGTCAGGGCCTGCGCGACCAGTGCGACCCGCGAGGTCCAAAACAGATGATCGACGGGCAACATCACGACGAGCGCGTGATCCTTGGTATAGAGAGCCGGGATACGCGGCAGGGCAAACAGCCGGTCGACGGAGCCGACGTGCAGGTGGTAGCCAAGCATCATCTCCGCCACCTGCTGGTAAAACAGGACCAGTTCCTCGGAATTTGCCTCCCTCGCCACGGCGAGGAAGGCTCCGCGATCGTCGACATCGGCCAATTCCTCGAGCGCGGTGGTAATGATGGTCCAGTGTCGCGGTGAATACTGCGGGTTGAGAAAGAACCGGTTGATGTCCTCCTCACTCACGCCCATCTTCTCCAATTTGCCGCGGTCGCGAGCATGCAGATCGCCCGGTGAAAAGTCGCGGACCTGCTCATCGAGATAGGAGGTCCAGCGAGTCGCGCTAAACGTCATCCAAAGGATGGCGCCGCCAGGCATGAAAAAATACCCGATCTGAGGCGCTAAATCAGCGGTGAAGGCAATCCAGGCCAGTTCATTGAGTTCGTCTTGTAGCACGGGATTGGACGAATAGGGATCCACCCCGAACTGAAACGCGAGCTTTCGCTTCATATAAGAGAACCCAATCGTCGACTTCGTCACAGAATCTTCCGAATCGCTCGATTCAAAGTTGAGAAAGCGTCCGGGCATCGCGAGAAACTCCAAGAGTCCCCCGCCGACACTACTCGCGACGCGTCCAGGCTCCATGATCAGCATCTTCACGCCGCGGAAAGGGTGGAGGACTTGGAACTCGAGGGCACTGGCGAACACCTCCGATCCGCGCGCGTCCTTCAAGGCCGCTATGGCCTCGCTTTCTACGATCCGGGTTCGAAGCATGGACGTACCGGTGGCGGGAAACGTCCCGAAGTCAGAGATCACGACAACGTGGTGCTGGGCGCCATCGTTCACGACTTCGTCTTGGACCAGATAATGCGGCCCCTTGAGCCAGTCGGGCGGCAGCAGCGCCTGGGCAGACATCGGCGGAGGAACTTCCCATCCGAGCGGTCCCGGCTGCGGAGGTGCCGGAAGTGGGTCCGGCTCTTTGGTTACCGAACAGGCAAGCAGGAGCGCAGAGACGAGGCTCCACCCAACACAGCGTGAAAAAATGTCCTTCATGCCGATTCGTGAACAAATGGGAAGAAAGGCAGCAATCCTACGCCGATACGGTAACAAGCGGCACCACAAGACCATTTAGCATCTCGTATCACTCACGGAGCCAAGCAAGAGCGGGCTCACGATTGTTCGGGCTGAAGTTGCGAAACTCGGCCTTGACGAAATGTTTGGCGATTTGTGGTGCGATCAAGAGGGCTGTGCTGTCCGATACGACCGCGATTTTGGTGATGAGCTTATGGTGGTTGCGAACGAATTGCAGATGCGACACGAGTGCAGCAAAGCTGTCCCACCCAGGGAACGACGGTGCCTCAATCATGACACCGCGGAGCCCTCCTGTCTGTTCGATATAGGGGTCAACCAATTCCGCAACTGACTCGAAATCACCAGCTTGGATTGGTCCTTGCGGCCGAAGCAGTAGAATGCCTTTGTCCCGCAGAAGTTCGTGGGCGAGCATATGCGCCTCCTTGTGAAGAAAGGATGACAATGGCAGCGGGGGAGGAGCTGCGCCCAATCCTAGGAATCTAATGGAGAGAAGTCAACGACGGGACGGCCTCATCGGCTGCGTGGGAAGGATTAGTAGGGAATGTGGGCCTGAACTTGACCGATCGCGTCGAAAGCTCGTCCAAATTGAGCAGGAGATGGCAAATATTATGAAATGCTATCAAGGCAGGCATTTTAACCCCCAGCACAAAGATGGAATTAGAGCGATCCGAGAGTGAGCGCACCCGACTGGAAGAAGCAATAAGGATAGGGACAGCGAAGGAGGACAAGGTTGTTATGTTGTTGCCTCGCGCTCGTGAACGCTATGAGATGCTCGTTCAAGACCTTGGGAATCTGTCTAGGCGACACGTGGCACAAGCCAGGGAACAGGTGAGGGAACTGGTTGGTGAAATTCGACTGGTGCCTAACGCCGGAGGATACCTCGAAGCAGAGATGACAGGAAGATATGCTGGCCTGGCGAAGCTAGCTATTGGAGCAAAGTTAAATAATTTGGTTGCGGGGGAAGGATTTGAACCTTCGACCTTTGGGTTATGAGCCCAACGAGCTACCAGGCTGCTCCACCCCGCGAACGGAATCTAGCAAAGCGTAGAAAGGTAAGTCAAGGAAGCTCCCACCTCGTCTTGCATTCGTGTAGACAGAATGATAAAGCGAGTTCATGCGCATCGTCTTCATGGGGACTCCGGATTTCGCGGTCTCCTCGCTTGAGGCCTTGATTAAGTCCGATCACTCGGTTGTGGGTGTCGTCACCCAACCCGACCGACCCAAGGGGCGGGGACGTGAATTAGCGGCATCGCCGGTCAAGGTCGTCAGCCAACGCGAGCACATTCCGCTTCTCCAGCCGACCAAGATGAAAGATCCCGCTTTTTTAGATGCGTTGCGCGGATGGCAACCGGATCTGATCGCGGTTGCGGCGTTTGGGCGAATCCTACCTGCCGTGATTCTGCAATTGCCTCGATCCGGTTGCATCAATGTCCATGGGTCTCTTCTTCCCAAATACCGAGGCGCCGGTCCTATTCAGTGGGCAATCATCAAGGGCGAGAACGAAACGGGTATTTCCACGATGTTCATGGACGAGGGCATGGACACGGGAGATATCCTCTTGCAGAAAAGCCTCCCGATACGACCAGACGATACGGCCGGCTCGCTCTCGGCGCGGTTGGCTGAGCTGGGGGGCAGGTTGCTGATCGATACGATTGTACAACTCCAAGCCGGCACGTTAGTCCGTCAGCCACAAGATAGCAGACGAGTTTCCATGGCCCCCCTGCTGAAGAAAGAGGATGGCTTGATCGATTGGGCGCTTTCTGCAACGGAGATCGAGCGACGTCTACGGGGAATGACTCCTTGGCCGGGCGTGTATACCTTCGCTGGAGATGACCGCTGGACGATATGGCGGGCCGTGCCCGTGGACTCTGTGGTTGCAGCCCCTCCAGGAATGGTGACAAGTGTGACGAAGGAAGGCATCGCGGTCGCTACCGGAAAAGGCGTCCTCGTCATCACGGAGATTCAACCCGCCAACAGTCGGCGGATGGCGGCAGCACAGTATGTCGCGGGACATCCGATCACCCCGGGATTGCGGCTAGGACATGCATCCCATCAGATACCGTAATTCCTTGAGACAGACGCGGACCATGCCGTGGTTTGCTAGGATTAACATCTGTGCCCCGCACCGACCCTGATCAGCCATCGGTCGAAGTCGGCGAATCGAGCGCGCGCCCGGTTGCCCTACGAATACTCCTGGCGACCGAACGGGCCGGCGTCATGACGGACCATGGATTGGATCGCACCCTCACACATGCACGTCTCGATGACCGAGAGCGTGCACTTGCCGTGGAGCTGGTGCATGGATCGCTGCGGCATCGTGGCATGCTCGATTGGCGCCTGGGAAGGGTGAGCGACCGGCGGATCGCACGTCTTCCAGTCGTGGTCCAGATGATCTTGCGACTCGGCGCCTACCAAATTCTGAACTTGTCGAAAATTCCTCCCTCCGCGGCCGTCAACGAGTCGGTTCGACTGATGAAGAGGTATAGCCGACAACTTGGTCGCGACTGGGGTGGATTTGTGAACGCGGTGCTGCGCTCACTGATGCGGCAACAGACGCCTCCATGGCCAGAGACCAATCACGATCCAGTAACGGTATTGGCAATCCGGTATTCGTGCCCTGCCTGGCTGGCACAGCGATGGGTGGATCGTGTTGGGATGGAGCAAGCCGCAGAATGGTGTCGCGCATCTGTCGAGCTTCCTCCGCTCACACTGCGCGTGAATACGTTGCGCGCTTCACGGGAAATCCTTCTCGAGGTTCTGGCACGGGTGCACTGTATCGCTCATGCAACCGACGTGAGCCCATCAGGAGTTCGCATCGAGCAGAATCAATTGGTGCAGAATCTACCGCTTTTTCATGAGGGGGGGTTCTATGTCGAAGATGAAGCGGCCCAACTCGTCTCACTCCTGTTGGATCCCCAGCCCGGAGAACGGATCTTCGACGCCTGTGCAGCGCCGGGCGGAAAGGCTACCCATATTGCTGCCCTGATGAAGAATGAGGGGGAGATCGTCGCGATGGAGCGGAATCCGGCAAGAATGAAACTGGTGACGGACAATTGTACGCGGTTAGGGATTTCCATCATCACGCCACGACTTTCCGATGCCACGTCTTCCACGCTCTCCCGGCAGCTGCGAACAGGTCACGCGTCAAGCCGCGAAGCCTTTGACCGGCCATTCGATCGCGTTCTGGTCGATGCGCCGTGCAGCGGACTGGGAGTCATCCGAAGGCACCCGGAAGGGAAATGGTACAAGCAGGCCGATCAGTTGCAAAAGTATCAGGGGACACAGCGACGGTTGCTTGATGCGACGAGCCGTCTCTTGCGACCCGGCGGATTGTTGGTTTATAGTACCTGTTCGACAGAACCTGAGGAAAACGAGCAGGTTATCGATCATTTCTGCCGTACCCATCAGGAATTTCAGCGCGAACCGGTCGCATCCGTTCTCCCTCCGGCCGGTCTCTCTCTGATCACCCGGCAGGGAGATTTCTTTACGGCGGGAAATGTTCATTCCATGGACGGCTTTTATGCCGCTCGTCTCCGGAAAGCGCGCTGATGGCTGATCGGGCCGTTCACATTGCTCCGTCCATTTTGTCGGCCGACTTCGCGCGCCTCGCCGAAGAAATCAATCGTGTGGAAGAGGGCGGTGCCGACCTGCTTCACATCGACGTCATGGATGGTCACTTCGTGCCGAACCTGACCATCGGGCCCCCGATCGTCGAATCGCTGCGTAAAGTCACGACGCTGCCTTTGGATGTTCATTTGATGATCACGAACGCCGATGCGTTCCTCGCCGACTTTGCCGAGGCGGGGGCCGATTATCTCACGGTGCACGTGGAGGCCTGCCCGCATCTTCACCGCACGGTTCAAGCCATTAAAGAGCGAGGGGTCAAGGCCGGCGTCACGTTGAATCCCGCGACACCGCTCGTCAGCGTGGAAGAAATTGTTCGCGACGTCGATCTGCTCCTGATCATGTCGGTGAATCCGGGATTCGGAGGACAGCACTTCATCCTTTCCATGTTGCAAAAAATCGTGCGAGCACGCCAGCTGATCGATCAAGCCAAGAGTCATGCACTCCTTGAGGTGGACGGCGGGATCAAACCTGACAATGCAGCACAGGTCATTACGGCAGGGGCCGACATCCTCGTCGCGGGCTCGGCGGTCTTTTGTGGGACGGACTATGCCGCGACGATTGCGGCGCTCAGAGGACCAACCGACGGTCATAGAATCTCTCGAACAGTCAAACGCGTGCCTGCCCGCCAGTAAGCGAGATCGAGTGTCCAATACCTCACTGATCGACAGCCTTCATCCTCTGGAAATCAAGGTCATGCTCTCGATGGGACCTTCCCCGAATGGGGCGGTCTCTCAGGAGCAACTTGCTCGAGACGCGTCTCTCGAGCCATCGCAACTGAGTATGGCGGTAGAATGGTTGCTGGCCAAAGGGCTCATCAGCGTGAAAGCGGAGACGGTCACTCAGGTCGTCTCGTTGACCAGAGTCGGCGAGATGTTTCTCGAGACCTGCTCCCCAATCGAACGGGTGCTGTCTGCCGCCCGCGATGCGAGCCAGACGGGGAGACGGCTGACGATACAAGATATATATCCCAAGGAGGGTCTTGAGCCAGGTGATGTCAGCGGGGCGATCGGTACGCTGAAGAAGGAAGGGGCGCTTCTGATCGTGCAGGGTGGATGTCTGGAGGCCACGGGCCGACCTAGTCAGACCGCGGACACGTTGAGAACGTTACTCCAAGAATTGCGAGCAGGACCTAGGGAACTACGGACTTTTCCAGAGTCCTCGAAGAGAGTGGTCCAGCAACATGCCGTGAAGCGCGGAAACGCGCGCGAACCCTTCCGGATCGACGAACGAGTCACCCGATCTTTCGCTCTGACTGATGAAGGTCGGGCTGCGGTCGATCAGATTTCGCAGCAGGGCACAGGCGAGGAAGTTTCGCAGCTCACCCCCGACTTGCTGAAAGAGGGGGCGTGGAGGACCAAGCGCTTTCGCAAGTATACCATCAGTCTTCGTGCGCCCAGAATCGCGGCAGGGAAACGCCATCCTTATCGGGAATTTTTGGATCATGTGCAGCGAATGCTGATCAGCATGGGCTTCAAAGAAATGCGAGGAGAGCTGGTCGAAAGCGAGTTCTGGAATATGGACGCGCTTTTCATGCCGCAATTTCACCCGGCCCGGGATATTCATGATGTCTATTTCGTGAGACAACCCACGCATGCCAAAGAGATTGATGCGGTCTATCTGGAGCGGGTGAAGCAGGCCCATGAAAACGGCGGGACGACCAGATCCACGGGGTGGGGTTACCAGTTTGATGAAGAACGGGCGAAGCGCTTAGTACTCCGAAGTCAGGGGACTGCGGTGTCGGCTCATCAGCTTGCCCGGATGGGCGACCCGTCAGGAAAGCGAGGGGCTACCGTTGGAAAATATTTTTCCATGGCGCGCTGTTTTCGGTACGACCAAGTCGACGCAACACATGCGACTGACTTTTTCCAAGTCGAGGGCATCGTCCTGGGCGGGGACATCAACTTCAGAAGTCTTCTCGGTCTGTTGAATTTGTTTGCGCGGGAAGTCGCACAAGCCAAGGAGGTGAAGTTCGTACCCGCCTATTTCCCGTTCACCGAACCCTCGGTTGAACTGCACGTCCGCCATCCGCAACTGGGGTGGATGGAATTGGGCGGGGCCGGTCTCTTTCGGCCGGAAGTCACGATCCCCTTGGGTGTCCATGTTCCTGTGATTGCCTGGGGCCTTGGCCTCGACCGGATGGCGATGGTTGCCCTGGGAATTCATGACATTCGAGATCTCTTTTCGGCTGATTTGGAATTCATTCGAACGATGCGGGGGAGGTTCTAGCCGGACGTCATGCCTACCATTTCCATTGATCGCGACGACCTCGAAACATTGCTCGCTGGTGGCGAACGCGGGGTCACATCGTGGAGTCTCGATGAACTCGAAACGTGGCTCTCGCTGGTGAAGGGTGAATTGAAGGGACACAATCCGGAAACGGGAGAGTTGCGGATCGAGCTTCAAGATAGTAACAGGCCTGATCTGTGGTGTTGCGAGGGTATTGCCCGGCAGATCAGAATCAAACGGATGGGCAAGCCGGTCACCTATTCCTTCTTCAAGAAGCCGCCGCGTACGACCAGGACGATTGTGGTCGGACCAGGCTTGGAAACCATTCGTCCTTATGTCGCAGCCTGCACCGCGACCGGCTATCGCGTGGCGGACGAGGGGTTGGCGCAGCTGATTCAAACACAGGAGAAGCTGGCGGATATTTTTGGTCGAAAGCGCCGCACCGTCTCGATCGGCCTGTATCGGCTTGCCAACATCGTATTCCCGGTCAGTTACGAATTGGTGAAACCTGATGCGGCACGGTTTACGCCTCTCGGGATGGAAACCCTAATGACGCCGGCCGAAATACTGCTTGTACATCCGAAGGGAATCGAATATGGCCGCATCCTTGCCGGCCATGACCGGGTCCCACTGCTTCGAGATTCACAGGGACATGTGCTGTCCTTCCCGCCCATCATCAACAGCAGGGAAATCGGGGAGGTGCAGGTCGGCGACAGCGAACTCTTTGTCGAGGTGACCGGAACGGATCTGGCGATGGTCGTACTGACACTGAATATCTTTGCGACGAATCTGGCGGATCGCGGCGCGACGATTGCTCCGGTGAAAATCGACTATCCCGGCAAGACCAGCCTGGGACGTTCCTTCGTGACCCCTGTCGATTTGGGCAAGGCGCGGTCTATTTCTCTACAGATCATCGAGACAGCTCTCGGAGAGCGATTAAGCGTCCGGGAAACCGGGAACGTGCTCATGGCATACGGCTATCACGTGACAAAGGCAGCCCAGAAGTTAGCGGTACGCCTTCCACCCTATCGCAACGATGTGTTGCATGACGTCGATATTGTCGAGGATGTTGCAATCAGCCGTGGCTATAATTCGTTTGCTCCGGCGATGCCGTCACAGTTTACGGTGGGAGGAGTCTCACGTCTCGAGGACCTTGCGAACAAAGCCAGAGATCTTGTGATTGGGATGGGATTTCAGGAAATGATCGCCAACATCATGGGGTCGCGTCATGACTTTTGCACCCGCATGCGGATTGACGGGACCGAGTGGGCGCACCTCGTCGAGGTAGACAACGTCATGACACAGAACTATGCCTGCTTGCGTCAATGGATCTTGCCCTCGCTCCTGCGGGTCGAGGCCGCCTCGAGCCGGGCATTTTATCCTCATCATATCTTTGAGGTCGGCGAGGTGACGGTTCCCGATTCCCGAGCCGACGTCGGATCCCGCACGCTGACCATGCTGGGGGGTGTCATCGCCCACTCACAGGCCAATTTCTCAGAAATCCATTCCTGTCTCGACCTTTTGTTGTATTACCTCGGCCTCGAATACAAGCTGGAGCCACTCGATCACCCTTCCTTCCTGGAAGGTCGAGCGGGGCGCATTGTGTGCAACGGACAGATAGTTGGATTGCTTGGAGAGATTCACCCGGAAGTTCTTGAGCACTGGCAAGCAGACGTACCTGTCGCTGCGCTAGAACTCGACTTGACGCGGATTTGCGAACTGCTCTAGACAAACCGTAAGGGCTGACGCATTCGAAGCTGCGCGTTATTTCGCGACAGCCGTCAGTTGCTGCTTCGCGATTCCCACGAGTTGTTCAAATCCTGCGGCATCCCGTATAGCCATCTCTGAGAGGACTTTCCGGTCCAACAGAATATTGGCCTTTTTCAGGGCGTTCATGAATCGGCTATAGGCAATCCCGTGCTGCCGCGTCGCTGCACTAATCCTTGCTACCCAGAGCTGCCGAAAGTCACGCTTACGATGCTTGCGTCCAGCATAGGCATAGGCCTGTCCCTTATCGACCGATTCAGTGGCCGTTCGGAAGAGGCGACTTTTCGCGCCATATTGGCCTTTGGCTAGTTTGAGCCGCTTTCTTCTTCGCTGCCGTGTTTTGGGTCCACCTTTTGCGCGTGGCATGACGTGCTACTCCTTTCGCACAGCGTACGGTGCGAATTTGATGTTGGATTATCCGTTGGGAAGCAATCGGTTGATGGCGTACCTCATTGTCTTGGGAACGGGTGCCTTGCCGCTGAGACGACGCTTGTGATCCCGTCCCTTGCCGGTCAGTAAATGACGTCTCCCCGCCTTTTGTCTGACGAGCTTCCCGGTTCCCGTTCGGCTGATCCGCTTGCTCGTCCCGCTGTGTGATTTGAGTTTCGTCTTCATCTTTCTCCTATCCTTCCTGGAGTCATATCAACTTTTCGGCGCTAGAATCATAATGAGGCTTCGGCCTTCCATCCTGGGAGCAAATTCTACCGTGCCGGCATCCGTGCACTGCGCGATCACACTGGTCATCATCGCGCGACCCATCTCCTGATTGGCCATCTCTCGCCCTCGGTAGGTGAGTGTGACCTTCGTTTTGTTTCCATCGGATAAGAAAGTTTTAATCTGCCGGATCTTGATTTCCAGATCGTGCTTGTCGGTTCGCGGCCGCAACTTGATCTCTTTGACCTGCGTCGATTTTTGGTGCCGGCGGCTTTGGTGCTCCTTTTTGCTCAACTCATACTTATATTTGCCGTAATCCATGATCCGGCATACGGGGGGCTGAGAGGTCGGGGCGACTTCGACTAAGTCGTGTCCTGTTTCTTGGGCTTTTGCGAACGCTTCCGCCGTAGGGAGGATACCGAGCTGCTCACCTTCGGGACCAATGACGCGGACCTCACGAATTCTGATTTCACGGTTCACTCGTAGTTTAGGGACGATGGGTCACCTCTTTGTAATGGAGTTTAACGGGTTGGATGACTGATCTCGCGGCGCATAATATCGAGCAGGCCGGCGATCGGCATGCTTCCGAGATTGGCGCCGCTTCTGCCGCGAACTGATACGGTGCCGCTCTGGACTTCCTTGTCGCCGACAACCAGCATGTATGGCACCTTCGCTTTTTCAGCTTCCCGGATTTTGAAGCCAATCTTTTCATTGCGGAAATCGCGCTCAGCGCGAAATCCGTGCCGCTTGAGTGTGGTGACCACGCCGGATGCAAACTCCTGCTGTTTGTCCGTGATCGTCAGGACGACCGCCTGGACGGGCGACAGCCACAGTGGAAAGGCGCCGGCAAAATGTTCGATCAGAATGCCGATGAAGCGTTCGATGGAACCCATCAAGGCTCGGTGAATCATGATCGGCTGGTGGAACTTCCCGTCCTCTCCGGTATAGGTCAAATGAAAGCGTTCCGGATTGTTGAAATCGATCTGAATGGTCGAACATTGCCATGATCGGCCGAGGATGTCTTTGATCTTGATGTCGATCTTGGGCCCGTAAAATACCCCTTCGCCTGGGTCCACTAGATAGGCGACTCCCCTGCTCTTCAGAGCCGCTTCCAGAGCTTCGGTTGCAATTGACCAATTGGCGTCTGAACCGACCGATTTTTGCGGTCTTGTCGAAAGATATACCTCAAATTCAGTAAACCCGAACGTCCGGAGGATGAAGAACGTGAAGTCCAAGACCCGGCTGACTTCGGATTCGATCTGATCCGGGCGGCAGAATAAATGTGCATCGTCCTGCGTGAATCCACGTACCCGGAGCAATCCGTGGAGCACTCCGGTTCTCTCATACCGATACACTGTTCCGAGTTCTCCATACCGGATCGGCAAATCGCGATAACTGCGCAGGTGGGATTTGTAAATCATGATATGGAAAGGGCAATTCATCGGTTTGAGCTGGTACTCACTTCCTTCCACATCCATGGAGGCAAACATGTTATCGCGGTAGAACTCCACATGACCGCTCGTTTTCCAAAGATCGAGCCGCGCGATATGGGGGCTGTAGACCAGTTCATAGCCTTCCTGAATATGTTGCTCACGCCAAAAATTCTCGATCAGCAGCCGTACTAATGCTCCTTTGGGATGCCAAAGCACCAAACCCGGCCCGATTTCATCTTGGATCGTAATAAGGTCCAGCTCTCTGCCCAGTTTGCGATGGTCCCGTCGTTTGATTTCTTCCAGTTTGGCGAGATGGGCGTCTAGCTCGGCCTGGGTCGGAAACGAAGTCCCGTAGATCCGCTGCAACATGGGATTCCGCTCGTCTCCGCGCCAGTAGGCGCCACCAGTGCTCAATAACTTGAACGCGCCGATTTGACCAGTAGCCGCCACGTGCGGGCCGCGGCACAGATCGATAAAGTCTCCTTGGCTGTATAGGGAGATGGGAGCACTGTCATCAAACCCCTTGATGATCTCCACCTTATAGTGTTCGCCCCGCGCCTCGAAAAATTCGATCGCTTCTTTTTTGGACATTTCCGTGCGCTTGATTGTGAGGTCGCGCTTGATAATGTCCTTGGCGCGAGCTTCAATCCTTTCGAGGTCCTCAGGAGTAAATGGCCGATCGAAGGCAAAATCGTAATAAAAGCTCTCTTCCAATGCAGGCCCGATCGTCATCTGTGCCATGGGAAAGACTTCTTGTACGGCCTGAGCCATGATGTGTGTGCTGCTATGACGATACACGTCGCGTCCCTCGGCAGAAACAAACGTGAGCGGTTCTACGCTTGCGTCTTCGCGGAGGACGTGCGACAGGTCTGCAGGAACGCCGTTCACCTTGGCCGCAAACACCCCGGCGCGAAGCGATTGGCCGGCTTGTGCCAACGCCTCTCCAGCTGACGATCCGGCTGGGACTTGTATGCGAGTTCCGTCGGGGAGGGAAACGATAATAGGCTGAGCAACCACTCCAATAAGTCCTAACAAAAAAAAGGTAGCCCCTCCGATCGATCACGGGGACGACCGGATGCTACGACGTGCGCATCACTGCAAAGGCATGGTAGGCGCGGACGGTCTTGAACCGTCGACCTCTACCGTGTCAAGGTAGCGCTCTCCCCCTGAGCTACGCGCCTACTCGGAGGCGAATGCTAATACACGGCCGCCAAGGGTGTCAAGGAAACCCAACGAAAAGGCGGCTGTCCACGTCATGGGACAACCGCCATCACTCGTGAGCAAGGCTCTTGTCACACAGTCGGTGAGTCTTACTTCACCGCAGCCTTCAGCTCTTTGCCTGCAGAAAATTTCGGAATACGAGCGGCAGGTATCTTCAGCGCTTCGCCGGTACGAGGATTCCGACCCATTCGAGCTCTTCGCTTTGCAACGGTAAACGTGCCGAAATTGACAAGCGTCACACGATGTCCCTTCTTCAACGAGGTGGTCACAGCTCCGGTAAACGCTTCCAAGGCAGTTGTAGCGGCGACTTTTGTGATCCCTGCGGTGGCAGCCATCTTTGCGATCAACTCCTCTTTGGTCATTTCGCCCCTCCTTTGGTTGTGAGACCTTGTGTGGATTGGTCAGGCGATGGAAGCTGCCTGGTCAGCATAACGCTCGTACGGGATAGCTGGGCATGAGATTGAACGATCAGTGTGTTCTCGCGCGCTTTACGGGAATGTGGAGGTCCTGAATTTTTCTTCGGAGTGTATTTCGATTGAGTCCGAGAAGTTCGGCCGCCTGGATCTGGTTTCCCTTGGTTTCTTTTAAGGCCAATGTAATTAGCGGGCGCTCGACTGCCGAAATGAGCATGGGGTGAAGATTGCGCGCGGAGCCGTTACGCATGCCTTTGACAAAATCTTCGACTTTATGTTCCAGAAAGGTTTCCAGACAGAGTACCTGGCCGACTCCGTTGGACTGAGGCTTCGGCATTTGCAATAGGCTGGACGTCCGCTTCAATACCGGTCGTGACCCAGTAACGATCAGCGTGCGAGCCGGATCTATCCCATGCAGCTGTTTCAAGATCTCGCCGCTGGGCGCTTGCCGGGTGGATTCTACAACGATTGCATCAAACGTTCGTTTGTAAGCCTCTTTTGGCAGGGTCGAGACATCCTTGGCGGATGTAATATTCGCATCCCGAAAGACGTCCTTATACTGATCCTGTATCTCGGGATCGCCGCTAAGTATGAGCACGTTGACGGGTGAAGATCGAAGCGACATGAAGGCACCAAGCGAAGAAGAGGGCGGAATTATCACCCAGTGGTCGAAAGTTGTCAATGAAGAAATCGGTGAATTAGCGTCTGCCTCTGCGTCGAACTAATGCCAGCATTCTGTCGGTGCAATTTTGTCAACGTCTGCAAACCTACGCCAGACGGGGGATAACGACCGGTAGGCAACCGATGGGGGTGAAGAAGCATGGTTATTCACGGAGATTATTTTCGAACGAAGCATGAACAGTATCACGAAAGAAATTCTTGCGAGATCGTGTCATTTTTTTCATGTGTGATTTATCTCAGGTGACGAATGTCGAGAGATGCAGATCGGAGTGAATGATGGGACACAGACTCGCTATCTTTGCATCGCTCCTCGAAATCAACCCTCGTGCGAACTTGACAGTTTTCTCTCCAGCATTGTATAAAGGTAGCGGTTATAAATCCCTATCGGAATACTCAAGAATGAAGGTTTCCCTGCGGGCGACTTACGGGATCATTGCCGCTGTGGATCTTGCTCTTCACGATCACGATGTACCCGTTCAAGCCAAGACTATTGCCCGACGGCAAGGCATTCCGGCACGTTTTCTCGAGCAGGTGCTGCACGCGATGAAGAAGGCCGGCCTGGTAGTGAGTCAGCGTGGTGCACAAGGAGGATACGCCTTGAACCGAAAGCCTCAGGACCTCTCACTTGCAAGCATTCTTGAAGTCTTGGAGGGGCCTCTAACCGAAACCAATGGTCGGGAGCGCAGAATTCCCGGAGCCCGTGCCCAACGACAAGATGCTTTGCTGGCTCATGTCTGGGATCGGATCAAGCAGGCTGAGCTGAACATTCTGGCAGAGATTACGGTCGACCAATTAGCGAGCCGACAACGACAACTCGAACAGCAGCGATCCTTGATGTATCACATTTAGCTCAGTAGGCACGGAGTTGTAGGATTCCGCGCTTATTATTATGACGAGGTTTACCATGACTCCTCCTGTTGCTGGTCTTCGCGAACCAGTCATCACAGCACCGATTCCTTCTCAGATCCTGGAAGAGATCGAGACGTTTGAAGCGGAGGCGCAGCGGTTGCTGTCCGGGGAGCTTTCCGGCGACATATTTAAGCCATTTAGGCTGCAACATGGCGTCTATGGTCAGCGCCAAAGCGGTGTGCAGATGGTTCGTATCAAGATTCCCTTCGGTGGATTGACCGCAAATCAACTGCGACGGATCGCGGAACTAGCCGAGCGGTCGGCGACCGGTGTCGGACACGTAACCACCAGGCAGGATATCCAGCTGCATTTTGTCGACCTGCACGATGTCGGACATCTGATGCGCGGCCTTGCAGAAGTGGATCTCACTACGCGCGAGGCCTGTGCCAACACTGTTCGCAACGTGACGGCATGTCATCTGGCAGGTATCTGCCAGGGGGAAGTATTCGATGTGACGCCATATGCCAAAACCGTTGCGCTGCATCTTTTGCGGAATCCGCTGAACCAGAGCCTGCCGAGAAAGTTTAAGATTGCCTTTTCCGGTTGCCGGACAGACTGCGCGCTGACGCCCATTCACGATGTTGGGCTTCTCGCGGCCAAACGAGAAGACGGGGTCATCGGTTTCCGTATGGTTGCCGGGGGAGGGTTGGGATCCGCACCGCGCATCGCGCAGGTGTTACGTGAATTCACTCCGATGGAGGAATTGATTCCGTCGATTGAGGCAGTCATCAAAGTGTTCGATACGCTGGGGAATCGAAAGAATCGTCACAAGGCCCGCATGAAATTTGTCATTGAGAAGCTTGGGTTCGAGGAGTTCAAGCGTCGCTGGGAACAGGCCTACAGCGCACTGGGCTATACGGTACCATCGACAGAGCCTATTCGGCTGCTGCAGCATCATGATGAGCCTCCGCTGCTGATGCCCGGCAGGTTGAACGGATCGGGCACTCATGTGAATGGAAACGGAACGGGGGAGGCGCCGCCTTCATCAGCGTTTGCGGCGTGGAAGCGGACGAATGTCATCCCTCAGAAACAACCGGGATTCGCTGCGGCCGTTATTAAGCTGCCGATGGGCGATCTCACGACGGATCATATGTATGTTCTGGCGGATCTTGCAGAGCGCTATTCCAACGGAAATATCAGAACGACGATCAATCAAAACATGATTATTCGATGGATTCCCGAATCCGGACTGGCGGAGTTCTATCAAGAACTTGCATCGAAAGGGCTCGGCGACCCCGGAGCCGAATTGGTCGAAGACATCATCGCTTGTCCTGGGACCGACACGTGCGGATTGGGCATCACGTCGTCCAAGGGCATGGCTCGGGCACTCGCCGAGGTTTTCCCAGCCGGCCGGGTCCCCGACGATCTCAACGGCGTCAGTATCAAGATCAGCGGCTGTCACAACTCCTGCGCGCAGCACCATATTGCCACCATCGGGTTGCATGGCGTGGGTAAACGTCTCGGTGACCGGGTGGCTCCGCATTATGAACTGCACCTAGGAGGTCAGGTAAACGGGACGGCCAAGATTGGTCAGATGACCGTCAAGTTGCCGGCGAAAAGCGTTCCTGCGGCTATCGAACATCTGATCGAAGTCTATCGTCGTGATCGAGTGCTCAACGAAGGATTGCCGGCATTTATTACCCGGGTCGGCAAGGTCAAGCTCAAGGAAGAACTCATTCCCTACACGATTGTTCCGGCTTACGAGGACGATGCGACCTTTTATTATGATTGGGAAGGAGAGCAGGAGTTTATCCTTGAGGATCTGGGACCAGGAGAGTGCGCGGGCGGCGCCCTCGAAATGATTGACAATCGCATGCTTGAAGCGGAGCAGGAGCTGTACCAGGCCCGCTTGCTTATCGAGAAACATCAGTATTCAGTGTCGGTCAATAAATCGTACCGTGCCGTCCTGGCTGCCGCCAAAGCGCTGCTTGTGACCGAGGGAATTGATCCGGCCACCGATGCTGACACGTTTCAGGAATTCGAACACCGACTCGCAGCCAAGGGAATCGTACCGGCCGTCTATAAGGCGCTGGGATCGCATGTCGGCGATTTGGGGCCCAAAGATTCGACACCGGCCTTTGCTGCCGAAAAGATGAGTTTTGCCAAAGCATTCGTCGATGTCTGCCGTGTTGCGACGGAACAACTGGGAAAGGACCTGAAGCTCAGTCAAGTCAATGGAGAGGTAGAGCAGCCGGTTCCCGTTCAGAAGCCGCAGCAGGCACCTCCGGCGGTCGTCATTTCTACCACCGCTGCATCGGCAGCGGCTCCCGTGTACGACCTGCGCGGCGTCGCTTGCCCCATGAACTACGTGAAGACCAAACTCAAGTTGGAGATGATGGATGCCGGAGAAAAACTCGAGGTATGGTTGGATGCCGGCGACCCCATCAGGAATGTCCCGATGAGTGTGCGAAACGACGGGCACAAGATCATGAAGGAAGAACCATTGGATCTAGACGCGAAGCATTTCAAGATTCTGATCGAGAAAGTTGAAGCGTAGAAGAGCTGGTAGAGAGTGATGAGGAGCATGTGATTGCGCAAGGTCGGTCGGCACGTCCTGCGGATGAGGCATTGAAAGCACTCAGCGATTCGCTGGAATCCAAACAGCCGTGGGAAATCCTCGAGTACGCGTTACGACAGTATGCGCCGAACATTATTCTGGCCTGCAGCTTTGGAGCCGAGGATGTGGCCTTGATCGACATGATCCATCGGATCGACCCCAAGACCGCATTGTTCTA
>Ga0075420_100002000_pt1 | contig 17553 bp, 14 predicted proteins | sample SoiMetdeltSBSDD4_FD_75296 | JGI IMG/M metagenome (GOLD analysis project Ga0075420, IMG submission 75296) | Bulk soil microbial communities from a Populus tree surrounding site in Tennessee, USA - Soil MetaG P. deltoides SBSDD4 | ecosystem: Environmental > Terrestrial > Soil > Tree plantation... | reverse complement strand
ATGTGCAGTGACCGCGAAGGCGACCGCCGCCCACGGCAGTAGCAGCGCCGGCCACTCCAGGTAGCCGTGCACCAGCTTTGCCGCAAGCGTCGGACGCGAAAGCGCGAGATCGCCGGCGAGCCAATCGACGCCGGAGACGAAGTAGGCCCAGTAGACGACTGCGAGCACCATGGCGTACGTGAGCATCCGCCGGCGCGGATGCGCGGTCGTCTGACTCAGAACGGTCAGGCCGGCGGCGATCCCTCCGGCAGCGATGAGGGCGAGCGTCAGCAGATTGCGCAAGACGATGTCGATCGTCGCCGAGAGCGATGGGTCCAGCTGCGGCAAGCCGCTTTTCGCCGGCCCCAAGCCAGGATCGGGCGCGTATGCGAGCGCGAGCTGCATGGCAAAGCCCATTGCCAGGGCCAACGCAAGTGGGTAGGACAAACGTCGAGCCATCGCGCTCGACAATTACAGGTCCTGATCGCTCCTACCGATGAATTGGGGATGAATCGTCAGCGCCTGCTCGGATTCGCCCAGGAAATGGCGGTTGTTGTCTGGACGCTGCTCGCAGCGTGGACAACGCTTCCGGGCGGCCTTGGGCTCGGCGTGCTACCGATCTCCGGGTTGGCCGCCGGGGCGGTACTCGTCTGTGCTCTGGCCAAGCTGCGCGGGGCTCCGTCACCCCGGCAGATGATGGCCCGTCGTGGCGATGGCGCGCCGCATCCCGCTGATGCTCCTCGGCTCGCCTCGCGCTGAAACAGGCTGCCCGGATTATGAACTTGGCGGGAAATGTCTCAACCCGCGGCACCCGTTGCCGATAACCAAGAGCGACGGCAGCCCGCGTCTTTCACGACGAGCGCAGACGTCGATCAAACCAATACCAACATCCCCTAGGAGGGACCGCAACATGCTCCAGCGACTTCGTTCGCGACTGCATGGCGAGGGCGGCTTTACCCTGATCGAGCTCCTCGTCGTGATCCTGATCATCGGCATCCTTGCCGCGATCGCCATCCCATCGTTCCTGAACCAGAAGGGCAAGGGCCAGGACGCCTCGACCAAGTCGGCCGTGCGCAACGCACAGACGGCAATGGAGACCTACGCCACCGACTCATCGACCGGCGACTACAGCGGCGCGACGACGGGCGGCCTGCGCAGCATCGAAGGCTCGCTGCCGACCGCCCTTTCGGTCGGCAACACGCAGGGCACGGCCACCACGTGGACCAACGGCAACCCGGGCGGCGGCTACCGCGTCGCACTGACCGCCAACGGCCGCACGTTCTGGGTCGACAAGGCCACCGACGGCACCGTCCGCCGCGGCTGCATCACCCAGGGCGAGGGCGGCTGCCCCACCGGCGGCTCGTGGTAACCAGCCACAACTGAAACACGTTCTCGTAGGACCCAACGGGGCGACTGGCTTGACCAGTCGCCCCGTGTGCTTTAACGGAGCCGCCGCTCCTCCTCCGCGACCTCAAGGACTGACACCTATAGCCGATAGCACTGGTATGCGTCGACTCGCACACGCCGCCGTGGCTCGAAGCCTCGTGACGGTCCGGACCGCGGGTGCGACGCTCGCCCGAGCCCGTGACCCCCAGGGCTACATGCTCATCGAGGTGCTCGTGGGCGCGATTCTCGTCGTGCTCATCTCCACGGCCGTCTACTACGGGCTCGACGGCGCCGGCAAGGCATCGGGGCGAAACAAGAACCGCTCGGTCGCCTCCTTCGTGGCGCAGCAAGACCAGGAGCGGATGCGCGCCCTCGACGCGAACCGGCTGACCAGCTACATCAAGAACCCTCGCAATGCCACAGTCTCGGTCGACGGCGTGAGCTATGCGGTCACGTCGAGCGCGGCACTCGTCAACGACACTTCGACCACCACGGGCTGCACCGGGACGACCGGCGCCGCCGGCTACCTCAAGATCACCTCGACGGTCGAAGATCCGACGAACCGCAACGGCGACGTCAAGATGGAGAGCCTGCTGACACCGCGTTCGAGCGAGGGTGGCACGACGGTCCAGGTGGTGGATCAGAACAACAACCCGCTCGTCGGCCTGATGGTCACCCTCGTCGAGGACACGACGCGCAACGACACGACCGATTCGAGTGGTTGCGTGCAGTTCGGCTTCCTGAAGAAGGGCGAGTACCACGTCACCTTCAGCCGCGGCGCCGGCAGCTACGTGAACCGCGAGGGAGCGTCGCTGACGAACCAGCCGATCACCGCGATTCCGGGGACCCCGACGATCACCAAGCTCGCGAGCGGCCCCCCGGCGGCACTCATCGCCAGCGTCCGCGACCAGACCGGCGTCGCCTCCTGGGTGGCGAACAACACCAGCGGCACTCCCGGAGGAAAGGTGCAGACCTGGGGCATGACGATCGGCCACCCCGACATGACCTTGGTCAACGGCTATCGCGGCTTCGCCCAGGCCGCCGCGCGCGACACGTCGGTAGCGGCGACCGCCACGCTCCCGACGACCGGGCTGACCCTGTTCCCGTTCCCCTCGTCGGCGGGGGCCTACACCGTATGGGCCGGCACGTGCAACCAGACACAGCCGACGAAGGCCGCAGACGTACGTTCATACACCCCCGTCGTCAGCACCACGACGACGCTTTCGGCGACCACCCAGTACCTCAAGCAGCCGCGACTCACCGTGCTCGTGCGCAACAGGACGAGCAGCAGCGGGACTTACCAAAACATGACCACGGCGGCCGACCTCGTCGTCACCGACGCCTGCGGCAAGGTCTATCCGAAGGTCACCACGAACACGACCACCGGCTCCACCGCAAACAACTACCGCGGCAAGGCCGCCGGCGGCTACCCGTTCGGCGCGCTGACCATCTGCGTCGACGACAACCTGAGCACGACGCGTCGCCGGATCGTCAACCTCACGGATGCTCAGCGCGCCTCCGACGGCACGATCACGACCACGGTCGACATCGACAGCTACAACAACGGCAACAGCTACCAGGGCACGTGCTGATGTCGTGTCTGCGCCGCCGCCTCGGACGTGGAGAAGCCGGGATGACGCTGCCCGAGCTGATGGTCGCGCTGTTCATCGGCATGGCGGTCGTTCTCGCCACCTACACGATCGTCGACTCATCGATGTCGCGAAACCGGACGATCGGCGACCGCCGCGACTCGGTCGTCCGCGGCCGTGAAGCGCTCGAGCTGATGACCCGCCATCTGCGCTCGCAGGTCTGCGTCGCGACGGTCCCGGCCAAGGTGCCGATCACCGCAGGCACCGCGACCTCGGTGTCGTTCTACGGCTACACCGGAAACCCGGTTCAGGCCAACGGCAACCCGTCGACGGACCGCGACCCGGACTCCGGCCAACCGTACCCGAGCCTGTACACGATCTCGTACGCCGCCGACGCGATCACCGAGAGCGTCGCCCCGATCTCGAGCTATGACCCGTTCACGGTCGGGACGGCGACGACGCGCACACTCGTCGACAATGTCACCTTGCCGAGCGGGTCGCTTTTCACTTTCTACGGCCCCAGCACCGGTAGCGCCTCCGCCGCCTCGACGACCGCCTTGACGCTCCCGTTGACCGAGACGACCGAGACCCAGGTCGTCAAGATCTCTATCGCCTTCAAGGTCCTCCCCGCCGGCCGCAGCGACACGTCCAACAAGCAGGCGACGCTGTTCGCCACCGACGTCTTCTGGCGCGCGATCGATGCGACCAACCCGACGGAGCAGCCATGCGACGACGCAATCTGACGACACGCTTGGCCGGCGAGTCCGGATTCACGATGGTCCTGTCGATGATGGTGCTGCTGGTCGCCAGCCTGATCGTGATCGCGGCCTTCACCACCGCCAACGGCGACAGCGGGACATCGCGCCGGGACCAGTATTCGAAGCAGGCATACAACGCCGCTGAGGCCGGCGTCAACTTCTACCTGGCCAAGCTTGTCCAGGACACCAACTGGTGGACCAACTGTTACACCCCCACCGGCGTGGTGCAGCCAGGAACACTGTTCGGCGCCGCCGACGCCGCCAACGACGTCCGCTCGGTCCCGTCGTCGCAGGGCAAGTACATGGTCGAGCTGCTGAAGCCCCCCAACGGGATAACAACCGGCTGCGTCAGCAACCAGAGCGACTCGGTGATCGACTCGAGGTCGGGAATGATGTCGATTCGCGCGACCGGCTCCTACCGCGGCACGCGGCGCTCGATCGTCGCGACGTTCAAGCGCAAGGGCTTCCTCGACTACCTGTGGTTCACCGACAAGGAAACACCCGCGCCGGCCACCCGGGACGACAACAACCCGAACACCACCGCGGACCAGACACTGATGGCCGAGTGCGCCCGATACGTCCGCGACGGCCGCGTCGCGGGCGACTGTGGAGACCAGTACTGGTTCGACGACGAGATCGTCGAGGGACAGTCGCACACCAACGATCGCTGGCGCACTCAGGGATCGCCGATCTTCGGGCGCGAGGACAAGAACGACAGCACCGAGGCTACCGACCCCGACGGCATCGACTCGAGCAGCGGATCACCGGTCTTCAGAGGCCGCTTCATCCAAGGCGCTCCCAACCTCCAGATCCCCGACCTCGACCCCTCGTTGACCGCGCAGGCGACTGTGCCGGGCGATGACTGGGCGGTGACGGGCCCGGTGCACATCACGCTCCAGGGCGGCAGCGTCGAGGTACGTGGCCCCCGGCAGGCCGACGGCAACGCCGGCCCGCTGCTGAAAAGCGGCTCGCCCCCGAAGGGCGTCATCTATGTCAAGAACGGCACCTGCCTGACGACGTCGTATCTCGCGGGTCAGACCTATCCGCGCGAGAACGGCTGCGGGGACGCCTGGGTCAGCGGCAACAGCGACAAGGACATCACGATCGCCGCCGCGAAGGACGTGATCGTCGAAGGCCCGGTGACGCATTCTGCGACGTCGGTCGTCGGTCTGATCGCCAACGGCTTCGTTCGCGTCTATCACCCCTGCTGGAGTGGCACAAACCAGTCCAGCTCCGACAACGGATCGGTCCGAGGCGAGGGCGCCGGAGGATCGACGACCAACCTCACGATCGAGGCCGCGATCCTCGCGCTCAAGAACTCATTCATGGTCGACAACTGGGACTGCGGCAATTACCTCGGCGAACTGCGGGTGAAGGGCGCGATCGCTCAGGCGTACCGCGGAACCGTGTCCGGCAGCGGTCTCAGCCACGGCTACCTCAAGAAGTACACCTATAACCCCGCATTGCGCTACCACCAGCCGCCGTACTATCTCAACCCCGTCGAGGCGACCTGGGGCATCTACTCACAGACCGAGCAGTCGGGAGCGGTCGCCGTCAGCTGACGCACGTTCGGCTTCACCGCCCGAGTGAGAACGAGATCGCGCGGCGAAAGTTCGCGCCGTCGCTGCCGATAACCGGGCTACGCCATGTCTCTTAATAGCCTTGCAAAGACCGAGATCAAGCTGCCCTCCTTCGGCCGGAAACGGTCGAGCGAGCCGAAGCAGCGGTCGCGCTCGCCGCGTCGAGCGAGCGGACGGTCGCTAAACGTTCGTGCGACCGATCCCCGCCGTGTGGTGGGGCTCGACATCGAAACCGATCACATCGCCGCTGCCGAGGTCCGCGTCAACGGGCGGATCGGGGTCGAGCGTGCGGTGATCGCAGGGATCACCGAAGGGCTCGTGCGCGATGGCGAGATCACCGATCCCGAAGCTCTCGGCGACGCGCTCAAAGACATCTTCAACGAGCACGGGCTTCCCCGCATCGTGCGCGTCGGCCTGACGTCGCAGCGTGCGGTGATGCGGGTGATCGACCTTCCGCCGCTGACCGACGATGCCGACATCGCCGCAGCAATCGAGTTGCAAGCGCCCGAGCACATCGCGATGCCGATCGAGCGCGCGGTGCTCGACTACCAGGTCGTCGGCCAGGTGGACACGGCGACTGGCCGACGAACACGCGTCGTCGTCGCTGCGGCGCAGCGCGAGGCCATCGACCAGATCCGCACCGCCATCGAGCGCGCGGGCCTCCGCCTCGAAGGCATCGATCTCTCCGCCTTCGCGTTGACGCGAGCGCTGTACGATCCTGAGCTCGGGAGCGAGGGCCGCCTGCTCTACGCGCACGTCGCCGACGTGACCACCGTGGCGATCGCCCGCGGCACCGTCTGCGAGATGACGCGGATCTCGCCGATCGGCCTCGACCAGATGGCACGCCGGCTCGCCGAACGCGAGGCGGTCTCGACGATCGATGCGCGTAAGCGGCTCGAGCACTTCGACCCCGCGTCCCAGGTCGACGAGCTCGCGCTCGAGATTCTCGACGCCGGCATCACGAGCCTCGCCGACGATCTCACCAAGACGCTCGAGTTCCACGCAAGCCAGCACGCCGGCACCCCGATCACCGCCGCGGTCGTCACGGGCGACGCATCGCTGATCCCCAACTTCCCCGAGGTCCTCGGGCAGCAGATGCGCATGGAGGTTCGGCGCGGTGCGCCCGCGTCCGCCAACGAAGCACTCGGCACCGTCGAGCTCGCGCGCGTCGCTCTCGCTGCGGGGCTCGCAGTCGAGGAGGTCAACGCATGAAGGCGATGAATCTTGTCCCGGTCGCCGAGCGGCGACAGTCGGTCCGGCTCACCAACCTGAGCCCCGCGACGCTGCTGCTCATCGGCGGCCTCTGCGCCGCGCTCGCGGTGGTCGCGATCGTCGTCACTCTGGGTAGCCGGATCGACGATCGCCAGGCCGCGACCGCCGACCTCCAGGCGCAGACGGCGCAGAAGCAGGCCGAGATCGACGCGATCGTTGGTCAAGCGACCACGCTCGAGGCGCTCGAGCAGGCCGCAAGCACCGTCCGCACACTCGACAGCAGCCGCTACGACTGGCCCGCGCTGTTCTCGCGCGTCTCCAGCAGCTTGCCCGCGAAGGTCAAGATGACGACCATCACCAGCTCGCTGGGCGGCGGGACCAACCCAGCCGCAGCAGCCGGTGCTGGGGTCCAATTCCAGGGCTGCGCCGACAGCCTGCGAACCCTGGCCGGTGCGATGCAGCGGATCCGGCGCCTCAACGGCATCGAGTCGGTGACGCTGAGTAGCGCAACCAAGGGCCAGGCGGGCGCCTGCCCCTATACCCGCTCCTTCCAGCTCTCGGTCGGGATCACCCCCATCGCTAGCGCCACTACTACGGCCAGCGCTTCGACCGGCTCCACCACCGGAGGCACCCCGTGACCCGCCGTGACCGTACGTTGCTGACGATCCTCGGCCCGGTCCTGGCCGTCGTGGTGCTCTGGATGCTCGTGCTGTCGCCGAAGATCTCCGACCTCGGCGAGGCCAACGACGACCTAAGCGCGGCGCGGTCGACGCTGCAGACCACCGAGGCCAAGCTGCTGGAGCAGCAGGCGAATCGCTCCCAGCTCACCGGGCGGCGCGCAGCCCTCGCGGCGGCCGGACGCGCCGTGCCGGCCACCTCGCAGATACCTGAGCTGCTCCGCCAGCTGCAGCGAGTCGCCGAGCGCAGCGGCGTCGAGATCAACTCGCTGACTCCTGGGACTGCGGCCGCCGCGACGGCCGGAGCCCAGACGATCCCGCTCGACCTCAGCATCTCCGGGAGCTACGGCCAGACACAGGCGTTCATGCGCGGCCTCGACAAGCTCGTGCGCGTCTCGAAGTCGACGATCTCGGCGACCGGCCGCCTCGTCTCGATCTCCTCCGTGCAGCTCTCGAGCGGAGACGGAGGCAAGCTCAGCGGGTCGCTCACTGCATCGATCTATACGTTCAATGCCGCCGCACAGGCTGACGGGACGACCGGCGCCGCGACGCCTGCACCGACGGCCGCCACCGAGGGATGAGCTTGCGCTCGATCTGGGACAAGCTGCGCGGCGACCTCGTCGACAGGCGACTGCTGCCGATCCCGATCGTCCTGCTCGCAGGGCTGATCGCGATCCCGCTGCTGGCCTCGAAGGATCGCTCGACGGCACGTGCGCTGCCGTTCGCGCAGCCGGTGACGACGACCGTGACGACGACAACAGCCGCGAAGCCGGCTCCGCGACGCGTTAAGGGTGACAGCACCAGCGAGGTCAACCCGTTCGCGTCCGCGGCGTCGACCCCCGCTTCGGGCGCCGAAGGGACAAGCGGCGAGTCGAATTCCAGCACGTCGAGCGAGCAGACCGTCGCGAGCACGAAGAGCGAGGCGACGGCCGCCCCCAGCGGCGGCACATCCAACGGCAGCGGTACCGACTCTGCAGCGACCTCCCCCTCCCCGGCCGCGCCGAACAGCACCGTGATCGCGGCACCAGGCGGCAAGTTCGCCATTCGTGCCGTCGATCTGCGGATGGGCGGCGACATCGTCCCGCGCATCCGCCGGGACGTCGCGCGGCTCTCCCCCCTTCCCTCCAACGACGCCCCCGCAGCGATCTTCCTCGGCGTCCTGCCCGGAGCCAAGTCGGTGGCGTTTCGCCTGAGCCCCGGCGTCACGGTGACCGGCGAAGGAACGTGCGTGCCGCGTCGCTCGATCTGCGCCCAGCTCGTGCTGCGCAAGGGCGAGCGCGCGCTGCTGACGCGCCCGAGCGGTCGGCGACTGCGGCTCGAGCTCATCCGCGTCCGCGTCACGCGCACGACCAACGAGGCTCGCGCGCGCCGCGCCTACGACCGCTACTCGCCGGCCGGCCAGTGCGTCCTCGACACCGTCTCCGCGTACAGCTTCGATGCCGACAGCGGGCTGCTGCGTCGCTCGGGCGTCGTCGAGAGCTGCCGTTACGCGGGTCCCGACGAGTCGGGCAGCCTGCGCGGAGCCTCGGTCAAGCGGGAGTCGAGTAAGGCGAAGAAGACCGCCAAGGTCAAGAAGAGCAGCGCTCGCGCCGAATAACCAGGTAGATGAGCAACGCGCTAATCATCCCAGGCGTTTTCGGCGCGATCGTCGGGTCGTTTCTCAACGTCGTCGCGTTCCGGCTGCCGCGGCGGGAGTCGCTCATCCGGCCCGGATCGCACTGCACGTCGTGCGGCACAGAGGTTCGCCCCTGGCACAACATCCCGATCGTCGGATGGCTCTGGCTGCGAGGGCGCTGCCACGACTGCGGCACACGAATCTCGGCGCGCTACCCCGTGGTCGAAACCGTTACCGCCGCGCTCTACCTCGCAGTCATCGCCAACAAGGGGCTTGATCGCGACGCGATCTTGCCGTTGCTGCTCGTGACGGCATTGATCCCGATCACGCTGACCGACCTCGACCAGAGGATCATCCCGAACGCGATCACGGGCACGGCCGCAGCCGCCGGCATCGCCGCCGCGCTGCTGATCGATACCTCAAGCGTCCCCGAACGGCTGCTCGCCGCCGGGATCGCCGGCGGCGCCTTCCTCGCGATCGCGCTCGCCGTTCCCGGGGGAATGGGCATGGGCGACGTCAAGCTCGTCGGCGTGCTCGGCCTGTACCTCGGCAGCGCCGTCGCTCCTGCGATTTTCATCGCACTGCTCACGGGCTCGCTCGCCGGCGCCGTCGTCATGTCGCGCAAGGGTGTCCGCGAAGGACGCAAGACGACGATCCCCTTCGGGCCGTTCCTTGTGCTGGGCGGCCTCGTGTGCCTTTTCGCGGGACCGCAGATCCTCGACCTGTACACCGACCATGCAATCTGAGTTCGACCCCCACGCCTCCGAGTTCGACATCCACGCCGCCCTGGCGATGCTCGTCGAACGCGGCGGATCGGACCTGCACCTCAAGGTTCCGTCGCCGCCGCTGCTGCGCATCGACGGCGATCTGACACCGCTCGAGGGCGCGGAACCGCTCACCCCGCAGGACACCGAGCGAGCGCTCCGTGGACTGCTTCAGGATCCCGGCAAGCTCGAGGATTTCGCACAGGAGAGCGAGGTCGATTTTGCGTGCACGCTCAAGAATGTGTCGCGGTTCCGCATCAACGCCTTCCGCCAGCGCGGTTCGATCTCGCTTGTCGCCCGCGCGGTGCCGTTCGGGGTCCGCACACTGGATGAGCTCGGGCTGCCCGAGGTGATCCGGACGATGGCCTCTGAGCCCCGGGGCATCCTGCTCGTCACGGGAGGCACCGGCTCGGGCAAGTCGACCACGGTTGCCGCGATGATCAATCACATCAACGAGACGATGCCCAAGCACATCGTCATGGTCGAGGATCCGATCGAGTTCCTTCATCGAGACAAGCGCTCGGTCATCAACCAGCGCGAGGTCGGCCTCGACACGCAGTCGTTCTCGCACGCGCTCCACGCCGTCTTGCGGCAGGACCCCGACGTGATCGTGATCGGCGAGATGCGCGACGAGGAAACGGTCCGTGCCGCGCTGACGGCCGCTGAAACCGGGCACCTCGTGATCTCGACGCTGCACACCAACGATGCGCCCGAGTCGATCAACCGCATCATCGACTTCTTCCCAGTCGGCCATCAGGTCCAGGCCCGCGCCATGCTCGCCGGCACCCTGCGGGGCATCGTGTCGCAGCGCCTGCTGCCGTCCGTGAACGGCTCCGACCGTGTCGCGATCTGCGAGATCCTGCGAATGACCGGCCGAGTCCGGGACATGATCGTCGATCCGTCGCAGACGTCCGCCCTGCCCGCGGTGATCGCCGAAGGCGACTACTACGGCATGCAGACCTTCGACCAGGCGCTGCTCGAGAACGTCCGGGCCGGGCTCATCAACCTCGAGGACGCACTGTCGATCGCCTCGAACCCCAACGACTTCAAGTTGCTCGTCGCAAGCGACGGGCAGGGCTCGACGACGATGGCGGATGTCGGTGCCGCGGGCACGCCAAGCGCCCCGTCGCTGCGGCCGTCGCTCGCCCAGCACTAGCCCGCCGTCGAGCGAGCGCAGCGCCCGGCAGACGTGGTCCACGCGTCGGCGATCGTCACGCCGATCAGGTCACGCTGCACGACCGACCCGATCGTCGACCGCCGCCGCGGCGACCTGCCGCTGCCTGTCGAACGGAACGTCACCGGCGCGCCGCCGTCCGTGCCGACGCACACGGCGACGCTCGTCGCGACGCGCTCTCCGGGCCGAATCGGGCCAGACCGCCGCGCAGCCGAAGACTCGACCGACCAGCTGCGGCGCCGCTGCGGTCCGGCCGGGAGCCGCGGGTCGATCGCGCGCGGCGCCGTGAGGCGCAGATGGAGGATGCGCCGCTCGCCGGCCGTGCCGAAGACGCGCATCAGCGACCGTGCTCCGATCGGCCCGTCGGTGACCGCCGTGCCGGTCATCGTCCAGTCGGCGGAAGGCCGCGAACCAAGCGGAAGGAGCACGAGCCCGCGCGCCCGCGCGACCGGGCGGCCGCGGACGCGAAGCCGGCGATCCGTCGGGTCCTGGACCAGGTACGCCGCTCGCCGCGCGTCACCGATCGAGATCCTCCCCGAGACTGGATCGACCACGAGCCGCTGCGTGGCGAACCCGGATGACGGCGGTGCCGTCGAGGCGACGTACATGCGCCGTATCCGCTTGTTCCAGAACTCGGCATCCCACCAGCGCGTCGGCAGCGTGAACGCCGGCTGGGGCTTCGGCAGCAGCGCCACGACCGCGTCGCGGTCATGGCCGTCCAGCGCCTCGTCGACCCAGTTGCGCCCCTCGAAGCCACCCCGTGTCGGGATCTGGGCCGGCCCCCCCGCGGTCCCTCCGAGAGCGGTGCGATAGGTGTAGACGGTCTGCACGAAGCAGGCAAGGGCGACCAGACCTCCGATGACCGCCAAGGCGTACCGCGGCGTCTTGCGGGTGGTCACGATCACTGCGACGGCGGTGCCGATCACAGCGCCGGCGGCGATCAGCATGTTGCCCTTGACCCAGCCGAGCCCGGGAACGCTGGCGATCCATTCGGCCTGGTCGCTGATCACCTGGTGGTACGGAGAGGCCGGTGTCAGGAAGAACGAGACGCCGCTCGCGATGAACTCGTCACTCAGGACCAGCGCCACAAACACGCCGCACGCCGCGAGCAGGGCCAGCGGGGGGAAGCGACCCGTGGACAGCGCGACGACGAAGGCGACGCACAAGAGCGGCGCGATATAGAAGACGTACCGATCGGCGATGATGTCGCCGAGAATTCGGAGGTCAAACGACGCCGCGACGATCCCGAGCGTCACGACCGCCAAGGCGGCCAGTACCGCGAACGCGTGCTCCGACTTCTCTGTGGGCTTGGCGACGGTCTGAATCGCCCACGCGAGCCCGAGCACGAACGGCAGCACGCCCGCTCCGACGGCAACGTACGCAATGTGCGCCGCCATTGCCTGGACGATCCCGTGCGGGAGCATGTCACCGGAGGCGACGGCTCCGTAGATGCCCGTGACGCTGCCGAGCCTCCCGCTGACGATCACGGCGGCGGCGAGCACCACAACCGCCGTGAACAACGGTCGCCGCCGCGGTGTGCCCCGAAGCTCACGGAGCAGAGCGCGACCTCGTGCCCCATGCGGGGCGACACCGGCGGCGTGCAGCAGATCATGGACCAGCGCCGCGACAGGCAGCACGACGGCGAACAGCGCGAACTGCGTCCGTGCGTAGATCGCGAGCGCGAGCACGAGCAACGCCAGCACCTCACGCCGGAGGCCAGGTGAGGTCATCACGCGATGTGCCGCGAGCATCAGCAGCACGAAGACCGGATATGCCACGCTCTCGGTCAACATCGTCAGGCTCAGCGACGTCCACAGCACCGACACGCTCAGGCCTGCCGCGATGAGAGCCGCCGTACGATCCCGGCGCACTCCCATCGCCAGGTGGTACGTCGGGATCGCGGCCAGCGCCATCAAGACCGGATTTAGGACGTGAGCGGCGCGGAACGCGTCGGTGGTCGCCAGCAACCCGTACAGCGGCGCGAGCAGCAGCGGATACAGGCCGCTGTAGGCCGGATACGCGAGGTCGCGGACGTGGGGCGCCAGCCCGTGCCCACCCCAGATGCTCTCCGCGAGCCGGACGTAGAGCAACTCGTCCGTCATCACGCTCCAGTTGCGAACACGCAGATTCACGATCGCCATCAGGATCGATGCGACGACGACGATCGCCGTCAGGGGAGCCGCTCGGAGCACGGCGGCACGGGAGAGGCGCGGCACGGCGACGAGATGCTATGGACGAGCCCGGCGGCAACCGGGCTCCGAAACGGGCGCTAGAACGCCCCGCGGCGCATCAGCACCGCAGGCAGCGTCTTGAGCAGGATCGAGAGGTCGAGGAAGACCGACCAGCGCTCGAGGTAGAGGAAGTCCAGCCGCACGAGGTCGTCGAAGTCGAGCTCCGACCGCCCCGACACCTGCCACAGCCCGGTCATTCCCGGCAGCACGTGGTAGCGCTTCTTGTGCCAGTCCTCGAGGCGCTCGAAGTCACGTTGCGGCAACGGGCGCGGGCCGACGAGCGACATCTGCCCGCGCAGCACGCAGAACAGCTGCGGCAACTCGTCGAGCGACCACCGGCGCAGCAGCCGGCCGACCCGTGTCACACGCGGATCCTGGCGGATCTTGAAGATCGCGCCGCCCGCCTCGTTGTGCACCTCGAGCTCTTCCTGGCGCTGCTCGGCGTCGTCGTGCATCGTGCGGAACTTGAGGCAGTCGAACGGCTGGCCGCCGATTCCCGGCCGTGACGATCGGTAGATCGCGGGCCCCCGTGACGTCAGCCTGATCGCCAGCCAGCAGCTCACCAGCAGCGGCGACAGCACCAACAGCAGCGCACCGGAGACGACGATGTCGAACGTTCGCTTGATCAGGTAGTCGAAGCCGTCGAAGACCGGCGGCTTGAGCTCGAACAGCGGCACCGTCTCGCCCGGCACGAACTCCGCCCGCTGCACGAGCAGGTCCATCGTCGACGGGGCGATCCGCACGCGCACGCCCTGCTGATGCGCCTGGTCGACGAGCTCGACCGCCTGGCGCTCGGGAAAGTCCGAGTCGGCGATGATCACCTCGTCGAGCCGGTGGTCGGCGATGATGCTGCCGATCTCCTCGATCCGCCCGAGCGAGCGCAGGCCGTTGTCGGGCCGCGGCGTCAGCGAGATGAAGCCGATCACGTTGATCGGCGAGTGCCCGTCGCCGAGTGCGTGGGCGACGGCCTCGATCGTCTTGCCGCTGCCGACCAGCACCGCGCGGCGGCGGTAGCCGGCGGCGCGCAGGATGACGCCGCTGACGGCCTCGTAGATCGCGCGGAAGGCCGTGATGTACAGCAAGCTGAAGAACAGTGAGCCGTAGAAGATGTAGTAGCTCGAGAACCCGTCGCCGTTGATAACCGCGAACAACAGCGCCACGACGGTCACCTGGAACAGCGAGCCGACGATCCGCGTGAAGCCGGGCCGCTGACCGCGGTCGGAGTAGAGGCCAGAGCGGGCGAAGAGCAGCAGCGTGACCAGCGTCGCGAGCGCGACGAGGTCCTTCGTCTGCTGGAACGCGACGTCGAGGTCGGCGCTGTCGCGGATCGCCGCCTTGACGAGCAGCGCCGTGAGAATCGCCAGGAAGACGCCGGCGATGTCGAGCGCCACCAGCGTCAGCACACGTCCGCCGCGGCGCAGGGTGTCCATCCGCAACAGGAAGCTCAGCAGCGGCGGGCGCTTGCGGCGGACGTCCTGGTTGGGGAAGGGAAGCTCGACCACGGATTGGCGCGGCTGCGTCTCAGGAGCCTCCGATGTCAGCGGCGATATGGCCATCTATCCGCTGCTACAACGCACCGGCGGCCCGAAAGTGGCGGTCGACTGCAAACTCGACAGCGCGCGAAAAAGCTATCTCGTCGACCCGACGAGCGCCGCGGTACCGGATTGGTCGATGGTGCGCTGAAGACCCTCACGCAGCTTGACCTTCGGTTCCCACCCCAGCAGCTCACCCGCAAGCGCGATGTCCGGCTGGCGGACCTGCGGATCGTCGGTCGGCAGTGCCTCGAAGACGATCTCCGAGCGGGAGCCGGTGACCTCGATCACGGTCTGCGCCAGTTCCAGCAGCGTGAACTCGTCGGGGTTGCCGACGTTCACCGGATCGTGGTGGCCCGATTCAGCGAGCGCGATCATCCCGCGGATCAGGTCGTCGACGTAGCAAAACGAACGCGTCTGACTGCCATCGCCGAAGACGGTGATCGGCCGGTCCTGAAGCGCCTGGCGCATGAACGTGGGGATCGCACGGCCGTCATGCGGGCGCATCCGCGGTCCATAGGTGTTGAAGATCCGGATGATCGCCGTGTCGACGCCCTGCTGGCGGTGGTACGCCATCGTCAACGCCTCGGCGTAGCGCTTGGCCTCGTCGTAGACGCCGCGCGGCCCGATCGGGTTGACGTGGCCCCAGTAGTCCTCAGCCTGCGGATGGACCTGCGGGTCGCCGTAGACCTCGCTCGTCGAGGCGATCAGGAAACGCGCCCGGTGTGCCTTCGCCAGGCCGAGCGCGTGGTGCGTGCCGTAGGAACCGACCTTCAGCGTGTGCAGCGGCAGCCGCAGGTAGTCGATCGGCGACGCCGGCGACGCGAGATGGAAGACCATGTCGATCGGCTCGTCGACGAAGAACGGCTCGATGATGTCGAAGCCGAGGAAGACGAACTCCGGCTGCCGGAGGTGCGCGATGTTGGCCACCGATCCGGTCTCGAGGTTGTCGACGCAGATCACACGGTGCCCGCGCCGCAACAGCTCCTCACAGAGGTGAGAGCCGAGGAACCCGGCGCCGCCGGTCACCAGACAGGTAGCCATAGGCCTGAGTCTATGGCGCGCGTCAGTCGATGCGTGCCGCGCGGATGTGGCGCGGCTTGACGTCACGCGCGAGCACATAGACGCGCGGATCTTTACGACGCGCCAAGCCGACGCGCTCGAGCCGGCGGAGCACCACCGGGCAGCGCTTGCAGCGTGGCTGGCTCTTGCAGCAGCGCTTCTTGGCGACGACGGTTTGCGCCATACGTCCAGGGTAGAGTCCTGGCATGCCCGCCGCCGCCTTCGTCAGCAAGCTCAACGAGCAGATCGGCTACGAATTCGCAGCCTCGCAGCAGTACATCGCCGTCGCCGTCCACTACGACGACCGTGCGCTGCCACGCTTGGCGGCGTTCTTCTACCGCCAGGCGGTCGAGGAGCGCAACCACGCGATGATGATGATCCAGTACCTGCTCGACGCCGACGAGGATCCTCAGATCCCCGGCATCGGCGCTCCGATCGGCAGTTTCGGCGACATCGTCGAGCCGGTCCAGCTGGCGCTCGCCCAGGAGCGGCGCGTCGCCGACCAGGTCGGCGAGTTGGCACGGATCGCCCGTGACGAGAGCGACTACGCGTCGGAGCAGTTCATGCAGTGGTTCATCAAGGAGCAGGTCGAGGAGATCTCGACGATGTCGGACCTGCTGCGGATCGTCGAGTACGCCCGCGAAAGCCCGCTGCTGGCCGAGGAGTACCTCGCACGCGAGTCGGTCGGCGACAACGGCGTCGACGCAGCCGCGCCGAGCGCCGCGGGCGGCGCGCTCTAGCTCCGGCGCGGCGCGCGCCGCGCCGAGCTCTCCTGCCGACGACGGCGCGCATACGATGCGTCCCATGGCGAGCCCCGATCCGCACGCCTCGATCGCGCCGGTCGTCGGCGCCGCCGACCCGCGTCGCTTCACCGACTCCGGGATCGAGGTCAAGGAGGTCTACGGCGCCGAGGACCTGCCGCCGGAGCTCGAGCAGCGGCTCGGCGAGCCGGGAGCCTTCCCGTACACGCGCGGCCCGCACCGCGAGATGTACCGCAAGCAGCTTTGGACGATGCGCCAGTACGCCGGCTACGCGTCGGCGAAGGAGACCAACGAGCGCTACCGCTACCTGATCGCCAACGGCGGCACCGGCCTGTCGATGGCGTTCGACCTGCCGACGCAGCTGGGGCTCGACTCCGACGACCCGCGCTGCCTCGGCGAGGTCGGCCGCACCGGCGTCGCGATCGACACGATCGACGACATGCGGACGGCGTTCGACCGGATCCCGCTCGACGAGGTCTCGACGTCGATGACGATCAACGCTCCGGCCGCCGTGCTGCTGTCGCTCTATGAGCTCGTAGCGGCGGAGCAGGGCGTCGCCTCGGAGCTGCTCCGCGGCACGGTCCAGAACGACATCCTCAAGGAGTACGTCGCCCGCGGGAACTTCATCTACCCCCCGGCGGCCTCGATGCGGCTGACGACGGACCTCTTCGCCTACTGCCACGAGCGGCTGCCGCGCTTCAACACCGTCTCGATCTCCGGCTATCACTACCGCGAGAAAGGGTGCTCGGCGGCGCAGGAGATCGCGTTCACGCTCTCGAGCGGCATCGCCTACGTGCAGGCGGCGATCGCCGCCGGGCTCGACGTCGACGAGTTCGGCCCGCGGCTGGCGTTCTTCTTCAACGGCCACAACAACGTCTTCCAAGAGGTCGCGAAGTTCCGCGCCGCGCGCCGCATGTGGGCCTCGATCATGCGCGACCGCTTCGGCGCTCAGAACCCGAAGGCGATGGCACTGCGGTTCCACACACAGACCGGCGGCGTGACGCTGACCGCCCAGCAGCCCGAGAACAACATCGTCCGCGTCGCGCTGCAGGGCTTCGCCGCCGTCTGCGGCGGGACGCAGTCGCTGCACACCAACGGCTACGACGAGGCGCTCGCGCTGCCGTCGGAGCGTGCGGCGAAGATCGCGCTGCGAACACAGCAGATCCTGGCCCACGAGTCCGGCGCGACCGACACCGTCGATCCGTTCGCCGGCTCCTACTACGTCGAGGCGCT
>Ga0075420_100001999_pt1 | contig 17556 bp, 19 predicted proteins | sample SoiMetdeltSBSDD4_FD_75296 | JGI IMG/M metagenome (GOLD analysis project Ga0075420, IMG submission 75296) | Bulk soil microbial communities from a Populus tree surrounding site in Tennessee, USA - Soil MetaG P. deltoides SBSDD4 | ecosystem: Environmental > Terrestrial > Soil > Tree plantation... | reverse complement strand
AGAACCCCCTGGCAGGCCAGCAGGCGATGTTCAACGCAATGGACCTGATGAGGTGGGAGGTCAGGCCCTCCACCTTGAACGTGTATCTCCTGGTCGATCCTGCGCGGTCCATGAAGAAGGGATCAGCGAATACGGCTATGGCGGTGATCGGGGTAGATGCTGGGAGGAACAAGTATCTCCTGGACGGATTCAACCATCGCATGGACCTTAAAAAGCGCTGGGAGAACGTCAGGGATTTAAGGCGGAAGTGGATTCAACAGCCTGGAGTGCAAGGGGTCTATGTCGGCTATGAGGCGTATGGGGCTCAAGCTGACCTGGATTACTTCCAGGAGCAGATGGTCATTGAGAACAACGGCTTTCCAATCGAGGAGTTGAAATGGCCGAGGGATACAGAACCAAGCAAAGACGACCGCGTCCAGCGCCTAGGGCCGGACTTCAGAAGCCATAAGTTCTACCTGCCCGCGGTGATCTTTCACCAAGGAAAACCGCACTTCTGGAAGCTCGAGCCTGGAACTGCTGGTGGGCTGGAGTTGAAATACACCGAGCAAGTCGCCCTCACGAGCATTCAGAAAAGAGTGACGCAAGAGGGCTCCCCGAGCCGGGTAGCTAAGCCTGTACGGCAGGTGGACAGCGAGGGGAATTTCTACGACCTGTCGCGGCAGTTTATCGAGCAGGTGATGTTGTACCCGTTCGCTCCGTTGAAAGACTTGGTAGATGCGGCGAGCAGGATCTACGACATGTCGCCAGTACCCCCGATTCTGATCGAAGAAAACGAACTTCTACCAGAGGTACATGCGGACGGCATATGAGCGACGAAACGAAGTGGCGGACTCTCGATTGGGCGGCCCTGGTGAGGCAGTACTGGGGGCCTGAGTTCTACGAGCGCGATGTCGTCTATCGCTTCAGCAACGGCCGGGAGTTCAAAGACACGAGGGAAGACGGTGGGCCTTACAACCAAGACTGATTTCGGCCCGGCCTTTGATGCCGAGTACGACAAGCTTCCGGAGAGCCTGAAGATGGTCTACAGCCCGAAGGAATACGCCTGGATGCCGCCGGAAAGAAGGGCGAGGCTCATCGAGGAAGAGACCATGCCGGACGTGGAGGAGTGATGCCGATCAAGCACTCATGCACCCCTAAGGGCGAGCCGATGTGTACTTACGGTGAGCACGTCATCGACGAGGCTGACTTCTTCTACACCGTGAATCCGTTCGGCGGCTACGGAATGAGTGAAGTGCTGTGTTGCGAGGCGTGCATAAAAAGACCAGAGAATTCAGAGATTCGTCAGCGCATGATCGAAGCCGGCGCTACGGAGTTGCTCGACTCGTGAGCGGATACCACGTCGTAGTTGAGGGTAAGACAGGACCCGATGACACCATGGCCGCTAACGTCGCTCGAGCGATCTGCGAAGCCTATCCAGGCCATCCTTGGCACGTCTCGGTGAGAGATGGCTGCATCATCGTCAAGCACATGAAGGTATCTGGTAAGTGGGGGCAAATCGGCCATACCAACGACATCTACTCGGCTTCCAATCTCAAGCAGATCGCGGTGAGGATGGCCGGCGAATTTCTGGAGCGAGCCGGCATGACCCGCGGTGCCTTGTCTGAAGGCGAATACAAACGAGAAGTAGAAGGCATTCCAAAGAAGGACTTGCTCGTTGGATAGGACCGAGGGGCTAAGGATTGCGAGGGATGCCTACTCAGCCTCGACCACTTACTTCGACGCGAACTTCCGCAAACAGATGGAGGACGCGCTTCGGATGTTTCAGTCGAAGCATCCTTCGGATTCGAAGTACCTGACGGAGTCGTACAAGTACCGCTCCAAGCTCTTCAGGCCGAAGACGCGCAGCGTGATCCGCAAGAATGAGGCGGCTGCGGCTGCGGCGTTCTTCAGCAACATAGATGTGGTCAACCTGGACCCATCGAACCCCAAGGACCCGAGGCAGGCGTTCGGGGCGCAGCTCTACAAAGCTTTGCTGCAGCACAGGCTCACGAAGTCCATTCCGTGGTTCATGACGCTGATCGGCGGTCTACAGGACGCCATGACAGTAGGGGTGGTGTGCTCGTATCAAAGCTGGAAGTACAGAGAGAAGGTGGACTCGGAGAAGCAGTACGTTATAGACGAGTCTACGGGGACGCCTTTACTGAGCATTGACGGCGGGCCGTTGTTTCAGGAGACGAAAAACTACACGGTTCTGGAAGATCGGCCGTGCATTGAACTAAGGCCGGTCGAGAACCTGCGTATTGACCGGGGTGCGGTCTGGACCGACCCCGTCAATACCTCGCCCTACCTCATTGATCTGATCCCGATGTACCTGGGTGATCTGAAGGAGATGGGGAGGGCTAACCCCAAGACGGGGGAGGAGGGGTGGGAGATCCCAGAAGACTCGCTCCTCAAGTCTGCGACGCAGCAGTCGTTCGATACGACTCGAGCGGTGAGGGAGGGCAACCGGGAGGACTCGAAAGACTCCGCCAACCCGGTCAATGATTTCTCCATCGTGTGGGTGCACAAGAACATCGTGCGCAAGTCTGGAGAGGACTTCTGCTACTACACGTTGGGCACTGAGCACATGCTGTCCAGGAAGGTGAAGCCATTGTCGGACTTCTACTTCCACGGTGACAGGCCTTACGTGATGGGCTGCGCCATCATCGAGACGCACAAGATTTACCCTGGTGGATTCCCGGAGCTAGGGAAGGAGGTCCAAAAGGAGATCAACGAGGTAACGAACTCCCGCATGGACAACGTCCGTCTTGTGATGAACAAGCGGCACATCGTCAAGCGTGGGGCGCAGGTTGACCTCAAAAGCCTGGTGCGTGGTGTTGCGGGGTCCATCACCCTGGCGAGCGATCCGGAGGCGGATGTCAAGGTTCTGGACTACCAGGATGTTACTTCTTCGTCCTACCAGGAGCAGGACAGGCTGAATATCGAGATGGACGAGCTTGTGGGGAATTTCTCCCAAGGCTCGGTGATGACGAACCGAAAGCTGAACGAGACGGTTGGAGGAATGAACCTGATGGGTCAGGGGGCGAATCAACTGACAGAGTACACCATTCGCACCTTTACGGAGACGTGGGTCGAGCCGGTACTAAGACAGCTCGTGAAGCTGGAAAAGCACTACGAGACCGACGAGAACATCATCAAGCTGATGGGTGAAAAGCTCGGGGCCGAGGTCACTGACGACACCTTCGACACCGACATAGAGCTTACGGTGAACGTGGGAATGGGCGCTACGGACCCGATGATGAGGCTGAACAAGCTTCTTACGGGGGCGAGGGCGTTCGCTGAGATCGTGAGCCTTGGGCAGTCCGGGCTCAACACCGAAGAGCTTGGCAAGGAGGTGTTCGCGGCTATTGGGTACCGGGATGGCGGGCGGTTCATCCAGGAAGGACAGGATCCGAGAATCCAGCAGATCATGCAGGAGGCCCAGGAAACTATTCAGGATCTACAGCAGCAGCTCGCGCAGGCCAACGAGAAGCAAGAGGCCGTGATGATGCAGCTCGAGATCAAGCGCCAGCAGGCCATTGATCAGGGAATTCTGAACGAGCAGATGGCGCAGGCCGAATACGAGCGCGAGACATCCAAGATGAGGCACGACTTCGCGCTTGAGGAAAGAAGGTTGAACGCCGAAATTGCCGCGGAGAACCGGCGCATTGCCAAGGAGTTCATTGTCGCCATGAAGAAGGTCGAGGCGCAGAAAGAAGCCGCAAAGATCGCTGCCAGGAATAGACCTCAGCCTGCATGAGCGATCTAAGCACCCAGGCCCTATACGCCGAGGCGATTTTAGGGAAAGACGCTGAGGAGTTTCTAAAGACTGACCTTGGGCGCTACATGCTGGCAAGGGCTGAGGAAGAGGAGCGCGAAGCCCTTGACGCCTTAGCCAATGTCTCGCCCTGGAGGAGACGGCGCATTCAGCAGTTGCAGGCGCAGTTGTGGAGAGCACGAAGCTTTACCGGCTGGCTTGCGGAGATGATCACAGCCGGCCGGCAGGCATTGCAGCAGCTAGAAACACCCGAAGACTAAACAAAGACTTCCCCCTTGGCCGCACCGGGTAATGCCGAGCGGCCTTTTTCATTTTGGAGACCGTTATGTCCGCTACCCGTGAGGGCGTGGTGAATCCCCGTGACGAAATGATGGCCGAGATTGCCAAGGCCAGGCAGGAACAACTCGCTCAAGAGTTCAAGGAAGGTGGGGGGGACATCTCGGTCCTGGAACCAGCCGACCATACGGCCAAGATGCCGGAGGGCACCGACCCGGCTGAATGGGAAAAGCTGGATGAAACGGCCCGCGCGGCGCTTGTGGAGGCCGAGGAAGAGCGCAAGAAGGCCGAGGCTGCTGCCGGGAGTGGCGAGACTCAAGCCCCTGTAGAGGCGCCTGCAGAGCCTCCGAAGGCAAAGGTCAAGATCAAGGTTGACGGCCAGGAGCTCGAGGTCGACGAGGAGGCGGTAAGAGAAGCTGGGATCAAGGCGCTGCAGAAGCAATCAGCGGCCGACAAGAGATTAGAGGAGTCCGCCAGGCTCAAGAAGGAAGCCGAAGCCGAGGCCAGGCGGATTCTCGAGGATGCGAAGAAGCAAGCGAATCAAGACGTGCCGCCGCCACCCGATAAGGGCGCCGCGGCCGTGGAGAAGCTGACCGACGATCGCTTCATCGAAGCGGTGAAGAAGATCCAGTACGGCAGCGAAACGGAAGCGAGCCAAGCCCTAAAGGGCCTCATCTCCGAGGCGGCCAAAGCCGGGAAACCGGCCGAGCTTACCTTGAGTGAGGTCGGGGAATACCTTGAGTTCCGAGAGGCGACGACGTGGGCGCATGACGAGTTCAAGGACATCCTTGGTGATCCGAAGTTAAAGACCCTTTTCTCCCAGGAGGAGAAACGAATCAGAGCGGCGGGCGATATGCGGCCCTACCGCGAGGTCTACGAGGACATCGGGAAAGGTCTGCGGGAGTGGCTGAAGGAAAAATCTCCTACCCCGCCGTCCAAAGACCTGACCCGTCACGAGCGCAAGGCGTCTGTCGTCACGATCCCGACTGCTGCAGCTAGGCAGCCGGCTCCAACTCAACCCAAAGAGCCCTCTGCGTCAGAGGTCGTTGACCGCATGCGGAAGGCTCGGCACCAACTCTAGGAGTAAGAATCATGGCAGGTCAAGTCTGGGCTGTGAACAGCCTGGGTGGCTTCATGTACTCGCTCAATCTGTCGGAAGAACTTCGTCACGCAGTGCAGCCGTTGGTCAAGTTCCGTTAACAAATAGGCGGAAATAAAACTCAACTGTATGCTGGAACGAACCGAGTATCCCGAGCTACCACAGCGTGAAAATGCGCGGGTGCGGACAACCAGCAGGGAAGTCGATCTAGCCTGGCTCGCAGGCATCATTGATGGAGAGGGCGCTCTTGGGGTTGACCTAAAGATCGCCGACAACGACAAGCCGTATCTGATGGCTAAGGTACGTGTCTACAACACCGATGTTCGGATGATTCAAAAGATTGCCCGCGTCTATGTTGAGCTTGGAGTTGTTTTTTTCTACAACATGAATAGAAAGCGTAGTTCCCAATGGAAGAATCAGTTGGGCATCTGCGTCACGAGCCAAGGTTCATGCCTCAAGGTTCTTGAGGCTGTAGCGCCGCATCTCTCCAACAAGCAGGAAATGGCGAAGGTCATGGCCGATATCATTCGATATGTGAAGAGCTGCCCTAAGGGCGGTAATTCGTGGTCGTTTGATTACGTTGGCTCAGAGACCTTCAAGCGTCTGCTTGGAGAGTGGAATAATCAAAAAGCGCTGCATATCGACCCCTCAACGACTATACGTAGAGCAGGAGAAGTAGTCTCCTGGTGACATAGTCTGGCCTCACGGGCGACCGTGAGAGGTGGCAGAAATGACCACCCGCCAAGCGGCAGCTTGGTTATCAAGTAACAGAGCGCAGTTCTGCGATGTCAAGGACGCCACTCTTGGCGGCAAGAAAAAGGGCGATGTCTTTACCTGGGACGTGTATCTGGACGTTGCAACGAGGGCGACTCAAACCCTCGTGGAAACGAACACGATGCCGGAGACCAACTACACCATCGTCCAAGGGACTCTCACGATGAACGAGGGCGGTAACTCCGTCCCGTACTCGGGGAAGCTGGATGATCTCTCCAAGCATCCGGTGAAGACGATCATCAACAAGGTCCTGAAGAACGATGCAACGAAGTGGTTCGATGCGAGTGCCTATACGCAGTTCAACCGCACCCTTCTGAGGGTGGTTCCTGCTGCGGCCGGCACTTCGACCGCGACCCTGACGCTTACCACGAACGGGACGGCGACTGCGACGAACAACATCGCGTTCACCAAGGACCACTCGAAGCTGGTCTACGATCTGATGCGGGAGAGAAACATCCCCGGCTATGTCGAGGACGACTACTACGCTCTCGGCTGGCCCTCGGCGTTCAGGCGTTTGAAGAATGACATGGAAGCCCTTCATCAATACACCGAGACCGGGCTGAAGATGATCATGAACGGCGAGATCGGGCGCTACGAAAAGATCCGTTTCGTCGAGCAGACCAACATCCCGAAAGGCGGTGCTGCGGATTCCACGACTCACAACGCATTCACCAATACGGCGGATGCGTGGAATTCAGCGGCTTCGGACTGGGTCTTCTTCTTCGGCTCGGACACGGTAGCGGAAGCTATCGCGGTCCCGGAAGAGATGAGAGGCAAGATCCCGACCGACTACGGGCGTTCCAAGGGTGTTGCGTGGTACTACCTCGGCGGCTTCGGGGATGTGCAGAGCGCGATCACCGCGAACGTCGCGAACGCCCGCATCGTGAAGTGGGATTCGGCGGTTTAAACAAATAGGGCGGATCGGGTCTTCTCCCGCTGCCCGACTTTAGCCGGCTAGAGAGACTGCCCGGCAGGAGAAAGCAATGGCAACGAAAAGCATGGCGTATGACCACCCGGCGTATCTGGTCCCGCAGACTGTTGGCGGGGGTATCCCGGCTGGTGTTTCGGCCCAGTTCAAGTTTGCTGCGTGGACTACGATGCTCCTGAAGTCGATTCAGATCGCGGCTGATGGGGCAGGCACGGGTGCGGCGGCGGATGTCGTTTTGCTTCACAAGATCAACAACGGCACCTCCACCACCTCGCTTGCGAACCTCGGGACCTGGACGGCCGGGCAGTTCTCTCCGACGAATTACGTGGGGACTCACACGTTTTCTCGGGGAGACCTGATCGCGCTGACGAAAGGCACCGATGGGACCGTGAAGTATACGGCCGGCATTGAGATGTACCTTTCACCAGGAGCGGATGTAACTGGGTGAGGGTTTGCTTTGCAGTTCCCGTAAGGGATAAGGCTAAGTTCCTGCGGAGGACGGTTAACGCTGTCCTCTCGCAGGAATGTAGCCCGATAGAAATTCTCTTCAGTGACCAGGGCTCTACCGATGGGTCTTGGGAGATTCTTAAGGACATCAAAAGCAAATACGACGGACCGCATAACCTGCGGATCGTGCAATGCCCCGAGACTTCTGTTAGGGGCATGCCTGGATTGAACGAGCATCTGAACTGGATTCATAACCAGACCGATGCTGAGGTCTTCATTTCATCCGCGGCGGATGATGTTCCATATCCATCTAGGGCAAGAAAGACCATAGAAGCATTCGAGAGGCACAACCCCAGCATGGTGATTACGGGGATGTACTTCGCGGAGGTGGATGGTTCTTACGGCGGGGAAACCGGGTTTCCGACCGAAGACGGGTGGGTGAAGGTGGATGAGGTCTACACCCGTTATGTAGGTGGGTCTACTACCCAAGCATGGACACGGGAGTTTTACGAAAAGATCGGCGGACTTCAGGGCGTCGGAAGCCCCGACATGGTTCTGCCGTTCTTAGCCTGCGTAGACAAAGGCGCTTATTACCTCAATGAGAGGCTGCATGTGTATTGCCGGGTGAGCGACCCGAGTAATACGGGTCTTGAAGGTGTTTACGCTGCGGCAAAAGACGAAAACGAAAAACTAGCCCTAGAGGAATTGATGCACTTCCAGGTGACGGCGGGGATATATACAGCGGCATCAAAGATGAAAGAGGCCGGCCTCGATACCCAGGAAGCGACCAACGCTCTAGTTGCCCAGATTGTGGACAGGGCCGCGAGCTGGCAGAACGTGAGGCAGAGGATGTCTCTTCTCAAGGTCCAGCCGTTGGGCTTCAAGTCGTGACCTGGAGACCTGAAGACCCACAAGGGAATGAGTCTGGAAAGATCATCTGGGAGCTGGTGCCTTATACGAGGGGATTTGGATACGACCTAGGCTGCGGGCAGTGGAAGGCTTTCCCGCACTTTGTCGGGGTCGATAACCTCAAAGACACAAAGCTTTTCGGTACTCCAATGCAGCCGGATGTTGTTGTGCCGAGTTGCGAGAAGCTGCAGATGTTCGCATCCAACTCGGCGGACTTTGTTTTCAGCTCTCACCTGCTCGAGCACATCCAGGATTTCGAGAGTGCTTTAAAGGAATGGTGGCGGCTCGTCAAGGTAGGGGGGCATTTGTGCCTCTACCTGCCACACAAGAAGTTTTATCCGAACATCGGCCAGGAAGGATCAAACCCTGACCACAGGCACGATTTCATTCCGGAAGACATCATCGCCGCAATGAAGAAGCTGGGCGGATGGGATCTGGTAGAGAACCAGGAAAGAAACGAAGGGACCGAGTACAGCTTCTTCCAGGTCTACAAGAAGCTGAATGGGGACAAGTGGCGGATGTCGTGCAATGACCCCAAGCCGGAAAAAACATGCGCAGTGGTGAGGTATGGGGCGTTTGGGGACCTGATGATGGCCTCCACCGTATTGCCTCATCTTAAGGCGCAGGGCTACCACGTCACGCTGTACACGGTTCCCAGGGCATGGGAGGTGATGAAGCTGGATCCGCACGTAGACCGTGTGATTTTGCAGGACACAGACCAGGTCCCTCCGGCTGCATTGCTTGATTTCTGGGCCTACATCGAGAAGAAGTACGACAAGTTCGTGAATCTGTCGGAAGCCTTGGAGGGTAATCTTCTGGCGTTGAAGGAAAGATCCTCCGGACGGTGGCCTCATTCGATGAGGCAGAAGTATCTGAACACAAATTACCTGGAATTTCACGCCGACTTGGCCGAGGTTCCGTTCAACCCGCTAATCAAGTTCTATGCAACTGCGGAAGAGCGAGAGTGGGCGAGGAAGGAACGCCAGAAACTAGGCGATTCGTTCGTCATTTTGTGGTCCCTGGCTGGGTCTTCTGTCCACAAGCACTACCCGCACCAGGATACGGTGTTCGCGCGGATTCTTTACAGCTATCCGAACGCGAAAATCATCACCGTGGGGGACGAAAACGCCAAGATGCTCGAGTTGGGATGGGAAAAAGAGCCTCGAGTCATCACAAAAGCCGGAGTCTGGTCCATTAGGGAGTCAATGGCGATGATTTCCGCGGTCGATTTGGTCATTGGGCCTGAAACGGGGATCTTGAACGCAGCTTCTTTCTACAAAGTGCCCAAGATCGTCTTTCTATCGCACTCATCGGTCGAAAACCTGACGAGAGATTGGGTGAATTGCACTTCTCTCGAGCCTAAAGAGACCCCGTGTTATCCGTGCCACATGATGCACTACAGCTTCGACACCTGTAAGGAGGGATTCATGGAGATCGAAGGCAAAAAGCAACGGGTAGGATCTCTATGCCAGGTGAATATTTCCCCCGACCAGACCTGGGAAGCCATCAAGTACTGGGTTGAGATGAAAAGGAAGGCAGCGTAGTGGCTACATCCGGGTCTTGGACCTACAGCATTAACCGGAACGAGCTAATTACGGCGGCTTTGCGTGTAGCGCGGATCATCGGGAAAGACCAGACGCCGGACGCATCGCATATCAGCACCGGGGCGGAAGCCCTGAACATGCTGGTAAAGCAGTTCCAGGGGCCGATAGATGCCGCGTTTGGTAGGAAGGCGTGGACAAGACAGCGGGTGACTCTCTTCCTCGCCAAGGGACAGCAGCGATACCTGATCGGTCCTGCATCAACCGATGCTAGAGCTACCACGCGCTACGGAAGAACCACGATCAGCGCGAACGAGGCATCCGGGCAGACCGTACTGAGCGTCACGTCGAATACAGATACAACGACGTATCCAGGAACGACGGTAACAATGACCGATGCCGACATCATCGGCATTGAGCAGAACGACGGGACGATCCATTGGTCGACGATCTCCGGAACGCCTGGAGCGACGGCGACGATTGCTGTAGCCCTGACGGCGGCTGCAGATGCAGGTAACTACGTCTGGTGGTTCACCTCGAGAGCGCAAAGGCCGGTCCTCATCGAGTCCGCATCACTGCGGGATGAGAATTACAAAGACAGTCCGCTGACTCTGTATACCGAAGTCGAGGACTACGAGAGCTTCTCAGACAAAACAGCGGACGGAGATCCAAGTTCCCTCCTCGTCGAGTACCAGAGGATCAACACTGCGGTCACTTGTGACGTGCAGCCAAACGATGTCACCAAGGTCGTAAACCTGTCCGTTCTGTATCCGACCGAGGACTATAACGCCTCGACTGATGACATCGCCTTCCCGCAGGAGGCGTATCGGGCGCTTAAGTTCATGCTCGGCTTGGACTTGTGGCCTGAATACAAGGAAGGAGATCCTCCGGCGTCTCTCGAGCGCAGAGCTGCCCAAGCAAAGGCGATGTTCGACAACCTGAACCCGGAAACCACGACTCTTTTCTTCGAGCCTGGCAGGGAATAACGGATGGCTAAGTATCGCCTCTTCGGGGTTGGCCTGAAGGGGAAGAGTCCTGTTATTTCATCGCAGCATCGCATCAATTGCTACATAGAAAAGATCGTAGACGAGGACACCGAGGAGACGGCGATTATCGCCTCTCCTGGGATGGACCTCTTCTGTGACCTCGGGGATACCCCGGCGAGAGGTCGAATCGAAGTAGGGGACTTGCTCTACGTCGTTCACAGGGGGACGTTCTACGAGATCAACAATGCTGGGACGGCGACCTCCAGAGGGATGCTGTCCAGCACCAGCGGGCGGGTGGATCTGTCCTATAACGGTGACGATGTAATCCTTATCACCGATGGGACGGCTGGGTACACGTACACGATCTCGACTACGACGCTAGCCACCGTAGCGGATGCAGATTTTCCGGACACCGCTCCTACGAACGACTTTTCCGACATTTATTTCATCGCGTTCGGTCCCGTAGATACGTTTCAAATATCTGAGGATGGGGTCACTTGGGACGCACTGGACATCGCGAACGGTAACGTCGGAACGATCGTTAGAGGGATCGCAGACCACGGCGAGCTTGTCATCTTCGGGAATAAGAAGACCACTTTTTGGATCAATAGCGGAGGGGCGGATTTCCCCTATCAGCCGGTCAGGGGCGCTGATCTCGAGGTTGGGTTGGCGGCTCGGTGGTCGTTGGCGAAGTTCGACGATTCTCTCGCCTTTCTAGGGAAAAACTCCCTTGGTCAGGTTCAGGTCTACAGGCTACAAGGTCACACACCGGTCCGCATAAGCGATGCCGAATTCGAGTCGATCATCAACAGATACTCGACTGTGTCTGACGCGACGGGTTATGCCCATTTCCACGAAGGGCATGCGTTTTACAGGCTGAATTTTCCAGCTATGGGGAAGTCCTGGGAATACGACGCCGCCAGCGGTCTTTTCACGGAGAGACAGTCCGGCCTTTCTGGTGAGAGGCACCGCGGGGAAATGTGCGTCGACTACCAGAATAAGGTCAGGATTTTTGACTACGAAAGCGGGAAGATTTACACACTCTCGGCCACGACGTACACGGAGAACGGGACTCAGTATCCCTTCGAGATCACGAGCAAGCGGGTCATCAAGGATTACGACCCGTTTAGCTTGAACAAGCTGTATCTCGACTTCGAGACAGGGGTAGGGCTGGCATCAGGACAGGGATCAGACCCGCAGGTCATGCTCACCGTCTCGCGGGACGGTGGTAGGTCGTTCTCCAATGAGATGTGGAAAACGCTCGGCGCTATCGGCAAGTACCTTACCAGGGTGGAGTACCACCAATTCGGGACTGCGGATAGCTTCGTGTTCAAGCTGCGCATCACAGATCCGGTGAAGCGCCACATGGTAAACGCTGCGCTTTTCGAGTAGATGTCGATCAATAACCCCCCGCTCAGAAGCGAGTGGGGGCAAAGACCATGGGCCGCCTGGTTTACGCAGGTTTTGTCGGCGCTGCTCGGGTGGAAGAAGAGCTACACCGCCTCCCTTAGCAAAACGTGGGGGGCGATTGCGAACCATGCCGAGGACAGCCAGACGGTGACTGTGACAGGCGCGAGGTCTGGGGATGTGGTGGTGGTGTCCCCGGCAACGAAAACGACTGGCATTGTCGACAACATCGGCGTAGTGACTGCGAGTGACACCGTTACCGTGTATGCGCAAAACACTACGGGCGGTTCGATAACGCCAGGCGCGAAAACATACAGGGTGATCGTGTTCCAGCAATGACAACAGCACCGACTCCTGTCACAGAAGAACCAATAGAAGCCAACGCTCCACCCATGCGAGCCGAAGTCATTGCCTTGGAAGAGGCGATGAAGCGCGAATGCGAGTTGATAGAACTTCCCGTTAAGCACCACTTCGCAAAGGGGGTGTACGGGCGTGAGCTGTTTATCCCAAAAGGGACCGTTTTAACTGGGAAGATTCATAAATATTCCCAGTTAAATATCATGTCTCAGGGTGAGATGTCGGTGCTTACCGACGAAGGCGTAAAGAGAGTGAAGGCGCCATTCACGATCGTTTCTCCTCCTGGTACGAAGCGGGCCGCTTACGCGCACGAAGACACTGTGTGGACCACGGTACACGGCACCGAGGAGACCGACTTGGAAAAGATCGAGTCTTATTTCATTGCTCAAGACGAAGCAGAGTACCTGGAGTTTTGTAGGACGCTCCATCTTGAAGGAGATAAAAAATGAGTTGGGTAGCTGCCGCTGCTGCTGGTGGAGCAATCATCGCCGGATCTATACAGGCGGACGCTGCGGAGGACGCAGCCGCTGCACAGACGGGTGCCGCCGGCAAGGCGTCTGCCGAGCAGCGCCGGCAATTCAATATCAGCAGGCAGGATCTCGCCCCGTACCGTCAGGTGGGGTCCGCAGCGGTTACGTCGCTGGGTCGGATGATGGGACTTTCCGGTCCAGGAATGACCGGCTATCCCGAGAGCTTGGTCGATATTTCAGGTGGAGCGCCGAAGCCCATCTGGGATCTTTACGAGTCCGATCCAGCGTATCGCCAGGCGTGGGATCAAGTAGAAGCGCAGCATAGGCAGAATTTCAGCGGGCAGAACTTCACCGCCGGTTCCGATCCGGTGGCGATAGAACGCCACCTACGGATGCTGATGCCAAAACGCGCTCCTGTCACTGTCGATCAGAATGGATCGGTGGTGGATGTTCCTCTTACCAGGAAATTCTCGATGCAGGATTTCGAAAATGACCCTGTCATCAAAGCCGGACTCCAGTTTGGTCTTGATGAGGGCACCAAGGCTGTTAGGAGGACGTTAGGAGCCACGGGCATGGCGCGCAGTGGTGCAGCCATCAAGGGCTTGACCCGATACGCTACAGACTACACAGGGACCAAGGCCGCGGAGTCGTACAACAGGTTCTATGCTGACCAAGACAGGATATTCAACCGCCTGTCAGGTCTTGCGGGAACCGGACAGACGGCGACCACCAATACCGCGCAGCTCGGGGCCGGGGTGGCAGCCAATATCGGCAACAACATGATCGGAGCGGCGAACGCCAGAGGGGCCGCCTCGATTGCGGGCGGCAACGCCATGGCCGGAGGCGTCGGCTCGATTGGCAATTCTCTGCAGACCAAGTTCATGCTGGACGATATGGATTCGCGCAGGCAGCAGCAGTACAGAATGTGGAACACGCCACAAGTTCAACCGATGGTCCCCGGTCAATTTAACTTGGACACATACGGATAATGGCTATCGACACGTCGATCTACGGTCAGATTCGTCCGTTCAAAATGGACGATCCGATCGAGAAGCAGGCGCAGCTTTACCAACTTGAGGGGGCTCGGCGCAAGTTTCAGCTAGATGATGATATTTCTGCCATTGGAGCTGCTACGGGGGGTGACCCGGCGAAGATGTCCTCCATGCTTCTCGAGCGCGGCCATTACCAGCCTGCGATGCAGATGCAGGCCCAGGCAGCGGCGCTCGACAAAGAAAAACGGTTGGCGACGAAGGCAGACGTTGACCGGAAACTCAAGCTCTGGGAGCACATCGGTTCTGCTGCGATGGGTGTAGATCAAGCCTATCGTCAAGCCTTGCAGGCGTCAGGTGGGGACGAAGCCGCCGCTATCCAGCGGACACAACCAATCTGGAACGAGGTCCGCGCAAGGTCCGCCGAGCTTGGGCTTAACCTGCCTGAGCAGTTCGATCCGCAGAAGAACTTCGCTGGGATTTCGATGGCGAAGGAAAACATTCAATACCTGAAGACTCTTGCTCCAGATGTGAGGATGACGGATACCGGTGGAAGTATCACTCCGACCAATGTCAACCCATTGGCTGGCGCTGTCGGTCCTCTTCCTGGTGCCCAGCCAATTCCCAAGACGGCCGGTCCAGCACAGCCCACGGAGCTTGCCCGCCTCACCTCCGAACGCGATGCACTGCCGGAAGGTTCACCACAGAGAGCCCAGTACGACCGCGTCATTGCGAGCTACAAGGCTGGCCGCGCTACGGATGTCACGATCCAGCAGCCAGGACCGATGTTGCCTGGCAAGGAAGGACAGAACAAGGTCGACGAGGCCTTGCTGAAAACGACCGGCAGGCTCTCCCAGGTGTTCGAAATCTCGAGCAGGTTTCGCCCAGAGTTCCAGCAACTCGGAACGAAGATAGACAACGCGATCTCCTCCGGTAAGGACATTCTCGGACTGCGGCTGACGAATAAGGAGCAGGCCGATCTCAACAACTACAACGACTTCCGCGCGAGCGCTGGCGAGCTCTACGCGCAGACGCTAAAGGAGATGGCCGGTACCGCGCTCACGGAGGGTGAGGTAAAGATCCACTCCGCCTATCTGCCGAGGCCTGGAACTGGCCTGACCGACGGCGACAGCCCGAGCCAGATGAGGACCAAGATCGACCGGCTCAACCGCACGCTGAAGATGTCGGTTGCACGCCTCGCCTACATTAAGCGAAACGGCATGAGCCTGGAGGACGGGCAGGGCAACGCCGTGGTATCGCTCGACAGGATGCCGACGCTCATCAACGAGCGGGGGCGGGAGATCGAGTCGCAGCTCAAGACCTCTCAGCCTGATGTGAAAGGCGAATCATTGAAGCGTGCCGTCAGGCGGCAACTCGGAGTGGAGTTCGGGATTGTCTCAGACTGATTACGCCTCGGATCTTCTTGGAGGAGATCGTGTCAGGGTGGGAGAAGCCGACGCGCCTACGGACTATGCTGCGGCGTTGTTTGGGCCGTCCATGCAGAGGGAGAACGCCAAAAGGCCGAAGGGGTTCTCGCTGGATGACTTGAAGCTCGCGAATGCGGACAGTGACGAAGGAACAGCAGACTTCACCACGCTCATCAAGGCGAACATGGTTGACGATCCTGGGACGAAGGTCAGGATCTACGCCAAGTCGAGGTTCCCGAATCTGGATGAGAAAGAAGCTGTCTCCAGATACGCCGTCGTTGACGGGACCGTGCTTTACGCTGCTGACGACGGCAAGATTTACCGCGAGGACCCTCCCAGCTTTACTGGGTGGCTGAAGGACAACCTCGCCGCGGGGACCATAGCAAATGCGCCTGCGGTTGCTGGAGCGATCGCTGGCGGTGTGGCGGGGGCGGCTGGGGGACCTCCCGGTGTAATAGGAGGCGGGGCCTTGGGCGCAGCCGGTGGCAAGGGCTACGGCAAGGCCATCGCGAATATCGCCTTCGACGAACCTCAGACCACGGGTGGCAACATCAAGTCCATGGCGCTTGAGGGTCTTTTTACTGCTGGAGGGAACGCGGCGGGCGCTTTGTTTGGCAAGGCTCTCACAAGGAATCTTGCCAGGGACATTTCGAAACTGGATGACGCCGCAGTAGCGGATATGAAGTCCAAGGCTCAAGCGCTAGGAGTGGAGCTCGACCCTGCCCAGCTAACAGACCTACCCAGCCTCAAGGCGAAGAAGGATGTCTTGGCTTCTATGCCCACCTCCAGGGACATCATCGCTCAGGGGGCGAAAAAGCAAGCGGGGCAGGCGACTACGGCTGTCGAGCGGTTCCTGAATCAAGTGTCACCTGTAGATGGCCTGGATGAGGCAGGCATGCAGGCGCGTGAGGGGGCGAAGAAAGTCCTCGAGCTGCTTCATAAAGAGCGGTCGGGCAAAGCAGCGCCACTTTATCGCCAAGCGTTCGAGGAGTTCCAGGGGATTCCTCAAGAGCTGGCGTCGAGGGCAGAAGGCTTGATGAAGCGCCCCGCCATGACCGAGGCCGGAAAGAAAGCTGTTCGTCTCGCGAAAAACGAGGGGATCGACCTCGCGGACCCGAAGAATTCTCTTCTCGGGATGCACTACATGAAATTGGCTCTTGACGACATGATCGAGGGGGCTGGTCAGCAGGGATTCGGTGGAACATACAAGCGCGGCTTGGTCGGAGTAAAAAACGAACTCGTCGGCATCATGGACACGCTCTCTCCGACTTATGCCCAGGCGCGGGAAACGTTCGCACATTTCTCGCCCAACATCACCAGCGTCAAAGAGGGCGTGGTATCTAAGCTTGCTGACCTGAGTGACGAATCCACTCAGAAGGCCGCCCAGATGCTTTTTAATCCCCAAGCTTCACCCTATACGGTGGAGCGGGTTAAGAACCTTTTCGAAAAATCGGGTCTTAAGGGCGATTACGATGCCATCCTGAGGGCTTATCTGCAGAGCACCTTTGAGAAGGCCGGGCAGCAGTTCAAAACATCCGGAGGGGCGCTAGAACAAGCGCCGAATTGGCAAGTGGCGCTGTCTGGGAATCCTCGCCAGTTCCGTGTTCTTGAGAAAGCAATGGACGGACCACAGTTCCAGGCGTTCAAGAACATGATGGACGTATTCGAGGCGATGGGAAGGACCTCCGGGGCTGGTGCGGGATCTCAGACCATGACTCGTCAGGAGGGGGCCCGCTTACTGCGCCGTGAATCGGGGGCTGGAATGATGGGTCAAGCCGCGAATCTCGTCAGCCCGCAGAACGTTGGCGCAAGGGTCGGTGAGTGGCTTCAGGAGGTGAGGCTCGGGAATCACGCCGAGAAGCTCGCCCAGGTGATGACCTCCCCTGACGGCATGAAGAAGCTGCGGGAGTTGAAAAGGCTATCGCCGAACGATCAGAGATTCATCGCGGGCGCGTCGTCTCTTTTCGGCATAGAGCTGAGACCAGTAAACAAGCCCGCCGATTACCGCCCCGAGTAGGGCTAGAGCGGCAAAGAAAGCAACGAGACCAAGCAGCCCAAGTGGGATGTCCCACCACGGCATGTTCGCGCTCTCACGCAATGCCCTTGGAAGTTCTGGTAACGCGCGGATGAGCCCGATGACGGCCGCGACGATCCCGAAGTAAGCGCCGAGGACGGCGTAATGCTTGATG
>Ga0075420_100001997_pt1 | contig 17560 bp, 14 predicted proteins | sample SoiMetdeltSBSDD4_FD_75296 | JGI IMG/M metagenome (GOLD analysis project Ga0075420, IMG submission 75296) | Bulk soil microbial communities from a Populus tree surrounding site in Tennessee, USA - Soil MetaG P. deltoides SBSDD4 | ecosystem: Environmental > Terrestrial > Soil > Tree plantation... | reverse complement strand
GGGCTCGTTACCGACATCGAGGAGCGCCGTGCGACTTCAATGGCGTGGCACGAGCTGGTCGATCACCGAGGTCGTCTTGCCATGGCCGAATCGTGTACCGCCGTGGGGCCTGCGGTGTACGCCGAGCCACGGCGCAATGATGCCGTTACTCACGACACGGTCGACGAGCTTGCCATCCTGAGCTGGAACGTTCACGTCGGCGGCGGGGACATCGTCGGCATCGTGAACGCTCTTCGAAGCGGCGAGTTCACAGGCGGTGAACCTGTTCGCAATTTCGTCGTGTTGCTTCAAGAAGCGTTTCGGACCGGCGCCACGGTCCCGAGAACGCCCGCGGGCGTTTCGATCCCCAGGCGCATTGAGGCATCTCCTCCGAATAGACGGCGGCAGGACATCGTGCAGACGGCTCGTGCGCTCGGGCTGGGTGTCTTTTACGTGCCATCGATGCGCAATGGAGCCGATGAAGGCGCGACGGCCGAAGATCGAGGGAATGCGATTCTGTCAACTCTTCCGCTGGTGAATTTCGCCGGCATCGAGCTGCCGTTCGAACGCCAGCGTCGAATCGCCGCGGCCGCTACGGTAACGGGGATCGATAAGGCGGGCAATCCATGGCATTTGCGTCTCGTCAGTGCGCATCTGAATGCGACCGCAAGCGCCAGACGTCTGTGGGTCTTCTCTTCGGGCGTTCGGGGTCGACAGGCGAGACACCTCGCGCGGGTGCTCGCCAGCGAGGACGTACCCACTGTGATGGGCTCCGATTTGAATTCATGGGCAGGCGGTGCTTCTGAGCCCGCATTTACCGAGCTTCTTCCTCATTTCCCGCAGACATCGATTCCAGTCGGTCAGTCGACGTTTCGTGGTGGCCGGATGCTCGACTACATGTTTCTGCGCGTGCCCTCGGTGTGGGCGAGCGACGTCCGCGCGATCGACGGCTTCTACGGATCCGATCACCGGCCCCTTATCAGTTGGATACATCTCCGGAAAGACGAAGCCCAAGGACCTGGTGCTGCTACGAACGCGCAAGGACGAGAGGTGCCGAGGATCAGCGAGCGTCCATCGCACTCGCCAGCGGCGCTCCGAGTGTCGCCTTGAGCTTGTCGAACGGGTCCACCAGCGGATCTCGCTTCGTGCAGTCGATGCCCACGATGCCGTACAGCCAGGCGGGCATGGTCACCGGCTCGATCAACAGTGGAATCAACCGACGCTTTCGGTCGCCCATGTCGAGCACTTTGCAGATGACGGCCTCTTCTTCGCAGTGGCCGCTATCCAGGTATCGCCCGGAGACTACTGCCACCGTGAAACGGCTTTCACGGATCGAGCGCTCCATTTCCTGGAGAAAGCTGGCATTGGCGGCGAAGTCGCGCGCATCGATGGCCACGCGGTAGCCCTCGGCTTCGAGTGCTGCGACGAGCTCCGTCGCGAAGTCCCTGTCGGCGCCGTCATGCCGGTAACTGACGAAGACGTCGTAGCGCATCCGTGCCGCCGAGGGCGCTTCCGATGGCGGCGCGTCCCACCGAACAGGCGCCAAGATCGTGGTCGGGGCCGCCTGAGCTGTCGCGAGCAGACATACGACGAGGAACGGAATCCACAGAAAATACGTGCTGCTCAGCAACGCGTTGCAGCGTCCGATCGAAGCCTCGGTCCAGATTCTTTCCGGAACGCCCGCCGCATCGAACAGTAGATCATCGTTCGAGAGATCAGGATTCGCCTGCTGGTATTCCGCCCCAAGAGGAGTGAGTTCGGTGCCGATGATGACAGCCCTTTTCGCATAGCGCGCCGTGCACGCACGCTGCGCATACTCGCTGCTGAAGAACGATCCCAATCCTAGTATCAGCGCAGCGACGGCCACGACCGCCCATACGTGCGGTCGCGCTCTCGCCGGCCACAAAAGGAACGGCAGTACGGCCAGCGTCACGATCGCGGCGGATGCCAGGGCTGCGAAGACCCGCTCAGCAGCTCCAGAGGCTTCAATGGCCTGCGGCAGAGGGGTGAAAGCGGCCGCGATCGCGGCCAGCAGCATCGCAGTGAGGGCGAGCCACGTGCGTTTGTAGCGCCCGAGCAGACGGGCGCCCCGGGTCATCGCGGTGTCGCCGGGACGGAAAGGTCGAGGAGCAGCTGCATCCTTCCTTCACCGACCTTGACGACGGTACGTTCGCCCAACCTGGCGGTCGCGGGATCGCGCACCCACATGACGTATCTGCCCGGCACGAGGGTTTCTTCGGTAGGACTGCTCAGTTGCGGAAACAGGTCGGGGGTGGCGTTGGTTGCCGCCTCGAAGATTCTGGGCATGTAGAACACCTGCCAACTCTTGCTCTCCGCGCCCCCCTGCAACGTCCTCACGCGAACGGTTACCGATCCTCCCAATCTTCCGCCGCTCTTCGTGCAGTGTTCCAGCTTGGTCTCGAGATCTTCAGCGACGGCCTCCATCGTTGCGGCCAGACCTTGGGCGTCGCCAGCTTTCAGGGCCGATTCCAGCGCTGCCACCGCTCCGGCCAGGTTGTCGCGATAGTCATCCGGTGATTCGGCCGGCCATTTTGCAGAAAGCGCCTGAAGCTGACCCAGCGCCGTATTCGCGCGCCGCTGGGCCGTTCTCACTGAATCGGACGCCGGAGGGACGCGTGCGAGAACTGTGGCGAGCGTGGAAAGTGTGGCTTTGACCTGCGGCGACGGCACTGGCGCGCTCACGCGAGGAGCCTGTTTCGATACGCCTCTGTCGAGCAGAAACGACACGACGTACTTCGCCGTGGTGGGCGAAGGCTCCGCCCAATCGAGGGCCGTTCGCCCCTGGCTGTCCCTGACCGATCCGTCAGCGCCCCTCGACAGAAGCGCCTGGAGCATGCCGAGATCCCCGTTACGCGCTGCGATCATGAGCGCCGTCGTTCCTCGTTCGTCGGTCACATTCACCGGTGCGCCCGAGGCGAGCAGCTGCCTGACGACCATGTCGTGACCTTCGGTGGCCGCCTGTAACAGCCGGGTGCCGAGTGTCTGGGCTTGTTCGAGCAGCGCGGCGACATCGGCATGCGCGCGCGACACCGCGAGCTGACGCGCATCGATGCTGCCTCTGGTGGCGGCGACGTTCGCTCCGCGGGCCAGCAAGGCACGCACGATTTCTGTGAATCCATTTGCCGAGGCCAGCATCAGCGGCGTGGTTCCGTCGTGGGCGCGCCGGTCGACAGAGGCGCCACTTTCGAGGAGCTGTCGTACCAATTCCAAGTGGCCGCTTGCCGACGCCCAGATGAGCGGTGTCAGACCACGACGGTCAGAGGTGTCCGGTACCGCCCCCTTGGCCAGCAGCGCGCGCGCCCGCGCGAGGTCGCCGGCCTTCGCGGCTTCGATCAGTTGAGTGTCTGCAGCAGTGGATCGGGCGGGCGGCGTCGCCTGGCTTAATAACAGCGCACCGAGCAGGACGACTGAGAACACCATCACGGGATGTGTGCGCGAAACTTAAGCCGCAATTCTAGCAGGGCGCAGAAATTCGTGCGCGAACGCTTCTGCACGGAAATTCATACGAGGACGCTGTTCGATGTTGTCTATCGCCGAGGACAGCACGGGGAGCATGTCGCACCGCGTCGCGTCACTCGCGCACAACACGGGTCTGTCGAATGGCACTACCCTTGCCGCGCGTCTCCGTGCGCCTGCCCTGGCAAGGGGAGTCATCATGAGGCACCTCTCTAGGGTTCTTCCGTTTGTGGTTGTAGTTGTCGTGAACGCGCCCGCAACGGCAACTGCGCAGGAGCGCGCATCGCTCGAAGGGTTCGGTGGGTTCTCCATCAACGGACTGCCGTCGGCGGCTTCGCCGCTACCCTCCTTGGGCGGCACAGTCACCTTCACCGTCATTCCAGGCATCGACATCGTCGGCGAGGCAGGGCGGCTCGGTAACGTGCTGCCCACGATGTCGAGCGCCGCATTGTCCGCGGCGCAAACCGACCTCCGCGCGTCCGCGCTATATGGCGAAGCGGGAGCCCGCTTCGTCATCGCGCCGGCATCCGTCGTCACGCCGTACGCGGAGGCGACTGCCGGCGTCGCGCGTCTGCAGCTGCGCACCGATCAACTCGGCTCGATGACCAACGCTGCCATCTCGCTGGCAGTCAACCTGGTGGAGGGGGCAACGCCGACGCTCGGCGCCGGTGGGGGAATTCTGCTGCGCGGTGGGCCGATGATTTTCGACATCGGGTACCGATACAAACAGCTCTTCGCGAGTGATCTCACACGGTTGGTTCTCGGATTCGGGCAGCCGCTTCACACTCACGAGGCGCGCTTCGGCATTGGCGTGCGGTTCTGAACCACCAACCTAAGTTGCCTAGCGTGCCTAAGGTGCCTGGGGTGCCCGTCGCTTCGTGTCCTTCGAAGACCTTCGTGCCTTCGTGGTTGCTGGGCGAAAGAAGCGCTGCTAGACGCCGTCCGCGAGTTGCTCGGCGACCACCGCGGTGTGAACCGCGGCACCCTGGAGCATGGGCACCGCGATCGCCGTGATCGCCTGTCGCCAATCGGCATCGAGCTCGTCGCTCCACGCCGCGGACGTGGTGCGAATGGCGCGGACAATCGCATCTCGAACGACGAAGTAGTCTTCGGGCCTGGCACCCCATTGCACGTGCTGGGCGCCGAGGTCCCTGAGCGAGTCCTGCAGCACGGCCATGTCTTCCAGGTTCTTGATCACAAGAGCCAGCGCCGCTTCGAAGTGTCCCTGAAGCGACGTCAGGTCTGCAGGGAATAGCGGGCGCAGGTTGGGGGCCGCCGCGAACAGCTCGTGGTAGAACCTGGCCGCCAACGCACGCGGCTGGGCGGACACTTCACTGAAGCTCCGCTTGAGTCGGTCGATACTTTCGGGTGTCATAATTGCGCCGCTCCGTGACATCGCCCCCGCACGATAGTCGTCCTCCGGCCAACTCCGGCGAGTTGTTGCCGGAAGTGTACGACGAACTGCGTAAGCTCGCCCGGGCGAGACTCGCTCGCGAGCGGCAGCCTGACCAGACGCTGCAGCCGACCGCCCTCGTGCACGAGGCCTACTTGCGCGTGTCTGCACGCCCGCGGGAATGGGAGGGCAGGGGTCACTTCTTTGCGGCTGCCGCCATCGCCATGCGGCGCATTCTCGTGGAACGCGCGCGTCATTATCGACGCATCAAGCATGGCGCCGGGGGACAGCAGGTCGCGATGGATGAGGAACTGCCGGGTGCCGATCCGAATCTGACCGACGTGATTGCCATCGACGAAGCGCTATCGCAGCTGGAGGCGACTGACCCGCGAAAGGCAAAGGTGGTGGCGCTTCGATACTTTGCCGGACTGACGGTCGAGGAGACCGCCGCTGCCTTGGACCTCTCGCCGGCAACAGTCAAGAACGAGTGGACCTTCGCGCGCGCATGGCTCTTTCGCGTGCTCCGAGGGACAGGCTCTTCGCCGGCCGGCGGTTCCGCATGACGCATCCTGTCAGCGACGCCGAAGCCATCTTCCTTGCGCTGGCCGATCTCAATGCCGAGCAGCGCGAAGCGTTCGTTCGCGAACGGTGCGGGAACAATTGGCAGTTGCGTGCAGAAGTGGATGCCATGCTGCGCGCGATAGACATGCCAGACGAGGGATTCCTCGATCCGGCTCGAGTGCCCGGGCTCGACATGGCTGCCTACGACGGACCGCTTCGCCCCGGCACGGTCCTTGGCAGCTTTCTCGTGCTCCATGCGATCGGTTCCGGTGGCATGGGCGTCGTGTATGCGGCGCAGCAGGACCATCCTCGACGCACGGTCGCTATCAAGGTGCTGCGCCGTGGCTTTCGTCATCCTGAAATCCTCAAGCGATTCGAGCGCGAGGCGGAGGTGCTTGGCCGCCTGCAGCACCCGGGAATCGCGCAGGTATTCGCCTTCTCCCACGGGGACCGGCGCGTCCCCGCGCACCTGGTCATGGAGCTCGTGTCCGGGCCCCCGATTACCGAGTATGTGCGCGCGCACGCCCTCAGCTACACGGATCGCATCCAGCTCACAATTGCCATATGTGAGGCCGTGCAGCACGCGCACGATCGCGGCATCGTCCATCGGGATCTGAAACCGGCCAACGTGCTGGTGTCGGACGACGGCCGGCCGAAGGTCCTCGATTTCGGTATCGCCCGCGCCACCGGACTCGACGTCGATTCGACGCGTCAGACCGCGCATGGAGAGCTCCTGGGCACGCTCGCCTACATGAGCCCCGAACAGCTTCGCGGTGCGAGCTCCGAAGTCGACGGCCGTGCCGACGTGTATGCGATCGGCGTGATGTTCTACCGGCTCATGGCCGGTCGCCTGCCGTTCGACGTCAGCGGGCTGCCACTCCTCGAGGCCGCCCAGCGCATCCTTCACGCCGACGTCCCACTGCTTGGCTCCATTGATCCCGCCCTCGGCGGCGGCCTCGAACAGATCGCCGCCCGGGCGATGTCGGCGGACCGGGACCGCCGCTATCAGTCTGCGGCCGATCTTGCCATTGATCTTCGCGCGTGTCTCGAAGGCTGCGCTCCGACAGTGTCGCCCCGCGTCGATCGAGCAGCGGTTGCGGCTAGCCCTCAGGTGCTTATTGCCGAAAGCGCCGATCATCGATCCGTTGCTCTGGGCCTCGCCAACGGCACGGTGATCGTCCTCGATGCCATGTCCGGCACTCAATTGCGCGTCGTCGAGGGCGACGGATCGCCGCTCGAACGGTTGGCCTTCCACATCGACGGCCGACTCTCGATCGCCTGGAGCAGCGGCCGCGACGATCTGATCGGCGTCACCGAACCGGTTTAAGCCGCCGCAAGCTGCCTGGCAGCCGCGTTCCGCATGGTGTCGGCGAGCAGGCCGTACACCGCGGCCCACGCTTCCTTCATCTCGGGCGTAAATGCGCGGCCGAGGCCCTTCTCCAGGGTCCACAGCAATGCTGCTCCAACGGTGTCGTAGTGCTGGTCGGTCACACCGTATCCAATATGACGGCGACCAAGGTCCTCGAGCACCGGAACCAGACGATCCAGGCGCTGGAGCCCTTTGACCGCGGCGGTCAGCATCTGCATCAGCTTGCGCCGTTGTTCGGCCATGTCGCCGCTGAACATGGTTTTCAGGCTCGGGTCGATCTCGAACAGCCGTTGATAGAAGAGCACCGCTGCATCATCGGCAATCGGCGCGATCACGGCGAAGGACCTCTGAACCAGCGCGATTTGCGTGTCGGTCAGCATGGAATCTCTCAGCCTCCTGCGTCTGCCAACCAATGCGACGTTTTGCCAGAAAGGGGCTAATCGGACGTGCGAGTCACCCGCCGAACCGGCGGCATGTGTCTTGCGAGCAGGGCTGCAGGTTCGGGCCTGTTCCCGGGCCGGTCTGGAGGGTGGGGTGTCAGTCAGACAAATCGTAGGTCTGGTACTGGTGGTGATCGGAATCGTGGCGCTCGTCTGGGGCGGGGTGTTCTGGACCGACCGCGACACGGTTATTGACGCAGGTCCGGTGGAGATCGCCACAGAGAACCGCGAGGGTGTGACGTTGCCTCCGGTGGTCGGAGTGCTATCACTGGTAGCAGGCGCTGTCCTGCTGTTGTTACCGAAGCGTACCGGTGCGTGAGCATGCCGAACGAACATCGGGACCCGCGTGACCCGCCGGCCCCGCGCGACCGCGATCGGGAGGAGCCGGCGAAACCGGATACTCCCGAAACGCCACCTACTGAACCTGAGCCGGTTCCTGTCCAGGAGCCTCCACCCGCTCCCGAGAAACAAGGACCATACGTCGTAGCGTTGTAGCTACGCCTCACGCGCCCGCCGAGCGATCGGCACGAGCCCCGCTGCCGGCGCGTTGCGTCACATTCGCCATGGCAGCATCGACGTCGATCTCGTCAGCCGGCATCGCGGGCAGCGAAAAGCAGAAGACCGCGCCCGGAGCGCTGTTCTGGACCCATAGTCGTCCGCCGTGCGCTTCGACAATCGTGCGGCTGATTGAAAGTCCCATTCCCATGCCGTCCGGCTTGGTGGTGTAGAAGGGCTCAAATACCCGTTGAACGTCGGCGGCGGACACACCGGGTCCGGTATCGTGAATCGCCACCTGTACCGCGCCTGCCTGCACGCTGCTCGTCAGCGTCAGCGCTCGTGAGGTCTGCGGGCTGTCGCGCATCGAATCGATAGCGTTGGTGATCAAGTTCCACAGCACCTGCTGGAGCCCTACTCGGTCCCCGCGTACGAATGGCAGATCCTCGGTAAGGTGAATCCGCAGCAGAATGTGAGCGCTGTGCAGCCGATCGTGAGCCAGGGTGCACGAGTCGAGAACGAGCGCATTGACATCCACCGGCATGTTCTCGCCCTCGTGCCTGGTAAACACCTGCCGCGTCTGCAGCACGATATCGCTGGCTCGTTTCCCGTCCTGGATCACATCGCGAAGCGCTTCGCGGACCTCGCCGATGTCCGGAGACGGCCTCGCCAGCAGACGAATGCACGCGGTGGCGTTCGAGACTATCGCGGTGAGTGGCTGATTGATCTCATGCGCGAGCGCCGCGCTGACCTCACTGAGAGTCGTAATCCTGTGCAGACGAGCAAGCTCCGCTTTTGCGTGGTGCAGTTCTTCCTCGGCCTGTTTGCGAGCCGTGATATCCGTATATGTGCCGGTCATTCGGACCGGCTGTGTTCCGACCCTCTCAGATACCGACCCGCGTGCCAGCCACCAGCGAATTCTGCCGCTTTTGCAAACCATCCGGTATTCGTCTTCGTATGTAGCCGTGTCGCGTTCAATGTGCGCGCGCGTGCGTGCTAGCACCCCCTCGACGTCGTCCGGATGGATGCGGTCGCGCCAATGCTCGAATCGGTCGTCCAGCTCATCGCTGTCATATCCCAACGTTGCCTTGAGCGACGTATCCACGTAGAAGTCGTTGGTCTGAAGGTTCCAATCCCACACGCCCACGCTGCCCGCACCGGTGGCGAGTGCATACCGTTCGTGACTTGCCTGGAGCGCGTGCTCAGCGCGCTTGCGCGCCGTCGTGTCTCGGACCACGCTCAGCACGTGATTGGCATCGCAGCGGACCATGCGCGCCTCGTAGTGCCGCATGTCGCCGGAAATGCGCAGCCAGTACTCGACTACGACAGGTTCCGGGCTGCTCAGCGCTCGGCTGATGGCCGCCTCGAAGGTCGGCACCAGAAACGGCGGCATCACGTCGCGGGTCGTCTTGCCCAGAAAGACGGATGGTGGCGCAGCAAGGTCGCCCGTACTGTGAGCGTGATAGTCCACGTACACTCCTGAGCGCGTCTGCAGAAACATGAGATCGGGTATCGCACGCAGGATCGCGGTATTCCGATCCTCGCTCGACTTTCGTCTGGCTCTCTGGAGGAACAGCGCCGCGATAGTGAATGCCTGCGCTGCGAGCAGTGCCAGCGCAGTAATCGCTTCCCACCGATAGCGGATCCAGAGAGATGGCTCTCTCCGCAGGACAATTGTTCCGGGAGGCAGTCTCGATTCGCTCAGTCCCCAGCGTCTCAGCGCGGGCCAGTTTGCCATCGTGACCACCGCTCGGCTGTCTTGGACAGGAATATTCGTGATGCTCTCTCCGCGGAGCAGCCGCAACGTGATTTCAGCGGCTTCCCGGGCCGCGATGTTGGTGTCGTGAACACTTCCGCCGACGATGCCGTGGTCCATCTGGCTGGCTATAGACCCGTATACCGGGGCGTTTGCCCGGTCCACAATTTGAGCGAGCGCGATTGACCCCCATACCCTTGGGCCGCTTCCATCGCCTGTGCCGGCCAGGTACATGATCGCGGCGCGTGGGGGAACGTTCGCGACGCGAACGAGTAAGTCACTGAACGGCACGTCGATCAGATACGTGAACGCCACCTTCCCTTCATAGCCGCGCAGCTCGCGCCGGGCCAGCGCCTCGAAGTAGCGGGCGCCCTGCCCTCCAGCGACGACGAACACGTCGGTCGTGTTCGGCTGGAGCGTCAGAATGAAGTCGAGCGTGCCCTTTGGATCAAGCCGGCGTCCGACACCGGTCACACGCAAACCGGGCGTCTGCAGTTCGATCAGTTCGCGATCGGTCGCCAGCGAAACGACTGGCACACCCGGAAAGAGATCGACACCGTGCGTGCGCACAAATTCAAGCGCCGTTCTCCCGACAACGATGACGACGTCCAGGGTCGTACGACCGTATTTGCGTCGGAGGAAGTCGCGCCACGCCAGTTGGTGATCCTCTTCGGAAAACGCATGGGCATCGATGAACTCCGCGTAGTAGTCCACCGATCCCTTCAGCGCCTCATTCAGCGTGTCTTGCAGGATGCTCTGGCGTTGGATGTTCGAGGGTGTGTCGGGCCTGAACTCGCTGAGCATCAGGACACGCTTATGCTCCTCTTGCGCCTGGACCGTGCCGGCCGCGCCCAGTAACATGATCAGCGTGAGCGCAACGAGCAACCGCTTCATTCGTGTCCTTTCGGTCCCGCTCCCTTTTGTAGCCTCGGGGTGTGAGTGGCAAGAGCTTAACCGATACCGGCCTATGCCCTAGCTGAGGCAGAATCGTTCACGTCGTGGACTTCCATGGCGGACATTCGCCGGGAGAATGTTCCACGGGGCGGTATCATCAGCATATGAAGTTGCTTGCCGCGTATCTGCTTGACTATTGGCGGCTTATTGCACTTGCCCTGGTGCTTGCGGCGATCAATCAAATTTTTTCTCTGCTCGACCCGCTGATCTTCCGCTACGTCATCGACCAGTACGCGACGCGCTTTTCGGAATACACGACAGGGGAATTCTTCCGTGGCGTCAGCCTCTTGCTCGCGGCCGCTGTTGGGGTTGCCTTCGTGTCACGTGTCGCTAAGAACTTCCAGGACTATTTCATCAACGTCATCACCCAGCGGCTCGGGGCGCGGCTCTACTCGGATGGCATCCAGCATTCTCTGGAGCTGCCGTACGCGGTGTTCGAGGACCAGCGAAGCGGCGAGACGCTCGGCAAGCTCCAAAAGGTGCGCACCGACGTCGAGAAGCTGATCGCGGCGTCGATCAACATCCTGTTCACGTCACTCGTCGGAATCATCTTCGTGATGATCTATGCGTGGACCGTCCATTGGCTGATTGCGCCGATCTACTTCCTCACGGTGCCCGCGCTCGGACTCCTGAGCTCCGTGCTCAGCAAGAAGATCAAGGTGATTCAGAAGACAATCGTTGCCGAGACAACGGCGCTTGCGGGCGCAACGACCGAATCGCTGCGTAACATCGAGCTGGTGAAGAGCCTGGGGCTGGCGCCGCAGGAAATCGCCCGCCTGAACAGCACCACTGACAAGATTCTCAGGCTCGAACTGAAGAAGGTTCGCTATATCCGCAGTCTGAGCTTCGTCCAGGGCACCGTCGTCAATGCGCTGCGCACCAGCATTCTGTTCCTGATGCTCTACCTGATTTACGTGCAGGCCATCACGGTGGGGCAGTTCTTCTCGCTGTTCATCTACTCGTTCTTCATCTTCGGACCGCTCCAGGAACTCGGGAACATCATCAACATCTACCGCGAGGCTGAGGTCTCCTTGAAGAATTTCCAGGAGATACTCGAGATGAAGAAGGAGCCGAAGCCGCTCAACCCGGTGGAGCTCCCCGAACTGCGGCATCTGGCGTTCAGCCACGTCAGCTTCCAGCATCAGACGGCCTCGTCACCCGCCCTCACCGACATCTCGTTCAGCCTGAAGCGGGGCGATACGATTGCGTTCGTCGGCCCATCCGGATCGGGCAAGACAACGCTGGTAAAGCTGCTGGTGGGTCTGTATCGGCCGAGGAGCGGCGACATTCTCTACAACGGTCATTTCTCATCCGACGTCGATCTCAATCAGCTTCGCGAGCGGATCGGTTTCGTGACGCAGGACACACAGCTGTTCTCGGGCACGATTCGTGAGAATCTGCTGTTCGTCAATCCGAAAGCGACCGATGCAGAGTGCCTCGACGTGCTGCACAAAGCGTCGTGCGACAGCCTGCTGGCCCGCGCGTCGAAGGGGCTGGATACGGTCATCGGCGAGGGCGGCGTCAAAGTGTCGGGGGGCGAGCGGCAGCGCCTGTCGATTGCACGCGCACTTCTGCGTCGGCCGCACCTCCTCGTGTTCGACGAGGCCACCTCGTCGCTCGACTCGCTCACCGAAGACGAGATCGGCCAGACGATCCGCCAGGTGGGAACGAGCCGCGACGTCATGACGATTCTGATCGCGCACCGGCTGTCCACCATCATGCACGCCGATCGGATTTACGTGCTGGAGCGGGGGAGCATCACGGAATCCGGCACGCACGCGCAGCTGCTCGAGGAAAAGGGGCTGTACTACGCGATGTGGCGTCAGCAGATCGGAGAGAAGCGGACCGCACCGGCCGTGACTGCGCCGCCGAAGATAGCGCTCGCCTGATGGCCACGTCATCGCGCATCCGGGCGGCAGATGCTGCCTTCGCCGCCGTCGAGCATTTCTATTCGTACTCGCGTTACGGCAAGCGGCGGTTCGACCCCGGTATTTCCGACTTTACGTTTGGGAATCCGCACGAGCTGCCGCTGCCGGGGCTTGTCGCCGCAATCCGCGAGCATGCCCGGCCGCACGACAAGAACTGGTTTGCGTACAAGACCAGCGAGGCCGAGCCGCAAGCGTTTCTGGCCGACCGCGTCGGCCGCGAGCTGGGGCTGCCTTTCGCACCCACGGACATTGCACTCACAACGGGTGCGTTCGCCGCCATCATGGTGGCCTTACACCTGGTTCTGGAGGTCGGAGACGAAGCGATCTTTTCAGAGCCGGCGTGGTTCTGTTATGAGCCGCTGCTACTCGCCGCCGCCGCCGTGCCACGCAAGGTAGCGCTGAAGCCGCCAACATTCGACCTAGATCTCGCCGCAATCGAGGCGGCCATCGGCCCGAAGACGCGCCTGGTCATTGTCAATACGCCGCACAATCCAACCGGACGCATTTACCGGCGCGAGAGGCTGGAGCAGTTGGCAGACCTCCTCGAGCGCGCGTCGAGCCGAATCGGGCATCGCATCTATCTGCTGTCCGACGAGCCGTACCGCCGGCTGCGGTTCGACGGGAGGAGCTTCTACAGCCCGGCGGCGTGCTATCCGTGGACGTTCATCTCCTATAGCTACGGCAAAGTCCTGCTCGCACCGGGACAGAGACTCGGCTACCTGGCACTCTCGCCGCTCATGCCGGACGCCGAGCGTCTGGCATTCAGCAAGTCAATGCTCGCGGCCCAGATGGCTCTTGGCTGGTGCTTTCCAAACGCCGTCATGCAATATGCAGTGCCTGACCTCGAGACGCTGTCGATCGATCAGGCGGCGCTCGCACGACGCCGTGATCGGTTGATGAGCGCGCTCACAGAGAACAGCTACGAGGTGCTGCCGCCGGAAGGGACCTTTTACTTGTGGTCCAAGTGGCCTGAAGGCGATCCCGACCGGTTCTGGTCCGCGCTCGCCGATCGCGACGTGTTTGTAATGCCAGGAAGCATCATGAACGCGCCTGGGTACTTTCGCGTCTGCCTGACCGCGTCCGACGAGATGGTCGAACGCAGTCTCCCGGCGTTTCGGGAAGTCGGGCAATCTCGTACGTAGTGTCCGGCTTCAGCCGGACCCAATACGGGCCACGGAGACACAGAGACACGGAGAATCGGTAGTCTCCGGCTTCAACCGGACCTTGGCGGGTCCGAAAGGACCCGCCGATCCTATTGAACGTCGGGATGCTCTGACAGGCGTTGCAGGACTGGCGCGACGTTCACGAACGCATCCACTACCGCCGGGTCGAAATGTGTTCCTCTGCCGTTGACGATCATCGATACGACGTCGCCGTGCTCCATCGGTCGCTGATAAACGCGGCGCGAGTGGGCCGCGTCGTAAACGTCCACGAGCGCCATCAATCTGCCGGCAATGGGGATGTCGTTGCCGCGTAAACCCTGGGGATATCCCGATCCATCCCATTTCTCGTGGTGCGTATAGACGATGTCCTTGGCGACGGCGAGTGTGAGGTCGTCGCGCACGCCAACCTCCTGTTCCGTTTTGAGGATGACATCGCGACCGTGCACCGGATGCTTGCGCATCTCGATCAGTTCCTCCGCGGTGAGCATGCCTGGCTTGTTGAGCAGCCTGTCGGGCACACCGACTTTCCCGATGTCGTGGAGCGGGGCGAGCGTGGCGATCAGCTCGATTCGCTCAGGCGTCAGGTACTCGGTGTACCCGGGACGCGTCGAGAGCTCGCGCGCGAGCACGCGCGCGTACTGCTGGGTGCGCCGCGAATGACGGCCGGTTTCGGCGTCCCGAATCTCAACGAGGGAGAGGAGCGCCTGGACCATCACGCGCTGCGTCACGGCCTTGTCGCGGCCTGCGCGGTCGGCGCGGACGCGCTCGAGTACCGCTTCCGTACTGATCACGAACGCCAGGGCCGAGGTGAGTCCTAGCGTCGGATAGAGCGGCGACAGGAGTAGGCCGTACCGCGACAGCAACGCGATCGCCCCGGTCCATACGACCATCAGGCACGCCACGACGCCACCCGCGCCCCACCCTGCGCCGAACTGCGCGGCAGCGAGTGTGATGATCGCGCCTAGGGTGAGCACCGCGAGCACTTCGAGCAAGACGGCGTGCTCGGGACGCCGCAGAAAGTCCCGCTGCAGGAGGTTGTCAGCAACCGTGGCGTGCACCTCTACGCCGGTAAATAGCGTGTCGAGAGGTGTAGACACCACTTCGCGTGTGCCCAGGGCGCTGGTGCCGACGAATACGATCTTGTCACGGAACGTAACCGGATCCACTCGAGCGTCCAGCACGTCAACCGCAGACACATACGGGAAGGTGCGCTTTTCGCCGCGATATCGCAGGAGAAGATTGCTCTTACCGTCCAGAGGCACATTGATGCTGCCGTGGTGCGGCCTCGCCGCCCCTTCCTTGTCGGTGCTCGACACCATCAGCGTCGCGGCGTTCGCATTCGCGACGCGGAGGGCCACGCTTTGGGTGTGAGTGGCGGTGGCAACGGCCGCGAGCGCCAGAGCGGGATACATTCGACCCTCGAGCTCTACGACGAGGGGTACGCGCCGGACAATGCCGTCGGTGTCGGGCGCGGCATTGAGAAATCCTGAGACGCCGGCCGCCTGCGCGAGACCCGGCAGGTTGCAAACTGTGCCGGTAGCACGAAAGAACGGATCGGTCGCGGGCTCATCCTCGCGTCCAACGATGGCCAGGCCGAGCGGCTGATGGACGCACTTCCGCGCGACTTCACCGGGATGGTCGAATGTCACCGCGTAACCCAGAACGACTCTTCCAGCCCGGAGCGTCTCCTCGAGCGCCAGATCCGGATTGGGGCCTGCGTCGGCATAGCGATCTTCCTCAGCGAAAACGATGTCGAGCGCGACGACCGCCGCGCCGAGGTCCCGCAGTTGCTCGATCAGCGCGGCCACGAGATCGCGGCGCCAGGGCCACTGGCCAATCGTGGTCAGGCTGCGCTCGTCAACGTCGACAATGACGACATGGCCGCCGGGCGCGCGAGGGCTGGCGGCGCGTACCAGCATGTCGTATACGCGCCATTCAAAGCGGGTGAGTGCGGCTGGCCGGTACAGGGAAAGCGCCACCACGGCGAGCGTCGGCACGAATCCGGCCAGAAGGATGAGCCGCCGCGGCCCCACGTTCACCGGACCGAAATGTCGACGCGTCGGTTCCGCGATTCGAACGTGTCGTCTGCGGTTGGGACCAGCAGGTCAGTCTCGCCGTGCGAGATGATTTCGATCGCCGACCCGTCGAGGCCAGCGTCAATCAGGACGCCACGGACCATCTCGGCACGCTTGAGCCCGAGATCGAAGTTCCGATCTGTCGTGCCCGTCGTATCCGTATGGCCGACGACGAGCAGCTCGGGAACGGGGTGATTTTTGATCGCCTCGAGAATCTTCGGCACCATCGACCGACTACCCGGCGTCAGCTCGTCCGACTCGAATCGAAAGTAGAGAGTAAAGCGCTGCGGCGGCGGCGGCAGGGCCGACAACGCGTCCCCAAAAATTCGGCGTACCTCTGAGTCACTCAGATGTTTTGCGGATGAAGGGCGCCTGTTCGTGGAGGCGACCGTCGCGTCGTTGCGCGAATCGAGATCGGTTGCTCCTTTGGGGTTCGAGACCGTCGCTCGCCCCAGACTATCCCCGACATCGTCCGGCAGAAGCACCGTGAGCGTCTGCCCCGGGCGCTCGGGGGCTCCAAGGCGCAGCTGTCCGCAAGCCGATGCCACCCCCGTGGCCAGGAGACCGACGACCAGTGTGGACCACCGCGCCTTGTTCATTCCGGTACGACTCGAAGCGCCAGTGTTGTGCCACGGACACCGACGATCGCCGCCGGTGTTTCAAGATGCACGGAATCGGGCGAGAGTTTGGCGATTCGGCCCGACACGTACGCTGCAACGCCACGAACGACGCGAAGCACGAACCCGAGCTGCCCCTCCGCCGGAGCGTAGGCGAAGCGATCGAGGCTCACCTCGCTGCTCGGGCCGAGCGACACCCGCGTGTCGTCGTTCAAAATGATTCCGATACGGCCGTCGGTGCCGGTTCTCAGACCGTCGCTTTGATAGACGGCGTCACCGACGCGGACCGGAACAGCGTTTCCACTTCGGACGATGAACGCGGCGCCGGAAGCCACTTTGACGCGCCCCGCGGCTGGCTGCTGAGCGAGTGCGGGCATCGCCGTGAGCAGCAGAACGACAGCCGCAATCCAGGGAAGTCCTCCGCACAGGCGGTCGCCGTGAACACCGCACGAGCTTCGGAAGTTATTCATGTGCTCCCCTTTATTTCGATCCCGACACCCTATTTATCGGCCGCTACTTCACATACCAATGGCCCGACACCGAGAAGCCCGTGCCTCCCAGCTCGAAGCCGTTGCTCGTCGGCGCCCACAGGTGACGGAGGTCCGCGCTCAACGCGACTTGCGGAAGGTTCGCCCAGGTGAGCTCCGCTCCGCCGAACATCTGCGAGCCGACGCCGCTGTCAACCACCTCAGGGAAACCGGGCGAGCTGCTGAATGTTGACCGATAGAAGTTGACGCCGCCCCCGACGTATGGACGTGTCCAGACGGCATTCGTCACCAGGTTGCGGGGCGAGAAAATGACGCTCGGCGCGAATTGCATAGCACTCAGCTGCGCGCCACCGAACGCGGTCGTGTATGTAGACTTGCCTAGTTCGAGTTGCGCCCCTATACGACGCTGTGTCCATGCGCGTCCGGTGGCCGCAAATCCGAGCGCCTGGGTGCCCAGCCGGCCACCCAATCCAATGACATGCGACGGGAGAGATGGAGCCGGCCCGGACACGGCGCGTGTACCCGGCGTCTGACCGAGTTGGTTGGCGGTCGTGGACGGCTCCGACTGTGAGGTCGACGGCACCGCCGACGAAGTCGCGCTTGAAGCGCGGCTCGCCTCGGCAGCGGAGCCAACCGACATCGTGCCCCATGTCATGTGCAGATAGCCGACGCCGGCGTCGCCTTCCGGCCATGCGACCGCAACCCAACTTCCGAGCTCCCGCCTGACCTCGAAGGCCTTTCCGCGAGGCGCCTTCCCGATCACAGCGCTGCCGGTGCTCGGAGCCTTGTGAATGTCGGCCGACATCGACGTGACGACGAACATACCCTTCTGGGCGTGCACCGGCGATGCGCCCATCATCAACAG
>Ga0075420_100001994_pt1 | contig 17575 bp, 13 predicted proteins | sample SoiMetdeltSBSDD4_FD_75296 | JGI IMG/M metagenome (GOLD analysis project Ga0075420, IMG submission 75296) | Bulk soil microbial communities from a Populus tree surrounding site in Tennessee, USA - Soil MetaG P. deltoides SBSDD4 | ecosystem: Environmental > Terrestrial > Soil > Tree plantation... | reverse complement strand
ACATCATGGAGCTGCTCGACGGGCACGTCGGCCGCGATTGGGGCTCACGTCTCGACGAGCCCGGCTTCTGGGACTGCGTCCTCTCGATCGACGACGAGGTCTTCTGGCGCGCGCATCACCGCATGAAGCGCCGGCTCATGGGGTTCGTGCGTGAACAGGCGCGCCGGCGTTGGGCGAGGCAGTGGAAGGAGGCCGCGCACGTCGTGGGTGCAGGCACGCTGCTCGACCCGAACGCGCTCACCATCGGGTTCGCGCGGCGGTTCGCGACCTACAAGCGCGCGAGCTTGATCTTCGACGACCTCGAGCGGTTGCGCGAACTGCTCACGAACCAGCGACGTCCGGTGCAGCTGATCTTCGCCGGCAAGGCGCACCCGTCCGACAACCCTGGCAAGGAAGTCCTGCAGCAGGTCTACAACTTCAGTCGGGATCCGAGCCTCGAGGGTCGTGTCGCGTTCATCGAGGACTACGACCTCCACCTCGCGCACGTGCTCGTGCAGGGGGTCGATCTCTGGATGAATCTGCCGCGCGTGCCAATGGAGGCGAGCGGCACGAGCGGGATGAAGGCGGCGCTGAATGGCGTACCGCATCTGTCGACGCTCGACGGCTGGTGGCCCGAGGCGTTCGACGGGTTGAACGGCTGGGCGATTCCGACCGCCGCGCGCGGGACCGACGCCGACCGCGAGGATGTGGAGCGTCTCTACATCCTGCTCGAGCGGCATGTGGTTCCGCTCTTCTACGATCGGAACGAAGATGGAGTACCGATTGGGTGGGTGCAGAAGATGAAGCACGCGCTGCGCGTGTCCGGCTCGTTCTTCACGGCCCGCCGAATGCTCCAGGAGTACGTGACGAAGTACTACGTGCCCGCGGTGTGTGGGGGTGGAACCGGCGATGAGCCGCCCACCGCATGAGTGACCAGGAACGAGCAACGAGGCACGCGGCTTCTGGCTCAGCGAACGCGACGAACGCGCGCTGACAACCGACGCCAGTGACTCCGGGTGGTGAATTCAAATGAAATCCAGACGTAACCGCGGAGCGGGCGTAGGCCCGGCGGGTGAGGAGACGGTCGAGCGGTCCGCGCTGGGCGACCGGACCGATGAGGGCGTGAGCTACGCCGCCGGTGCGGCCGCGCCGCCGGCGCCGCCGGGATCGAGTGGCGTTGCCGATGACCGTGAAGTCGATTTCGGCGGGCCAGTCGTGCCGACCGCTGCCGCCGACGCGATGCTTGCGACCGGCGGCGACGCGCTCGACGCCATGGGCGCCGTCGACGCGACGCCGGCGCGCCCGGGGCGAGGGGAGCAGCGGTCAGCACCGCCGACGCAGGGAACGGTGCCGGCGACGCCGACCCCGCTGCGCACGGACGACGGGCGGGTCGTATCGGTCGTTCACATCGTTGCCGAGCTCGCGCCGTTCGCGCGAACCGGCGGACTCGGTGAGGCGGTGAAGAGTCTCGCCGAGTTTCAGTGTGCGTCGGAGATTCCGACGGCGATCATCATGCCGCTGTACCGGCAGGTGCACGCCGTCGCGCCGAACCTCGAGCCCGTCGGTGATCCGTTCCCTGTGCAGGTTGGGCCGGTGCAGGAGATGGCGCGCCTCCTCCAGATCGCACCGGATCGCCGCGCCCGCTCGCGAAAGGAGCCGCGGGTGTACTTCCTCGATCACCCGCACTTTTTCGACCGGCCGGGCCTTTATGGCGAAAACGGGTATGACTATCCGGACAATCCTCGCCGCTATGCGTTTTTCTCGCTCGCCGCGGTGCTCGCCCTTCCGCGGATAGCGCCCAACGCCCCCGTCCTGTTGCACGCGCACGACTGGCACACGGCGCTCGCCTCCGTGTACCTGCGCACCTACTTCATGAGCGATCCGTACTACCGTCAGGTGCGCACCGTGCTCTCGGTGCATAACGCGGGGTTCCAGGGTCAATACCCGGCGAAGACGATGTCGGATATCGGCCTGCCGTGGGGCCTGTACAACTACCGGCAGCTCGAGTGGTACGACCGCATGAACTACCTCAAGGGCGGCCTGTCGTTCTCGGACATGGTGACGACGGTGAGCCCCACGCACGCCCACGAGCTCCGAACGCCGTTCGGCGGCTTCGGTCTGCACGAGACGTTCATTGGCCTTCGCGACCGGTTCGTCGGCATCGTGAACGGGATCGACCAGCGCGTCTGGGATCCGGCGACGGACAAGCAGATCACGTCGCACTACTCGGCCGAGGCGCTCGAGAACAAGAAGAAGTGCAAGGCGTCGCTGCAGCGCGCGTTCGGGCTCAAGCAGCGGGCGAACATTCCGATCTTCGCGATGAGCGCTCGCCTGACGTATCAAAAAGGGCTCGAGCTCATCCTCGGCTACAACGATTACTTCGCGCTCGACGCGCAGTTCCTGTTCCTCGGCGCGGGTGACCCGAAGTACATGGAGGAGTTGACCGAGCTGGCCGGACGTGCGCCCGGGCGCATCGCCTGTGAGTTCAACTTCACCGATCGCCTCGAGCACCGCCTCATGGCGGGCGCGGACATGTGTCTCATGCCGTCGCAGTACGAGCCGTGCGGCCTGACGCAGATGCGCGCGCAGCGCTACGGGACGATCCCCGTCGCGCGGCGCGTGGGCGGGCTCGCGGACACGATCGAGGATGGTGTGACGGGCTTCCTGTTCGACGGCTATACGTCGGAGGAGTTCATGCACGCCGCCGTGCGGGCGCTGGATCACTATCACGATCCGGTGGCGTGGCGCGCGATGATGAAGGAGGCGATGTCGCGGAACTTCGGCTGGGAACGATCCGAAGCCCGCTATCGGGACGTGTATCGGCGCGTGTTAGGCATTGGAGCCACGGCATGAGCACCACTGGATGCTAACAGCAACCAGCGCTGTTCGCTTAAACGCGCGACTTACTCAGCAATACCATGGACTTCGTCTTCACGTTACATAGCCACCTTCCCTACGTCCTCAACCATGGGAGGTGGCCGCACGGGAGCGACTGGATCGCCGAAGCCGCGATCGACACGTATCTGCCGCTCATCGAGTCGCTCCGCGCGCTCGAGGCGGAGCGGGTCGCCGCGCCGGTGACGATCGGGTTCACGCCCATCCTCGCGAACCAGCTCGCGAGCGATGCGTTCCGCGGGGAGCTCGAGCTCTACTTCGAGCAGCGACTCGCCCATTGCGACGAGGCGCCGGCGTCACTCCGCGAGACGGGCGAAACGCATCTCATTCCGCTCGTCGACTACTGGCGTGATCGGCTCACGCGGCTGCGCGCGCTGTTCCGCTCGGTCGATCGTGACATCGTGCGCGTGTTCCGCGAGCTCGAGGACCGCGGACGACTCGAGATCATGTCGTCGGCCGCGACACACGGCTTCCTGCCATTGCTGTCGCGTGACGAGAGCATCCAGCTCCAGCTCGATGTCGGCGTTCGCGAGCATCAGCGCCTCTTCGGTCGCACGCCGCGCGGTTGCTGGCTGCCGGAGTGCGCGTACCGCTCGCGCGGACCGTGGAAACCGCTGCCTAACGCCCCGGACACCGGCGTCCGCCCTGGCATCGAGGAGTACCTGGCGGACGCGCGCTACGAGTTCTTCTTCACCGACGCGCACATGGCCCGTGCCGGAAGCCCGCTCGGGCTGTACGGTCAGGTCGTCGCGAATGAGCTCGAGCACGTCGCGTCGCCCGACGCGAAGTGGGAAGCGACCCGTACCCCATATCGGGCGTATCGGGTGACGTCCGCGTACACCACCGAAAGCGTGGCGGTGTTCGTTCGCGATCCGGAGTCGTCGGCGCAGGTGTGGAGCCGGTTCCAGGGATACCCCGGCGACGGTCGTTACCTCGAGTTCCACAAGATCCGTTGGCCGGGTGGGCTCAAGCTCTGGCGCGTCACCGGCAACAACATCGATCTCGGACTGAAAGAGCCGTACGACGCGCCGACCGCGAGTGCGATCGCATCGGCACACGGCGCGCATTTCGCGAGCCTGCTCGCGACGATCGCGACGGGGAATCCGGCGCATCGTCGCGGCGTCGTCGTCGCCCCGTTCGACACCGAGCTGTTCGGTCACTGGTGGTACGAGGGCCCGGAGTTCCTCGCGAACGTCTACCGCTCCCTGCGCGAGCAGCCGGTCGTCAGGCCCGTGACCGGCTCGCAGCACCTGGCTGCATTTCGTCCGCGCACGGGCGTGCGGCTCGCTGACGGGTCGTGGGGAGCAAACGGCGACTACAGCATGTGGCTGAACGACCAGACCGCCTGGACGTGGCCGACGATCTGGAAGCTCGAGGACGAGTTCTGGACCATGGCGCGCGAGGCGATCGAGCTCCCCTCGGCGTACGAGGCGCTCGCGCAGGCCGCGCGCGAGCTGTTGCTGCTGCAGTCGTCGGACTGGCAATTCATCATCTCGACCGGTGCCGTGACCGACTACGCGATCCGCCGGTTCAACGGCCACGCCGACAGCTGCACTCGGCTCTTCACGACCATCACCGATGGACTCGCGGCGGGCGACCTCACGAACGCAACGAACCTCGCGTTCGAGCTGCGTGCTCGCGACGACGTGTTTCCGAACATCCTGGAGTCGGTCAAAGCCGTGTTGTCGGGCATCGGGCATCGGGAACAGAACAACGGGAACCGGGGACCGGGGAACCGGGACCGGGCCGTCGAACCGCGCGGCCGGCCGGCACCGGCACCTCGCTGATTTCGTCGCCCTCGTCCGGTTCCCCGTTCCCGCTTCCCGCTGTCCACATCGAGCAGTCATGCGATCCATCGTCCTTCACGGCCACTTCTACCAGCCGCCGCGCGAGAACCCGTGGCTCGAGGAAGTCGAGCGTGAGGCGTCCGCCGCGCCGCATCACGACTGGAACGAGCGCATCGAGCAGGAGTGCTACCGCGCCGTCGTCGCCGCACGCGTCCTCGCCCCCGACGGACGCATCAGCCGCATCATCAACACGCTCGAGTACATCAGCTTCAACTTCGGGCCGACGCTGCTCGAGTGGCTCGAGGTCGCGGCGCCCGATACGTACGTCCGCATCCTCGACGCGGACCGGCGCAGTATCGCGCGACTCGGCCATGGGAACGCGATCGCGCAGCCCTATCACCACGCGATCCTCCCGCTGAGCAGCCGCCGCGACAAGGTTACCGAGGTGCGCTGGGGCATCGCGGACTTCCGGCGGCGCTTCGGACGCGAGCCCGAGGGAATGTGGCTGCCCGAGACGGCGCTGGATGACGAGACACTGGATGTCCTCGCGCAGGAGCGCATCCGGTTCACGATCATCGCCCCGGGTCAGGTGGAAGTCGTGCCTAACGACGGCCAGCCGGGTCTCTACACGACGACGAACGGCCGCACGATCGCGCTCTGCATCTACGATGGCGACATCTCCCATGGCATCGCCTTCGACGGGCTCCTGAACGACGGCGCTGCGTTCGGGAAGCGCTTGCTCGCGCGCGGCGAACGGCGACGAACGCCGCGCGACGGCACCGCGGCCGTGACCGGCCCCGACCACTGGGAACCGGACCCCGAGAGTGACGGCGGAACACGACCGCTCGCGGCGGGAATTCCAGCCGCCGTGGCCACGGCGGAGCGGCACGCGCGGCGGCACCGCCTCGTGGCGGCGGCGACCGATGGAGAGACGTACGGCCATCACCACCGGTTCGGTGAGATGGCGCTCGCGCGCGTCATTCTCGACTTCCAGGCCGCGCGCCCGGTGCACCTCGAGAACTTCGCGTCGTACCTGGCGCGCCATCCAGCCGTCGACGAGGTGAAGATTCACGCACCGAGTGCGTGGAGTTGTGCGCACGGCGTGGAACGATGGCGGTCCGAATGCGGATGCCGCATGCGCGGCGGCACGCATCAGCGCTGGCGGACGCCGCTCCGTGAGGCCATCGCCGAGCTCGCAGACGGCCTGCACGCCGTGTACGAGCGCGAGGCGACTCGCTACTTCGACGACCCGTGGGCGGTACGCGATGCGTACGGCGACGTTGTCGCGACGCCTCACCGGATCGAGTCATGGGTCAATGCACGCGTGCGATCGACTGCCGCGCCCCCGGTGCCCGATTCGCAATCCCCGATCTGCAGTCCTCAGTCGCTCCTGGAGATGGAACGCGGCGCCCTGCGAATCTTCACGTCGTGCGCCTGGTTCTTCGACGACATCGCGGGGCTCGAGCCGCTCGAGGTCCTGCGGTATGCGGCGCGCGCGATCGAGCTCGCCGGCGACGACGGCCCCCGCCTCGAGGCTGCGTTCCTCGCTCGGCTCGCTGACGCCGAGAGTAACGAGGTGGGGATCGGTACGGGGCGCGACGTGTACCTGGCGATGGCAAAGCCGAAGCTCGGACAATTCGCGCGGCTCGCCGGGTCGGTCGCCGCCGCGCGCGCCGTCGCGCCAAACGACCCGTCCGCCGAGGCGACCAGCCCCGCGCTCGCGGTGGTGGCGTCGAACGGGAGCGTCACGGTCCATCAGCGTCGCACGGGCGAGCGCGGACGCTTCGACGTCGCAGTAAGCACCACGCGCGACGTGCCCGCGAACGTCGTCGCGGCCCCACACTCGCCCGCGGCCGTGATCGCGAAAGTCTCGAGCACGCCGCCACTCGAGCTCGTCATCTCGGAGATGACGGAGCGGCAACGCACGGCGGTCGAGAACGGCGTCCGTCGCCGACTCATCGCGGAGGCGTTCGGCGAGGCTGCAGCCTCGGCATCGCCCGCCACCGGCGCCGCGCTCTTCCGAGCGGTGACTTCGGCGGTGAAGGGCCTCGGTGAGCGAGCAGACGGCACCGCGGGTCGTGTCGTCGCGTTACTCGACCTGCTCGAGCTCGAAGGGCTGCACGTGCCGTTCGACGCGCAAACGACCTTTTATGAGACGTTTCTCGCGCGTTCCGGCGCCGACCTCGGCCCGGCGTTCACGGCGATCGCGGCGCGCCTCGGCTTCAGCCCGATGGCCGGCGGCTGAAAGCGCGACAGCGATTGGCGCGGGCACACCTTGACATGAGCCTCGGCGAACACACAGTTTAGACGCGACTAAAAATTAGGTCGACGTCAACTAAACTCGTTCGCCGCTCTTCTTGAACAAGCTCACTCGAGTCACGCGGCGGCTGCTGGCTGCCGCGCTTCCGGTCGCACTCTGGGGGTGCGATCACCTCACCACCGAGGCTCCCGCCGAGGGCGACGTCTTCGACGCCGCGCTCCCCGGGCTGACGCCCGACGAGCTGGCCGCATTCGTTCGCGGAGATGCCGAGTTCGCGCGGCGGTTCGCTCCCGCCACCGGGCTCGGGCCGATCTTCAACAACGTCTCGTGCGCGTCGTGCCACAGTGGCGACGGCCGCGGGCGACTGACCAACGCCCTGCAACGCATCGGCACCGTCGACGACGACATGCTCCGCGCGGTCGGCGGACCACAGATCCAGGACAGAGCAATCGCCGGCGCGCTCGCCGAGCGACTGCCGGCCGGCGCCATCGTGTCGCTTCGACTACCGCCCCCCGTGTTCGGCGTCGGTCTCATCGAAGCGATCCCCGACGCGGTGATTCTCGCCAACGCCGATCCCGATGACCGGAACGGCGACGGCATCTCGGGCCGCGCCAACCTCGTCACGCCGTCGGACTACGCACTGCCTAACGGGTCGGCGGGGCGTCGGCTCGGCCGGTTCGGACGCAAAGCCCAGACGTCGTCGCTGCTCGAGCAGACCGTGGAAGCGTACCACCAGGACATGGGCATCACGTCCGACTTCCAGCCGCGCGAGAATCACAACCCGCTCGCGACGACGCCGGCCGAAGCGGCCGACAGGGTCGTTGATCCGGAAGTCCCGCCCGCAACCGTCCAGGCAGTCGTGCATTACCTCCGCACGCTCGCGCCACCGGTCCCGGGGTCCGAGACGGAACCGCGCCGGGAAGGTCGCACGCTCTTCGCGTCGGTCGGGTGCGGTGGGTGTCACGTGCAAACCCTCCAGACCGGCCCGAGCCTGATCGCCGCGCTCGCGCATAAGCCGGTGGAGCTCTACTCCGACCTGCTGCTCCACGACATGGGTGATGCGCTCGCTGACAACCGGCCTGACGGTGGTGCGTCCGGACGGGAGTGGCGAACCGCGCCGCTCTGGGGCCTTCGTCTCATGCGGGAGTTCCTGAACGGTCAGGCACTCCTCCTCCACGACGGACGCGCGCGTACCGTCGAGGAAGCGATTCTCCTGCACGGCGGCGAAGCGCAGCGCGCCAGAAACGCGTTCGCAGCGTTGAACGATGCGCAGCGCCGCGCGCTCCTCGACTACGTGGAGTCGCGCTGATGGCGAGCGACGAAGAACAGCCGACGACCAAATCGCGCGTGCTCCCGTGCATGGACCGTCGCGAATTCGTCGAGCGATCGGTGGGTGTCGTGCTCGGGGCGTCGCTCGTGAGCGCGTGTGCGTCACTCGTGACGCGAACGGTGACGCCAGTGGACGGCGCGCTACGGCTCGCGCTCACCCATTACCCCGAGCTCACCGCTGACGGCGGTTCGCTCAAGGTCGTTGCGAAGGGCGCGGACGATCCGATCTACGTGCTCGCGCTGGGCAACCGCCGCTTCGCTGCGCTCTCGCCGATCTGCACGCATCTCGGATGCACGGTGGAGATCGAAGAAGGTCGCCTCGTCTGCCCATGTCACGGCTCGAACTACGATCGCGAAGGACGCGTGCTGCGTGGTCCCGCCGAACGAGCGCTCGGTCGCTTTCGCGCGGAGCTCACCGCTGACGACGTGTTGGTCATCGACCTTCGTCCCGCGCGCGATGGCTGACCATCCGCGACGACCAACCTCTTTCATGCGCTCGAACATTACCGCGGTTCTGCTCCACGCCATCGCGGCCACGCTCGTGGCGAGTGTCGCGCTCGGACAGCGCGACACGATAACCGCGCGCGACACCATCGACCGGCCGCTCGTCCGGGGTGGCGTGTACGACAAGCCGTTCATGACACGCCTCGGTGGGCGCACCGCTATCGGCGGGTACGCCGAGGTGCACGCGCGCTACGAGCGCGTCGACGGCGTGCGGGACGAGTCCGGGTTCGAGGCCAAGCGGTTCAACCTGTTCACGAACACGCGCGTCAGCGACTTCGTGCGCATCGGGGCCGAGCTCGAGATCGAGGAGGGTGGGGAGGAGATCAAGCTGGAGTACGCGGCGATCGACGTCCGAATCCACCCGTCCCTCACCCTTCGCGGCGGGATGTTGCTGTCGCCGTTAGGCAAGTTCAACCTCTCACACGACAGCCCGCTCAACGAGTTCACCGACCGCCCCCTCGTGTCGACGGAACTGCTGGGCGTCGCGCTGTCCGAACCCGGACTCGGCGCGTTCGGTCAGTTCGGCTTCGCGCAGACGGGTCGGCTCACGTACGAGCTCTACGCCACGAACGGCTTCCACGATGGTCTCATCACCGAGTCGGAGGACGGCACGCGCATCCCACTCGGCCGCGGGAACTTCGAGGACAACAACGGGTCACCCGCGTTCGTCGGACGACTCGCGGTGAGCCCGACGCAGGCGTACGAGCTCGGGATCTCCGCGCACCACGGCGCCTACAACGTGTCGATCGACGAAGGGGCCCGGGTGGATGAGCGCCGGGACCTGACGATCCTCGTCGTCGACGCCGAGGCGCAGCTGCTCGGCGTTCAGCTGAGCGGAGAGGCGGCGCGGGCTTCGATCGACGTCGCGTCGGGGCTTTCCGGCATCTACGCGTCGAAGCAGCAAGGGGTGTACGCCGAGGCGGTCCGCCCGTTCGGGCGTGGCTTGGTGCGCACGATGCCGTCGTCGAGCTTTGCCGCGAAGGTGCGACTCGACTACGTGGACTTCGACGCCGACCACGTCGGACAGGAAACCCGGCAGATCTCGTTAGGGCTCAACTTCCGCCCTACGCAGGACTCGGTGCTGAAGCTAGACTACGTTCGCGGGCGGTCGCGCGACGAGTTCAACAGCCCGTCCGACCACGCGTTCATCCTGTTCTCACTCGCCACGTACTTCTGACGACGCTCTCCCGCAAAGCGCTCAACCGCGCGTTCCTCGCCAGACAGATGCTGCTGGAGCGCAAGGCGACGACGGCGCTCGCGGCCATCGAGCATCTCGTGGCGATGCAGGCGCAGGTGGCGAGGCCTCCGTTCGTCGGCCTCTGGACTCGCCTCCAGGGGTTTCGACGAGCGGAGCTGGCGGAAGCGCTGCAATCACGCCGGGTCGTTCGCGTGACGTCCCTTCGCGGAACGCTCCACCTCATGTCGTCGGCCGACTACCTCGGGCTGCGCGCCGCGCTCCAGCCGATGCTCACCCGCGGTACGCAGTCGATCCTTCGCGAACGGGCGTCCGCGCTCGACATGGAGACGCTCGACGCCGAGGCGAGAAGGTTCTTCGGCAAGGCGCCGGCAACGTTCGATGCGCTTCGCGCGCACCTCAAGTCGAAGTTCCCGAAGGGGGACGAACGCGCGATGGCCTACGCGATTCGCAACCATCTTCCACTCGTGCAGGTCCCGACGGGTGCGGTGTGGGCCTTTCCTGCCGCGGCCGATTTCGCCCTCGCGGACGTTTGGCTCTCGAAGCGCGTCCCCACCGCCGCTTCGTCAGCCGAGCGGCTCGTCCTGCGCTATCTGGCCGCGTTCGGTCCCGCGACGCCTGCCGACGCGCAGGCGTGGTCGGGACTCGGTGGACTCCGCGAGGTGTTCGAGTCACTGCGGCCGACGCTCGTCACGTTTCGCGACGAACGGAAGCGCGAGCTGTTCGATCTGCCGGATGCTCCGCGTCCTGATCCGGACACGCCCGCGCCGCTGCGCTTCGTCGCCGACTTCGACAACCTCGTCCTCTCGCACGACGATCGCACTCGCATCATGGCCGACGAGCACCGCTCCCGCGTCACCACGAAGAACCTCCAGGTTCGGGCAACGTTCCTCGTGGACGGCTTCGTTGCCGGAACCTGGAGATCGGAACGAAAGCGAAAGACGGCGGTATTGCTCATGGAGCCGTTCGGCGCGGTGGCGAAGCGCTTACGAAGCCAGCTCGAGGACGAAGGCCAGGCCCTGCTGGGTTTTCTCGAGGAGGACGCGACCGAGCACGAGGTTCGCTGGTCGTAGCGACCGATCGCCGAGACCGGCTCCTTGGGGAGGATTCACGACATGCGTTCGCTACGTCGTTGGCGGCCGGGTCATTTGCTCGCGAGCTGGGGCGCGTACTGGGCGGGGCTTGCCGGTGTGACGCTCGGACCGCTCGCGCTCCGCGCCTACCGAGTCTCGCAGCTGCCTGACGGACACGGCACGATTGCGGCCGGCTTCGATAACGGTCTGCTCAGCTTCACCGTCGCGGAGCAAGGCGCGAACACGTTCGTCGCCACCGCGCCATTCGGTGTGGCCATGATGTGGGTAGTCGGGCCACCGCTCGTCCTCTGGCTGTTATGGCTTGCCGTCCGCTCTCGCGACGGCGGCACGCGGTCGGTGCCTGGCGCGCGCGGTGAGCCCGGCCAACTCTCTCCAGGCGCGCCTCCCGCCGCGGAGTGGCGTGCTCCCCGCGGTGAACCAGCGGGTGTCGACCGCGAGCCCCGGGGTCGGGGTCGCTGAACGCTCGGAAGTCCCGTTCGCCGAACGCCTACGTGGCGACGGCAGCCACGTCGGATTGTCGGCGGCAGGGCAGCGAAAACGCGAACACCGACCCTTTCGCCGGAAACTCCGCCCACGCGCGGCCGCCGAGGCTGCCGACGGTGTCGCGAATGATGCTGAGGCCGAGCCCTGTGCCTTCGACGTCGGGCATCGACCGCTCGTGCGCCCGAAAGAATCGCTGAAAGAGGCGCGCGCGCGCCTCGGGCGGGACACCGATACCGTTGTCCACCACCTCGACGATCACTTCCTCGGGCGCGTCCTCGCCCGGGGCGACGCGTGCCCGGACCTCGACCCAGCGCTCGGCGGCCCGCCCGTCCGAATACTTGATCGCGTTCGCCAGCAGGTTCGTTAGGCAGAGCTCGACGGCGGCCGCACTCACCTCGACGGCGGGGAGGGCCGGGTCGATCCGGATCTTCACCGCTCTCGCGGACGCAGCGGCGCGAACCTGTCGTGCTGCTTCCTGGGCTGCTTCGGGAAGGCGCACGTGTCTCTGCTGCCGCGTGTCGAGCTGAATGCCCGTGAGCACGAGCAGATTGTCGAGCACGACCCGCATGCTCTCCACGTTGCGAAGCACGACGCCGTTGAGCCGCTGGCGCTCGACCGGTTCGATATCCGCCATCTCCATGATCTGGGCCGCGCCGAGCGCCGCGCCGATCCGGTTCCGGAGCTCGTGGGTCAGGGCGCGGTTGAACGTTCGCAGCCGCTCCTCGCGTTCGGCGATCTGTGTGCGCGCCAGCATGAGGAACTGCGTCGTCGTCGCCTGCTGAATGACCGCGATTGCCTGAAAGAGTCGTCGCGCGCACGTGACGAGCTCCCCGCGCGAGCACTCCTCATCCGCGGCTTCGACGGCGTCCGCGAGGAACTGAAACAGGATGCCGCCGAGGATCTCGTACTCCTTCAGCAGCTGATGCTCGTCGAACCCCTGCGCGTGGCGGAGCGCGCCGAGCTCCATCGCCTTCGCGATCACCGGCGTGTCAGCGAGCACCGGGTGCGCGGGATCTTCGATGTAGTCCGCGATGCCGAGCAGCAGCAGCGGGACGTGATCGATCAGATCGTCTGTCGGGAAGATGCGGTTCGGCGTGAGCGAGACACGGTCCGCGATTCGAAGGAGCCAGCGTCCCGTGAGCCCATCGCGCTGCTCCCGCAGTTGGGCGGCGATCGTGACGGCGAGGGGACAATCGGTTGTGGTGTCCATCGGCGGGATCGACGCGAGAGGGCCGCCCGGCTGACGGGGTGACAGGCCGCGCGACGATCGCAAACGTAACGCGCGGACGCGTGCCCGCTACCTGCGGGAGCCTGCGGACTGATCATTAGAACGCTCTTACCTCGAGACCGCTCCACCCACGGTCGTGTCTGTTGCGTGATGGCTACGGCTGTCGCCTGCAGCCCGCGGATCCTCCCCGTCAAGAGGGAGTTGGCGCGCGATTCGCGCGCCTAACGCAGCGTCCGGGGTGGAGTGACGTGGGAACGCTCCGTGCCTCGGACGGAGGTGCGTCACCCTTCCCCCGACGCACGCGCCATAGCGGGGAGGTGCGTGGCGGAGCGCGGAAGCCCCTCCCGACGGGCGCCTCCCCGCGCGGAATTCCGCCCGCATCTCCTCCGTGCCGTGTCCGACTAGATTCCGCCGTCCTCATCGAGCACCGGGCTCGAGAGCGACCAGGTGCGCGAGCGGACTCGAGGCGGTGGTTCATTTCCGATGACAGGGCGATCGTGATGGCGATCGCGACGACGTGAAGCCGCGGCGGAGCGTGCTCTGGCCGTGGCGTCATGCGCGCCGAGCGCACGGTACGATCACGACCATCCCCGCCGTGCAGAGCCGCGAGCTCGGCAACCAGCGTGACCTGTACGTCTGGACGCCGCCGACGTATGCGCGGTCGGAGCGGCGGTATCCCGTCATGTACATGCACGACGGACAGAATCTCTTCGACCCGCGATTGAGCTACGCGGAGCCGTGGCGCGTGGATCGCGCCATGGAACGCGCGGCAAAGCGATCGGTCGAAGCGATCGTGGTCGGCATCCCGAACACGGGAGTCGAGCGCATCAACGAGTACTCACCATACGCCGATGCAAAAGCGGGCGGCGGCCGCGCGGACCTGTACCTCGATTGGATCATCGGGACTGTGAAGCCTCTGATCGACGCGCGATTCCGTACCCGAGTCGAGCGCGCGCACACGGGAATCGCCGGCGCCTCGATGGGCGGGCTCGTGTCGTTGTATGGGTTCCTCCGCAACCCTGACGTGTTCTGCTTTGCCGCCGTGTTGAGCCCCTCCCTGTGGTTCGCGGGGCGGAGCATCTTCACCACCCTCGACGAGTCGACGCGGACCGACGGGCGGATCTACCTCGACATCGGCGCCCGGGAAGGGAAGGTTGCGCTCGACGATGCCCGGCGGATGCGCGATGCACTCGTGGCAAAGGGTTACGCCTTGGGTCGCGAGCTTCGCTGGGTCGAAGATCCCGACGGACGACACAACGAGGTCGACTGGGGGCGCCGACTTGGTGACGCACTCCCGTTTCTGCTCCAGCACCGCTGAACGTCATATCCGCCGCCGAGTCCCCAGTCCCTCGTCCCTAGTCCCTGTTCCTGAATGCACCACGAACACGCCGGCTGGCACAGTCCGTCGCTCAACAAGTACATGCACCTCCAGATCGTCGGCCACGCGGGGGCGCGCGTCATCGTCTTCCCGACGACGATGGGCACGCACAGCGAGTGGCCCGATCGGCGCATGCACGAGGTCCTTCGCGACCACATCAACAACGGCTGGATCCAGCTCTATTGCCTCGATCAGGTGCACGACGAGAGCTGGTACGCGCGGCAGATGCACCCCGGCGCGATGGCGTGGCGACACCTGCAGTACCTCAACTACGTCGCCGAAGAGGTGCTGCCGTTCTCGCGGGGGAAGAACGACAACGGCTTCGTGATCGCGACGGGCGCGAGCTTCGGCGCCTATCACGCGGCGTCGTTCGGGTTCCGCTACCCCGAGCGGGTGCATCGCATCATCGGGATGAGCGGCAACTATGATATCAAGCGGTTCACGGGCGGCTACTCGGACCACAACGTCTACGCCTGCAACCCGTTCGACTTCATGCAGCACGAGCACGACCTCGGGCGACTGGCTGCGTTCCGCTCCCAGGACCTCATCTTCGCGATCGGCGACGGTGATCCCATGTACGAGAACAACCGTGCGTTCTCAGGCATCCTGTGGGGGAAAGGAATCGGCAACGCGCTGCGCGTCTGGAACGGCCACGCGCACGACTGGCCGGTGTGGGAGAAGATGATTCGCTTGTATATCGGTGGGCATGACTAGATGAGGGACTCGGGACTGGGGACGAGGGACCAGGGTCGAGAGCGCGTACCACACCGCCGCCGCTGGTTCTCCGCGGTTTCCCCTGGTCCCCAGTCCCCGGTCCCTCGTTCCTGCTGATCCCAATCCAAAATCCGACTCGCGATACATGGCAAAGCGTTCCGCAAAACCAACCAGAGCACACCGCGTCGGCCTGATGGTCGGCCGCGAGTGGTCCTTCCCACCCGCGTTCATCGATGAAGTGCACAAGCGCGACGCCGGCGTGACCGTCGAGTACGTGAAGATCGGCGCCCCGGGCCAGGATGACCCCGTGCCGTACGACGTCATCATCGACCGCATCTCGCACGAGGTGCCGATGTACCGCTCGTACCTCAAGCACGCGGTGCTCGCTGGCGCGAGCGTCGTCAACAACCCGTTCATGTGGACGGCCGACGACAAGTTCTTCGGCGCGTCGCTCGTCTCGAAGCTCGGTGTGGCCAGCCCGAAGACCGTCGTGCTGCCGAACAAGCACTACGTCCCGGGCATCAAGCACGATGAGAGCCTGCGGAACCTGGAGTTCCCGCTCGACTGGCAGGGGATCGTCGAGCACGTCGGGATGCCGTGCATTCTCAAGGACGCGCACGGCGGCGGCTGGCGCGACGTGTACGTCTGCCGCTCGCTCGAGGAGCTGATCCACAACTACGATCAGTCGGGCATGCTGACGATGATCGTGCAGGAGTTCATCGAGTGGGAAGCCTTCGTGCGCTGCATGTGCCTCGGCCAGGAGGAGATCCTGCCGATGAAGTACGATCCTCGCGCGCGGAAGTACCACGTCGAGCACGACCATCTCGGCGCGGAGCTCGGCGCCCGCATCGTGAAGGACGCGCAGACGATCGTGCGGGCGTTAGGCTACGACATGAACTCGATCGAGTTCGCCATCCGCGACGGCGTGCCGTACGCGATCGACTTCATGAATCCGGCGCCCGACATGGACATCAACTCGCTGACGCCGGAGTACTTCCAGTGGGTCGTGACCCGCATGGCGGACCTGGCGATTTCGCTCGCCAAGAAACCACGGCGCATCGCGAAAGACCTGAAGTGGAGTTCGGCCTTCACCGCGGGGAGGGCAGGTTGATTCGGTGGCCGACCGACGCTGGTTACTGGTCACTGGAACTGGTTGCTGCAGGGCAACGACCTCGGGACGCTTTGGTCCCGAGGCACTTCACCCTGCAACCAGTTCCGGCTGACTGCTGCCAGCGCTGTTCCTGAAATCAACCTGACTCCCGCGAGCGACCGTGGACGCGATAGGCCGGTACCATGACCTGCTGAGCGATGACCAGCTAGCCGCTGACTCGCAGGGGATGCTCGACGAACAGCTGCGCCGGCACGGGCTCGTGTTCGGCGGTCGGCCACTCTGCACTGTGCTCAGGCCAAGGCTCACGAACCATGAGCGCCATGCGTGGCTCCAGGGCCGCGTTCGGGTGCTCATGCGCGTGTTCGCGAAGGCGTACGACGTCGCGATCACGAGTCCCGAGTTCCGGAAGCAGTTCATGCTCGCCGACTGGGAAGAGACGCTCGTGCGTGATGATCCGGGCGTTCGGAACCCCAGCCCCACCTCGCGCCTCGACACGTTCATCATCGGCGACGAGATGAAGCTCACGGAGTACAACGCCGAAACGCCCGCTGGTGCGGCGTACAGCGATGCGCTCGCCGATGCGTTCATCGACCTGCCGGTGATGCGCGTGTTGGGGCGAGAGTTCGAGATCTCGCACGTTCCCTCCCGCCACGGCGTCCTGCATTCACTGCTCGCCGCGTACGAGGAGTGGCTCGGCCGCCGCGAGCTGCCTCGGATTGCCATCGTCGATTGGCCCGACGTCCCGACGGTCACCGAGTTCGAGATGTACCGCGACTACTTCCACTCGCGTGGTATCGACTGCGTGATCGCTGACCCGCGTGAGGCGCAATATGCGAACGGCCGCCTCTCGTTCGGCGACGACGACCCCGTGGACTTCATCTACAAACGCGTGCTCATCCACGAGCTCGTGGAGCAATGCGGGATCGACAGCCCGATGATCCGCGCCGTTCGCGACCGCGCGGTGTGCATGGCGAACGGGTTCCGCTGCAAGATGCTCCACAAGAAGGCGAGTCTCGCCGTGCTCAGCGACGAACAGAACGCCAGGTTGTTCGACGCCGAGGAGCGTGCTGCCATCGACGCACACATCCCGTGGACGCGGACGGTCGTGGAGCGAAAAACGCGCTTCGAGGGTCGAGAGGTAGACCTCCTGGCGTTCATGATCGAGCGCCGCGAGGACCTCGTGCTCAAGCCGAACGACGACTACGGTGGCGCCGGCATCACGCTCGGATGGACCGTGGATGAGGCGACCTGGGGTGACGCGGTTGCGCGGGCGCTCGCCGCTCCACACATCGTGCAGCAGCGGGTAGGAATCCCGTACGAGCCGTATCCCAGTCTCGTGGACGGCACGTTACACATTGTCGAGCGTATGCTCGACACGGCACCATTCGTGAGCTACGGTGAGTACATGGAAGGCTACCTCACTCGGCTCTCGACGGCCGCGCTACTGAACGTGACGGCGGGTGGAGGGTCCACGGTGCCGTCATTTCTCGTCGAGCCCCGGTAACCGGGAACCGGTCGCCGGGAACCGGTCGCCGGGAACCGGTCGCCGGGAACCGGTCGCCGGGAACCGGTCGCCGGGAACCGGTCGCCGGGAACCGGGCACGGGGACGGGGAACCG
>Ga0075420_100001993_pt1 | contig 17576 bp, 19 predicted proteins | sample SoiMetdeltSBSDD4_FD_75296 | JGI IMG/M metagenome (GOLD analysis project Ga0075420, IMG submission 75296) | Bulk soil microbial communities from a Populus tree surrounding site in Tennessee, USA - Soil MetaG P. deltoides SBSDD4 | ecosystem: Environmental > Terrestrial > Soil > Tree plantation... | reverse complement strand
GCGGGCGCGATACACGTCACCCATGCCGCCTGAGCCCAGGAGGGCGACGATTTCGTACGGCCCGATCTGGCTACCTGCGGGAAGTGCCATTCGCGTTCGAGCCTGGATGCGCGGAATTATATTAGGGCCGAGAGCGTGATGCCCTTTAAGAGTCAGGCGCAGCGCCGCAAATTCGCGCAGTTGCTCGTTGAGGGCAAAATCTCGAATGAGACCTTCGAGGAATGGAATCGCGAGACGGGATCAGCACGCTTGCCGGAGCGTGTCCGGCGTAGCGCGAAATCGGCCCCGAGGGCGTCAGCCAAGCGAAAAGCGAGACGCAAGGCCACGAAGCGCAAGGCGGCGAAAAAGCGGTGATGAGCCGCGTGTCCGTTAGGCGGCACCCTCTGTCAGCGCACCGCCAACGGCCGACGCAAAGCGCTCCACCCGCTTGCGCGCGACCGACTTCGAGACGAGAAGCGGCTCTGAGAAGGCATCAAACCACTGCACCAACGCCTCTTGACCTCGGTAGAAGTGGACATGGTCACAGATCTCAGGTTCGGCATGGTTCAACGACGCCGAGGATAAGCGCGCAAAGAGCTCCGGCGACGCTCGAACCGTGAACCGCTGATTCTTCGCTGGCCAGGACCAGATCGTGCCGACCGGCGCTGCGTAGTCGGCGTCGTCAGCGGCGTCTGCCAACAATGCTTCGATGTCCGGATCCGGTGAACCCTCGAGGAACATGTGAGTCGCATCAGGCACCAGGAGTGACACCGCGCGAAAAAAGTCCACGGCAGTCCTGACGCCTGAAATCTTCCAGCACTGCGACTCGTCGAGCATGCTCTGTGAAATCAACCCGATTGGCCGCCTGCAAGTACTTAATCGACGCGCGAATCCATCTATTGAAGCCGCTCGACTGCCAGTTCGCGTTCAACGTTCGAGTACTGAGATCGGCTCAGGGCGAGATAGAACACAAAGCTCAGACCGAATGTCACGAACCATGCGTACGTGTACAGCGAATCGAGCAGATTCGGATTCGACACTTGCCCGCCGGGTGTGAGAGCGGCTCGAAGGAACCCAGGAACCACTGGCAGGATCCCCAGCACTAGCGCCCACATCGCGCGATAGTTGATGCCGTTGCTGTACGAATAACAGCCATCCAGCTTGAACAGGTCGGCGGGAGACAGGTGGCGCCGTCGAAGCAGCCAGTAGTCTGCAATCAATACGCCGCCGATGGCACCCATCAGGCTCGAGTACCCGATCAGCCACGTAAAGATGTAGGCCGCCGCATCGGCGTACAGCTTCCACGGCATCATGACAATGCCGATGACGGCAGTAATGAGCCCGCCTGCGACGTAGTTGATCCGTCGAGGGGCAAGGCTCGAGAAGTCGTTGGCCGGCGACACGACGTTTGCCGCCATGTTGGTCGTGAGTTGCGCCAGCATGACCACGAGTGCGCCGAACACGATCACCGGCACGCTGCCGATACGCGCGATCACCGCGACGGGATCCCAGATCGCTTCTCCAAACACCACGATTGTGGCGCTCGTCACGGCAACGCCGATGAAGGCAAAGGCGGTCATCGTTGCCGGCAAGCCAAGCACCTGACCCAGGGCCTGCGAGCGCTGGCTGCGCGCGTAGCGAGTGAAGTCCGGAATGTTGAGGCTGAGCGTGGCCCAGTAGCCAACGTTGGCCGTCAGCCCGGCGGGAAACAGCTGCCAGAATGGCGTGTGGGTCGTCTGCAGGCGCGTGGATTCGCTCAGGATCCGACCAAGGCCTCCGCCCCGATACGCCGCCCACGCCAGCAGCAGCGCGCCGCCACCGAGCAGCAGCGGCGCCGACCACCCTTCCAGTTTCTTGATGCCCTCCAGTCCGTGGACGATGATGGCAACCTGCGCGATCCAGAAGACCGCGAATGCGATCCAGATGTTGCCCGGAATCCCGGTCCACCCAGGCCACGCCGCCATCAGCAACGCATGCAGCGCCAGACCGCCAATCCACGTTTGAATACCAAACCACCCGCAGGCAACGAGCGCGCGCAGGATTGCCGGAACATTCGCGCCTCTCACACCGAAGCTGGCGCGGCAGAGGACAGGAAACGACACGCCGTACTTGGTACCGGCGTGTGCGTTGAGAATCATCGGCACCAGGACGATCGAGTTGCCGAGCAGGATGGTGATCATCGCCTGCCACCACGTCATGCCCTGCTGCATGAGGCCTGAGGCCAGGGTGTACGTGGTAATGACCACGCTCATGCCGATCCACAGCGCGGCGATGTGATACGTGGACCAGGTGCGCTGTGCGAGGCGCGTTGGCGCGAGGTCAGGATTCCACAACGGACTCGCGGAGACGTCCTCGGACAGCTCGACGAAATCCTGCGCGACTGGACCCGGCACGTGATCAGCCTTTGACTCGGCCTGCCGGTGCGGCGTACCCCTCGGCGTCATAGCCGCCGTGATATGCGTCCGCGTCTGGACGGCGAATCTGCGAGTGAGCCACGATGCGTGCCCGGCGCAGACCCATGAAGTCGTCCAGGGTGTTCCACCCGTGGCGATCCATCGTCTCCGCCATTCCCGCGAGCAGACGTTTCACCACATTGGGCCCGACGGCGTGATCGAGCATCGCAGCTGTGCACACTTGGACCGTGCCGCACCCGAGCAGGAAGTAGTTCAGTGCGTGGCTGAACTCCGCCACTCCACCGATCCCGGAGAACGCTTTGTCGGGGAACGCCTGGGTCAGCTGGGCCATCTTCGCCAGCGAGAGCGGTAGGATCGCCGGACCGCCAAGGCCGCCGCTGGAGACGAAGCCGTCGACGTTCATCTCGAACTCGAGCGTCTCGGGATCAATGAGAGGCAGCGACGGAAAGGTGTTGGACGAAGAGATCGCATCCACGCCCCCGAGAAACGCGCCCCGCGCTTGGTCGATGATGTCGGTGGTCGAGGGCGTCAGCTTCGCCCACACCGGCACGCGCGCCACTTCTTTCACGGCTCGACAGACCACGGAGATGAGCTCGGAATCCTTGCCGATGTTCGAGCCCATGTCAGGGCGATCCATGTGCGGGCACGAGAGGTTCAACTCAAGCGCGTCCGCGCCTTCGCTTTGACAGGCCTGCGCCAACGTCTGCCAATGCGTCAGCTCGGCATCGCTGCCAGAGCCGGCCATGATCGACGCGACAAGCACGCGATTCGGATGTGCCTTCTTGATGCGGCCGATACGAGGCACCCACCAGTCGAGCGTCTTGTCGGAAATGAGCTCCCAGTTCCACGACGAGAACAGCGCGGTACCCGGCCGCTTCTTCATCGAGACACTGGTCGAATCCGGCGTGGCGCGAAAGAACGCCGTCTTCGGGCCCGCGACATTCACGACTGGGTGCAGTCCAATCGTCTTGGTGACGACTCCGCCCCATCCCGCATCGAAGGCCCGGAGAATGTTGTTCTCGGACTCAGTCGGAGGCGCGGACGAGAGCAGGAATGGGTTCTCGAAACGGAGGCCTGTGAACGAAACCGTTAATGCTGTGTCCATGCTTCAGCCCTCGAAGAGCCCCCAGATTCCTAACTATAATTGAGCCGGTTCCGCGGCTCCAGACATCATCACTGCACGCCGCCTGTCGTTCCCATCAGGAGAATCCCCATGGCGAGACGCGTGATCGGTGGCCTCATTCAGGCCTCCGCGCCGCTGACCGATCCATCCGAGCCGATCGAAAAGGTCCGGCAAGCGGCCATCGACGTGCATCTGCCGCTCATCGAGGAGGCCGGCCGGCGCGGTGTTCAGATCCTTGGCCTGCAAGAAGTGTTCAACGGGCCGTATTTCTGCCCGTCGCAGGATTCTCACTGGTACGACATCGCCGAGTCGGTCCCGGGCCCCACCACCGAGCTCATCGCCCGGCTTGCGAGCAAACACGGTATGGCTGTCGTCGTGCCGGTCTACGAACGAGAGCGGGCGGGCGTCTATTACAACACCGCTGCCGTCTACGATGCCGACGGCACGTATCTCGGCAAGTACCGCAAGAATCACATCCCGCACACAGCCGGGTTCTGGGAGAAGTACTTCTTCAAGCCGGGGAATCTCGGGTATCCCGTCTTCAAGACGCGGTTCGCGACGATCGGCGTCTACATCTGCTACGACCGCCACTTCCCCGAGGGTGCCCGTCTACTCGGATTGAATGGCGCCGAGATCGTGTTCAATCCGTCGGCCACCGTCGCTGGACTCTCGCAGTATTTATGGAAGCTCGAACAGCCCGCGCACGCCGTCGCCAACGGCTACTTCATGGCGTGCAGCAACCGGGTCGGGACCGAAGCGCCGTGGAACATCGGTCGCTTCTACGGCTCGTCGTACTTCGTTGATCCCCGCGGCAATTTTCTCGCGGTGGGCTCCGAGGACAAGACTGAGTTAGTTGTCGCGGAGATGGATCTCGACCTGATAGAAGAAGTGCGTCGCGTGTGGCAGTTCTATCGCGATCGCCGGCCCGAGACCTACGATGCCATGGTGGAGCAACTGCCGTGACGCTGCTCATCACGGGCGGCACCATCGTCACCGCCACCGATCAGTATCGCGGCGACATCTTCATCGAGGGCGAAAAGATTGCCGTCATCGGCACGTCGCTGACGATGCCCGCAGATCGCACCATCGATGCCACCGGCAAGTATGTATTTCCTGGCGGCATCGACGTGCATACGCACCTCGATATGCCGTTCGGTGGAACGACATCCGCCGACGATTTCGAGTCGGGTACGGTGGCAGCCGCCCACGGCGGCACCACCACAGTCGTCGACTTCGCGATTCAGTACAAAGGTCAGACGCTCCATCACGCGTGGGACACGTGGATGAAGAAGGCCGAGGGCAAGGCCGCCATCGATTACGGCTTCCACATGATCATCACGGAGTTGTCGGATCAGGTCGAGCAGGAGATGGACGCGCTCGTTCGTCAGGGCGTGACCTCCTTCAAGCTCTTCATGGCCTACCCGGGCGTCTTCATGTTGGACGATGCCACCATCTTCCGGGCGCTGCTGCGCACCGGGCAGAACGGCGGAACGATCTGCATGCACGCCGAGAACGGTGGCGTGATCGACGTGCTGGTGAAGCGCGCCCTGGCCGAGGGGAAGACCGCCCCGAAATACCACGCGCTCACCCGGCCCGCTCGTGCCGAAGGCGAGGCCACGCACCGGGCGATTGCGCTCGCAGAAATGGCCGATGTGCCGATTTACATCGTCCATCTCTCGGCCGCCGAAGCGCTCGAGATGGTGACCGAGGCACGCGACCGGGGGCTGCCGGCGTATGCCGAGACGTGCCCGCAGTATCTGTTCCTGTCGTACGACAACTACGAGGAGCCGGGCTTCGAGGGCGCCAAATACGTGATGAGCCCGCCACTCCGCGCCAAGGAGACGCAGGATCGCCTGTGGCGTGGCCTCGCGTTCAACGATTTGCAGGCGATCTCCACCGACCACTGTCCGTTCTGCATGAAAGAGCAGAAGACGCTTGGCGAGGGTGACTTCTCGAAGATCCCCAATGGCGCGCCCGGGATCGAGACGCGCATGAGCCTCGTCTACGACGGCGGTGTACGAACCGGACGCATCTCGCTAAACCGCTTCGTCGAGCTCACGTCGACGTCGCCGGCAAAGATCTTTGGCTTGTTTCCCCGCAAAGGGACGATTGCGCCAGGATCTGATGCCGACATCGTCGTATTCGATCCCAACAAGAAGATCACGTTATCTGCACGGACGCTGCACATGAAAGTCGATTACAACCCGTACGAAGGACGCGAGGTCACTGGCGCAAGCGACACGGTGGTCTCACGCGGACGAGTGATCGTCGACGGTGGCACGTTCACCGGCCGCGTCGGCGCCGGTTCCTTCTTGAAGCGAAGCTCGCGATGACCGGCGACGAGATCATCGCGCTCACCAAGAAGCACACGATCTTCGAATGGGCCGTGCAGGGCGCGGTCGATCCGGTTCCGGTGGCGCGTGCGAAAGGCGTGTACTTCTGGACGCCCGAGGGCAAGCGCTTCATCGATTTCAACAGTCAGCTGATGTGCGTGAACATCGGCCACGGCGATCCGCGAGTCGTCAAAGCGATTCAGGAACAGGCCGAGCTCGTCACGTACGTGACGCCGGCGATGGCCACCGAACCCCGCGCGCGGCTCGGCGCGAAACTCGCCGCGTTGACGCCCGGCGACATCGACGTCTTCTTCTTCACCAACGGCGGAGCGGAGGCCAACGAGAACGCGTTCAAGATTGCGCGGGCTTACACCGGCCGACAGAAGATTCTCGCTCGGTACCGCTCGTATCACGGCGGCACCGCGGCGGCCATCGCCGCCACCGGTGACCCGAGAAGGTGGAGTCAGGCCGCGTTGCCCGGGATCGTCCACGTGCTTGACCCGTATCACGGGATCGAGCGCGGATGGGAATCGGCCGACAGCGCATTGCGCTATCTCGAAGAAGTAATCCAGCTCGAAGGTCCGCACACGATTGCGGCGTTCATCCTCGAGTCCGTGACAGGAACCAATGGTGTCCTCATTCCGCCCGACGGCTACATGCAGGGTGTCCGTGCGCTCTGCGACAAGTACGGCATCCTCATGATCGCCGACGAGGTGATGAGCGGGTTTGGGCGGACGGGCCGGTGGTTTGCGATCGAGCACTGGGGCGTCGTGCCCGACATGATCACGATGGCGAAGGGATTGACGAGCGCTTACGTACCGCTCGGGGCCGTCGGCGTCCGCCAGATGATCGCCGACACGTTCAAGGACAAGCCATTTCCGGGCGGGCTGACCTATAGCAGCCATCCTCTCGCCTGCGCGACAGCGCTGGCGACGCTCGCTGTGTACGAAGAAGACGGCCTCATCGCGCGCGCGGCACATACCGGCACGCTCATGGCGGACTTGCTTGCCGATCTCGCCGCGCGCCATCCGTCGGTCGGCGCCGTCCGATCGATCGGCCTCTTCGGCATCATCGAGCTGGTGAGAAACCAGGCGACGCGCGCGCCGATGGCGCCTTTCAACGGCACGTCGCCCGAGATGGCGGCGCTCGGAGCGTTCTTTCGCGACCAAGGGCTCTTCACGTTCGTCCGTTGGAACTACTTCTTCACGAACCCGCCGCTGTCGATCACTGAAGCGGAGTTGCGCGAAGGCTTCGCGATCATCGATCGCGGGCTCGCCATTGCGGATCGAGCAGTCGAGTAGCGACGAGCGACGTCGCAACTCGATCAGAAGAACCGGCACCTCATCGCTCTGAGGTTGGCCCCCGGCTCCTACTGAGAAGACACACTTCGCCCACGGTTGCGCGGCTTCGGCAAAAACGTCCCGCCATTTCCCGCATTGACCGTTCTGCCGAAGGCGCACGCGCCAGCGGCCGTTTCTTGGGTGAACTCGACTCGCTCGCTCCAGACTTTCCCTCTCACGCCGATAACCAAACTGCCCAGGCGATTGGGCTTCGTCCGGGAATCGCAAACCTGTGAAAAGCGATGAACGCCACACCCGATGGATAGAGGTGCGGTCGCGAGAATCCTTGTGTGAACGAGAGAGGGAGCCGAATGGCCGCTCTAGGGCCTCAAACCGAGCGAATTCTTGTCGAGAACGAGTTCGGCACTATCACGAACAGGCGGGTCATCTACTATCGGGCAAAAGGATGGTTCAGCGGCGGTTCGCGCGAAGACATTCCTCTTCAGCACGTGACTTCTGTCCGGCTAGGCATTGTTCGTAGTGACTTTCTTGGAACGCTTTTCGTTCTCGTCAGCCTTGCGTTGCTTGGCGCGGAAGGCGATGCGATTGTCCTCGGAGTCCTCTGCTTCGCCGTGGCTTTCCTCCTGTTGTGGGGATCGCCGACTGTAGTCGTCAACACGGCGGGCCGCGATCTGAAAGCGGCCAAGGGCCTTCCCTGGCAGCGTCAATCGGCAGATGCATTCGTTGAAGCTCTGCGCCAGCAGTTATTCGACAAGGCTGCTTGAGCGCAGCTACGCCAAAGCATCACCACAGTCGCCGACGAGTGTTCATGTTCAAGAATCTGTTTCGCCCGAAGCGTCAACACGGACCGTTGCGGACGTTTCGCAAGGCCCTGAGCGATTGTGCGAATGCTACCAACGACGTTGGCCTCTACAAAGCGCTGGATTTGCTGTCAAGCTTCACGCATGTTCCCTGCTCATGCTCAATTTCCGACACCTACTGTCGTTGAAGCAGCAGCGGGCCCTCTCCGACTTGGCGGCAGCGTGCGACTTCCCCCATCGCGAGCTTGGGTTCGACGACCCTGAGTGGGACGAGGAATTCAAGGTGATCGGCGTGCCACGCTCGGTGCTTCAGCGTGCGCGCGCTGCCCGAACAAGATCCTCGGCGGCGCGTTTGAGTCGCGCGTATCCCGAAACCGCTCGCAGTGAGAGCGAATGGTTCGCCCCGTTCCAATTCAACTGAAATCGGCGTTCGTGCCTGCCCGCACAGCGTCGAGCCAATTCTTTGCCAACCCTCGTGCCAATTCAATATCATCGACCCTTTGCGAATACAGGGGGGAATGAGCAACGTAACCGACACGCAGCTCCACGCCCGAATCGGACGCGAACATGGAGCAGGTCAAGATTCGAGTGCTTGAGCCCTCCACCACGCGCCAGCAGACTTCCAATGGCTCCGCTCTCTTCGGGTTCGTCATGAGTTGCATTCATTACGGGATCAAGTTCGGCGTGATTTCGGGACGCTTCAATCCGCTTCACTCGATCTACTCGTGGGTGATGCACAAGGCCGGGAAATCGACTCGGTGAAACACGCTGCGCTTTTTTGTTTGTCGTTTGTTCAAGAACCGATCCACCGCGAAGCCGAATGCGAAGGCGCTCACGGTGCGCTTGCCGCCATCAGAAAACCTCGCTCAGCAAATACGAACGTCCGTAAGTGGTGACGCTGGACAGGGCCGTTCGTGCTGAATCCACATGCCTTCTGCCCAAGGGCATGCCGGCTCGCCCGGTGTCGCGAAGACACGTCGATCGCGTTATCGACGGCACGGTAGGTCGCTCGTCTCACCAGCCGATGCATGTCCACAGCCGAGAATGAACCCAGCAGTCAAGCGTGAGCTGATCAACGCATTGATAACGACGCCAACCCGCTTGTTGGGTCTGCGCCGCAGCCTGAAGACCACATCAAAGGCGTCTCGGATCCGAACAAACCACCGTTCATCGTGCAAGGGCCGAACAACTGACCTGTTAAAAAGGCACCCTCGGAGGGATAAGCGACAAAGTTCGCGAGCGAAAGGTCCCGCTTACCGCCTGAAAAGGGTTCCCGTTTTCCAGTCCTGGAAGATGCGCTCCGCATGGACGCCATCAGGGAATCCGAAGCGCCACGTCTTGTCGCGAATGTCCAGGGCATCCCCCTCCACGCTGACATCAGCCAACCCTAGGGCGAATGCGTCTTCCGGTTCGTCCGATTCAAATTGCAGTGCCGCTCGCGTAAACGTCAGTGTGCCGTGACAGTCGCGGAGACGATGCTTGTGGGTCACCAGATACACGAGCTGCGACCGTTGCGGGTGTCCCCGGTGTTCTCGGCACGCTGGCGGGTCTGGCGAGACGAACGGGCCGTGCAGTGGGCTCCTCTTCCCACTCAAACTGCACACGGTGCAGCTTCGTGTCCGCAGTCCAGCGCGGGGCTTTCGCCATACAGCGGCTATCGCATTTTCAGGGCATGCAGGATATGCCGCACCGCAGTGCCGCAGCTTCTGCGCATCTCCACAATGTCTCTATCGCGAGGGCGACGACTACGACAGTGAAGCGCAAGCGGGCCGGACGGCGGAAATTGAAGCGGTGAGGGCTAAGACTTGAACGCCAAGTGCGGCCGCCGGTCTTGTAGCATCTCCACGGTCCATTGATGCTGGCAGTCAACGCACGTCATCGTGACGATCACGACGCTTATGCGATTCGGGATCGTGCAAACAGGTGGGCGAGGCCGGTCTGCCCCTTACACGCCGGACACTGGCGCTCGAGGGCGTCTGTCATGGCCACCTGCGGCCGGATCTGCTTTGACAGCCGCAAAATCAATTTCAGCCACGTCTTTGCCGGGCAGAAGGTCGACGTCACCCAGGTCGGTGACCACGTCTGGCTCGTCACCTTCATGCACTACGACCTCGGCTACTTCGACGACGAGACGTGCAGACTCGAACCGATCGACAATCCCTTCGGTCCGAAAGTGTTACCTATGTCTTCGGAATGAACTGTCACCCATGTGTCCGGAATGGACCCTTAGATGCTGGCGCGCCCGGCAGGACTCGAACCTGCGACCCCCGGCTTAGAAGGCCGGTGCTCTATCCAACTGAGCTACGGGCGCGTGTCCTTCCATCGTATCGTGACCGGCTGCGCGAAGTGCTACCCTCTCGTTGCCGCCGGCGGGTCTGAAGACCCGCCGCTACGCGGTTCGATGGCAGATTCAGACGAGTCTGAAGACTCGCCGCTACGAACGTAAATGACAGATGCTCCCGCGCAGCAGGCGGTGTCGCTCCCAGCACCGCCACTTCGCGCCTTCATCTCGCATTACGCGGGCTTCCGCGCCGAGGGGCTGCGCCCCGAAACACATGCAGGACTGCCCTCGCGGCATGCGCATCTGATCATCAGCTTCGCCGAGCCGATTGAGCTGCTGCGGGCGCCAAACAACACGCAGCAGCCCGGACGCTTCACGGCCCTCGTCGGCGGACTGCACGAGACGCCGGCGCTCGTGCAGCAGACCGACCGCGTGCACCTGGTGCACGTCTTCTTCACGCCCCTCGGCGTCCGTGCGATTCTCGGCGTGCCGAACCTCGAGCTCGCGTCACGCGTGATCGAACTGTCCGACCTCTGGGGTGCGCGAGCCACTCAGCTCGTCGAACGCCTGGCGAACAGCAGCAGCTGGGAGACCCGTTTCGTGCTCCTGGACGCCGCGTTCTCACGCGCGCTGCGGCCGCACCGAGTATCAGCTCCCGCCGTGTGGGCGTGGCAGGAGCTCGCCAGACAATCTGGATCCGTATCGGTATCCTCGCTCGCACGTCACATTGGCTGGAGCCGTCCACATTTCACCGACCGCTTCCGCGCCGAGTTCGGACTCAGTCCCAAGACGGCGGCTCGCATCTTCCGCTTCGAGCACGCCTGCCGCGCGCTGAAGGCCGACCCACGACACCTCGCGGATGTTGCGCAGTCATCCGGGTACTATGACCAGGCACACATGACGCGCGAGTGGCAGGCACTGGCTGGCAGTTCACCCCGGCAATGGATCGTCCAGGAGCTGCCTTTTTTACAAGACTACGAGCTGCCGCTCGACGAAGATCAGGCGCATGACGCCCACACCTCAGATCTACCTGTCGTTCAACGGCGATTGTGAAGCCGCATTCCGCTTCTACGAGCAGCGCCTTGGTGCGACGAGAGGGGGCATGTTCCCCTACGCGAATTCGCCGATGGCTGGCATCGTTCCACCCGACTGGGGCACGAAGATCATGCATGGCTCCATCACGCTGGGCGGTATGACCGTCGCGGGCGCGGATCCGTTGCCCGAACAGTACGAGCGGCCGAAGGGCTTTCGGGTCTTTCTCGAGGCCGACGATCCCGCCGATGCCGAACGGCTGTTCAACGCGCTCGCCGAGAACGCGACAATCGAGATGCCGCTCCAGGAGACCTTCTGGAGTCTGCGTTTCGGCGTCCTGACGGATCAATTCGGCATTCCATGGACCATCAGCTGCGCGCAGGCGCCGACGCCTAGCTCGTAGCTGGTAGCCGGTAGCTTGTAGCTCCCGCCGGTAGCCCGTTGACGAAGGTCGAGTCGCGGCGCAAGATACGCGCGTCATGCATCACATGAGCGCGCGCGTCGCCGGTGTGCTGTGCGGTGCAGCGCTCGGTGTGACAGTTCTGTCGGCCCAGGACAACTGGCCGCGATTCCGTGGGACGGAAGGCGGGGTGGCGGCTGACCATCCTTCCTTGCCTGACGTCTGGGGTCCCTCGCAGAACATCGTGTGGACGCTCGACGTGCCGGGACGGTCATGGAGCTCTCCGGTGGTCTGGGGCGATCACGTCTTCATCACCACCGCCATCAACACGGTTGAAACAGAGACTCTGCTGCCGGTGGCCGCATATGTGTCGCGGTCAAACGGCGGAACGATGACGTTCATGGACGTCTCGAAGCCTGCTGCCGCTCACCGGTGGATCGTCTACGACGTCGACTTCAAGACGGGTCGGATTCGGTGGGAGCGCACCGTGCGCACCGGTGTGCCCGCCAAGTCGAGGCACTTGAAGAATAGCTACGCCGCGGAGACGCCGGTCACAGACGGTGAGCGCGTGTATGCCTACTTTGGTGACGTTGGCCTCTTCGCCTTCGACATGGAGGGCACGCCGCTCTGGTCGAAGCCCATGGATGCCTTCGAGATGCAGACCGGGTTCGGCCACGCGAAGTCTCCGGTCGTTGACGACAGGCACGTCTACATCGTCAACGACAATGAAGAGCAGTCGTTCATCGTCGCCTTCGACAAGCGGACCGGCAACCGGATCTGGCGCACCGATCGAAACGAGAAGAGCAACTGGACGACGCCGCTGGTGTGGAGGAACGAGCGCCGCACCGAGATCGTGACGGCGGCCACGGGTGGCGTCAGGTCCTACGACGTCAACGGTACGCTGCTCTGGGAGCTGACCGGGATGTCGACGTTCGCGGTGCCGAGTCCGATTACGGCGAACGGACTGCTCTACGTCATGTCCGGATACTCGGCAAGTCCGCTGCGGCCGGTCTACGCGATTCGCACCGGTGCAAGCGGCGACATCTCGCTCAAAGCGGACGAGACGAGCAACGCGTTCGTCGCGTGGGCGGACCGCACGCTCGGCACGTTCCACCCGTCACCGCTGGTGTATCGCGGCTGCCTCTACATCCTTCACGATCGAGGCTTTCTCACCTGCAGCGACGCCGCGACAGGCAAACCAATCTATGGGCGTCAACGTCTCAGCACCGACACGGCGACGTTCACGGCCTCGCCGTGGGCGTACAACGGCAAGGTGTTCGCGCTGAGTGAAGATGGCGACACGTATGTGATTCAGGCCGGTCCCGAGTTCAAGGTTCTGGGCAAGAACTCGCTCAACGAGATGGCGCTGGCGACGCCGGCCGTGGCGCGCGGCAGCATCATCGTTCGAACCGCGTCAAAGCTGTACCGGATCAGCAAGTCGAATTGACGGATCGATCCGGTCCGGCTAAAGCTGGACAGTACGACTGGTCCGGCTGAAGCCGGACACTACGACCGGTCCGGCTGAAGCCGGACGCTACGCACGCGACACATGGTTTCAACCACACTGTCCCTCAAAGGCCGCGTCGCGGTCATCATCGGCAACTGGCTCGAGTTCTACGACTTCCTCGTCTTCACCTTCTTCGCCGTGATGATCGGCGACGCGTTCTTCCCGGGCGAATCCGAGATCGGTCGCCTGCTCGGCGCGCTCGCCACGTTCGGCGCCGGCTTCATCACCAGACCGCTCGGCGCGGCGATCATCGGTGCCTATGCGGATCGGGTCGGACGACGCGCGGCATTGACGCTGACACTGATGCTGATGGCGTGTGGGTCGGCGGTCGTGGCGCTGACACCGCCGTATGCGCAGATCGGCCTGGCCGCACCCATCATCCTGCTCGCGGCGCGATTGATTCAGGGCTTCTCCGCCGGCGGCGAGGTCGGAGCGGCGACGACCTATCTCCTGGAGTCTGCGCCGCCCGAGAAGCGCGCCTCCGTCACAGCGTGGCAGGCCCACAGCCAGCAGCTCGCCATCTTCTTTGGCAGCCTGGCCGGGGTTGTGCTCGCCGCGGTGCTGACGAAGGAACAGCTGTACGCATGGGGATGGCGCATCCCGTTCCTGCTCGGCGCGCTCGTCGCGCCGGTGGCGCTCTATATCCGCCGCCAGCTTCCCGAGACGATCGCGGCGAATACCGCGCATCACTCGACGAAAGGCGTGCTCGCCGACCTCTTCCGCCATCACACCCGCACCATCATCCTGGGCATTTTCATCATCTGCGGCGGAACGGTTTCGACTTACGTGTTCACCTTCATGACGACGTACGCGATCACGACCTTGAAGCTGTCGGCCACCGTCGGCACAATGCTGACGCTGACCGGGGCGCTCGTCTCGATCATGGGGTTCGCGGTCGGCGCGTGGGCGGACCGATTCGGCCGCAAAGCCATGCTCGTGGCGGCACGAATCGTCTTCGTGCTGGTCCTCTACCCCGCTTACCGCATCCTGACCTCTCCAGACGCGACCGTCACGACCATCATTGCGATCAACGCGGTGCTGAACTTCGTCTTCGCAATCGGCATCGGGGCGATGTACGTCTACCTCTCTGAAGCGTTTCCACAACCGGTGCGATCGAGCGGTCTCGGGCTCGTCTACTCGCTGGGCGTGGCGATCTTCGGCGGCACGACACAATTCGTCGTCGCCTGGCTGATCGACTGGACGAAGGACCCGATGGTACCGGCGTGGTACCAGATCGCCGCGAACCTGGCAGCGATCGCCGGCGTCCTACTGCTTGCGCCACATCCGGAACCACGGCGCGACGGCGTGGCATCGGTCGCTGCCGAAGCGTGAGCACACCGAAAGGGCATGCGATGTTTCTCGTCTTCGAAGATCGGCGCTCGGATTCGCCGTACGTCGAGCGCGTCTGGCGCAGCCATAGCGAGCGCTCCGGCACCTTCGTCTCCGTGGCCGCGAGTCATCTCGAGATGGTCGTCTCACGCGTCCGCGGCAAGGTATTCCTCACGCTGCGCGGACCGGAAACACGGGCGACCGAAGCCGACTGTCCCGCCGATGGCGAGTGGGTGGGCATCCGCTTCACGCTGGGAACCTATCTGCCGAAACATCCGACCGGCAGGTTGATCGATCGACAGGACGAGCAGATGCCCGATCGCGGCGGACGGTTCTGGCTCGATGACGATACCTGGGAGTATCCAACGTTCGAGAACGCCGAGACATTCGTCCGTCGTCTCGTGTGGCAGGGAGTCATCGCGCACGACGGTGCAGTTGCCGCGACGATAGAGCGCAATCCCCTGCCAGTATCGCGTCGCACCGCGCAGCGTCACTTCCTCCGGGCCGCAGGCATCTCGTACGCCGGGTTTCGTCAGATCGAACGCGCCCGCTACGCGACGAACCTGTTGCGGAGCGGCGTCTCCATCCTCGACGCCGTTCACCAGGCCGGCTACTTCGATCAAGCGCATCTCACGCGATCGGTCAGATACTTCATCGGCCAAACGCCAGCAGGCATCGCTCGGGGCGACGAGCAATTGTCGTTTCTATACAAGACACCACAGCCTGGGACAGCTATGTTGACGCCATGCGACAGGTGTTCGCCTCATGACGACATCGCCACCATCGAAGACCATCTGGATCGGACGCGTTCTTAGCGCGCTCGCGATTCTTTTCCTGTTGTTCGACGCGGTCGTCAAGCTGCTGCAGCTCCCGGTCGCCATCGAGGGCACCACGCAGCTCGGGTATCCGGCCGGCGTCGTCTTCGGCATCGGCGTCATCGAGATCGTGTGTCTCGCGCTGTATACCGTCCCGCAGACATCAGTCATCGGGGCCATCCTGTTCACGGGGTATCTCGGCGGCGCGATTGCCACACACGTCCGCATTGGCAGCCCGCTCTTCACGCACGTGTTGTTTCCGATTTACGTGGCGGTGTTGATCTGGGGCGGGCTCTACGCGAGGGAGGATCGGCTGCGCTCACTGATACCCATTCGCCGATAGCGCGGCGAGGCAAGCGCGCCAGCCGCGACGCGGCAGGCGCGCCAGCCGCAAGGCGGCAGGCGACGCCGGAGCTCGATGGTTTACACTCACGAGCACTATGAGCACACGCTATCATCGCTCGGCCGTTCGCGTGATCGCTGCGTGGGTGACGATCGCCGTCCTTCCAGCGTCCAGTGTGGTCTCCGCGCAGGATGCGTGCACGGCGCTCGCGACCGTCTCGATTCCCGGCACATCGATCGTGTCGTCGAAGTCCGTTCCGGCCAGCGCGTCGACGAGCACTCCCGCGTTCTGTGAAGTGCAGGCGACTCTGTCGCCCGTCGCGGGCTCGAAGATCGGCGCGGTCTATCGACTGCCGGCCAACTGGAACGGCAAGATCCTCGGCATCGGCGGCGGCGGCTCCGCCGGAAACGTGACGCTCCAGGGCGCGGTCGCCGGCCTCGCGCGCGGCTATGCCGTGGTGCAGAACGATCTCGGTCATCCGGGAACGAGCGCGACGGACTGGTCGTTCGCGGTCAAGGCGCCGGGCCAGCCGAATACGGAAGCGATCATCGACTTCGGACATCGCGCCACACACACTGCCACCGTCGTCGGGAAGGATCTGGTCTCGCGCTTCTATCAGCGCCCGGCGCAACACAGTTACTGGCAGGGCTGCTCCACCGGCGGCCGACAGGGTCTTGCGGAGGTCCAGCGCTACCCGGGCGACTACGACGGCGTAATCGCGGGCGCGCCAGTGTATTCACCGCTCGTGTATTCGAATGCGATTCTGCGGGTTCAGGCCTTTCATGCCAAACCGGAGAGCAATCTGCTTCCGGCCCATGTGCCGGTGATTCAGAAAGCGGTGCTCGCGGCCTGCGACATGAAGGACGGCGTCGCTGACGGGATCCTCACCGATCCGCGCGCGTGCACGTGGGATCCCGCCGAACTGGCCTGTAAAGGCGCGGCATCGGCTGACTGCCTCACGCAAGCACAGGTCGAAACCGTCCGCCGTGCCTATGCCGGCGTGAAAACCAAAGACGGCCGATACGCGGCGATGCCGCTCATGCGCGGCGGCGAGAGCGACTGGGTGGCGCGCATGATCGGCACCGCGCAGGCACCGCGAGGGATCAACGCTGTACTCGGCGCCCCGTTTGCCTCCAACGTCGTCATGGCCAATCCGTCGTACGACATCATGACGTTCGATCCCGAACGCGACATGGCTAAGCTGAATAGCGGGCTCGCCGCCGAGCACGTGCATCAACAGAACCCCGACATCTCGAAGTTCGTCAGCGGCGGCGGCAAGCTGCTGCTCTGGCACGGGTTCAACGATCCCGGCCCAAGTCCGCTGTCGACGATCGAGTACTTCGAGGCGGTCAACGCCAAAACGCCGGCTGCCAAGGATGCCGTACGCCTCTTCCTCGCGCCAGGCGTGCTGCACTGCGGCGGCGGCGCCGGCCCGGATCGCTTCGACGCGCTGGCGGCGCTCGAGAACTGGGTCGAGAAAGGCACGCCGCCGGCGTCGATGCTGGCAACGAAGGCGAACCCGCCGCTGTCGCGGCCGCTCTGTCCGTATCCACAGCTGGCGCGCTACTCGGGCGCAGGGGATCCGAACGACGCCAAGAACTACGTGTGTGCGGCGCGCTGAGCGCGCGCGGCGCCTTCGACGAGCGACTTCAACTTCGCCCACGCAATCTGCGGGTGGCTGCGGCCACCGAAGCCACAGTCAGCACTCGCGATCACACGGTCGGGCCCGACCAGGTTGACGAAGCGCTCGATCCGCTGCGCGACGAGATCCGGGTGTTCGATGAGATCGGTCGAATGCGTGATCACGCCGGGCATGATGACCTTGTCCGGCGGCAGCGCGACGCGTTCCCAGATGCGCCACTCGTGTTCATGCCGTACGTTCGCGGCTTCGAAGGAATAGAACTTCGCCTTCACAGCGA
>Ga0075420_100001991_pt1 | contig 17577 bp, 6 predicted proteins | sample SoiMetdeltSBSDD4_FD_75296 | JGI IMG/M metagenome (GOLD analysis project Ga0075420, IMG submission 75296) | Bulk soil microbial communities from a Populus tree surrounding site in Tennessee, USA - Soil MetaG P. deltoides SBSDD4 | ecosystem: Environmental > Terrestrial > Soil > Tree plantation... | reverse complement strand
AGACCGCCGGCACCGTGGACGCCTTCAAGGTGGCCGTGGGGCTGATGATCACCGCGACGGTCATCATCCTTGTCGGCCTGAACATCAAGCACGAGGAGCTCTCGTCCGACGGCCAGCCCGCCGGCGGCGACGAGAAGGAGACCGACGAAGAGGAGTCGGCTCCGGCAGTCGTCTGAGACTCACCCCACTTGGGGCGCCCGCACTCCTAGGGTGCGGGCGCCTCGCCATGTCCGAGCTGTGCCCACGGATCTTGAGGGATTGCGGTAGCTATGGCGACCGCGATCCCTCAAGATCGGTCGGCACCCGCCGAGACTGTCAGGCGTGCTGCGTTTCGGCGGCATCCTGGAGGCCGAGCAGCTCGACTGCATCGGCCCGCATCTGCACCTTGCGGATCTTGCCCGTCACCGTCATCGGGAACTCGTCGACGACGTGGACGTACCGCGGGATCTTGTAGTGCGCGAGCTTGCCGTCGCAGTACGCGCGTAGCGTCTCGGCCGTCAACGGCTCGGCGCCGTCGCGCATCCGTACCCACGCCATGAGCTCCTCGCCATAACGCTCGTCGGGTACGCCGATCACCTGGGCGTCGAGGATGTCCGGATGCGTGTAGAGGAACTCCTCGATCTCACGCGGGTAGATGTTCTCGCCGCCGCGGATCACCATGTCCTTGATCCGGCCGGTGATGTTGACGTAGCCCTCGTCGTCCATGACCGCCAGGTCGCCGGTGTGCATCCAGCGAGCAGGGTCGATCGCCTCGGCCGTCTTGTCGGGCTGCTCCCAGTAGCCGAGCATCACCGAGTAGCCCCGCGTACACAGCTCACCCATCTCGCCCACCGGGACCGGCCGCCCGCTGGGACTCACCACCTTCACCTCGAGATGCGGATGCACCCGACCCACGGTCGATACCCGAAGCTCGACGGAGTCGTCGGCCCGGGTCTGCGTGGACACCGGCGACGTCTCGGTCATGCCGTAGCAGATCGTCACCTCGGACATGCCCATGCGCTCGATGACCTGCTTCATGACCTCGACCGGGCACGGCGACCCGGCCATGATCCCGGTACGTAGCGAGCCGAGGTCATGGCTCTCGAACCCCGGATCGACCAGCTCGGCGATGAACATGGTCGGCACGCCGTAGAGCGAAGTGCATCCCTCGGCCGCCACCGCCTCGAGCGTCGCCGCCGGGTCGAACGCGGGCGCCGGGATCACCATGCAGGCGCCATGACTCGTCGCCCCCAGGTTGCCCATCACCATGCCGAAGCAGTGATAGAACGGCACCGGAATGCAGACCCGATCGGCCTCGGTGTAGCCGCACAACTCCCCCACGAAGTAGCCGTTGTTGAGGATGTTGTGATGCGACAGCGTCGCGCCCTTGGGGAACCCGGTCGTGCCGGACGTGTACTGGATGTTGATCGGGTCGTCGGCCGACAGCGTCGTCTCGATCTCCGCAAGCACCGAGGCATCGCCTGCCCGACCGGCGTCGACGAGCGCCGTCCAGGTGTCCCGACCGATGAGGATGACGTCGCGCAGCGCCGGGCACTTCGGCCGGACCTCCTCGATCATCCCGGCGTAGTCCGACGTCTTGAACTCCGGAGTCGCCACGATCGTCTGGGCCCCGGCCTGCTTGAGCACGAACTCCAGCTCATGCACCCGGTACGCCGGGTTGATGTTGACCAGGATGGCGCCGAGCTTCGCCGTCGCGTACTGCACGAAGACCCACTCGGCACAGTTCGGCGCCCAGATGCCGACCCGGTCGCCGCGCGTGATGCCGAGGTCGCGAAGCCCCAGCGAGACCGCCTCGATCTCGGCAGCGAGCTCAGAGTAGGACCAGCGCCGGCCGCTCGCATGCTCGACGAGGGCGTCCCGATCGGGGTACGCGGCCACCGCCTGGTCGAAGTTGGCGCCGATCGTGTCGCCGAGCAGTGGGAGGTCGGAGACACCCGACGCATAGGAAAGTCGTGCCGTCATGGTCGCCTCACCGCCTCGGGTGGCCGCCGCCTAGGAGTTCCATCGTCACCGGGACCGGCGGGTCCGGCAAGGCAGCGCTGTCGCTGGGCGAGAAACGCCGCGTGGACTACTTCTCCTCCGACGGCTCCGGAGTCGCCTCGGCATGCTCCGTACCCTCCTGCCGATCGGCTTCGGTCCATGCCGCGGCGCCACGCCCCGAGCCGTACCCATGCGCCCGGATCTCGCTCCGCAGCTGCAGGATGTTCTCGCGGAGCACGTCGGAGATCAGCTCCTCGGTACGCGGGTCCCTCAGCACTTCGTAGATGACCCGCATCGTCGTCTCGCTCACCGTGTCGACCACCCGATCGTGGAACGGCATCCATGTGATGCGCCCGGTGAGCGGGTCGTCCTTGAGCGTCTCGCGCACCATCGCCTTGATCTCGTCCTCGTTCTCGTGCAGCGCGGCCGCGAGATTCTCGGTGTATCGCCCGGCCTGCAACACTGCGGCGACCTCCTCGAGCACCGCAACGGTGATCGGGAACCGGAACGTGTCGACGACGGTGATCACGATCCGGCTCGTAAGCGCTGCCGTCACCCGCTCGCCGACGAGGCGGTCGGCAGCGCGGCCCACGCGAGCCAGGATGACAATGCCCCAGAGCGCCCACGTCCAGTTGCTGTCTACGAGCGCCGGGTACGCCGCCGGGATCATGCTGATCAGGTCGTACCAGTTGCGCCACAAGTACGACACCTGCCAGCCGGCGTGCCGCCATGAAGCGAGGAACTCCGACAGGAACACGATGCAGATGCCGAGGTCGATCCAGAAGACAGTCCGCTGCTGACGGCCGTCGAGATCGGCCACCGCCGAGTAAATGAGCAGCCCCACCGACAGCACGGCCAGAGCGGCAATGACCAGGTCACCGATGCGCCGTCGGCGAAGACTCTCGACCTCCATGGCACCAGCATGTCGTGTGACACCGTCGACGAGCGGCACAAAACACCCGTACGCCGCGTGTCTCGTCGGTGGGGCGTGGCAGTCTGGTCATCATGTGCCGCAACATTCGGACCCTCCACAACTTCGCGCCGCCGGCGACCGAGGACGAGATTCATGCCGCCGCCAGGCAGTACGTCCGCAAGGTCAGCGGCATGACCAAGCCGTCATCGGCGAACCAGGAAGCGTTCGACGAGGCGATCGAGGCAATTGCCGCGACCACGTCCGCGCTGCTGGAGACCCTGGTGACCAAGGCAGTGCCGCGCGACCGCGAGATCGAGGCCGCGAAGGCCCGCGCCAGGGCGGCGAAGCGCTACGCGTCCTAGTTGGTCCGGTCGTCCGGTTGCCGAGTTGGTCGGCTCGGCGGGCGTGCCGCCGTTAGGCCAAGGCCGATAGCCTGTGGCCGCCCATCCCCGCCCCCGTAGCTCAGGGGATAGAGCAACGGTTTCCTAAACCGTGTGTCGCAGGTTCGAATCCTGCCGGGGGCACTCTCTGCTTCCTCCCAAGTACTGATTGAAAACGCGAGCCGCTACTCATTGCTCCAACGATCGACCGAGCTGCTGGAGTGTGTGAGGTTCGGGGACCTTCGGCCCTTCACGTGCGTCATCCCGCACGACAAGCCTTGAAGGTAGGACTTGTCAGGAGCCTCAGGTCGGGAGGCGGAACATGTCGCACGGCTACGACATCTTCCGGGGAGCCGCCGATAGGGCGACCGGCCGATCATCTTGTCCCGAGACAGCTGCAGCACATCCGCGCACGTCGGGACAAGGCTAGAGCGTGGCTACCTCGTCCGAGGATGACCGCGCTCCTGCCGAAGCCGATCCCGATGCCATCCGACCCCTGCCCGTGGTCAGCAGTGGGCTGGGAGATTACGCGGTACGACGCGAGGTCGCCGAGCTGATCGAGGCACGCGGCGAAGTCAGCGAAGAGTGTCTCCGCATGCTCAAGATCATTCAGGGCCGCTGCCCTGGTTTGCTCCCCGACGCCCCGCTCGATCCTGGAGGTGTCGGACCGGAGATTCCGCTCGATCCGAAGCAGGTGCTGATCCTCGGCACGACGGCAGCTCGGCAGGCGGCGGGGCTGGCGTCCGGCAGCGATGCTGACAGCGTCGTCTGGCGGGTGGCGGACAACGAGCTGATGGTGCTGGTGTCCCGGGTCCGCCTCGACGTGGGGGACGGGATGGTGACGGTCACGGTGCCGGTGCATTGCGACCAGGCGCCGGAGGCGGAGGTCATGGTCCCGTTCGCGGTGGGCAGCGACAAGAGCCCGGCCGGACTGCTGGTGGCGACCGAGACCAGTCCCCGAGGCCCGGCGGCGATCGTCGATCTGTGGGGCGAGGCGCTCACCGCGTTCGCTTGGCAGATCCTCGTGACCATGGTGACCGAGCTCGCGCGCGGAAGTGGTTCGGACACCGATGGCGCGCCGCTCATCCCGGCCGGCCTCACCGGCTCACCCGAGGGCCTGCGCGTACTGACGATGGCGCGCCACACGTTCGACCGGGCGGTCTCATGACGTCCCGGACCGACGCATGACCCTGACCGGCACCGATCTCGGTGCCGTCAGTGATCTGGCCGAGGCACTCGGACTGGTCGACAGCGGCGGTACGTTCCAAGACTCTTGGCTCAGCAACCCCGGTGACCATCTGGCGACGGTGCTGTCCGACGACGCACAACGCGGCGCGCTGCTGCGGTTCGTGGACGAGGCGCTCGGTGGCGGCGAGCAGAGTACGGATGCGGCCGGGCTGGTCTGGCTTCCCATCGTGGAGTCCCGCAAGCCGAAGCTGACCCTCTATGCCGTCATCGACCAGCAGCCGAACTACGTCGGGATCGGCGTCGGCGCGACGTTCGTCAGCGACTCCGAGCCATCGGCGTCGGTCACCGCGCACGTCCCGGTGTTCCAGGCGAACCGCGGATCGTCCTCGGTGACGACGCCCATCTTGCTCGGCCAGCCGGGAGGGCGGGTCTCGGTCTCGGCCGAGATCACGGTCGATACAGAGCCGGCCGTACCGGGCGAGGCCCACCTTGGCAGCGTGACGGTCGGGCTGAGGGTGCCTACGGCCACGAACGACGGCAACCCGGAGATCTCGATCGAGCTGCGTCAGCTCCAGCTTCCCGGGGCTACGGCTCCGAGCGACCTGGTGTTGTCGCTCGACAGCCTCGATGACCTGCAGGACTCGGCGATCGAGCTGATCCTCGGGCTGGTCAAAGCCCAGGCCGATGCGCTGACCGACGGCCCGCTGGAGGCGCTTGCGCGGATGCTCGGCCTTCGGGCCGGCTCGGGCATACCCGAGTTCCCCGTTCAGCAGCTCGCTGATCAGGGAGTCGATGCCCTGGCGACCTGGTTCGAAGGTGTCGTCGCCGACGACACCAGCCGAGGTGCCTGGCTGGAAGCTCTCGCCGACCTGGCCGGTGAGGAAGCCCTCGTCGACGACGGCCAGCTCCGCGTCGAGCTCGACCCGGATGCCGTGCTACGGCTCGGACTTTCGGTGACGCCGGGCGCCAGCGGCCAGCCGATCCTCACCCCCACGGTGTCGCTGTCGGTCGCGCCGAGTGACGACATCCGGCTACGCGCCGAGGCGGACCTTTTCACCCTCGATCTGGGGACCGGCAGTGCGACGGCGCTACCGCGGCTGTCGGTGCAGTTGGTCGCCGGTCGCAGGGAGGCCTCGACCGATCCCGAGCCGGGCGGCACCGACCTGTTGACGACCGACCCCACGTGTCGTGCCATGCGGCTGGGATTCGCCCTCGACCCGCAGCGGCGACCGACCGTGGTGCTCGCGGCCGACGGCGTCGACATCGGAGAGCACCACTACGACACCCTGGATCTCACCAACCCCGACGCGCTCACCGAGATCGCCGGCGATGCGCTCGAGGTGATCGCCGGCGACATCTTCGACCAGCTCGGCGGCGTGGTCGATGCGGTACGCACGCTCGTCGGCCTGTCCCCGCCAGCCGGATTCCCGACGCTCGAGCCGGTCTCGATCGCGCAGTTGTTGCAGAACCCGTTGGAGGCGGTCCGGGTCTACTGGGACGGGCTGGTTCGCGATCACGCCGACGCCGTTCCGGCGACGCTGCAGCCCCTGCGGGACCTGATCAGTGCGGCGTCCGAGTCCACGGTCGACGTCAGCGGGGACGGGCTTCCGGAGTCACCATGGACGGTCCCCCTGGTGGGACCGGTGTCCCTGGAGGTCTACCGCGACGGCGACCTCCTGCAGGTGGCCGTTGCCGCGTCGTACGTGGTCGATACGCTCGGTCAAGGTTGTACGGCCGTCACGTCGTCGGTCCGGATCGGTCTGATCGCGGTCGACCTCGCCAACCGCCATGCGGAGTTCTGCGCCAAGGTCGAGGCACGTCTGTTCGCCACGGCGGCCGGCAAGGACTATGCGCGATTCCAGATCGGCGACGTCGACGTACGGGCCGAGCACGTCGGATTGTCGGCGAGCTGGCAGCCGGCCGGCGGTCTCGCAGTCGACGTGCTCACGCCCAACCTGTCCGTGGCGATCGCCGACGACCCGAACGCGACCCGGGTGCCGCTCACCCTGCCCGTCATCGCCGCCGACGCTTCGGTGAGCCTCCCGCCGGAGGGCTGGGACTCCGTCGAGGCGCTGGCCGCGTTGCTCGCCCGCTCGTCCGATGTCGCGTGGATCGGCCAGCTGGTCGACGCGCTCGGCTGGACGTTCGACCAGACACCGGCCGCGCAGCACCTTCGACTGGCCGACCTGGTGTCCGATCCGATCGCCGCGATCAGAGCCTGGCTCACGGCGCTCGTCATGGACGGCCGAGACGGTCTCATCCTCGCCCTGGATCCGATTGCTCGCGTGCTCGGTGGTTCGCCGACCAGCTTCGGTGCGGTGCTCGGCTCCGGGCGACCCGACGACCCGTATCTGGTGGGGCTCGGCGACGACCTCCCGGCGGTGCCCCAACTCGCGGTATGGCTGCTGCCCGACGGACCCAGCCGGGTCCCGTCGGCTGCCGGTCCCGTGTTGCGCGCCTGGCGTCCGGGCAATCCGGGCCTCGACGCCGGCACCCTGCGTCAAGCACTCGACGACGAGGCGACCATGGCCACCGAGATCGCCGACCTCGTCAGCGGTCGCCCGGACATCGCAGCCGGGCTCGAGGCGCTTGCCGTGCGGTGGCTGGGCACGGACGGGCGCATCGTGGCGCCGACCGGCGACGTGCCTGAAGTCAGCATTCACCGCGTCGACGACGTGTCGACCGCCGGACTCGCCGACTCGCTCGATCTGGAAACCGTCCTCGGGCACGCACCAGCCGACACCGTGGCCCACATCGTCGTCGCTCGGCCGAGTGCCGACCTCAGCGCGATCCGACCTGATATCCCGGCCGAGCGTCGGGTCGATCTTCGGGCGGCTGGCCTGGACCCGGCAGCCTTCGCCATCCCGGCGGGCGCGGGTACGGCGACCGGTGACTGGCTCGTCGTGCTGGGCGGACCGGCGGACTGCGTGCTCGCGACCGGCGATCCGGACGGCGTGACCGGCCAGGCGACCCGGTTGCGGCGCTTCCTCGATGCCTTCGAACCCGCGGAGCTCACGGTCGTCGCGTCGGCCGAGGCTGGGCATGCAGTACTGAAGGCGCTGGCAGATCAGCGGGCGCCGACGGCAGCGCACGTCGTGACGCTCGGCACGGCATGGAGTCCGGTGGCGTTCACGATCATCGACGACCAGCCGGCCGCCGACGCGCTGCGCCTGCTCCACTGGCTGCTCCCAGGGGTCGACGAGGACGAGCCCGACGACCCCGACCTCGCGCTGGCTCGAGGCCTCGTCGACGGCCTGTACGCCATGACCAGCGACGACGATCCCGGCCGCGAGCTTCGCCCACCTGCCTCGGGCGTCGCGACTCCGACCGGCGTCGAGGTCCACGCCATGTTCGGCGTCGCCGGGGGCGAGGCGATCTCCCGCGCGGTCACGGCGGTCGTGGCAGCGGGTCTCTCGACCCGAGCCCAGAGCCGGACCGCCGCGGTGACAGAAGCACCAAGCGGGGCACGAGGTGGTGTACGCCTGCAACTGCCGGCGACCGGCACCGGGATCACCGTCGGCGGGCATCTGACGCTCGAGCTGGTCGGTGCCGACCTTGCCGAGGACGGCGTCGGAATCGACTTCACCCAGGCCACGGTGCTGCGCGCGCGGCTCGAGATCCGGCGCGACGGCGGGTGGCTGGTCGGGGGGCCCGACCCGGGCCGCAGCCCAGGTCCGCGGGCGGGACACGACGTGCGCTGGGTCAGCGCCGACGTCGTGGTGCCGATCAGCGGCGATGCGCCGGCCTCCGCCAAGCTGGTCCTGCACGAGGCGAGCGTCTTCGGTCTGGAGCGCGAGCGCTGGGTGGTCAGCGCCGACCAGGCGGCCGCGGTCGTGGCCGGGCTGCCGGACACCATCGCGGACGCCGTGACCCCGGTGCTGCCGGAAGTACGCGCCCTGCTGTCCGACATCGCGAGCGAGCTGGCCGCCGCCGCGAACGAGGCGGAGAGTACGGCGGTCGCAGCGCTCGTTCGGATGCTGATCACCCTCGACGTCTTCGCGCCGGAGGGCGGAGCGGTCCCGGATGGGACCGACCATCTCCTGTTCGACCCGGCCGAACATGTCGCAGCGGCGATCGCCGACACCGCCCGCCGTACAGAGCTCGACGCGGCGATCACGATCCTGCTGTCCAACCTGCTCGCGGCCGAAGGCGGAAGCGGCGTCGACTTCGACCTCGACCTCGAGGCCCGCTCGATCGCATTGCGCCTGGACGGGAGCCCGGGTGACGTCGGGATGCTCCCCTGGAGTCTGCAAGCGGAACTCAGCGCCACCGCCGCACCGGTGGTCACCGTCACAGTCGGATCTCCAGGACTCACCCCGGCCGGCGGTGCCGAGCTGTCGTTGTCGTACGCCGAGCAGACCGGCCTCGGCGCCTCGCTCGACTGGCATCGCGCCGGCGTAGCGCCACCTGTGCACGTCGGGCTCTGGCCCGAGCCGGACATCGACGCCCTGCTTCGAGGGCTCGCGGTCCTGATGCCGAGCGAGATCGGCCGACTTGGCCTGGACTATCTGCGCGGGCTCGACCCATCGGTCACTCCGATCGTCGACGCGGCGCTGGACGCCATCGGCCTGTTGGGGGCCGCCGACGTCGACGGCGCTCGCAAGGTCCTGTCCCCTGCCGGCCTGATCACCGATCCGGTCGGCTGGTTCTCCCACCCCGACGCCTTCGGCGGCTCTGGAGCCTTCGATGCGTCGAAGGTGGTCGCCTTCCTGGAGGCCATGAAGCCGATCCTGGGCATCCCCGACGACGCCGACGATCTGAATGCCCACGGCAGGTGGAAGCTGAGCGACGACGTCTACATCAGTGCGAGCAGCCGCGACGGTCAGCTGGCGCTCACGGTCGACGTCGACAGCGGAGGTCTCGAGCCGATCCCGACCGCGGCCGGCAGGCTCAGCCTCCAGGTGACAGCCGGCCTGCTGATACCGCTCGGCGCCGCGCCGGTCCCGACGATCGACATCGCGGTCGGCCTCGACGACGAAAGCCAGGGTGTGCCTGGCACCCGAGCGCTGCACGTGAGTCTGGACGGCGGCGCGCTGAGGGTCTTCGTACGGCCGGGGACCGGTGCGGATATCGCCCTCTACCCCGACCCACCGGGACTCGGATCGCTGGCTGCCAACGCCGAGCTGGCATTGCCGTACATCTTGAAGGCGTTGGCCGACCTGGCCCCGGAGACGGACTTCCGTGGCGACGTCGGACGGGCCGTCGCCGCGGTCGGCGACCTGCTGGCCCTGCGTGACAACGGCAATTTCTCAGGAGAGCGGCTGACCGCGTGGGCCCAGGACCCGGTCGCCAGTCTTCGAGCCGCCTTGCTGGCGCCCAGCGACGCCGCGCTGGAAGCTGTACAAGACGCACTCAATCCTTTGCTTGATGCGATGGGCAGCGTCGAGGTCGACCTCGAGGCGCGGGCGCTGTCGATCACGGTGGGTGGCGTGAGCCTGTCGTGGCTGCCCAACCCACTGGCGATCACGATTGCCGCGGAGGCCGACCTGCCCGGCGTCGAACATGCCCGTGTGTCGATCACGCTGAACGACGCCGGCGTCCAGGCGCTGGCCGCCGAGATCGGTCCAGCCGCCATCGACGCGGGCGGCACGACGCTGCGGCCCTTCATCGGAGTCGTCGTCGGCAACGCACCGGCCGGCGGCCGCCGCATCGAGCTTGGGTTGGCCGCCGGGATCGAAGTCGACGCGACGTCGGTGGCAGCACGCTGGTACCTCGACGGTCTCGGTGCCGACGCCTTCGCCCTCGTCGACGAGCTCGATCGCACCGCGCCCGAGCGCGTCGCAGCCGCCTTGATCGGGCTGCTCGTCGATCTGGTCGCCGGGTTCGTACTCACGACGGACGCGGTCGTGGATGCGCTCGGGAAGGACGTCGGAAGCAGTACGGTGCGCGATGTACTCACCGGTCCGGTGCTGGACGCCGACGACGAGACCCAGCTCGACCAAGGGCTGTTCGATCTCGACGGGCTCCTCGACCGCCTGTTCGCGCTCGCGGCCAACCTGGCCGCGGCGCAGCCGAGTGTGCGGATCCAGGAGGTGCTCCGGATCGGACTCACCGGCGCGGGCGGACGGGCCGGGGTGACGATCGGCGTGGACGGCCGGGCCAAGCTCGGCGGGGACGACGTCGTGATCTGGCTCGAGGCCGACACGAGATGGGTGCAACGACCCGACGGTGAGACGCCGGCCGAAGGCCTGTCGCTGTTCCTGCTCGACACGTCCGGGCCGAAGCCGGAGGTGGACACGGGGCTCGAGATCGGCGGGCTGGGACTTCGGGTCGGGCGCGAGGACGCACCGCTGCTCGACATGGCCGTCACCCTGGGCTCGGTCGCGGTGCACGGCTACGGACACATCGGAGCCGGTGACTCCGGCGCCGGCATACAGGTGCAGCTGAGCGACTTGGCGGTCGGGATCGGCGGCGCCGGTAACGGCAGCAACCAGGTCGCCGAGGGCATCGTGAAGGACGCCGGAACCGGGTCCAACAAGCTCGCGCCGTCGTTCAGCCCGGCCCTCGCAGTGCAAAAGCATGGATCGGGCCCGGTCCTGGTGTCGTTGAGCGCCGGCGACCCGCCCGGTCCCTGGTGGCTCTCGATCCAGAAGGGCTTCGGCCCGGTCTACATCGAGCAGGTCGGCTTCGGTGTCACCGTCGAACAGCAGCAACTCCAGCGCATCAGCCTGCTGCTCGACGGGCGGGTGTCGATCTTCGGGCTGACCGCGGCCGTGGACGATCTCCAGCTCTTCTACTCGGTGACCGGCGGCGGGTCGTTCGCCGATCCGAGCAGCTGGGGCGTCGACGTGGCCGGGTTCACCTTCGGCGCCGACATCGCCGGGCTCACCCTCGAGGGCGGTCTCCGCAAGTTCACCGAGGGCGCGAACGTCGAGTTCGTGGGCATGCTGGTGGGTCGATTCGCCGCGTACGGGCTCTCGGTCTACGGCGGGTACGGCACCGGGGTCGGGCCGGACGGGCAGACGTACTCGTCGTTCTTCGCCTTTGGCGCCGTCAACGGCCCGATCGGCGGCCCGCCCGCGTTCTTCCTGACCGGGATCGGTGGCGGCCTCGGCATCAACCGGGCGCTGAAGATCCCGACCGACCTGTCGCGCTTCGGCGACTTCGTCTTCATCAAGGCACTCGATCCGGGCGCGAAGCCGTCGGGCGACCCGATGGACCAGCTCGTCCAGGTGCGCAACGCGTTCCCGATGCAACAGGGCGAGTTCTGGTTCGCCGCCGGGATCAGCTTCACCTGCTTCTCGCTGGTCGACGGCATCGCGGTCATCTCGGTCGCCGTCGGCGACGGGCTGGAGGTCGCGTTGCTCGGCCTCGCCCGGGTCGCGCTGCCCCGACCGCAGGTGGCGCTGGTCAGCATCGAGCTGGGTCTGGTCGTGCGCTTCTCGACCAAGGAGGGCGTGCTCTGGATCCAGGCCCAGCTGACCGACAACTCCTGGCTGCTGGACGAGTCGGTACGTCTGACCGGCGGCTTCGCGTTCGTCACTTGGTACAAGGGCCAGTACGCCGGGCAGTTCGTGCTCACCATGGGCGGCTACCACCCGAGCTTCCACCGCGACGGCTACCCGGAGGTCCCGCGGCTCGGGTTCCGCTGGTCGCTGGGCAGCTCGATCTGCATCAAGGGTGAGAACTACTTCGCGCTGACCTCCGAAGCCATGATGGTCGGCGGCCGATTGGAGGCGTCGGCGGAGTTCGGTGCGGCGTGGGCCCACATCGTGTTCGGCGCCGACGGCATCGTCTACTTCGATCCGTTCCGGTTCGAGCTCGACGTCTATGCGCGGATCTCCGCGGGCGTGACGATCGACGTCTGGATCGGCGAGATCACCATCTCGATCTCGATCGGCGCGGACCTGCATCTCGAAGGTCCCAAGTTCCACGGGCGCGCGAAGTTCAGCGTCGGACCGGTCGGCATCACGGTGCCGTTCGGCGACGCCGACCAGAACCAGAAGGTGTTCCTGGAGTGGTCCCAGTTCGTCGCGAAGTACTTGGAGGAGGCGCCGGGCGGACAGGCTCGCGCCATCTCGGCGATCACCGGCCGCGGCACCCGCGCACCCGGAGCGACCGGCGGCACCCAGGAGAACACCGCCGACGGATCGGCCGGCAACCCCTTCGTCGTGTACGCGGAGTTCGAGGTGGTCGTCACGACCACCGTGCCGACCGCGACGCTCGTCGTGGGCCCGACGCAGATCGGCCACGGCGGCGCCGTCATCGGGGTCGCACCGATGAACGTCCCGAACGCGAACTCGCGTCTCATCCTCAGTCTGGTCGACCCGGTCGGGCTGCCCGGCGTCGAACAGATCGGCCGGCTCGGGCTTGCGGCCAGCACAGGCGGCGGCTTCCCGGCCGGTGTGTGGGGCCCACCGCAGCCGGATGACGATCGCAAGATCCCGTCGGGCGACGTGATCCGGGCGATCGACGGCGCCACGCTGAGTGCGACCGCGTCTCTCCAGAACACACTGGCGACCCCGGTCAACTACTTCCAGGTCGAGACCGGCGATCGCAAGCCACTGCCGTTCGTGTCCGAGCGCGAGCAGCGGGCGCAGTTCATCTCCGATGCAGCCCAGCTACACGACATCGTGACCGCGGTGCCGGACGGCGAGGAGTTGGCGACCGCCAAGCATTGGATGAGCGACGCGGGCATGGGCAACCTGGCGGCAGCGGCATTCATCAGCGACCGGGCCTCGCCGCCGATGCTCGGCTCACTGAGCGAGGGCTTCCTTACCGAGCTGGCCGACCAGGTGTCCACCGGGGTCGTCACCGAGACTCCACCGGCGCCGCCCGACCGCAGCGTCCATCCCCCTACAGCCATTGGTGTTCTGATGGCCGAGCTGGCCGCGCCGTCGATGCCCGGGCGGCAGACGACCGTCAGCCAGGCGCCCGACATCGTACGGGCGACGCCGCCCGACCTCGGCTCGATCCGGGCGCTCACCGATCTGGCGGTGCCGCTGCAGCTGGTCCGGCAGAGCGTCTCGGCGGCTCCCGAGGGCAAGACGGCCGTGGCTGTGAACGCCATGCCGCTGACGAGGGCGGCTCGCGGCTCCGTCGGACAGGTGTCCGGACGGCTGGCGGCCGGTGACTCGCTCGACCGACTCGCCGGCATGACCAAGGCATTGGGTGCGGGCGATGCCGGCCGACCGGAGCCGACGGCGGAGGCGTCGGCCGGCGCGACGGTGCTTCGGCCCGGCGAGATCGCCGTACTCCAGCTGCCGAACGCGGGCTTCGACACCGACGCCGACGCCCCACGGCCGAGCCTCGCGTTCGATGGTGGTCCCGGCCGCCTCGTCGCGTTGACCCATGGCGGCGACGTGCTGGCCGACGCGGCGGGCTCGGCCAAGGGGAACAGCGTCGGCATCGGCACCGAGCGATTGGTTGCGCTCGGTGGCGCGCCGACCGAGGGGGTCGCCGGCTGGCACGCCGGGCAGCAGCTGGCCTATGTCGGCTGGTCGAGCGCCGTCGTACCCGGCGCGACCGTGCACGCCGAGGGAGCGGTCGTCACGCGTACCCGAGATCGGTTCCGCACCGGCTGGGTCCCGGGAGCCGAGCTGGTGGACGGAGCCGCGCTGGTCACGACCCGGTTCGACGCTCCCGTCACCGCGGTGGCGATCCTGGTCGACGACCCGCTCGGCACCGACGCGGCCCGAGGGCTGGTCTTCGGGCTGGAGGGAGCGGATCGCCCGACCGATGCCGACGGCACTCCCCGACCGCCGTCGGTCGTGGCGCTCGGCAACCGCAGCGCGCTGGTGTACGCGATCGTTCCGAGTGTCGCCAACCGGATCCCGCCTCCGATCCGGGTCCAGGTCGCGTCTCAGCCGGGCTGGCACCTGGCCGGTGTGCTCGGACTGGTGGGAGGCGAGCCGGGTGCGGCCGGTGCCGACGCGGCAGTCGGCGAGCTGGTCCAGCGGCTGACGACACATGGCCTCGACGGCGTTGTTCGGCCGTTGGTCGCCGCCACCGATCCCGACCCGGCGATGCGCACCGGCCCGAGCGGGCTCACGACGCTGCGCTGGATACCTGCGGACCAGCGCGAACTCGATGACCTTGACAGACCGAGGAGTCACCAGCCATGACCACTCCGACTCGTGGCCAGTTCACGCTGCATGCAAGAGCGCAGGCGCCGCTCAAGGCCGGCGACTATGTGCTGGCAGGGCGGCAGGAGCTCACCGGCGGGGACGTCGCGCCCTTCGACGGCCACCTCCGGGTCAGCTCGCCGCGCTACGTGATGCCGCCGGACCAGATCCTGTCGACCTTCCCTCCGGCCAACGCCGAAGGCTCCTTCGAGGAGCGGCTCCCCCAGATCGTGCTCAAGCGCCGTACGTTGCCGTGGGATCGGCGACCGGGCGCCGGCGAGCCGGACGAGATGCCGTGGCTCGCGCTGGTCGTGATCGCCGAGGGTGAGGGACAGCTGTCCGGCGAGGTACCCGTCGCGGAGTGCGTCACGCCCGGTGAGGTGCTCGTCGGTGAGGTCGACAGTCCGACCAGCTGCTATCTCGCGGTCTCGCAGACGGTCGTCAACGCGGTGTTCCCGACCAAGCAGGACGTGCCGCTCCTGGCCCATGTCCGCCAGGTCGACCCCAGCGATACCGAGCTCTCCCTCGGCGATGACGACGGCTTCCTGGCAGTCGTGATGGCCAACCGGCTGCCGCAGTACCACCGTTCGACCGGACCGGACGACGGCGACCGGCCGGTGCGCTATCTGGCCTGCCTGATCAATCTCGAGCAGCAACTCGACGTCCTTCCGCAGCCGGCGCCGACCCACGACCGCTTCGTCCTCACCGCCGATGTCGCGGTGATGAACCTCGCCACCATGGCGGTGACGACCGACCCCGACCACTACGTGATGGGCGGGCAGGCGGCGTTCGACACCCCGGTGCTGGGAGCGATCAGGGCGGTGGAGGGAGGCGGCGCATCCGCGCTGACGGAGGGCGCGCAGCTCGACGACGCCGACCCGCAGCGGGCGGCCGCCCCCATGTCCGAGGCTGCCGCGTCCGCCGCTGCTCGCCCACTGAGTGCATCGGCGACCTCGAAGACGGCGAGTGCCGCCGACTGGCAGGCCGTGCCGAAGCAGGTCGCCGAGGTCGCGGTCAGTGCGTCGGCGACCGAGGTGGGCCGACTCGTACGCGACACGATGAAGCTCAATTTCCGGTACGACGTCGAGCGGATCGTCAAGGACGAGCCGACGTATCGATTCCCGGTGCTCGCGCACTGGAGCTTCACGGCGACCGACGCCGGCTCGTTCGAGACCCTGATGGCCGGCCTGAACGTCGGACTGCTGGGCACCGCGCCACCGCCCACCCCCGATCCGCCGGCGGGCGCTCCGCCGGAGACCGGCAGCACGCGTCCGGCCGCCGAGCTGACCGACACCGGTCACGTCGGCCTCCCTCATCAGACCCGTCGGGGTGAGGCGCGACGAGCCTGGTACCGGGGGCCGCTGACCCCCCGACCGGCCGGCGTCGACCCCGATCATCCCGAGGTACGGCTGCCGCTGGCCCACTCGAGTGACCAGCTCCGCCGGGTCACTCCGGACGGGCGCGAGGACCTGAGCCTTGCGGGCGCGTTCGAGATCGGACGATTGCTCGCGCTCGCCCAGCCGTCGATCGTCTCGGCACAGTTGCGCTGGCGCAAGGAGCAGTTCGGCGCTGCCCGCGCGAAGGCCTTCGTCCAGGCGGCCATGAAGGGCATGGAGAAGTTCGGCCTGTCGATCGGCAAGAGCGACCAGGCCAGCGGGCTCGGTTGGCTGCTCGGCCGCGGCATCGTCGAGGCCGCGGCCGCCGACCCGGCCGGTGTGCTGGCGCCGACTCGGCCGCTCGCCGACGGCGGCCGACGCATCGAGGTCGACGGCGATCTCGACGAGGTGGTCGCTCGCGGCTTCGGGATCGACCTCGACGCGGTCCGTCGGACGACCGACGGGGTTGGGCTGCTGGCCGCTTTGCACGAGACAGCAGCCCCGGTGATCTCCGACGACCGGGTCCCGTTCGACGACGAGGCGGCCGCGAAGTTGCGACAGGGGCTCGCGACAACGGTCGGCCGACTCGCAGACCAAGCCGTCGGGGGGCGTCGCGATCCGGGCCCGGTGGGTCCGAGGCCTGACGGACACCTGCCAGACGTACACCCGCCGCACGGGCCCGTACGCGACGGCGACCGCGCCACCGACCGACCCGAGGCCGACGTGCAGACCGGCCCGGATCGACTCGACGAGCTGATCAGCCAAGCCGTACAGGACGTCCAGCGGCGTACAGGGGAGCGGCCCGACGGGGGTGACGACCAGTGAAGGGCTACGCGATGATCGCGGCCGAGGCGGTCGGCATGATCCGCCAGTCCGTGCTCGACATCGTGCCGACGCCGGCCGACACCGACGACGACTTCGGCGACCGGGTCGTTCCGTTCGAGATCCGGCAGTGGATGGCGCGCCTGCGGCTGCTCGAGGCGGTGCCGTTCGCCTACCTCGCCGCCGACTCCGAACTGCTGCCGCGCGAGTCGATCCGGTTCTTCTATCTGGACCGGGCCTGGACCGATGCCCTGATCCAAGGCGCGATGAGCGTCGGGACGGTGAACTCTTCGGATCGGGCCGAGCTCGCGAAGATCTACGAGGAGGCGCGGGACGAGATCGACGAGGAGGAGCGGCGGGTCCGCCTCGCCGGCGGGGAGGACGTACAGCAGGGCCCGGCGGGCACCGTGTCCGGGTTCCTGCTCCGGTCTCGCGCGGTGTCGGGCTGGCCCGGCCTCCACGTCCGCGCGTACTCCGTCGAGCTGCAGACTCGTGACGACGAGATCATCCCCGAGTCCGATCCGCGACGGCTCAAGGTGCTGCGGATGGAGCGGCTGGCGCCGGCCGTGCTCCTGGTGCTGTTCGACGGTGAACCCGCCGTGGTGCACATCGAGGAGCCTCGACAGGGCGTGCAGTTCGGTGTCCGGCTCAAGACCAGCGGCGAGGGGTCGAACTCCTTCCAGGCTTGGGTTCCGGGGCGCGACGCGAACACATCGGAGGACGTGGATGGAGTCGAGGTACCCGTGCCGTTCCGCGCCGGGAGCCCTGGTGTTGTCGACCTGCCCGCGCTGGTGAAGAGCTTCGTCGACAAGGACAGTCAGCTCCACGTCGGAACCGAGCTCGACAGTGCCGAG